>CEWO01032209.1_pt1 | contig 125319 bp, 134 predicted proteins | sample 361561 | NCBI WGS metagenome assembly CEWO01 (sample SAMEA2623627, study PRJEB7988) | marine metagenome | isolation source: saline water (ENVO:00002010), including
CAACAAAATCTCCTTCTGGATAACCTCTTAAAGATAAATGTCCTGTAGTAGCATCCAAGCCTGCACCCAAAGTAACCATTTTTTTATAAGGTCCTTCCAAGCCCCATCCTGCAATAGAGATCATTGTAATATTTGGATTAATTTTTTGAACATCCTTCCATCCAAATCCTAATTTTTCTATTTTACCAGCAGCATATCCTTCAATAAAAACATCTGCATCTGAGAGCAATTTTTTTAATATCTGCGTACCAGACTCTGTTCTGATATCAATTGCTATATTACGTTTATTTCGATTTCCTTGATGATGTAGTGCATCCCTCTCATATACTGGGCCATCACCAGGCATCGTTGCATATCTAGGAGAAGTAGGCCTTGTTAATGAATGTCTAGGAAAAGATTCGACTTTAATAACATCAGCACCCATATCACCCATTAATGATGCACACACAGGGCCGGCCCACGCTTCAGTCATTTCTATGATTTTTAATCCTTCAAGCGATTCATTGCCCATATCTTTAACCTATAATTTTTGCACGAAATAATGCAATGATTTCTTCTTTAGAATAGTCAAGTTCGTTAAGAAGTGTATTCGTGTGTTCACCCAATTTTGGTGCAGATTCTAATTTAAAACTTTTATCATTCATTTTATTTAAATGGAAAGGGGCTCCTGCTAGAAAATGCTCGCCAATTGCAGAATCTATTTTCACAAATGACTTTCTTGCTTTTGCCTGAGGATCATCTAAAAGATCTGATGCATTCAAAACTGGAGCAACCATTACACCATGTTCTTGCAAATGCGTAAAAATATAATTCTTATCATGTTGATCCAAATAAGGTCCTAAATATTCCATGAATGCATGCCAATTATTTTCTCTATCTTTAGTAAATCGCTCGTCTTCCAAAATTTCTGGATGTCCTATTGCATGGCACAACCTAGAGAACCATGGTTCTTCATTTGCAGATAATATGACATATCCATCTTTGCACGGATAAATACCTGTGGGATATCTAGTCTTTAATTGTCCACCAATTCTCTCAGGTAAATTACCTGTAAATATCCAACTAACAAAACCAGTATCGACATTACCTAGAATTGCTTCTACGCCAGCAACTTCAGCATCTCTTCTTATTTGATCATGTTGGTGTCCCCAATAAATACCTACCGCAACAGCAGCGGCAGTATGGCCTATCTGAACCAGTGTAGAACCTGGAGCATTACGTAAAGGTGACATATTTTCCATTGAGTTTCTATACATTCTGGTTGTCCATGCAAGAATCGACATATCATTTTCTCGCCTATCTTGAAAAGGCCCAGACATCCCATGTGGAGTAATTGATACCGTACTAGGATATTTAACCCCATTTATCAGACTTCGTAATTTTTTAGTTTTTTCTACTGTAGTATCAAAAATTACTAGATCGGACAATTGATATAATCTATCTAGTACTTCAAGCCCTGAGTTACTAGAATAATCCACAATGATTGATTCTTTCCCTGTGTCAAATGCCAGATGATATGCTCCACCATTAATATCTGGAATATCTCCTTTGAATGGTGGCATTCTTCGAATTTTATTACCAGAAAATGGTTCAACTTTAATCACACGAGCACCGTAATCAGAAAAAGTTTTTGTGCACGCTGAGCCAGCAATAGAATCACTGATTTCAACTACACACATTCCATTTAAAGGCTGAGTCATATTTACCACCGCATTATGTTATGTCAATATAACATAATAGAACTAAAATTGATATTTAGGAAAAAAATGCCTCGGGATAAGAAAAAATATTTATTAGATGATGAAAAAAAGATAAAACTCCTTCAGGAAAGTAGAATAATAAATTTAGCTACAATTAACAAAAGTGGATTACCGCACTTAGTGCCTATGTGGTTTATTCTTGATGCAAACAATGAGATCAATTTTACGAGTTACCACAAATCACAAAAAATCATCAATCTTAAACGCGACAAGAGAATTGTTATCATGATTGAGAGTGGTACACACTATGAAGAATTGCATGGGCTGGTTCTGGAAGGTGAAGCAGAAATAAGCACAGATGAAGCATTGATCATAAAAATAATGAATCAAATAACAGCAAAATATAAAACAAAAAGAAACCAGAAAGATATTGCTAAACAAGCAAATAAAAGAGTAAATGTTAAAGTTAAAGTTAAAAAAATTATTAGTTGGGATATTGGAAAATCATAAACTATTTCAATGAACGCATGCCAAGTTTCTCTCTCTCAGCATTAATAAATATTAAAAGTTTCTTTTCCTTAGAAAAAAAATTGACTAGGTGTGATGAGCTAACGCCTAATTGTTTACTAGCTGATTGAATTTGCCAACTATGCACAAAAAGTATATCTAAGACAATACCTGCAACAATAAGATAGTTAGGGTTTTTAGAAGATAAATTAATTTTATTATTTCTCACTAATAATTTATCATTAAAATATTTTTCTAATTGAAATAATTCAATGCATCTTTTTAAAGAAAAATTCGATCGATATTTACAAACTATTCCTATTTTTAATTTATTTAGTGCATCTTTTTGATTAGCCTGCAAGGATCTGCTTCTTGATGAAATAACAGCGATATCGCCATCAAATAAACTAATTCTTACTGAAGAAGCTTTCTTATCTCGATGTTGGCCACCTGGTTTTGAAGATAAAAAATTGCCAATTACACATTGTTGTAGTAATTCTTTTTCACTCAGAAGAAACAATGATATCCAGTTTTTTTGTTTTAATAATTCAATTTTATCCATAATTGCTTATATAATACTTTAAAACGGACATAAATTAATTACTAATTATATTGAAAATGATTTATGTGTTGAGGGTAACATGAAAGATATAAAACGAGTTCAAGTAATTGGGGCTACTGGTTATGGTGGTGTTGGTATTATTGAATTATTAATCAATCACCCAAATTTTGAAATTACAAGTCTGCTTGCAAAAGATACTGTCGGTAATACCATAGATAAATCTTATCCTCATTTAAATAAGTTATCTTCTTTGCCAATTGAGGAAACCTCTGAAGAAACAATTGGAAAAAACTGTGATATTATTATTTTTGCAACTCCAGACACAGTTGCAGCAAGTACATTAAGTTCAATCTACAAAGAGAAGATACAGGGAAAAATAAAAATAATTGATTTTTCTGGAGATTTTAGATTTTCTACAGAAGAACGTTATAATGAATATGCTGAAAAACATCCTAAAATAAAGAAACCAAATCATAAATTTTCTACTTTATTAAATGAATCAGTCTATGGATTGCCTGAATTATTTAAGAACAAAATAGCAGGTGCTTCAATTATTGGCAATCCTGGATGTTTTGCAGTCTCGATGATTTTGGGGCTTGCACCCCTTAACAGCAGTAAAATGATTGATACAAAAAATATAACAATCGATGCTGTTACTGGAACATCTGGCGCAGGCAAAACTCTTAGTGAAGTGTTACATTTTTCAAATATGGAAAATAATTATATCCCTTATAGAGCATTAGATCATCAACATGTAACTGAAGTGAAAAAAGTAGTTTCAGACATCGGTAATCCAATTGAATCGTTGCATTTTGTGCCTCATTTAATCCCAGCAACCAGAGGAATTATGTCCACAATTCACATTACCTTATCAGAAAAAACTCCGGCAGATAAATTAATAAATATTTTTAAAGAATATTATGCCAGAGCGCCGTTTGTAAGAATCATTGATAACTTGCCAACAATCAAAAATGTTCGAGGTTCAAATTATTGTGATATATCTGTAAAAATTGACCAAACAGGTAAACATGCTGTAATTTTCTCTGCTATTGACAATTTGCTCAAGGGACAAAGTGGAAATGCATTACAATGTATGAATATTATGTTTGGGCTTGAGGAAACAACTGGTTTAGAAAAACCACCTTTTTATCCTTAAAAAATCAGAAAATTTAAGAAGCTTAGTCTTTATCAATAAGAATGCGTCTTGCAGGATAATTAATGACAATATTTTCATCATCTAGCCTTTGATGCAAACGCTTAATGACAATGTGTTTCAATGAACCAACATCACGTCTGTTCACTGCACGAATTTTTACTAAAAAATTAATATTAGAGTCTCCAAATTCTGTGAACAAAAATAAAGGTTGTCGAGTTGTAACTGCTTGGTCATTTTCTTCAATAATTTTTGTTAATTCATCCAAGCAAACTCGTTCAACTATTTGTAAGTTTGATTCATAGGCAACACCAGTTTCAACTTTGACATCCATTGGAGAATCAACTGCATCAAAGTTTGTTACAGTTGCATCTGCTAAATGAGAATTTGGGATCATGATAAGATTATTATCAAAAGTCCGCAGTCTCGTTGCTCTCCATCCAATATCCTCAACCCACCCAGTTGGCCCCCCCTCGATTTCAATAAAATCGTTAACACGCACAGACGAATCAGAGAGCATATATGAACTAGCAATAACGTTACTGAGAATTGGTTGCACAGCTAATGCAAAAGCAAAACCTCCGATTCCTAGTCCAGCCAAAAGAGGGCTAATGGAAATTCCCATCATAGTTAAAATAATTAAAAATGCTGCAAGCCATGAAATAAAATTAACAAGCCGTTTAATTATAGGTAAGTTAGACCGATTAATAAAAATTTGTAATTTACTGCTGCCGGTAAAAGAAGGATTAAAAATATATTCAGATTCATACCAGGTAATAAAACTATCAAAAGTCCTTCTCAAAATCAAAAGACTTATTGCAACATTAAATGTCATCCATAAATTATCAATATAATTTTGATATTCAAGAAGGCTATCTATAGAATCAATAGCAATAAAAATACCTTGGCCAATAATAACAAAAAATATAGGGCGCTTTAAACTATTTACTAGTTGATCATCTAAAGTTGACTCAGTAGATTGTGTAAGTTTATTAATTACCCTTTTTAACAAAAATATGCTAACAAAACTGAGCAAAGCAAAAAAAAGTAATATCATTAGTGCAAATACTAATTCAGAAGCTAGATCAGATTCGAACATAATTATCACCAAATTTATAATAATGATAGTGTAACTTATATTTCCTATTAAGCGCTAAATTAAATTTTAATGTTTTTTTAAAAAGCCTTATTTGCAATAAAAGTAAATTTAATTAAATATAAAGATACAATGAATAAAAATTTCAAAACCAGTTTATTAATTAAATTATTAATCATCATGCCAAGCTTATTTATATGCTGTTCAGATACAAATTCAGATTTAAAACCTCAAAATCAACAAAATAGTGCTCAGCCTGTTTTGCAAGCTATCAAAGAGCCTTCACCACAACCTATCAAGAAGACTGTGTCTCAACCAATGAAGGAGGCTGTGAAAGAAGTAATTCAAGAACCGAAATTACAAACTCAAAATACAAAAAAAATATTTGATAATTGTGTTTTAAAAGAGAATCATATCGAGTGCATAGATTTAGATTATGCAAATACTAATAATATTCGTCAAACGCTCAATCTGTGGATACCGTGTAAAAATAAAAAAGTTCTTGCAGATTGCATGAGTGATGAATCATATGAAGTAATTGTTCATGTACATGGTGGAGGTTTTGTCGCAGGCCAGAAAAGAGAAAGCCCAAATATAAGTCTCCTTAATACAGGATTTGCATATGCGTCTATTAATTATCGTCTTGGAGTAGAAGGATTATTTCCAAATTTCCTTCACGATCAAAAAGCTGCAATCAGATGGTTACGCGCTCATGAAAAAAATTATAATTTAACTACTAAGAGTATTGGTGCATATGGCAATTCTGCAGGAGGTGCATCAGTTGGCCTTTTAGCAGCTACAAGTGGATTACAAAATTACACAATAAATGAACGATTTATCAATTTAGAGGGAAACGTTGGAGGCAATCTTGAATATTCTTCTAACATACAAGCAGCAGCTAATTTTTCTGGACATAGTGATGCAATAAAATTGACTCAGCAACCCACCGGGGCAAAGCCTAGAGTTGTTCTGCCTAATTTTTTATCCGCAATTAGTTTAATAACTTACTTAGGCGAGGGTATTCCAATGCCTCATCTAATAATACATGGAGATAAAGATCAAGTTGTCTATTATGAGCAAGCATTAATATATCTAAATAAATTACAAGAAATATATCCTAGTCAAACTGTGGAATATAATTTAATCACTATAGAAAATGGAGGACACGGTGGTTGGAGCTCTAGCGTAGGTCAAGAAACAAATAACATCTTGAAGAACTTTTTTTTACGTCATATTAAAAATTTTACTAACATTCCTGAAGAAAAATCACGCACTTTGGTATCAAATACAACTAATTAATTCTTGATTTCTCAATATTTTTTTTACTACTCATATCAAGAAGCCAAATAAAATAGAATGCCAAAGTAGATAGTAAAGCCATGCCAGCTAGCAAATAAAAAACTGCATCTGTTCCGAATAGCTCAGCAACATAGCCGCAAATTATTCCAGCAACTGACGCCACTCCAAAGCCAAGAAAAAACTGCAAACCAAATGCCTTACCAATAGCTCCTTGAGGAGCAAAACTTGCCATCAAGCTATTTGCGATAGGTTGTTGACCCCAATTAAAAATGACAAAAATAGCTACAGAAATAATTAAAATCCATCCTGAGGAAAAACCAATGATCAAACAAGAGGGAACAAGGATAACATTAAACAATAATGCTGCGGCAGCAGTATTCATCTTGTCAGCTAAGTAACCGCCAAAAAATTGTCCAAGAATACCAGTAAGCAATAATATGGTAGTCAGACTGCCTGCTATTACAGTGCTATCATAGGAAAATATTTTGATGCCAAGCTGATTAGCAATATGCAATGCAAAAAATGTTAACGCGCCTCTGTAGATAAATCCATTAGCTATAATAGTTACATATATCAACAATAGTCTTTTCTCGGTCCATTCACTTAATATCTTTGTCATTGAAGCCAAATTAAAAGTAAAGCTCTTAGTATCATCTTGATCATTGTGACTATCGATTAAACCAAGTTCTTTTTGTCTTTCTATAACTTCTTCTTTAGACGGTGCAAATTTTTGAAAAAATAAATAAGCAATGAAGGCAATGAGCCCAACAGCCACGTAAGAAATACGCCAACCAAATGTCGACGCAATAAATACTGCAAGGGCTGGCGAAGTAGCTAGACCAATATTGCCCGCTACTCCATGCTTAGCTAAGCCACTTCCTCGATTTGCAGCCATAATAGCTACCATTGCAGTACCAGGAGGATGATAGAGACCAATAATAGCACCAAGACACAATAAAGAAAAAGATAATACGTACAAATTTGGCGACCATGCAACTACAAAAGAAAGAATAGCGGCCGCAAACAGTGAGCGAGCTATTAATTTCTTTTCACCAAGCTTGTCAGATAAAAAACCTGCAACAATAGCTGTGCCACCAAATAGTACTGTCCCAGCTGTTGCTAAAGAACCAAGAGCAGTTAACCCAATATCAAATTCTTTCCCTACATATATCAAAACAGCAGCGAAGGTCACTTCGATCATATGCACTGTGCCATGTGCAATCATTGCTGATAAAACAGGTTTTTTCAAATTAACTCCAAAAAATATTAAATCTTATTATATAATCAATAATTGGATATGCTATAAATAATTTCATGAAAAAGAATCAAATAAAACAAATTTGGGAAAAAGATGACATTGCAGTTGGTGGTTGGTTAACTGTGAATTCTTCGCTTAATGCAGAAATAATGGCAAATTGTGGCTTTGATTGGTTATGTGTTGACATGCAACATGGCTTAATTGATTTTGGAGATGCAGTGCCAATGATTCAGGCAATTTCAACTACAGATTGCGTTCCTTTAGTTAGGGTGCCATGGAATGAACCATATCAAATAATGCAAGTCTTGGATGCTGGAGCATATGGAGTAATTATTCCATTAATAAATAATAAAGCTGATGCTGAAAAAGCTGTTGCATCATGTAAATATCCCCCAGCAGGTAAAAGATCTTCAGGAGCAGCACGAGCTGCATATTCCTGGGGTTCAGATTATAAAGATTTTGCTAATGATGAAATCTTATGCATTGTAATGATTGAAACTCAAGAAGCATTAAACAACCTTGATGAAATTCTTTCAACTCCAGGGATTGATGCTGCTTATATTGGTCCATCTGACTTGGCTTATGCAATTGGCGTTGAGCCAACTGGAGATAATCACTCTAAGGAACATCATGATGCCATAATGAAGATCTATGATGCATGCATTAAACATAATGTTATTCCTGGTGTTCATACACATAGTTTAGAATTTTCACAAAAATATAAAGAAATTGGTTTTAAAATGATAATGCTTGGTGCTGAATCTCGATTTATAAAGCATGCAACATCTGAAATAAAATCTCTAAAAGAAGATTCATAAATTTCCATCTACAAGATGATAGTTTGTAATGATTAATTCATTAATTTGACCACGACTTTTCACTGCAGATGATAGTGATCTTCTGGCTTGAATATATTGAATACTATATTTACTTGCTTGGTATGCACCAATGATCCAAGGATGATCCGAATTCGATAACATAACATATATCTGCTTTTTTGTTAAATCATCAATGAGCAATTTTAAATTAAGTTGTTCATCATGTAAAAATTTATTAGATGTATAACTAGTAAAATCAGCAGTTTTTGAAATTGGATAGAATGGTGGGTCTAAATAAATTAAATCTTTTGCTTTTGCATCTGCATAACCATTCCTAATATCATGTTGTTTTAACTCAACATCATCTAGTAAGTATGAAATCGCTAATAAATTATCAGTGTCACAAATTTTTGGCGATTTATATTTACCATGCGGTACATTAAATTTTCCAGCCTTATTAACTCTATACAATCCATTGAAGCATGTTTTATTTAAAAAAATAAATTTACTTGCTCTTTCAACTGAATTTAAGGGTTCATAAGCACGCATCTCATAATAATATTTTTCTCTATCAACCAAATCATGATTCAAATAAATTTCTTCAATTTTTTTTAAATGCTTTATCAATTTGTTAACGTCACTTTTAACAATATGGTAGGTTTGAATTAAATCTTCATTATAATCACCGATAAAGAATTTTCTATTGGTATTTTTATCTTTCTTAAGATCTATGAAAAAAGCGCCCCCGCCAATCATTGGTTCATGAAAATTAGAAAAATGTTCTGGTAAATAACTATGAAGAGAACTCAAAACGCTAGACTTACCACCCGCCCATTTTAAAAATGGTTTTGGATCATGAGTATCTAATTTCATATTTAATCTTCCAGAAATATTTCTGAAACATTATTGTAACATTTTGTTATTAATATCTAGACATAAATTTATTTTACATGGAGGTTTTTATGGATACCGGAGATACAGCTTGGATTCTCACAAGCTCAGCTTTAGTTTTATTTATGACACCCGGCTTAGCATTTTTTTACGGAGGAATGGTTAGAACAAAAAATGCTCTAGCCATGCTAATGAAAAATCTTGTTGCTCTTGGAGTAATAAGTGTGGTTTGGATGTTGATTGGTTTTTCCTTAGCTTTTGGAGAAGATATTGGTGGAATAGTTGGTGATCTACATTATTTTGGATTATTCAATTTAGGGCAATCTAATGAGTCATTCGGGCTAACAATACCTGATAACGTTTTTATGATTTTTCAAATGATGTTTGCAATTATTACTCCAGCTTTAATCGCTGGTGCTATCGCAGAAAGAATGAAGTTCAGTGCTTGGGTAATTTTCATAGCACTTTGGTCAATCATTGTTTATTCTCCAATGGCTCATATGGTATGGGGTGGAGGATTTATTGCAAATAATATCGAAGCATTAGACTTTGCTGGAGGTCTAGTTGTACATATCAATGCAGGTGCTGCAGCTCTTGCTGCTGTAATGATACTAGGAAAAAGAAAAGACAGTGGAACAGACCCTGTTAGACCTAGCTTAGTACTTTTAGGAGCAGGTGTACTTTGGTTTGGTTGGTTTGGTTTTAATGCTGGTTCTGCTTTAGCTGCCGATGGCATTGCTGCAAATGCTTTCGTCACAACACAAATTGCTGCCGGTGCAGCTGCTCTTGGATGGATAGGATACGAAGCACTAATTGGCAAAAAACCTTCATCAATTGGTTTTGCTTCTGGGGCAGTAGCAGGACTAGTAGCAATAACTCCTGCAGCAGGATTTGTTACTGCTTTTTCGGCATTATTGATTGGTATTGCAGCAGGAATAATTTGCCCAGCAGCTGTACAATTAAAAGAACGATTTAATTATGATGACTCTCTCGACGTAGTCGCTGTACACCTTGTAGGAGGTATTGTAGGCTCACTTATGCTTGGCTTGCTTGCTGATGTAGCAGTGAACTCTGGTGGTACAAATGGACTATTTTTAGGAAATGCAGATCTATTTATTAATCAATTAATTGCGATAATAATTACCTTAGCTTATTCATTTATACTTACTTACGCTATTATCAAGTTAATTGATATGACGATAGGTATAAGAGTTAGTTCAGATGAAGAAGATGCTGGTTTAAATATGAGTCTGCATGGTGAGAATTTTGCTGGTAAGGAATAGTTAAACCTCCAATTTAACTACTCAATTGTATTATCTGAGGAGTAATACAATAATGAAAAAGGGCTAGATAGAATATCTAAGCCCTTTTTCATTTTTAGTAAAATCTGTTAATATCTTGCCATGGTAAATGAAATATATCCTCTCGGCACACTTCCTGCAGTTGGAGAAGTGCCTAAAAAAATGCATGCTGCAGTTTTACGTCAAGAGAACTATGGTCATCCTGCAAATGCTTTTACAATTGAAAAAGTTGACATACCTAATATTGGTAAAAATGATGTACTCATTGCCGTCATGGCTGCAGGAGTAAATTATGATGGCGTGTGGGCCGCATTAGGTAATCCAGTAGACGTCATTAAACAAAATGCAAGACGAGGTTATAAGGAAGATTACCATATCGCAGGTTCGGATGCTTCTGGGGTTGTCTGGGCAATAGGTGATGAAGTTAATAATGTTGTAATAGGCGATGAAGTTGTTATTTCATGCGGTATTTGGGATCAGAATGCAAAAGATATTCAGGATGGTAAAAGTCCAATGGAATCTGAAACAGCAGGAATATGGGGATATGATACAAGCTATGGTTCATTTGCGCAATTTGCATTAGTCAAAGATTTTCAATGCTACGAAAAACCAAGCCATCTAACATGGGAACAAGCTTCTTGCTTTATGCTTACTGGCGCAACTGCTTTCAGGCAATTAATGGGATTCCCTCCTCATCAACTTCATAAAGAAGATCCAGTACTAATATGGGGCGGTGCCGGCGGTTTGGGAGAAATGGCTATCAAGATATGTAGAGCATTTGATGCCGTGCCTATTGCGGTAGTATCCGATCAAGAAAAAGAAGAATTTTGTAAGAGTATCGGCGCTAAAGGAACAATTAATCGGAAGGATTTTACACATTGGGGTCGATTACCAAATATAGACAATGGTATAGAAATGAAAAATTGGACACTAGAAGCAAAACGTTTTCTAAATGCATTTTATGATGCGCTTGGAGAAAAACGTAAACCAAGAATCATTTTTGAACATTCTGGTCAAGATACAATACCTACATCAATATTTATATGTGATACAGGAGGAATGGTTGTAATTTGTGGTGGCACATCTGGTTATAATGCAGATGTAGATTTAAGATATCTATGGGTAAAGCAAAAGAGATTACAAGGATCTCATTTTGCAAATCCAGATGATTGCGCAGGCATTAATAAGCTTGTCAAAACAAAAAAAGTTACGCCTACAATTTCTGAAATTTTAGATTTTGAACAAATTGGTCTATCTCATCAAAAATTATTGGATAATAAAAATAAATCTGGAAGTATGGTCATCAAAGTTGGAATAAAATAATTATTATGAAAGCAAAGTAATATGGAGCCAACCAATCAAGATTTGATGCAATTAGAAAATTTTGCATACGATCTGGCAACGCAATCAGGGCAAAAAATAATTAATGCACTAATAAATCCTGGAGAAATATCATACAAAAATCAATCGAATCAATCTAAGGTGCCGAATAATCCAGTGTCTGATTCTGATAAGCTTATAGAAGCATTTATCAGAAACGAGATAATACAACAGTATCCTGAACATTCAGTTATTGGAGAAGAAGAAGATGCAATTGGATCCACGACTGAACCTTTCACATGGGTTATCGATCCAATTGATGGAACAACTAATTTCATTAACAATCTGCCGATTTTTGGATGCTCAATAGGACTGATGTATAAAAATAGTCCAATTGTAGGTGCCATATGGCTTTCAACCTCTCATGCACTGACACATGGCGTATATCATGGCAATATTAATGGAAGTGTACAATTTAATAAACAAAAAATTGTTATAGCAAAAAATCAAAATACTGTTAAAAGAAGATTGCATACCCTCCCTTATGGAGTACCTACTCGCAGTAATCAAACAGATGTTAGAGTGAGTGGTTCAGCAGTATTCGAAATTGCATTATTAGCTGTGGGAGTTATTGATGGTGCTTATTTAAATAATATGCGTCTATGGGATATTGTAGCGGGCATTGCATTATTAAGAGCTGCAAAAAAAGAAACTTGGCTAAAATCAGAAAAAACTTGGATACAAATGGAAAATAAATTAGACAGCAATCTTCCTTTACCAGAAAATCAAAAAAATATTAAAAAATGGCGTGGTACAATTGTTGCTGGCGAGAATGATGATGTATTAATGCTAAAGCAAAGATTTTCATCTAGAAAAATAATTAAAGTATTAGTATTGAGAATTCTTGCTAAATTAAAATATTGGATAAAACTAAATTAATGGCCACGGCCAACAGCGCCATGGATACATACTAGGTAAAAATGGTTCTTTAATAATTTCATTACAGCGCTCAATTAATGCATGCATTTCTTCGTTAGATAGCAAAGTTTGAATTTTTGACTTATTTTGATGTAATGCTTTTTTTAAATCAACTAAATCTTCTATAATATTTTTTTCAATCTTCTGTGCAGAATAATCCCATATAACCGTTCGTAATTTTTTTTCTGAATGGAATGATAATGCATTATCGATACCCAATAACTCACCAGAGGCACTTTTAATAATATGACCTCCTTTTCTATCTGCATTATTTATCAATAAATCAAAGACTGCAATTTTAATTAGCTGTTTTTTGTTTTCTTCATCTTCCACAAAATGAAAATAGTTTTGAGTAGGATCATGATGGATATACTCTTGTACTGAGCCAAGCCCCATTGGGCCGTCTCTTACTACAATTGAAGGTACAATTGACCATTTTAATAATTGATCAATTTCAAAAGCTACTAACTCCCTATTTGGCAAAGTATTAATATCAAAATCAAATAGTTCCATTAAGCCTTCGATTGGCTTATAAATACTTAGTAAGCGATCATTTAAATTATTTTGTAAAACTGTTAAATAAACATAATTAGAGCCTCTATATACAGGTTGCATTTTTGTAAATTCAGCTGTAGTCAAAAAATTAATTTTGTCATCAGTATTCAGGTCATTAACATAGTCTTGAACATTAAAATCATCAGCTGCAAAATTATTCACAAATATACTATTCCTTTACTACTAATCTTTGATTGCAGCCTAGGCCTATACGCATAGCAGTGCAGTGCATAATCATTATTGAATACATATAAAGGTGTGATTGTAATATTTGCTGAATATCAGCAATTTCATTTTTATCAATATTATTTTTTAAGCAATACACATCATCGCCTTTTATAGGATAAGCAAAATGTTTACTTGATGATAATGCATAATAATACAAACCTCTACTTCGTTTTCTAATTTCAGGGAAAGTATACAAATGCTGCAATTGCTCCCAAACAAAAATAAGATAATCATTAAATTTTGCTATACCTAAATATAAATCAGGAATTAAATTTGTTTCAAAAATTTCTTTAAATTGATTTTTGTAAAGGAATTTATCCTGATCAAAAAGAAGCAAATTGTAACTTTTATTGCTGATCTCATTTTCAGAATACTTCCTATCATTTTTTTCTCCTTTGCCGCCAATGCTTATATGATTAAATGCCTCTTGAAGAGCAGATAGAATTAAAAGCATCTGTGGCTGTTGATATTGAAAAATATTAAGAATATTAATAAGCTCATCTAAATTTGTAAATTTTGCATCTTCTAAAAAAACTTTATGCTGATTCAAATTAATTATGTCTTCAACAGGTTCTAGTGACATATCATTGATATACATTGCATTATTAATAAAGCCTTGAGTATTAATGCTTGGAAATAATTGTGGAATAATTTTTTCAGAATAATTGTCGTGTTGAAATAAATCTTCGAACACTTTTGGTAAAAATGGGGTGCTTAACAAGGTTAAAATATTACTCTTCATTTTATTGCATACTTATATATTAAAAAAACTTTCTATTAACTTTTACGTTCAATAAGCTCTAGATAAAATATACTGTAACAAAATAATTATATTTTAGATAAGTCACTTATGAAAAAAATAACACCACATACATTGTTATTAGCGGAGCCTCGAGGTTTTTGTGCAGGAGTAGTCAGGGCAATTGAAGTACTAAATTACTTACTCGATCATGAAAAACCCCCAATATATTCGTATCATGAAATTGTACACAACACATATATAGTAGAGAACTTTAAAAAAAGAGGTGTAATCTTTACGGATGCAATAGATGAAGTTCCAGAGGGTGCACGAATTGTTTTTAGCGCACATGGAATTTCACCTTTAATTATGCAGCAAGCAAAAAATAAAAAATTAAAAATTATTGATGCGACTTGTCCTCTAGTTACAAAAGTGCATTTAGAAACAAAAAAAGCAGCTAAAGATGGTTATGATATCCTGCTTGTTGGACATCGAGGACATGATGAGGTGGAAGGAACATTAGGTGAAGCTCCACAGCAAACAACCGTAGTGGACTCTATTGAAGAAGTAAACACATTAAATGTAAATTCAGAAAAAATTTTTGTAGTGACTCAAACCACTCTTTCAGTAGATGATACACATGACATTATTGAAAATATTAACAGTAAATTTCCATCGGCAGAAATTAGAAATGATATATGTTATGCAACTACCAATAGACAAGCGGCAGTAAAAGAATTAGCAAAAAAAGCTGATCTTATTTTAGTTGTAGGTTCACCAAATTCAAGTAATTCAGTCAGATTAATGGAGCATGCTAGGAGTGCTGGTGTGACTGCATATCGGATAGAAGGCATTGAAGAAATAGAAGAAGATTGGTTTAAAAACGTAGGTATTGTTGGCTTAACTGCAGGTGCATCAGTGCCAGATGAATTATTAGATCCAATAATTAATTCACTAATGGCAAAAGGTATAGAAAAAATTGACACGATAACAGTTGCTCAAGAAACCGTCGAATTTAAACCTCCAAACGATCTACCAATACCTAGACGTACTCTTACTCAATAATCATAGGAGAAAAATTGAAAAATAAATTAATTAATTTATTAATACTGATTTCATTATTTATTTTGGTCATATTTTTAAATTCTAATTTTATTTTTCTATTGTTCTTGTTTATTGGAATGAATTTAGGAATTCAATATATTCATTCCAATTCAGCAAAAAAAAGACCGAAAATCGTTTTGGCAAGATACATTTTGGTCTTATGGATAATCACTGGAGCCATTGTTTTGAATTTTGAGACACTAATAAAAATAAATTACTTACTATCTATTTTAATTTATTTTTCTTGTGCTTTTTCTGGATTTATTTTTATTGGACCAATTTATAGAAAATGGCTAGCTATTCGTTAGCAGTAGAAAAAATTTCATCCATGTATGAAAATGAGCGTGCAATTGAATCTGCAAAATTCAAGCCTAATAAAGCTCCTTGTGCTACGACATGTCGTGGATAATCTGACAGATGTATAGGCACTCCAGTCTCAATCAAAAGAAGCTTATCAATTAAATTAAGCATGGCGCCACCGCCTGTAACCATAATCCCTCGATCAATAACATCTGCCGCTAATTCTGGTGGTGTTTTATCTAGTACAGAAACAATTGTAAGAGCTATCTCTGTTAATTGAGGCTCAATAGCACTAGCTATTTCATTAGAACTAATTGAAATTGTTCTAGGAATCCCAGAAAGTTGATCTTTGCCTCTTATACCAATAGTTTGTTCTTGGCTTGTTTCAATTGCTGAGCCGATATTAATTTTTATTTCTTCAGCTGCTCGCAATCCAATTACTAAATTATGTCTTCTTCTAATATAATCTGCTATAGATATATCAAGAGTATCCCCACCAATACGCACAGACGAACTAGCAACAACTCCAAACATTGATATAATTGCTGCTTCTGTTCTACCACCTCCTATATTCAATACCATGTGACCTCTTGGTGAATGTATTGGCAAACCAGCTCCTATTGCAGCTGCAACTGGTTCAGAAATTAGATAAGGAGGCCTTCGTGAGCCTGCTGCAATAGCAGCATCTCTAATTGCACGTTGTTCCACGTTAGAAATACCCAATGGCACACCAATCATTAATTTTGGCTTTACGATTTTTAATGGGCCTAGTACTTGCCTAATAAAAAAAGTTAACATCGCTTCAGCAATACGATAGTCTGTAATAACTCCTTCTCGTAAAGGACGTATAACTTGAATTGATTCTGGCTGTCTGCCTAGCATACTTTGTGCATTACGACCAATTGCAACAACAGTTTCATCATTTTTTGTAAGAGCAACTACAGATGGTTCATCTACTACAACGCCTTTTCTGTCTTCAGCAATAACTATATTTGATGTCCCAAGATCCACGCCAATTTTTTTTACAAACATTTTTTAGCTCCAGATTTAGATCTTTGTATTTTTGCACCAAGACCTTTTAATTGTGCAACTATAGTGCCATAACCTCTATCAATATGATCAATATTATTAATTAATGTTCGTCCATCAGCTATTAACCCCGCAACGATTGCAGCAGCGCCGGCACGAACATCAAGTGCTCCTATAGTAGTGCCAGAAAGTTTCTTAGGACCTTTGATATAAATCTTCTGCTTCTCAATTCTAATATCAGCACCCATATTATTGATTTCATTAACATATAATAACCTATTATCAAACACTCGCTCATGGACAATAGATAGGCCATCAGCCTGTGTAAGCATGACAGCAACTGGTGCTTGTAAATCGGTTGGAAAACCAGGATAGGGAACAGATTGAACATTTACAGGCAAAACTCCTGAGGATGCATCGATTTCCAAGCTTTCTTCATGTTCTTTGATATTAATGCCTGCATCTCTAAATTTTTCCACTATAGCCACCATGTGATCTGAATTTATATTGTGCAAAGTTGCTCTTCCTTGAGTAGCAGCTATACAAGCCATCATTGTTCCAGCTTCTATACGATCTGGTATGATGGATATTTCTGTACCATGCAATTTTTCAACTCCTTGGATATTTAACGTTTGACTTCCAACACCAGAAATTTTTGCTCCCATCGAATTAAGCATATCAATCAAAAGTCCCACTTCAGGTTCAGTAGCAACATTTTCAATAATGGTATTACCAGAAGATAGAGAAGCCGCAAATAAAATATTCACTGTGGCAAGTACACTTGGGTAATCAAAAACAATCCTATTACCTTGTAAAGTTGAAGCAGTAGCTACAATTTGATTCTCAACATTTTCTAACTTTGCGCCTAGTTTGACAAGCCCTTCTAAATGTATGTCAATGGGCCTAGTGCCAATTTGATCTCCTCCAGGCATAAAACATGAAACCTCTCCAAATCTTGCAAGCAACGGTCCCAAAACTAAGATTGATGCACGTAACTTGATAGAAAGATCTTCAGAAATCATTTTTGATTGAATATTTTTCGCTTGCAATGTGATAGAGCTTTCATTTGCAGTAATGAGCACACCAAGAGATGATAAAATGTGACTAATGCTTTCAACGTCAGAAATTTTAGGAACATTATGAAGAATGATAGTTTCTTCTGTAAGTAAAGAGGCAGCAATAGCACAAAGTGCAGCATTTTTTGAACCATTAATGTTTACGGTACCATTCAAGCTGATTCCGCCATCAATAATAAAAGTTTCATGATGTTTTGGGCTCATCTAATCTCCTAAATCAGCACAAACGAAGGCACGAATACTAACAAATTCTTATACATAATGAAAATGATAGATTGATAAATGAAAGAATACCAGAAGCATGAAAATAATTAACAAAAAAAGTTTATTTAATACTATAGCTTAAGTCGTAACTCTGCTCTTTTTAAAGCTTGCTTGGCTCGAGCAATGTCAATTTGTTCATCATCAGAAAGAGGCTTGCCGTCAATTCTTTTGACTGCACGTTCTTTAGCATTTTCAGCTCGTGTTGAAACAATGTCTCCTACAATCTCACATGCATTAGCTAAAATAACTATTTTATCCTCTAGGACTTCTAAAAAACCTCCATGTATTGCATAGCTAGATGCATTGACACTTGACTTGACATTAGCAAGTCCAATATCAAGAGCAGTAATAATACTAATATGATTAGGTAAAATAGTTATTTCTCCATCAATTGTAAGAACATTTAAAGATTGGATATCTTCAATGGTAATTGATTCAGAATCAGGTTGTAAAATAATTAATTCCATACAATTTCCCAACTTAAATGAAAATTAATTTTCGAGCTCTTTAGCACGCTCAAGAGCCTGATCAATACTACCAATCATATAAAATGCTCCTTCTGGTAAATCATCATGTTTCCCATCAAGTATTTCTAAGAAACCTCTAACTGTTTCAGCTACAGAAACATACTGACCTGGCGTACCTGTAAATTGCTCAGCAACAAAGAACGGTTGAGTTAAAAATCTCTGTATCTTCCTTGCTCGACCAACAATGAGTTTATCTTCATCAGAAAGTTCTTCTATACCAAGAATATTAATAATGTCTTGTAAGTCCTTATATCTTTGCAATGTTTGCACAACTCCAGTTGCAGCACGATAATGATCTTCGCCTACAACTCTTGGCTCTAATATTCTACTTGTAGAAGACAAAGGATCAACTGCAGGATATAACCCTTGCTCAACTAAGGAGCGATCAAGTGCGACGTTTGAGTCTAAATGTCCGAAAGTAGTTGCTACTCCAGGATCTGTATAATCGTCAGCAGGTACATATATCGCTTGAAAAGAGGTAATTGAGCCCTTGGCTGTGGAAGTAATACGTTCTTCAAGCTCACCTACTTCTGTAGCTAATGTAGGCTGATATCCTACAGCTGAGGGCATTCTGCCTAACAAAGCAGAAACTTCTTGCCCAGCTAAGGTATATCGATAAATATTATCAATAAATAATAAAACGTCCCTTTCTTCTTCATCTCTAAAATATTCAGCCATAGTCAATCCTGTTAATGCAATTCGTAATCGAACACCAGGCGGTTCATTCATTTGTCCAAATACTAATGCTGTTTTATCTAGCACCCCAGACTCTTCCATTTCATGCCAGAGGTCATTACCTTCTCGAGAACGTTCTCCAACACCTGCAAAAACAGATAAACCTCCATGTTCAGTTGCGAGGTTTCTAATTAATTCTGTATTGATAACTGTCTTACCAGTACCTGCTCCACCAAATAAGCCTACTTTACCACCTCTTGCTAAAGGGGAAATTAGATCAACAACTTTTATGCCTGTTTCAAGCATCTGTGCAGTAGTTTCTTGCTCAGCATAAGTTGGAGGGTCTCGATGAATTGGCCATCTAGCAACATCATCACCGATTGGCTCACCTGGATCCAATGGTTCACCATTAACATTAAATATTCTTCCTAAAGTTTTTGGTCCAACAGGGACAGATATTGGTTGACCAGTATCTGTCGCAACAGCGCCTCTTGAAAGGCCTTCAGTAGCATCCAACGCCAAACATCTGACCCAATTATTACCTAAATGTTGTTGAACTTCAGTAGTTAAAATTTGCTCTTTACCCATTTCAATTTCAACTGCATTAAATAATGCTGGTAAAGAATCAGGTGGAAATTCTATATCCACTACAGTACCTATAATTTGTCTAACTGTTCCACTAGCCATAATAACCCTCCTTAAACTAAGTATTAGATATTGCAGCTGTACCGCCAACAATATCTAATAATTCTCCTGTAATCATCTCCTGTCGCGCCTTATTATATGTCAAATTAAGTTCAGAGACCATTTCCTCTGCTGCTTCAGTTGCCTGATGCATTGCAACCATACGTGCAGTATGTTCAGATGCTATTGATTCTAAGATTGACTCTAAAATTTTGGTCAACACAAATTTTGGTAATAAAATATCTAAAACTGTGTTTACATTTGGTTCAACAAGATAATTCATAGACGAAGATAATTCTTCTTCACTAATTAAATCTTTTGAAATTGGTAATAATTTTTTGATAGTTGGTTCCTGTTTAGCGTTACTTATAAATTTTTGATATGCAATATGTATTTCTCCCACATCACCAGAAATAAAATCTCTGCTTGCTTGCTCGGCCAGTACCTTCGCCATAGATATTTCTTCAGACTGGTGATTCATTTCAAACGAAGCTGCTAATTCATAACCTGCTCTGGAAAAAAAATCACGACCTTTAGTTCCTAATGTGACTAAAGTCACCTCTGAATTATTTGCCTGATGTTCCAAAACAAAAGATGCAGACTTTTTATTAATGTTAGTATTCAATCCACCAACCAGGCCTCTATCAGGTGTAATATGAATAACACCAACATTTGAAGATGAATTTTTTGCTAACATTGGGCTTGATTCTGTATTATCAACGTCTAGGCTTTGTACTAACCTAACCAACATTGACTCCATCATTTCAGCATAAGGCCTTGATTCTAGTGCTTTTTGTTGAGCCTTACGCATCTTCGATGCTGATACAAGTTCCATTGCCTTCGTAACTTTCGAAGTATTAGCAACCGCACTCATGCGATTTTTAATTTCTCTTACTGAGCCTCCACCGGCCATAAAATTACTCCAATTTTAATAACTTATTGTCCCTTTAAAACTTGTGATTGCCTCTTCAAGTTTTTTCTCTGTTTCTTCACTTATATCTTTAGAATCTTCAATATCATCTAAAATATTTTTATGCTGTGATTGCATAAACTCTTCAAATTTTTCTTCAAAATCACCAACTTTTTCAATAGGAACATCATCAAGATGACCCTTTGTACCTGCAAATAAAATTGTTACTTGTTGAGATAATGACTTAGGAGAATATTGTTTTTGTTTTAAAAGCTCAGTTAATCGTGCACCACGTTCCAATTGTCGTTTAGTCGTTGCATCTAAATCATCTGTTCCAAATTGCGCAAAAGCTTGCAGCTCTCTATATTGGGACAAATCTAATCTTAAAGTACCTGCAACTTTTTTCATTGCCTTAGTTTGAGCTGATCCACCTACTCTTGATACAGAAATTCCAGGGTTTGTAGCAGGCCTTTGTCCTGTGTTAAATAAACCCTGTTCTAAAACAATTTGCCCATCAGTAATTGAAATAACATTTGTTGGGATATAAGCAGAAACATCCCCGGCTTGTGTTTCAATAATTGGTAGTGCTGTAATCGAGCCTCCCCCTACAGATTCATCAACTCTAGCTGCTCTTTCTAAAAGTCTAGAATGAAGATAGAATACATCACCAGGATAAGCCTCACGGCCTGGTGGTCTCTTTAAAAGTAAGGAAATCTGCCTATAAGCCCAAGCATGTTTGGACAAATCATCGTAAATTACCAATACATCTTTTCCTTGGTCCATGAAATATTCAGCAATTGCACAACCAGAATAAGGAGCTAAATATTGAAGCGCTGCTGACTCTGCTGCAGAAGCTGATACAACAATCGTGTGATCCATCGCACCATTATCTTGCAATGAGGCAACTGTTTGAGCAACTTTTGAATCCTTTTGACCAATAGCTACATAAACACAAATAACATCTTCGCCTTTTTGATTTATAATTGCATCAATAGCAATAGCAGTTTTCCCAATTGATCTATCACCAATAATAAGTTCTCTTTGACCTCTGCCAATAGGAATCATAGCATCTACAGCTTTAATTCCTGTTTGTAATGGTTGATCAACGCTTTTTCTTGAAACAACGTCAGGAGCAATTTTTTCAACTGGTCTAGTTTCTGCAGCCTTTATTGAACCTAATTCATCTATAGGATCGCCAAGTGCATTAACAACTCTGCCAATAAAATTTTCACCCACAGGCACGGATGCTACATCTCCCGTAGTCTTTACTTCATCGCCTTCTTTAATGGCAGTATAATCACCAAGAATAATTGCACCTACAGTCTCTTCTTCAAGGTTTAGTGCAAGGCCTCTTACTCCATTGCTAAATTCAATTAACTCAGAAGCAACACAACTTTGTAATCCAAAAATCTGAGCTATGCCATCTGATGTTTCTATAACAGTTCCTACATTGACCTCATTAGTTTTATCTTCAAAATTTTCAATTTGCTTCTTTAAAATAGAAGCAACTTCATCTGGTCTAACTGACATAATCTCCTCCAAAATTTTCAAAAAACAAATTAATTCTGCACATTTATTAAATCTTCCTTAAGCTTATTTAATTTCGATTTCACAGTACCATCAAATAGCCTGTCACCTATACGAATCTTTATACCCCCTATAATATTTTCATCAATTGTTGATGACAATATTACTTTCTTATTTAATTTTTTAGAAAGAGAGCTTTCTATATCAGATAAATCTTTCTCAATTGAAACCGCTGCAGTAACTTCACCTCGCACAATACCTGCATTATCATCAACAATCTCTTGAAAGTAGGATGCAATAGAAGGTAGCAAGTTTAATCTATTTTTTTTCTTTAACAGTCTTAAAAAATTAATGCTTAGATCATCTAAATTAGTAAATGCATCCTTTAAAACTGAAACAAAATCTTTGTCGCTTAATTCATTGCTGGTGAATAGCGCCTCAGATTTAGAATCCTGATAAATTAAAGAAATATTATTCAGTAAATTAGCCCACTGATCAAAAGAATCATTCTCACTAGCAATTTCTCCTAGCGCCAATGCATATCTTCTTCCAGCAACATCCCTAATAAGCATATAAATTAATCTCCTAAATTATTCTTTCTCAAACTCATAATCATTTAATATTCCATCAATTAAATCTTGGTGCGTTTTTTGATCTAATGATTTATCGATAACTTTTTCAGCAGCAGATATAGTGATCTCAGCAAAGTTTTTTCTTATGACAGCCAGAGCCTGTTCTTTATCACGCTCAATATCTTTTTTAGCTTTCTGCAAAATAATTTCTGCATCCTTCTTAGCTTTTTCTTCCAACTCAATTTTTAACTTATCAGCCATTTCTCGAGCATCATTAACAAATTGAGATGCTTCTTTTTTTGCATCATCAAGAATTTTTTTAGATTCAGATTGGCTTTCTGAAGCTTGCAAACTAGCTTGTTCAGCTGCTTCCAAGCCCAACTTAATCTTTTTATTACGTTCATCAATGATTTTTAAAAATGGCTTCCAGAGAAAAATTCTCAAAACAACCAATAAAATTGCAAAGTTAATTATCTGTGTAATAAGACCTGGTAAACTAAAGCCAAGCTTTGCTATACCAGTAACTTCTTCAGCAGCTAAAACACTACTTGCTGTTCCAACAAAAAGCAATCCGAACATGTTTAAGCATAAAAACATTCTTGTAAAAAACTTCATAGTTACCTCGAATCTTTACTTAGAAAAACTAAGTAAATTTCTAAAAAACGAAACCAATAAGAATTGCTACTACCAAAGCATAAATACCAAGAGCTTCAGCAAAAGCAATAGCCAAAATCATATTCGTCTGAATAACACTGCCTGCTTCAGGATTGCGTCCAATAGCTTCTAGTGCTTTACCGGCTAACATTCCAATACCAATACCTGGTCCCAAAGAACCTATAGCAATAGCAATACCAGCAGATAGATATTTCATAGAATTTTCACTAAATTCATTATCTGGTGCAGATTCTGCTCCAGCAACATTTACATATAAAGCAAAAAGCGTAAATGTTAAAAGAAATGTAAAAACTCCTTTAAGAAATGATACTTGTGTCATGCTTTTTTCCTTTCCAAAAAATAAAACATTCTAAACAATAAAAAACAATCAATGACCTGAGTCGTCATGATGGCTAACAGCGGTTTGCGCAAAGACCAAAGTAAGCATAGCAAAAACAAAAGCTTGTATAAACCCAACAAACAACTCTAATCCATAAAAAATATTAATTACTAATAATGGAACTAAAAAGCCCATCATAATTAGTAAAACTTCACCAGCAAATATATTTCCGAATAATCGAAAAGTGAAAGAAACCATCCTGCTTAATTCAGAAACAAGTTCTAACAATCCAACAAAAATATCAATAATACCCATTGGATTGCCCTTCAGTAATTTATTAAAACTAAAGAATTTTTTTAAATAACCAAACCCAAGAGCAGAGAGACCCCAGTATTCAACAAATATAAATGAAAAGATAGCTATTGCAAGTGGCGTATTGATATCTGTATTAACTGATCGGAAATAAGGTGCTAATATACCTGAAAAATTACCGCCCTCTGTAGCGGGTTTAATTGCATTAGCTGCATTTACAGAATCTCCACCTATTGGAATATAGGCAGTATCAATTCCTAAGATCGTAGTTTGTTCAAAGACGGCTTGAGTTTCACCATAACCAGGTTCAGTCATACCTATATGAAAGTTACCTGGGAGTAAAGCAAAATAGTTATTTAATATTATCCAAAAGAAAATTGTTGCCACTACCCAGAAAAATTTTCTACCGTTTTCTTCTCCAGTAATACTAATAATTAAATCGTAAAATCCACCAATAATGAACTCAAGTCCTCCGACAAAGCCAGATGGTACTAGTGAAAATCTTCTGCCAATAAAAAAAGAGCTGACAATCATCAAAATAAGAACTATCCAAGAAGTAAACATGGTGTTTGTAATGTTAAGAAAACTTGTACGAAAAACCACTTCAGGAGCAATAATAATTGCAGGAGGTGGAGGTTTGAAAAAAACCATACCAACAACAATAAAAATGAAAATAAGTAAAAATAATAATACGCCGGTTTGTTTATTCATCTACTCTTTAACCTATTTCAAATTTTAAAATTTTATCTAAATTAATTTTTTGTAACTTCCTTAAGCTGTCTATAGACTCCTATGAAACCAAAGATTAGCCCAAAAATTAACATTAAGATAGTAAAAAAAGGTTCGGAATTTAACTTTCTGTCTATCCAAATACCCAATGAAAGTGGTACTAAGATAGAAACTACAAAATAAAAACCTATACCTACCAATCTAAATGCGGGTGATAAATACAAACTATGAATCCCCCACTAAACATTAATAAATATAAAGAGGTTAAGCATTACACTTTAATATCTTTTTATTACTATGAGACTATATTAATTTATAGAAAACTAAGCAAGTGGTATAACAAAGAAATGATCTAATAAAATTACTTGCTATCATTTTGCTCTGGTTGATCATCCTCTTGAGAAAGATTTAAATCAAGTTCAGAAACAAAATCTTGAAACGCAGAGAGCTTCTGAAGTTCTTCATCAGATACCTGATTAACTTTATTCTGTTTAAGATCATTATCAATGATCACATTTTCTTCTTGGTCAATATTGATACAAGCACGCTCAAATACGTCTGAATCAACAAAAATTGGAGATTTCGTTCTTACAGAGAGCGCAATAGCATCAGAAGGTCTGGAATCTATTTCAATGAACTGATCTTTGCATTTTACTTTTATGCGAGCATAATATGTATCATTCTCTAAATTATTAACAATCACTGAATCAACAGTTCCTCCTAATTGATCAATTAAGTCATTCATTAAATCATGAGTCAATGGTCTAGGCAAATCAATGTCTTGCAAAGACAAAACAATTGCTTCTGCTACATCAGCACCAATCCAAATAGGTAAAAATCTTTGAGAATTATCCTCTTTCAGTACAACAACTCTTTGATAATGGCGAAGACTCACTCTTATGCTGTCAATTTGTAACTTAATCATCTCTACTTACCCCCGTAAGAAATGTAAATCTGCTGATCTAGAAGTTTATTCTAGAACTTGAAAGCAGTCAATTTAAATTATGAAACTAATTACAATTAAATATTTATTTGTTGTATTGATTAATATGATTATTCATAAGCTGTGCTGCATTTCTTATATCATTCATATATTTAGAGATGTCTGCCTCATCATTTTTACCCGCATACATGATAGATCTTGACGAAGAAATGATCATTGTAGGTGAATTTGAATCAGTATTTATTGCCTGAACAATTTCTTTAGTGTCTCCACCCTGATTACCAATTCCTGGGACAAGAAAAATCATATCTTTGCAAATATTACGAATTTCCCTTGCCTCTTGAGGAAAGGTTGCACCAACTACTAAGCCAATGTTGTCTGCATGGTTCCATTTATTAGCTAGAGATGCAATTTCTTGATATAATTTCTTATTATTTTGCAGTAGAATATTTTGTATTTCATTACTGCTATTATTTGTAGTTCTACATAGTACAAATATGTGCTTTTCTTTGTATTTTAAAAAAGGTGCAATGGAATCTAAACCAAAATACGGATTAAGCGTGACTGCATCTGCTGCAAAATAATTAAAGACTGCATCGGCATAAGCCTCAGCTGTAGACCCAATATCTCCTCTTTTTGCATCTAAAATAATTGGTACATCTTTTGGAATATAAGCAATGGTTTTCTTCAGTAATTCTATCCCCTCTGAGCCTCTTTTTTCAAAAAAAGCAATATTAGGCTTATATGCGCAAACCAAATCAGAAGTATTATCAATCATACTTTTTAAAAAAGAGTCAAGTTTGAACTTTTGTGGTAACAGTTCATTGTGTAAATCAATACCAATACAAAGAGCTGATTTATTTTTTTTATAATTTTTATAATATTTTTCCTTAAAATTCAATTCATCGCCCTTCATTAATTTTCATGATTGATAAATTGGGTAAATCACAATAATGCTCTAAAACATTTTTAATTGACTTTGAAAAAGAAGCAATACTTCCAGTTACATAGCAATCTACCAATTCTGAATTATTTTCATTATATAACTCGTCTGTATTCATTTCCTCAGAGAGCAGTTGCAATAATCTATTCACAACACCATCAACTGAATCAAAAATTTGGATATGTTTTGGTGATATTTTAAATAAAATATCTTTAAGAAAATGATAATGGGTACAACCAAGGACAAGACAATCAACTCCTAAATCATAGTAATGATCAAGGGTAGATTTTAATTCAGACAAGAATTCTTTCTTTGGAATATTTGCTTTTTCGATATGTTCGGCAAGTCCTTCCATTGGTAATGAAAATAACTTTTGATTTTTGACATAATTTTTTTCAAGCATTGATAATCTATTTCCAGAAGTTGTGAGAGGAGTTGCTAGCAACAACATTTTACCTGATTTTGAATACTGACTTGCTGGTTTTACTGCAGGCTCCATCCCAATAATTGGCAATTTAAATTTTTGTCGCAATGATTCAAGTGCGGCAGATGAGGCAGTATTACAAGCAATAATAATTATTTCACAACCTAAATCAACTAATCTTTTGACAAGATAAAAAGAGCGATTAAAAATAATCTCTTCATCTTTTGAACCATATGGAAAATAAGCATTGTCAGCAATATAAATAATTTTTTTGTCTAAATTTATATTTCTAAGTTTAGTTACAATACTTAATCCTCCTATGCCAGAATCAAAAATGCCGATCTTCTTCAAGATATTATCCTAGTTATAATATTTCAATATTATTATATCAGTTCCAATTTTTATAAATATTAATATTTATAATGTTATGAAAAAAAGATTTTTATAATCATAAATATATAGTAAAATTTTTAGTGCATTATGAATAAAATTTTACTATTAGAAAAAAATATCAGCTTTATTAATGTACAAATTAATAAGACAGCTAAATCATTGGATAGCATTAATGAGTCATTCTTGCACAAAAATATTAATGATAAAGGATGGACATTGAGGCATTTCGTTTGTTTATTGATTAGTTTAAATCAAATGATATCAAGCTTTGGAAAATGCAATTTAAAGCAAATGGATACTTATTCTTTTGATAAAGAAGCTAGGAAGTATATCGGAGAAGCAATGTTTAATTTATTCAATTTGAGAAAAGATAAATTAGTAAAAATATTGCAAAATTGTCCAAAAATAGACGATAGTCACATAAATCAGATTCAAAAATTACAAACTGAAATTGAAAAATTAAATATTGAAAAAAAAATTGATCTCTATTCTGTAATCAATATTAAAACAAAGCAAATTAATCAACTATCAAAAAAATTAGATCAAATAAATGGTTACAAAAATTAAGGGAAAAAATTGAAAGCTGAAATAATTTCTGTTGGTACTGAATTACTACTTGGAGAAACTTTAGATACTAATTCAAATTATCTTGCTCAAGAGCTTCCAGAAATTGGAATTGACTTATTATGGGCAACGCAAATTGGTGATAATTTTGATAGGCTAATTGATATTTTTAATAATGCAATGCGTCGTTCTGATATTATTTTTGTTACAGGCGGACTTGGCCCGACCGAAGATGATATTACAAGAGAAACTCTAGCAAAAGCATTGAATGAGTCCCTCACAATTGATAAAAAACAAGAAAAGCAATTGAGAAATTTTTTTTCTGAAAGAAAACGTGAATTTCCAGAAAAAAATGTAAAACAAGCAACAATTATCAAATCAGCTAAATTTCTTAGCAATCCAATTGGAACCGCTCCTGGTTGGTGGATTAAAAAAAATTCTATTGAAATCATATTAATGCCAGGACCGCCTGCAGAAATGAAAAAAATGTGGCAAGAACAAATCAAGCCTCTGCTCATAAAAGAAAGTGATAGCGTGTTAGTTAAAAAAATAATAAAGACTTCAACATTGGGGGAGTCAAACATTAATGAAATGGTTGAACAATTTTTACATTATAAAAATCCTTCAGTAGGTATTTATGTAAAAAAAGATGGTGTCAGTTTGAGAATAGCTGCTAAAGCAAAGAATAAAGCTGCAGCAATGAATTTAATTAAGCCAGTTGAAAAAAAATTAAAAAAAATATTAAAAGGATATGTTTGGGGTGAAGATGATGAAAAATATGGAGAAATCATATTGAAAAATATGATTGAAAAAAACTTAACTCTAGGTTTAATTGAATCTGTAACCGGTGGAAAAATCGCAGATGAGATTACGAATTATAACAATTCATCAAAATATTTTTTAGGTTCATTAATTGCATATGACAAAAATGTAAAGATTTTTTCTGGATTAGATTCTAAATTTTTGAAGGAAGAAGGTACTGTTTCAGCAGCAACAACAAAAAAACTTGCAAAAAATGCTAAAAATATATTCAATTCTGATCTTGGCTTGGCAATTACTGGAGTAGCAGGTAATAAGGCTGTTGAAAAACATGAAAGCGGTACTTTATTTTTATCAATTACTGATGGAGAAAAATTTTTAAATAAAGAAATGATAATTTCAGGTGATAGAATTCAAATAAAAAACAGAGCAGTTTTTTTAGCCTTTGCATTAATTAATGAATTCATGTTAAAAAGATGATTGGTGTAAAGTGACTATCCATAAAAAAATTACAGTAGGCTCCAATCATCTTTACCTATTTCCTCTGGCAGATTTTGCAGGAGGCGGCTATCTAATGATTGATGCAGGACCGAATTCCGATCAGGCATTTGACAAATTGAATGAAAATTTGAATCATGCAAATATTAAACTTAGCTCATTAAAAAAAATTATTATTACACATGCGCATTCTGATCATATGGGCCTTGCGAATAAGCTTAGTAAGAACAATATAGAATTTTATGTCGGTGCCCCTGATATGAGCGCATACACTAGTGGCAGTCAGTTTGAATCTATAATAATTAGAAAAACTGCTTCAGTTTTAAAAAAAAATGGAATGCCTGGTTCAATATTAAATCAATGGCTGGAAAATAAAAAAAGTCGACTTCCATTAAGCGCAATCCCTTGGGAAAATATCAAACCTGTAGTAGGAAAGCATACTTTTCCACTTATTGATAATCAGATGCTAGAAATTGTTGCGTGTCCAGGGCATACACCTGGAAGTATTGCAGCATACATACCGCAAACTCAAGAAATATTTACTGGTGACACTATTTTAAATAATAAAATACCATCAACAGGTTTCCATTATGAATCTATTAGCACAGAAAAACAGTGGTCTGGTATAACTCATTTTCTAAATACAATTAAGCAGTTGAAATTAATAGATATTAAAAAAGTATATCCTGCTCATGGCACGGAGATCATTAATCATCAAGAGATTTTAGACTACTACCTAGAACATTTTAATAATTTTGAAAAAAAGATTTTATTACTGCTAAATAATAATTTAGCAAATCCTTTTGAAATAACTAAAAAAACCTACAAACATTTTTTAGATTTTCCTGTAAACAATCAAGTACAAGCTATGATAAAAATAATTTGTATAATTGAAAAATTGAACAATGCAAAACAAAAAAATTAATTTTATTTAACTGATATTTTTTTATATAAATTTGTTAATCGTTCAGGTAATAAATCAATATTTGAGACAACTTCATATCCAATATCATCACACATTTCATGAAGATAATCATGTCCATCTTTATCAACAGTTAATAAAAATGGAGTGATGCCTTTGTGTTTTGCCTCAAGTAATGCCTGTCTAGTATCATGAATGGCATATATTTTTTCAGTTCTATCTTTGCCATATTCGTGATCTTGAGGTCTACCATCTGACAGCATAATCATAATTTTTACCTTACTACCTGACAGTTCTAATTTTTGAATAGTATGTCTAATAGCAGGACCCATCCTAGTAGATCTAACTGGTTGGATGTTAGCAATCTTCCTATGCACATTTTGATCAAGTTTTTCATCAATATCTTTTATAACAAAATATTCAATATTATCTCTGCCATAACCAGAAAACCCATATAAGCCATAACTATCGCCTATAGAATCTAAAGCTTCAGACAAAACTATTGCGGATTCTTTTTCAATATCAATAATTCTTTTATTTGTATTAAAACTTTTTTCTGAGTTTCTAGAAGCGAGCCAGCGAAAATATGTACCAGGTCCTCCAGAATATTGATTATATTGATTAGAGTTACTGGCATCCTTTTCTATAACTTCATCTGTAGAAGCAGACATATCTAATAGCAATGCTACAGCAACATCACGTTCAACTTTATTTCTTTTAGAGTAAAAATCTGCAAGTGGACTATATCCTGCTAATTTTTCTGCGTAAAAATCGACAAGACGATCTAAATCAATTTCATCACCATCTTCAAGTCTTTTTTCTTTATGCATTGATTCAGGTTTTAAATATTCAAACTTTTTTTTGGTTTCTTTAATTAATTTAGAATGCTCAGAAATAATTTGATTATAATAATCTACTTCACCAAAATCTAACTCTTTTTCAAGTACGCGACACCATGAAGGTTTATAATCTCTAGATCTAAAATTCCACTCGTCATAAAAAAACTCTTTAGCTTTTGCATTAATGTTTTTTGTCTGTACAACTTGGCCATCATTCAAATCTTTAGAAGACAATTCAGATTCGTATTTATTTTGTTTATCAGAATTAACATTTGATAAATCCATTAAATTATTTGTAAATAAATTGGAATATTCTTCAAATTCTCCTTCTGATAATTCGGCAACATTCAATTCAGTTGTTTGCTTTAAAAATTCCTCTAATTGCTTTTGATCAAATCTTGAAAAGCTAGAATCAACATCATCTTGCTTATTTTTTGCATAAGTAATTAGTTCAACAAGATCTGGTTTAAATTCACCCAAATGATCAGGAAGATCAGGAAGATGTACATCATCATTATTATCATTATTAATCTTTGATGAGTTATCACTATCAGTCAGCAAACTGACTGATTCAGATTTAAGTGCATCTCTTTTGCTTGAGTTAACTGGATGCATTGAATGAACATTTGGAATACTTTTTACTATTGTATAAATTTGAATTGATATATCTACGGAATTAATAACACTAGGTAAATGGATTTTTTTTATTTCATTCAGGAAAGCAATAGCACTCATATATTCATTAATATTCGATAATTCTTCAGTCGAATTACGAAAGCCCCCCAGAGTGTATTGAATAATTGACTCTAACAGCATTTCTTGAAAGGGAAGTTCAAATGGCGAATCACGTTTGGATAATTCAAACTTTTTTACCATTTTGTACGCTTCACTTATTCCTGGATATTTGGTATTTACTAAATAATCAATTCTGTAATCTTCAACAATATTAAATAAATAACTTATTAATTTTTTATCTGAAAATAATGAAAATAATTTTTGAATTTCAGTCATATCCGAAAAGCTAGTTGTATTTTTTGTATTTATATCTGAATGCTTTTCTATCAACTTGTTAAATTGAAATTGATAATCATAAGAACCAAACTCAAGCCTCGAGACTTGATGGGTAGCATAAACTTTATAAGCTAAAAAGTTTTTGTGTTTTGAATTAAAAATATTCATTTTATTTGGTAAATAAACATGCTCCCCATCAGTGGTTGCAACATAGGGAACCTGCCATCCTATTTTTCTGTCAATAAGTTCTTTGACATCTAGAATATTTATATCCATTCCAGATAAACCCTTACAATACTTTTGAAGTAAATTCTTTTTATTATCCAACAACTCTAATTTTGCATGACGATATAGAGACTGAATAGAAAAGTTAGACTCTAAATTAAAATAGGCATTGGCATCGAAGTTTTTAGGATTATTGTTCATGTACTGAATACCTTCATTGAGCCAATTTGATAAATCTTTTTTAGAATAAATTTTTAATAATAAAAATATTTGCTGTAAAAAAGTTACTGATGAATATGAATCTAATTGATTTATTTTTAGTGCAAATTTAGCAATCCAATTCTGATCTGTTTTATTCAAATTAATTAATTCAGAAATAGCATCATTGTATTCTTCAAATGCTTTTCGACCATCATTTTTTAAAACTTGATGACCAATAATTAAAAAAGATTTAGTAGTAGCATTTGACGAATCTTGAAGAGTAATAGGAAATGTCTCAAGAGTTTTAGCAACATCAGGCCAAGATATTATGGATAGTTCATTGATTAATTTGATAAATCTAATTCTTGATGATTCAGGAATTTTATTTAAAGAATAAGCAAAATTTTCTAGAAAAGTAATAGCCAAATCATGGGATTTTTCAGATAAATTCTTAGCGATTAAGCTGACAGAATTCATATGTTTGAGTGGAATTAATTTTAACAATTCAAAGGTAGCTGAGATAAACGCATTCGTTAGTGCAATATCCTTCCAACTAGAACCTCCTGTTTTTGTAAGTATTTTTGTATAACGATCTAAATCACTTATGGAAATAGACTGTAAAATTAAAGATGAATTATTAATGTAATTCGAGGCAATCATTGGTGAAAATAAACAAAGTTTTTTAGCAATATCTCCAATATAAATTAATGTAATAAAATCAAATGATTGGATAAGCTTTGCAGATTCTTTAGCATAACTATCTGAAGCCTCCCATGCTCTTAAAGATGAATCAGATATTTCTTTACAAGTTTGAATATAATGAGTAATCTCATTTTCAGATAATTGTTGTTTATATTCTTCTATAAAATCCTGATATGCAGTTTTAGCAATTGCAGATGTTGGTGAGTAATTATTCTTTATATTATTTTTTTTTGAGAAGGAACTCATTATTTCCCTAAGTAAAAAGTGTTTTTTATTCAGTAAAGATTGATCTTACAAGCTCTTCAATTGAATCTTGTAATTCTCTTTCATCGGTCAAACTCCACACAATTGTTGAAATACAAGCTTCAATTGGTTTTATGCCTCTATTAATTAATGACCCTGCATAAATAAGTAATCTTGTCGAAACCCCTTCTGATAAACCATACTCTCTTAGATTACGCACCTTAATAGCTAACAGTGCTAAACTTGAAGCAACTTTTACTGAGCACCCTGATTCTTTTTCTATAATTTTTGCTTCTATATCTTCAGGGGGATAGTCAAATTCAATAGATACAAATCTCTGCCTTGTAGATTGTTTTAAATCTTTTGTAATTGATTGATATCCAGGATTATATGAAAGGACTAACATAAATCCTTCCGGAGCTTCTATTAATTCACCTTTTTTTTCAATCGGAAGCAATCTTCTATAATCAGTTAAAGGGTGAATTAATACCGTAGTGTCCTTTCGTGCTTCTACCACTTCATCAAGATAACAAATTGCTCCTATACGTGCTGCTCTAGTAATTGGGCCATCTATCCATTTAGTAGTTTGGTCTTCAATTAAATATCTTCCGACTAAATCAGAGGCTGTTAAATCTTCATGACAAGCAACAGTGATAAGCGGAGAGGAAGGCGATTCACTCTTTAATTTCCAAGCCATATATTCGATGAATCTAGTCTTGCCAGAACCTGTTGGACCTTTTAATATAACAGGGATTTTACTGTTATATGCTTCTTCAAAAATTTTTACTTCATTATTGATTGGAATATAAAAAGGCTCATCTACTAATTTAAATTCCTCAACTGAAACAGAATATCCTACATTTTTTTTACTCAATTTTATACCCAGCGCTTACTCTAATTTTCCTTGTAATTTATCCCAATAAGTATCTAAGGCTAATTCAAAATCAGAAATTTTACCAGAATTTTCAATAGTATAATTTGCAAAATTAACTCTTTCCTCATTAGATATCTGCGCATTGATCCGTTCTTGTGCTTGATCGGAATCTAAATTATCACGAGATTTGATTCTGGTGATAGCAGAACTTATAGGAGTGTGAACAACCAAAACCTCATCTACCAAATCAAACCATCCAGCTTCTATTAAAACTGCCGCTTCTAGTATTAATAATTGATTTGCTGAATCTTTTTCTAAGTCTTGGATTTTATGATTAATTAATTCTCTTATAGCTGGCCAAGTTATGGCAGTCAACTTATCCATTTCTTTTGGATGAGAAAATACAATAGGACCTAAAACTCTTCGGTCAATTTCATCATTGGCATCTAATACATCAACACCGAAAGTGGAAACAATTTTTGCATATGAAGCAGAGCCTTTTGTATAGCTTTCATGCCCTAAAGAGTCACAATTGAGAGTTTGAGCACCTTTTGCAACTAAATACTTAGCAGCATGTGATTTTCCAGAAGCAATTCCACCTGTTAAACCAACAATATACATCTTAACCTCACTAGGACAAATCAATGCAATAGGTTGAATATTAATATCGTTTGAAACAAAATTAATTTGATTTTATTGCTTCAATGAGCGCAGGAACTACCTCTTTATAATCTCCAACAATGCCCCATCTAGCAGATTTAAACATATTTGCCTCAGGGTCTTTATTAATTGCAATGATTGACTTAGATCCACTGCATCCTGCCATATGTTGACTTGCACCAGATACTGCAATACCGACATATAAGTCAGGGTTCACGACCTTACCTGTTAAACCAACTTGGTTTGCAACAGGATACCAACCCAAATCACACGCAGCCCTTGAAGAGCCAATCGCTGCTTTATCTGTTCCTATAGCACCTGCTAATTCCTGAATCATGTCAAAGCCCTCAGGACCACCAAGGCCTCTACCGCCACATAAAACAATCGGTGCATCAGTTAATTTAAGTCCCTCTGTAGCTACTTCTTCTCTATTTACTATAGAAACATTGGAATCTACAGCAAGATCAATTTGTACTACTTCACCATTTGGGCTGTCTTGAGTTTGTGCTTCAAAAGATTTTGCTCTAACTGTAGCAATTGCTGGGCTGGCACTATATGTATAAACTGCTCTTGCATTTCCACCAAAACAAGGGCGAGTGGCTTTAAAACCAGCATCATCTGAATCAATTGAAACGCAGTCCATTGCAACAGCGCTATTTAATTTAAACGCCAATCTAGGCCCTAAATCTCTACCAACAGTAGATTGTTCTAAAAGAACTAAATCAGGCTTTTCTTTTTCATAAATATCATTTACTGCAAGTGCCCATTTATCAGGTAAAAATTCTGAAAAAGATGGATCATTAATTGTATATGCTTTTGTTGCACCATAAGAAAAAGAGGATTCAGCTTTTTCTTGAGAACCAGCACCTAGTAGAATAACACTAACTGTTCCACCTGCGCTCAAACTTGATGCTCCAGTTAACAATTCTGCAGTTGTATCAGATAGGCCATCTTGGTTGAATTCACCTATGACCATAACATTATTAGACATTATAATTTCCTTTCAATAATTTTACAGAATTTTAGCATCTTTCAATCTTGCAACTAAAGCTGATGCTTGCTCTTGTGCAGTCTCGCCTTCGATAATTTCAACTTCACTATCACTAGTAGGTATAAATAGTTTTTCCAATTTTAATTTTCTACCTTGTTCACCAACTTGTGATGCATCAAGATTTTCAAAATCTGCTAAAGACCACTTGTTAACAGTCTTTTTTGCTGCTTGCATAATTTGTTGTAATTTTGGATATCGCGGTTCACCAAGTTCATTCGAAACAGTAGCAACAGCAGGTAAAGGCATTTCAACAGTTTCAAAACCATCTAATAACACTCTTTGTACTGTCATTTTACCATCAGCAATATCAACATCTTTACCAATAATCGCACATGGGATTTCAAGTAATTGAGCTATGCCTATTCCGACTTGACCCATGTCCCAATCTGCAGCTTGTCGACCACAAAAAATAGCATCCACATCACCGAGTTTTTTTATTGCTTCTGATAAAACTAGAGCTGTTGTATAGTGATCGCCATTTTCAAAAGCATCATCCTCGAGTAATAATCCTTCATCTGCACCCATTGCAAGAACCTGCTTGATTGCAGCCTGAGCACTCTCTTTTCCTAATGAAATCACAGTGATTTTAACATCACCCAATTTTTCTTTAATTCTTAATGCAGCTTCAGCAGCAATACCATCAAATTGACTTAGAACAGGAGAAATGCCTGGTGCAGGAATTACTTCATTTTTTGCCTCATCTATCTTAAATGCTGACGGTGGTGTATCTGGATCTGGAATTTGCTTAGCGCACACAACAAAATGCATTATAGCCCCCCTAAATAAAAAAGTTAAATTTTATAACCAACAAAATATTAATTGTCTTCAGAAGATGAGTCAATAGACTGATACAAAACTTCTGCAATATCAAAAGGTTTGATCCTGTCATCCTCATTTGGCTCTACAGACGGAATGCCATCTTCAAACATTTGAATACAAAAAGGACAATTAGAAATTAATTCATCAGCACCAGTATCTATCGCCTCTTCACTTCTAACATGATTAACTCTTCTAGCACCTACTTCTTCTTGCCACATGTTGCCTCCACCAGCACCACAACAAAGCCCTTTAGACATATTTCTATCCATTTCTATAATATTTAATCCTGGAATGGATTTCAGGATATTTCTAGGAGCATCATATTCATTATTAATTCTTCCTAAATAACATGAATCATGATAAGTGATATCAAGGTCAATAGGTTTCTCAGGTTTTAATTTGCCATCATTAATAGCTTGCTCTAAAAACTGAGTATGATGCAGAACTTCAAACTTGCCATCAAATTGAGGATATTCGTTCTTAAATGTATTAAAACAATGAGGACAATTAGTTATAACTTTTTGCACATTTTTCTGTTTAAAAGTATCAATTAACTGTTCGGCAAGAATCTGATATAAATACTCATTACCAAGTCTCCTGGCTGGATCGCCATTGCATGTTTCTTCCTGACCTAATACTCCAAAAGATGAACCAGACGCTTTTATCAAACTAAAAACTTTTTTGGTGATCGGTAAGTTCCTTTCTACAAGTGAACCAGAGCAACCTACCCAATATAAGAACTCTTGAGTGCCATCAAAAATAGGCACATCGCCCAAACCTTCCATCCAAGTTGTTCGTTCTAAAGCAGTTCCTTTCCAAGGATGACCTCTCATTTCTAGATTTTCTAATGCTGCTTGAGCAGTTTGAGGAATTTTCGCTTCATCCATTACTAAAAATCTTCGCATATCAACAATGGATGGAACATGTTCAATCATAACAGGACATTCTTGCACACATGCACCACACGTCCTACATGCCCATAACGTTTCTTCTTTAATGACTTCTCCTACCATCGCTTTATTTGCAACCGCCCTAATATCTTCTCCCTTGTTTCCAGCTTCCTGTACTAAAGGTGCGACTTCATTGAAATGTGACTTTAGATCCTGAATTAAGTGCATTGGTGAAAGAGGTTGACCAGCTAAATTTGCTGGACAAACTTCCGTACAGCGACCACACCTGACGCAAGCATCTAATTCAAACAATTGTTTCCAATTAAAGTCCTGGATTTGCCCTACGCCAAAAACTTCTTGTTCTTCAATATTTTCTATTCGAGACAATCTTCCTGGAGAATCAGTCCTAAGTAAAAATGCATTTATTGGGGCAAAAAGAAAATGATCAAGCTTAGTAAAAACTATTAAAGTGAGCCAGAAGAAAACTACAAGAACATGTACCCACCAAGAGATAGAATGCATATTCAATAGTAATTCTTCAGAAAAACCAAATAAACTATTAAATTGTGCTAGAACATAAGAAACAAATGACCATTTAGCCCATTCAGGAAAATTTTCTAATTCAGTTACTGATATTCTATAAGATTCTACAAAAAATCCTGAGAGCAAAATAGCAAATAAGCCCCATAAAATTAAATGATCTTCAATTCTTTCATCCCATCGAATACGATGAAAATCATCATAGTATCGGCGGTATAAAGCCATTGAAACTCCTATAAGACCTATTAGGCCAAAAAGATCACCATAAAATGAAAAGAATAAGTAATAATTGCCACTCAAAAAGCTTAAAGGCGTGTCATCTTCTAGAGCTACTTGAGCAGTTACAAAGGTTAAAACAATAATTGAAGAAGAAATACACCAATGCATTACGCTTGCATATTTATCTCTTCTTATTTTGTCTTGCATTACACCAAGGCGAACAGTGTTTTGCACTCGCCAAGGAATATTTAGGCGCCAATCGTTAAATGGTTTACCGATTGCCCATAGCGAACCATGTCGAATAACACCAAAAACTAATAATCCTGTTAGTACACTAAGAAGGACATATATTGGCCAAGGACTAACATTGAAAAAGATTTGGCGAGATGCCGTTGATTGTTCAATGCCAATTCCTAAAAATAGTCCGCTCATTATGACAAGAATAAAAGTAGTAGAAAATATAAATGAAAAAAAATACTGATTGAAAAAATTCAACATAGCATAAAAAATTAATTTACTCTGATTCATTTTAGGATTTTTTTCTGAGATAAGCACTAAATTCTTCCGATTACTAAAAAAATTTATAACTTTGCTATATTCATACTAATTGATAAGAGCAAATAAACAAAGCCATTCAAAATACAAAATAATAGTCAATTATTTCTTATTATATAATTCACGTAGTTCATTTTTAAGGACCTTGCCCATATGATTTCTAGGTAAATCTGTAACCCACTCATAAGATGCAGGAGCCTTGTATGACGCAAGTTTAGTTTTAACAAATGCTGTGAGTTCATCATAAGATGGTTTATTATCTGATGAATTAATGACCACCGCTTTAATGATTTCTCCCCAATCATTATCTTCAATACCAATAACGGCAGCTTCAGCAATACTTTCATGTTCCTCGAGAACCTGCTCAATTTCAGCAGGTGCAATATTTTCTCCACCACGTATGATCATATCCTTAATTCTTCCTGTGATAAATAAATAATTATCTTCATCAAGTTTACCTACATCACCCGTATGTAGCCAACCTCCTTGAATAGCAGAACCAGTATCATCATCTCTATCTTTATATCCTTTCATGATTCTTTCACCTCTTATACAAATTTCACCCTCTTCATTTTCTGAAAGAACATCCCCATTTGGATTTAATATACCAATTTCAATATCAGGCATTGGCTTGCCTACGCTTCTTAGTCTTTCAAGTTTTTTTGAATGATCTTCATCCGATTCCTCCATACGATGATCATCAGGGCCTAAAAATGTCATTGAACCTGTTGCCTCAGTTTGGCCATATGCATTCATTAAGCCAACATCAGCTTTGCTGGGTGCAAATAATTTAACTGCTTCTTTGACAACATCATATGGCATTGGAGCAGCACCATAAGTAATTAGTTTTAAGCTTGAAAAATCTCTTTTTTCAAAATCTTCAACTTCCATTATTCTTTTCAACATTGTCGGTACGACAAATGCATGAGTAACTTTGCTTGACTCAACTGCATCCAACCAATCTGCAGGACTAAATCCATCTAATAAAACTAATTGTCTGCCAGAAAAAATCGCACTCATTAATGTTGTTGCACCAGCAATATGATAAAAACCTACACTCACTAATATTACTTCTTGATCAGAAATCGGATCTGCAGGAGATTGCGTATTAACAACAAGTGCAGTTAAAGCTTTGTAAGATAAAACGACACCCTTAGGGAGACTAGTTGTACCAGATGTATAAATAATCAATGTTGCATCTTCATCATCAATATCTGTAAACACAGGAATATCTTCTCCGCTATCAATCAGATTGTTATAAGATTGATGATTCTCAGAATCAAATCCCAATGAAACAACATGATCAATTGTTGAAAGATTCCCGCTAATTTTCTGATAAATTTCAAAATACCTTTCTGAAACAAACAATACTGAAATATCTGCTGCATTGATCATGTATTCAAGTTCTTCAGTTTTAGAACGATAATTAAGAGGAACAAATGTAGCACCTAATGATGCGGTCGCATAATAAAGCACAACCATTTCTGCACAATTGACTGCCATGATTCCTACATTTTTACCTTTTTTTACCCCTAATGTACTTAATGAATTGGCAACCTTGTTTACACGTGATTGTAAATCAGAATAATTAATCTTTTCATTCGTTGTTGTTATAGCTATACGTTCAGGAACAATCGCAGAACTAATAGAAAGAAACTCCGCAGTATTCATTTTTAAACCCCCTCTTAACAAACATTATTTTGTTACTTCTACAATTACTCTTTCGTCCTTAGTAGAAGTATCTATATTAACAAATAATGTTTTCAATGGTACTTGATTTTGAAAAAAACTATCACCATTTTCACGCCATAAATTATCACAATTATCAAAAAAAATATTTTGTATGGAGAATGGTTTAATTTTATTATCGCTATTATGCCTTGAACCAAAATAATTTAAAGTACAAGAATCTTTTATAGATTGCTTAAGAGCTCTCAATTTACCATTGCGCATGCCTACTAAATAAAACTCTCGATCTTGAAAGTAAACCACATCACCAATATCAAAATTACTAATACTTCCTGCGTCAAATTGTTCAATAGAAATTTTTGGAGGATTCATATATCCATGAATTACTGCATATAATCCTATAGCTGAAATTAATAATATAAAAGTAAGTGGCGATTTAAGGATTCTTAATTTATTTAACTGCATAGTGCAAAAATTCATTAGAGTTTACAAAATTAACAAATTTCATCTTTAATTCCCTAACAGCATTTGTATCATATTTCAATAATTGTTTACAGAGCATATCTATTTCTGTATTAAAATTTTTACGTTCAATAATTTTACTTACTATACCCAATTCATACATTCTATCAGTTGTAGTAGCTTCGCCTGTGTAAACCAATCTTTTTGCGTCACTGAGAGGCAATCTTCTAATAATCAATTGACTACCTCCTGCAGCAGGAATATAGCCTAATTTTATTTCTGGTAAAGCAAAACTACTTTGACTAGTTGCATAAATATAATCTGAAGCTAGAACAATTTCAAATCCAGCTCCATATGTAATTCCATCAACGAATGAAAATATAGGAACATCCAAGTTATTTAAAGACCCCCAAATATCTCTTTCCAATCGAGCCTTCTTACTTTCTTGAATAGAAGGAGCAGTTCCAAAATCATTAATATCTGCTCCTGCAGAGAAACATCCTGGAATATTAGAGGTAAAAATTAAAGCATTAATTTGATCATCATTTTTGACTAACTGCAAACCTTCCCAAATTATATCCCTCATCTGCAAATTAATTGCATTTAATTTATATGCTCTATTGAAATTAATTAGTAATGAATTATCTTTCTTGATTAAATTAATTGGCTGAGTATTATCGAACTGCATAATTACTATTTTCCTTGAAATTTTGGAGAACGTTTTTGCAAAAAAGCATTTATGCCTTCTTTGAAATCATCAGTTTCTTGCAATTCTAAAGTTTTTTCATGTTCAATATTCAAGCCAGTATTGAGATCAACTGTTTCTCCTAGTCTCATTGATTCTTTTAAAGTTTTTATTGCTATCGCGCCATAATTTGTAATTTGTCCAAGAACATCTTCGATTTCAGACATATATTCTTTTGAACTATATATTTCTGAAATAAGACCAGATTTTTTTCCATCCAATGCCTTAAGCGTTTTTTGAAAAAGTAATAAATCAAGTGCAAATGATCTATGCGATAATTTTGCAAGTCTATTAATAATAAAATCAGAGGGTTGTAGATGATTTTCTTTGTCTACCAATGAAATGATCGCATCATCCAAAGCAAATCTCACATCACATGCTAATGCAATTTCTATTGCAGGTAAATTAGTCACTCCTCGCATCAAAAAAAAGGAGGGTATTGGTAATTCTTCAACTGCGTTGAGAGCTGAATGAATGATTGCTTTATAATCTTTTGTGATTGGAGAAGACTTATTACTCAATCCAAAACCACTATTTTTAGAATTTGACATGAATAGAACAGATAAACATTTTTGATTAATATTTATCATTTGACATGCATCTTTAATTTCTAATAATAATTGCTCAGTCCATAAATCATCATTCGTTTCGTAGCGAATAATTGCATAATTATTTTTATAATCGATACTTATTTTATTTAATTTAGACATCATTTAAACCCACAGCTTTATAGTTTTTCATTTTAATGATACATTCTATTGAAATATTGTTTATAAAAAAATAGTTAAATTATGCATCATTAAATAATTTAGTTAAGAGGAAAAATGGACTTACTTCTTAATCAGGCTTCAGCAATCGTTTCTGGAGGAACAAAAGGAATAGGATTAGCAATTGTAAATAATTTTTTAAAAGAAGGCATGAATGTAACAACATTCAGCAGAAATAAAAAAAATATCAACGCAGCCAAAAGAAAATTCAATAGTTATGCTGACCAAATTAACGTGCTGCAAGCGAATATATTAGATGAAAATAACTGCAAAAAAATTATTGATTCACATATTAAAAAATTCAACTCATTAGATGTTCTAGTTAATAATGCAGGAGAATCAGTAAAAAATGGAAAAATAAAAGAAAAATGGGATGAATCATTTAGTATTAATGTTACCGCTCATGTAACTTTTTCTGAATTAGCAATCCCTCATCTAGAAAAATCAAATATAGGAGGTAACATAGTAAACATATCTTCAATCTTTGGTAGAGAATCAGGAGGCAGTCCTCAATATAATGCTTCTAAAGCTGCAATGATATCATTTTCAAAATCTTATGCAAGCTTACTAATTAAAAAAGGAATTCGAGTTAATACGATTGCTCCTGGCTCAATTCGTTTTGCGGGAGGATCGTGGGATAAAAGAGTAAAAAAGGAACCAAAAGAAATGAAGAATTTCATTAAACAAAATATTCCAGCTGGTAGATTTGGAACAGTTGAAGAGATAGCAGACGTTGTTACCTTTTTATGTTCACCAAAAGCATCGTGGATTGTTGGTTCTGCATTAAATGTGGATGGCGGACAGTCAAGATCTAATATATAATTATCATTGATATTCAACTAAAGATACTGATAATATGCACTTGGATAGAATATGAAATTTACAAAAAATGATTACATTGGGATTATACTTGCTGCTTTAGCTGGTCCTGGAATTTTTTTAATTATTCTTTCTGCATACGATCTTTGGGAGCATAGACACACACCTCTCCTAGGATTTTTAGCAGTAAATGTAGCGATTGGTGGAGGAATCATTGGTGCATTTAGTAGGTTTATCAAGAATAAAAATAGATTCTTGGCTTTAATTGCTTTTTTAATTTTATGTGTATTAGCTATTAAATTATTGCAATGGACTGACAACAGCGACTCAGGTTTTAAATTGCTTTTTATTTGGTTAGGCATAATTGATTTTCTATTGATTAATGCTGTTATTGGATGGGAATTTTTAGCTAACGGTTTAGTGCCAGCATTAGATAGAATTAAAGAAAAAAACCCAGTTGAAGAGCAAAATGATGACAATGAACTTGCCTCCAATCAAGCATGAATAACAATAAATTGATCAATAATGAAATTTTTGCGCACTTGATAACAGACTGGTTAGGTGCAAAATACTTTAAAACATTCAAAATACAAAGTCATGAATCTGAAACTGATTTTATAATTGCTCAAAGAGAAAAAAAATTCTTACTGTCTGTATGTCCTTTATGGGATGAACGAGACGATTCAATAATTGAAATCGAAAAAAATGTAAATAGCGCTATAAAAGAACATGAAAATTCAAACATAGTCTGGATACCTGAAAAAAACAAAAAATTCTTAAAAGAACATGAAAATGAAATTATTGAAAAAATTGGTAAAGGAATAAAAGGTTTAAAATATGGAGAATATAGAGAAATAAGAATGCCAATTGAAATTACGCTTTCAAAAACTGAAGATTCAGGTTCTTATGTTGCGATTAATGGCGCATTAAGTAAGATTTGGACTAAAATCTCCTCAGGTGTTCAAGGAGTTTTTCAATTAGATGGAGTCAATTATGGTAGATTGCCATCTGAACTTGCAGAAGAAAAAATCATTATTGATAGAATTCAAGAAGCATCAAAAACATTAAATGTTGGAGAAGCATCATTTGTTACAATTGATGAATATTGGCCTGTCAATAATGTCACATCTGAAAAGGGTAACCAAAAGATTATCATACCAACACCTTCTAAGACTACTAATTTAAATGATGGCCCATTAATAAGAAAAAAATTAAGAACTATTCTTGATGATGTAAATAATAAAAATAAAATAAATGATATTGATGGCAAAATATTACTTTTGTTAAATTCAAAAAATAAACATGAGGATGTAGTAATTTCATCTTTAAAAAGTATTAATCCAACAACTTTTCAAAGTATTGCATTAATTTTAATTGTAAATGCTGGCATGATTTCTATAGTTAAAAAAAGTGATGCAATAAATTTTTAAAAACTAATTTTGAATCAAAATATCAAGATTTTGAATATATTTGTTAATTTCAACATCATGAATTGAAAAATTCATGATGTTTGCAAATTCAATTTCAAGAATTTCAATTTTATGCCCCATTGACCATAACTCATTAGTAATTGAATTAGCCTTAAAAAGATATTCTTGCATTGATTTATCAATACCCAATGTAACATTACAGTTTAAATTGACGAAAATTAAAGTTAATGAGCGCATCAAATCATTGGGTTCACCAATAATTAAACAATTTTTGTTAGTAAGATCATTAGAATTTTGAAAATCATACATTCAGTTATCCAAAAAACTCTGAACATAAAAGTAACATACTTAAAGCTACCCTATAGCCAACGAAATATGAAAAATTATACTTATTAATAAAATGAAACAAAAATTTAATTACCAGCAAAGAACTTATAAAGGCATAAACATAAGCTATTATTACTATTGACATATCATCAAAAATTAACTCATTAAAATTAAAAATTAATTCGTGTATAGTTGCGCCAATGATAACGGGACAAGACATTAAAAACGCTATTTTTACAGAATCTTTTTTATTGATTTTTAAGAATAAAGCACTACTTATTACAATTCCTGATCGTGACAAACCAGGGATGAAGGCTAAAGATTGCATTATTCCTAATAAGAAATAATTTTTAAATGATATTCCATTTAAAGCTTGAGGTGCGTGCAAATTATTATATTTTTCTGCAAAAAATAAAATCAATGCACCAACAAGTAAAGCAATTGCGACCACATAATTATTTCTTAAATTATTTGCTATTGTTTCATAAAAGAAAAAACCAATTAAGACTGCTGGAATTGTTGCACAAATAATCTTGATAGAAAATTGTCCATCATTATCCCATTCATTAAACATTAATTTTTTAGATCGCATATTTGAAAAAAAATCTACTGTGATTTTTTTCCATTCGTCAAAAAAATACACTATAATTGCAGTAGCAGATCCCAAATGTAATAAAACATGCAATGATAAATTTTCAAAAGATAGATCAAAGTTTTCAGGAAATATAGAAGAATAAATTATTAAGTGTCCAGAAGAAGATACAGGCAAAAATTCTGTTATTGATTGAATAGTAATTAAAATAAGAAAATTGATAAATTCAAAAATAGTCATCAATATTATTTATCTATAAATTGAATATCATAACTTCCATTTTTTTCTGACAATTTGCCAAGTGTTAATATTGGCCAATGTACACCGCTTACAATACTATCTCGCTCAATAGCAATATTTGCAATTTTTTTTCGTGCTGCTCTTGCTTGTGGTCTGTCCCAATCAAAAATTGGATGCCAATCTTGATGAACTAGATGTTGAGGATGATGAGCACCATCACCAACCAGAATTAAAGATTCACCTGCTGATTCAATTAATTGAACGGTATGACCAGGAGTGTGACCTGGAGCATAAATCATTGTCAAAAATTCATTAACTTTATAATCACCAACAAAAGTTTTAATTTGATCATTTGCAATTAAAGGTTTGAATTTGGCTTGAACTTTTTCTTTTAGAGGATGATCATTCTCTTCATAATTGATCCACCAATCAAATTCTTGTTCCGCAACAATATGCATTGCATTTGGAAATGTAATTTGGTCATTTTCATCTAGATTCCAACCTACGTGATCAAAATGAAGATGTGAATGCACTACAAAATCTATATCTTGAGGTTGTACGCCTTTTTCAGATAAGCGAATTAATAATTCAGCGCAAGATTCTGTATTCTCTTCAGGTTCTCTGAAGCCATAGGCAGTATCAATAAGCCATTTGTTTTTTTGTGATTCAACCAAAAATGTACTGAAATTAAACGGAATAGATTCCGAAGAATCTGATAGGCCCAGTGCTTCTACCCATTCATTTTCTTCAACTTCATCAAATAGGATCTTAGGATCTCGAAATGTTGCTCCATCAGAAAGTTGAGAAATTTTTAAGTCTCCTAATTGAAAACTTGCAGAAACATTAGTCATGGCAACCTCTTTAAATTTCTATTAAGATAAAAAATCTCAATATTTATGTTTTATTTTATTAATCAGATATGATTAAATTATAGGGTCAATTTAATTTAATCAACTTAAGATTATTTTTTTTAGAGAAAAGAATTATCATGCCAAAGCCAACAGCATTCCTCAATGGAGAATTTACAGAATTAGAAAATGCAAAAATTAGTATTGTGACTCATGCTTTTAATTATGGCACAGGGGTCTTTGAAGGAATAAGAGGAAATTGGAATGAGAAAAAAAATCAACTTTATATATATAAACTAGAAGAACATGTAAACAGAATTATTAAAAGTGCTAAAATCATGCGACTAGAACCAAAATATACCAAAGAAAAGATGGTTGATATCATTAAAGATTTGGTCAAGAAAAATGATTATAAAGAAGACATATATATACGCCCAATTATTTACAAATCATCAGAAATTGTTGGTCTCAGAATGCATGATTTAGATGATGAATTTTTAGTATATATTGTTCCTTTTGGAGATTACCTCGATCCTAGCAAAGGAATTAATTGTGGAACATCTTCTTTTAGAAGAATAGATGATTCAATGATTCCGGTTAGAGCTAAGGTTACTGGTCTTTATGTTAATAATTCAATGGCTAAAACTGAGGCATATTTAAATGGATACGATGAAGCGATCATGCTTAATATGGATGGTCATGTCTCTGAGGGTACTGGTGAAAATATTGCAATTATTAAAGACCAAACAATAATCAGTCCAACTGTTTCAGATAATATCCTTGAAGGAATCACACTAGAAACTGCATTAGAGATAGCAGAAAAAAGTCTTAATTTAAATATTGAAAGAAGGACTATAGATAGATCTGAATTATATATAGCTGATGAAGTGCTCATGACTGGTACAGCAGCACATATCACACCAGTGGTTAGCATTGATAAAATCAATATTGGAAAAGGACAACCAGGAGCAATTACAAAAAAGATGCAAGAAAAATATTTTTCAATCATCAAAGGTGAAGATGATTCTTATTCTGATGACTTAACTAAGATATATTGATAAGAATTAATATGTTTTGTTAGGTAAACATTTGAATAAAATTAGACCAAATAAAAACCTTCTAGACATTTTTAGTATTTTTTTCTTAATATTACCAATAATATTTTCTTTGTTCCTAATTGTTCTGTTAAGTGAATTAACCTATAGACAAACTATTTTAGGTTTAATGCTAATTTTTATTATATTTATAACTTCGTTATATTTTTTATACCTAACGATAGCTTTTTATAGTTTGCATTATTCAATAGATAAAGATAAATTAAGTATTTTTTTTGGAATACAAAAGTTTTTGATACCCTTAAAAAATATCACAAAACTAGAAGAATTTAAGATAGAACAATTAGAACAAAATAATCGAGGTATACATTTTTTTAGAAATTTTTTTGGCAAAACAATGATTAATCGAGAGACTGCATTATCATTTATTATTAAAAATAAAAATAATGAAATTTTATTAATTCACACATTAAACCAAAAATATCTTATTTCTGTCAGATCCTATAAAGAAATCCGTCAATCAATTGCTACATATAACATTTTAAGTTCAAAAAAAGATAATAAAGAGATTAAAATAAATCGAATTAATAAGTTTTACAAACTATTTGATAGAAATTTTTTTAATACAATCACATTAACTACATTTAGTCTCATTGCTGTATTAGTTATTGCAAAACAAAAAATACAAAAAGTGCCAGATACAATATTGGCAAATTTTCCATTCAAACATTTCAGTAATTTGCCTGAGTATATTGATAAAGATATTATTTCAGAACTATATTGGATTCTAATTATTGCATTTGTATTAAACATATTTTTATCTTTTTTACTCACTTATCTTTTTGACAAAGGCTACAAAACAATACAATTCTTAACAATTTTAATGAATCTTAGCATTATGATTATTATTATTTATTCAATTAGCCCTCAAGGGTAAGTATATGAAAAATTATTTAAGAAACAAAAAATCTATTTTATTAATACTATTAATAGTCCCGTTTTTATCAAACTCAGCTTGTCTTGAAAAAATCGATAATGACAATAGTGATGATTCAGCTTTTTCTAATCAAATAAATTTTACTGATGCTCCAATTATGCAAATGAATCAAGATAAGGAAAGTAATTTAAAAATAGATATGCAGGATAAAGACATACAAGAAATTATTGAAATTGCAGGTTGTATCAACAGAACTTATGACTGTCAGGAAAATAAGGAAGAGGCTGGTAAAGCAATAATTTTCATGGGCGAAAGCAACAATAAGGTTTTTATTAAGCCGCTAATTGATATTTTATGGGTCAATGCTGATTTGAAAAATGTTATTAATCAATCATTAATCAAGTTAACAAATCAAGAAATTTTTTCATCTATAAATTGGGAAAAATGGGCAAATTCAGAATTAGCATTGGAGCTACCAGACAATTATTTGAAAATAAAATCAGATATTTTCAGTAAATTAGATAAAAATTATTCATTAATTTTTCAAAACCAATACAATCAACAGATTGATCTAAGTAAGATAAATTGGATAGGCTCAACATCTGATGCTATTCCTGCTTTAAATAATCCAAAATTAATTTCAAAGAGTGAAGAAGCATATTTAAACAATAATGATATTGTTATAGGCCTTAATATAGAAGAAAACGAAATCGCTTTCCCCTTAAAAATTATTAAATGGCATGGAGTAATCAATCAAAAAATAAATAACCGCACTTATTCAATCATTTTTTGCCCTACATCAAATTCTATAACTGCCTTTAAAAGTGACTTAGGTAATCTTAGTTTTTCAAGTTTGTTTATTGAGAATAGCTGTTTGATGAAAAATAATGAAGGGATATTGATTGATACAGAAACTGGAAATTTTGGTGATGAAAAAAAGTTAGACAGAGTTCCAATAATGCATACAACATGGACATTTTGGAAAACTTATTATCCTAATTCAAAAGTCTTGTCTAAAAATACTGGAATTATTATTGATTATGATGAACAAATTCCAACATGGGTGCAGTTGATTAATCCAAATAATCTAGTTAAAGAATTAACACAAAATAATGATAATGATAAATCAAATGGTTATGTTAAGTATAATTATATGGGTGAAAAGACAGAAATTTTATTATACAAAATTTATGATTATAGGATAATTTATCAAAATCTAGGTTCTAAAAGATTTATTACAATCATACTTGATAATGGAATTGGTGCTAGAACTTTCTTTGCTCCACCAGAAGAAATTACTCAAATTTCTTATACCTCAAAAAATGGATGGTTAGCAAGAGATACCGAAAATATTTATTGGTTTATCAGTGATAATGGACTAATTAACCAGGATGATAGCTCATTTTATCCGGAAATCGCAAATTATATTTCTTATAAAAAAATACCCTAAAGTATTGATTGCTAGCCATTTGAAGACGATACTTTAGTAGTTATGTATGAATTAAAGTATAACAAAAGATTTTTCTCAATTGACGTAGCGTTGTATGACGCTTCTCTCCTAGTGCCTGTCTTATTGTAAAAGGCGCTCAGCAATGCTGGAGCGCTATAAACCTACCATATTAGGTTTGTGGGCTTTGGGTAATGAAGGGATAAGTAAAATGATAGGTGCAGATATAGTACTAGAATCTTTGAAAAAAGCAAAGGTAGACACTCTGTTTGGTTATCCAGGAGGTGTTGTTCTTCCCCTATATGACAGATTTCCGTTTCATAAAGAAATAAAACACATTTTGGTTAGACATGAACAAGCAGCTGGACATGCAGCAGATGCTTATGCAAGAGTATCCGGTAAAATAGGTGTTGCTCTAGCTACATCTGGTCCAGGAGCAACAAATCTAGTAACTGCCGTACAAAATGCAATGATGGACTCAATCCCAACGTTATTTATTACTGGAAACGTTGCTCGTAATTTAATTGGTAAAGATGGCTTTCAAGAGGCTGACGCCACTGGAATATTTATGCCAACGGTAAAACATAATTATTTAGTTACTAATGCATCTGATCTAGCACCTACATTTGCTGAAGCAATTCATATTGCTACTACTGGTCGGCCTGGTCCAGTACATATTGATATACCTAAAGATGTTTTTTTAGAGGAAGCAGATTTTAATTGGCCTGAAGAAATCAACCTTAGGGGTTATAAATTAAATCAAAATTTAAATAAAGATTCGATTAAAGATGCGGCTAGCATCATCAATCAGTCTGAAAAACCAATTATTTTTGCTGGTCATGGCATAATTATTTCAAACACACACAAATTACTTCAAAAACTTTCTGAAAAAGCAGATATTCCTGTTATAACGACATTGCTTGGAATTGGTTCAATGCCAACGGATCATTCACTTCATTATGGATGGATGGGAATGCATGGGACATATTACGCAAATCATGCTGCCTCTAATGCAGATACAATCATTGCATTAGGAATGCGAATGGATGATAGAGCGCTAGGAAGATTTGCAGACCTAAATCCAAATGCAAAAATTGTCCATATAGATATAGATCCAGCTGAACATGATAAAAATTTAAAAGCTACAGTTCCAGTTGTTGGTAATTTATCAGATATATTACCAGAAATTACAAATGAGATTGATGAAACAAATCATGCTGAATGGATTAACTGGATAAATGATCTGAAAAAAAATCATTCTGATTCTATGGCAATTCCTGATACACCTGAACTATCTGTTCAATTTGTTGTAAATCAAATCGCTAAAGAAAACAAAAAAAACAAATTAGTTGTTGTAACAGGAGTTGGACAACATCAAATGTGGGCCGCGCAACATATGAATATTTCAGAGCCTAGACAGCTAGTAACTTCTGGAGGATTAGGTACTATGGGGTTCGAAGTACCTGCTGCATTAGGTGCGCAAGTAGCTGATCCAAAAGCAACAGTATGGTCAATCTGTGGTGATGGTGGTTTCCAAATGACTTTTCAAGAGCTTGCTACGATTGTTGATGAAAAGTTACCTGTAAAATTTGCAATTATGAACAATGGATTTTTAGGAATGGTTAGGCAATGGCAAGAATTGTTTTATCAGGAAAATCTAGTTGATGTCAATATGAGTCAACCAGATTTTCTTAAAATTGCGGACGCATATGGAATCCAAGGAATCGAAGTTACAAAAAAAGATCAAGTCATTGATGCAATCAATGAAGCCAACTCAATTAATGGTCCAGTTTTAATTGATTTTAAAGTAGAAACAGATGGCAATGTTTGGCCAATGGTACCCGCTGGTGCTGCTTTAAACGAAACAGTTGAATCCGCAAAGGAACTATAAAGTGAAGCATACTGTTGTTGCCTTAGTTGAAGATAAACCAGGAGTTCTAAATCGTGTAGCTTCTTTATTCAGAAGAAGAGGGTTTAATATAGACTCGTTAGCAGTTGGAACCACGCATGAGCCTGGTGTTTCAAGAATGACAATTGTCATTGAAGGTAATGAGAATATTGCTGATCAACTTGAAAAGCAACTATTCAAGCTTATTGACGTAATAAAAGTTGAAAACTTTACCAATCAAAATGCAATTATGCGTGAGCTTGCTTTAATTAAAGTCAAAGCAAGCACTCAAAATAGAAGAGAAATATTAGATATATTAGAAGTTTTTAGAGCACAGCCAATTGACTTATCTACTGCGAGCTTAGTGATTCAAATAGTGGCTCATAGAGACACGATTGATGCTTTAATTGAAAATTTATCAAGGTTCGGAATTTTAGAAATGGTCCGTACTGGAAGAATTGCAATGCGAAGAGGCTATACAACGACCACAGACGAGGTTTTAGATGAGAAAGATAATTATTCAACAAATTTTCATTCTCAGCTTGGAAGATTATCTAATGGTAATTTTCCATTTGTAAGTGATTAAAATTTAGGAGGATTTTATGGCTACAATTTATTATGAAGATGATGCAGATTTATCTGTTATAAAAAATAAAAAGATAGGTATTATTGGTTACGGCTCTCAAGGTCATGCACATGCATTGAACTTAAAAGATTCAGGTGCACAAGTGTCAGTCGGTTTGTATCCTAATTCACCATCAAAAGCAATAGCTGAAAAAGATGGGCTAACAGTAGGTACTGTAGATGAAGTAGCAAAAGATTCAGATATTATAATGATATTAGTTCCTGATCAAATCCAAAAGCAAGTGTTTGATGATCATATTGCACCTTATCTCGACCCTGGCAATACAATAATGTTTGCACATGGTTTTAATATTCATTTTTCACAAATTGATGCACCCAAAGATATCGATGTTTCAATGATTGCTCCGAAGGGACCCGGGCACTTGGTTAGAAGGGTTTATACAGAAGGAAAAGGGGTTCCCGCTTTGGTAGCTATTCATCAAGATGCATCTGAGTCAGCTCTTGCAACTGCACTAGCCTACGGGAAAGGCATAGGTTCAACTAGAGCTGGTATTTTAGAAACAACTTTTCAAGAAGAAACTGAAACAGATCTATTTGGAGAACAAACTATTCTATGTGGAGGTGTAACATCATTAGTCAAGGCTGCATATGAAACATTAGTTGAAGGTGGCTACCAACCTGAATCAGCATATTTTGAAACTTTGCATGAACTAAAGTTAATCGTTGATTTAATGTATGAAGGTGGTATGGAATATATGCGATACTCTGTCTCCGAAACCGCCGAATATGGGGATTATACAAGAGGGCCAAGAGTTGTAGATCAATCTGTAAAAGATGAAATGAAAAAAATATTAGATGAAATACAAACTGGTGAATTTGCTCGTGAATGGATAGTAGAAAATCAAGCTGGACAACCTAGATTTCGGGCTTTAAGAGAAAAAAATCTTAAACATCCTATAACAAATATTGGTAAAGAAATTAGAGCTATGATGGGTTGGTTAAATCAGAAGTAATTTTGGTTTGAATTTAAGGAAATAAAATGTCATCAGAAAAAATATATATATTTGATACGACACTTAGAGATGGTGAGCAATCTGCCGGAATTGGCTTTACTAAAGAAGATAAGTTGCAAATTGCTCATGCTTTAAAAAGGTTAAATGTAGATATTATTGAAGCTGGATTCCCTGCATCATCTCAGGGCGATCTAGAAGCAGTTTCTGCAATAGCAAAAGAAATTAAAGGTCCAGTAATTTGTGGACTAGCAAGAGCTAATGAAAATGACATCAATGCAGTTTGGCAAGCTGTTCAATCTGCTGAAAGTCCAAGGATTCATGTATTTCTTTCTTCAAGTGATATACATTTAGCGCAACAGCTAAGAAAAAACAAAGAAGATGTACTCGAAATGGCTCGTAGTTCTGTAGCGCAAGCTGCAAAATATTGTTCAGATGTAGAATTTTCTCCAATGGATGCAACAAGATCGGAACCAAATTTTGTATATCAACTCGTTCAAGCCGCAATTGAAGAAGGAGCAACAACAATCAATATTCCAGATACAGTTGGTTATGCAATTCCTGAAGAATTTGGAAATTTTATTAAATCATTAAAGGAAAATGTCAAAGATATTGATAAAGCAAGAATTTCTGTACATTGTCAAAATGATTTGGGTATGGCCACAGCAAACTCAATTGCTGGAATAATGGGCGGTGCAAGGCAAATTGAAGGAACGATAAACGGTATTGGTGAACGAGCTGGAAATGCATCTTTAGAAGAAGTTATTATGGCTATTCAAACAAGAAATGATTTAATAAATTTACATACAGAAATTGAAACTACAGAAATTTATCCAGCTAGCAAATTAGTTGAGCGACTATCAGGAATGCTAGTTCAGTCAAATAAAGCAATTGTTGGTAAAAATGCTTTTAGGCATTCTTCAGGAATTCATCAAGATGGAGTACTGAAAATGCGTGAAACATATGAAATTATAGACCCTAAAAATATCGGTCTGAATGATGATCAAAGTATTGTATTAACAAAAGTATCTGGTAGACATGGCTTGAAAGCTAGATTGGATGATTTAGGCGTTACAGTTGATGATAAAGATTTTGATGAAATTTTTAATGCATTCAAAGAAGTAGCAGACAGAAAAGATGAGGTAGATGATAGAGATTTAGAAGTCATTCTTTCTGAATTAGGCAATCTTGACTATGAAGAAAGATGGATTCTTCAGAGCGTACAAGTATCGACTGGAGACAATCAAAAACCTACTGCATCAGTCGAAGTAAAAGATAAAGATGGAAATACTTACAATGATGCTGCAAATGGAGATGGTCCAATAGATTCAATTTGTAAAGCTATCGACAGGATTGTAAAAGTTGATAATCAATTGACTGAGTACAGAGTCAAATCTGTGACGGAAGGCATCGATGCTCAAGGAGAAGTATCAATTCGAATCTTGTCAAATGGACAAAGTTTTGTTGGTAATGCAGCTCATACAGATATTTTAGTTGCAAGTGCACGTTCATACATGAATGCTATAAATAAATTAATCATATATAATATGAGAAGAGAAAAATAAAAAGAAAGATGACTAAGATGAAAAATGGAAAAACTTTAGCTGAAAAAATATGGGAGAATCATATAGTCCATCGTGAAGATGGAATCCCAGATCTTCTATATATTGATCTGCATCTTCTTCATGAAGTAACTTCTCCCCAAGCATTTGAAAGTTTGAGGATTAATAATCGTCAAGTTAGAAGACCTGACCTATCAATAGCAACAATTGATCATAATGTTCCGACAACTGACAGATCATTGCCTAATCCTGATCCCTTATCCATAAAACAAATTGATACGCTTAGAAAAAATGCAAAAGATTTCAAAGTACCTCTATTAGATATTTTTGATCCAAGACAAGGGATTGTTCATGTTATTAGTCCTGAACAAGGATTAACTCAACCAGGCATGACAATTGTGTGTGGAGATAGTCATACATCAACCCATGGTGCATTTGGTTCATTGGCATTTGGAATCGGAACTTCTGAGGTAGAACATGTTCTCGCTACTCAAACCTTACCTGCACCTCTACCAAAAATGATGGAAATCAATGTTAAAGGTAATGTCCAAAAAGGCATTACAGGTAAAGATATTGTATTAGCAATTATAAATAAAATTGGTGTTGATGGAGGCATCGGTCATATTATCGAATTTACAGGAGAAGCAATAAAAAATTTATCTATGGAAGGCAGAATGACAATATGTAATATGACAATTGAAGCAGGAGCACGAGCAGGACTCATTGCACCTGATGAAACAACTTTTAATTATATTAAAGGAAGGCCTATGGCGCCAAAAGGTGATGCTTGGGAAAAAGCTGTGGCTAATTGGAAGAATTTATACTCAGATCATGATGCAAGTTTTGATACTAGAGTTGAGTTAATCGCTGAGAAAATTGAACCATTTGTCACTTGGGGTACAAATCCTGCACAAAGTGCACCAATATCAGGTAAAGTACCAAATCCAAAAGACATGGCAGATGCTGCAGCAAGAGATACCGCAACACGAGCATTAGATTATATGGATCTTAAAGCTGGCACTAACATTGAAGATATTATTTTAGATAAAATATTTATTGGCTCATGCACCAATTCACGAATTGAAGATCTTCGTTCAGCATCAAACATCGTAAATGGAAATAAAGTCGCTAAAGATATCCATGCAATTGTAGTCCCTGGTTCTGGTTTAGTAAAAAAACAAGCTGAAGAAGAAGGCTTAGATCAAATATTTATTGATGCAGGCTTTGAATGGAGAGAGGCTGGCTGCTCAATGTGTTTGGGTATGAATCCAGATATTCTAAAACCAGGCGAAAGAAGTGCATCAACTTCAAATAGGAATTTTGAAGGTCGTCAAGGCCAAGGCGGAAGAACTCATCTAGTCAGTCCTGAAATGGCGGCGGCGGCGGCCATTGCTGGTCATTTTACAGATATTAGGAAAATATAATGAAATCCATTAAGAAAATTAATAGTATAGTTTTACCATTAAACCGAGCAGATGTAGATACTGATCAAATCATGCCAAAGCAATATTTAAAAAGAGTTGAAAGATCAGGTTATGGACCTTTTGCCTTTGATGAATGGCGCAAAGATCCAGATTTTGTACTAAATGACAAAAGATTTGAGAATGCTGAAATATTACTTGCCCAACGAAATTTTGGTTCTGGTTCATCTAGAGAGCATGCTGTATGGGGCCTTGAAGATTTAGGAATTCAAGCAGTAATTGCACCATCGTTTGCAGATATCTTTAATTCTAATTGTGGTAAAGTTGGAATACTCTGCATACAGTTAACACAAAAAGAAGTAGATAATTTAATGTCGATTGCAGAAAGCAATGATGGATTAACTTTAGAAATTGATTTAGCAGATCAAGTTTTAATTAATAGTAAACAAAATATTAAAATCAATTTTTCAATAGATGATTTTCTTAAACATAGATTGATTAATGGCCTAGATGATATCGGCATTACAATGCAACGAGAAGAGCTCATTAATAAATTTGAAAATGATCGAAAAGATTTCTATCCTTCAACAAAAGCAATCATTTAAAAAGATATAAATTGCCATGGAAATAATAGGTTCTGGAAAATATACATCTGCATTTGTACAAAATGGTTTTACATATAAAGTTTTACATGAAGACAAAAAAAATCAATCTAATTTTACTAAATTAGAACTAGAATTCTCTTTACTCAAAATACTAGAAAGTACTGGTCTACCAGTACCATCAAAGGTAAGTAAAATTGTAGATGATGAAAAAAAAATCTGTGGCTTACAATATCAATATATAAAAGGAATTGAATTTAAAAATTTTAGCTTTAATGAGAAATCTAGAGAAAAATTTTTAAATTCAATTTCAGATTTTTTTAAGAAGCTTCATAGCATAAATTATGATTCTATAGATAAGAAACCAACCAATATCTCAAAAGAAATATATAAAAATCTTTTAATAAAAAATCAAGAAAAAATTTCCAGACAAAGATTCTTGCAAGCTAGTGCAAAAATAGACATTATGTCAAACATTAAAATAAAAGACTTATCATTAATTCATGGAGACATTAATGATGGTAACTTTATCTTAAAAAATAATGGCGAAATATCCGGAGTAATTGACTGGTCAGAACATATGATGTCTGATCCAGCATATGACCTAGCAGGAGCATTAATATATTTTGGAAAAGATACTTTGAGTTATATATTAAAACACAATAACTATAGCGGAGAAATGCAGGAACGCATAAACTACTATGCAAGTATGGAGTTTCTATTTCATTTATGAAATGAGGAGAAATGAATCAATATAAACTGCTAGTTTTACCCGGCGACGGAATCGGACCAGAAATCATCGATGAAGGGCTTGCGTTACTAAAACAAATTGAAATAATTGATAACTGTTCTTTCGATATATCGAAAGAACTTGTTGGAGGTGCTGCAATTGATGCCTATGGTGAAGCAATAAAGGATGAAACAATCCAAATTGCTAAAAATTCTGATGCTGTACTTTGGGGTGCTGTAGGTGGTCCAAAGTGGGATAATCCTTCAAGCTCAGTTCGACCAGAACAAGGATTATTAAAAATAAGATCAGAATTAAATTTATGGGCAAATCTACGACCTGTAAAAATTTGGGGAGAACTAATTAATGCTTCTTCAATAAAAAAAGAAAAGCTCGAAAATGTTGATATTCTGGTGATAAGAGAATTAATTTCTGGTGCATATTTTGGTAAGCCACAAGAAAGAAGAGAAAAAAATGGCAAGCGCGAAGCAGTTGACACAATTTATTACAATGAAGATCAGATTGCTAATGTTGCTCATCTAGGTTTTCAATTAGCATTGAAGAGGAAAGGTAAATTACATTCAGTTGATAAAGCTAATGTATTGGAATCTTCAAGATTATGGAGAGAAGTTGTCCATGAAATCCAACCAAGCTACAAAGATGTCATTTTTCAAGATATATTAGTCGATGCAGCTACAATGCATCTTATACGCGAACCTTCTGATTTTGATGTGATTATAGCATCCAATTTATTTGGAGACATCATCACAGATGAAGCATCAATGCTTTCTGGCTCTTTAGGCATGTTGCCTTCTGCATCCTTGTCTAATCTGACGGAAGATGGTACAGGTATTGGGCTGTATGAGCCGATACATGGCTCAGCACCTGATATTGCTGGACAAGGAATCGCAAATCCAATTGCTACATTTCTTTGTATGGCTATGATGTTCAGGCATTCACTTAACCAAGAAACAATAGCAGATAAAATCGAGAACAGTGTTGAAAAAGTGATAGCATTAGGATTACGCACAAAAGATATAACAAACGTTGGAGATAAGTCAGTTTCAACAAAAGAAATGTCACGAGCAATTATTGCTGAATATAAAAAATTATAATTAATAGCGATCTATTTGTATTAGGAAAATAAATTGAAAAAAATAAAATTGTATGACACAACTCTAAGAGATGGATTAGGCATGGAAGGTATTTCTTTGTCTTTAAAAGACAAGATTGAAATTGTGAAAAAACTTGACAGCTTAGGCATTGATTTCATTGAAGGTGGCTTTCCAGGGTCAAACCCAAAAGATGCTGCATTTTTTGATTCAGTTCAAGAAATTCAATTGCAAAATGCTAAAATGGTTGCATTTGGTTCAACTCGTAAAGCTAATACTGATCCAAAAGAAGACGAATCGCTACAAGCACTAATTGATGCAAAGACAAATTATTTAACAATCGTTGGTAAATCTTCTTTGAGTCAGGTTAATGAAGTATTACAAACTACAGATGAGGAAAATATTTCAATGATCAAAGATTCCATTGAATATCTTTCATCAAAAAAGAGAAAAATTATTTTTGATGCAGAACATTTTTTTGATGGTTTTAAAGAAAATGCAGATTATGCTTTATCCACTGTAAAGGCAGCATCAGATGCTGGTGCAGAAGCAATTGTTTTATGTGATACAAATGGTGGAACAATGCCAATGGAAATCAAACAAATAACTGAAAAAGTAATAGATTTAAATCTTGGAGAAATTGGTATTCATGTCCATAATGATGCTGACATGGCAGTTGCAAATACTATTATTGCTGTAGAAAGTGGAGCAACGCATGTTCAAGCTTGTTTAAATGGTTGGGGAGAAAGAACTGGTAACGCAAATATAATCTCAGTAATTGCAAATCTCAAATTAAAACTTGGTTTTGAAATCATCACAGATAAACAATTAGAAGAACTAACTAAAGTGTCTCATTTTGCTGATGAATTAGCCAATATTATACCTAACAACAGGCAACCATATGTAGGCAAGAGTGCTTTTGCACATAAAGCCGGCTTACATGTAGCAGCAATTACAAAATCCTCAGGTACATACACTCACATTGAGCCTTCTCTAGTCGGAAATCAAGAAAGAATATTAGTATCAGAATTTTCAGGAAGAAGAAATATTCAAGAAAAAATTAAAGAACAAAATATTAATCTAGATTTATCAAATAATGAAATCGAAGATATATTAGGAAAGATAAAAAATTTAGAAGCAAAAGGTATGCAATTTGAAGCTGCAGGTGCGTCTTTTGAACTTGTGGTGAGAAAGATAAAAGAAAATTATCAAAGCCCTTTTTCTGTAGAAGATTTTCTTGTAGTTGAGCGAAAACAACCTAATACTGACAATGAAATTGGTGCAATACTATCTGATGCTATGGTTAAAGTGAAGGTAGGAAAAGAAGTTTATCAATCATCAGCAAATGGTAGTGGACCAGTTGCTGCATTAGATTTAGCATTAAAAGATGCATTAATCAATTTTTATCCTGATTTAGCCAGTATACATCTAATTGATTATAAAGTGAGAATATTTGATCCGTCACAAGGTTCTGCAGCAGGTGTTAGAGTATTTATTGAATCATCAGACAACAAAACATCATGGAGCACTGTAGGCTCTTCTACAGATGTCATAGAAGCATCATTCCTTGCATTACAAGATTCTTATGAATACTGGTTAATTAATCAATAATAGAAAAAATTATAATCTTAATTTACCATGAGACGGTTGTCTTCGACGCAGCTTACCGAAGGCTAACTCTTCTTCCTTCTTAATATCAGCAGGATCAGCTACTTCATTTTCATGAACAAATCCACACTGTACACATGTAGAAAATTCACCATAGGTGTCATCTTCTGCAAGCATAAAGCCACTACATCTAGGACATAATTTAGGGGGTAATGTATAAACCATCACAGACCTCCAAGCCCGGCACCCCACCGGCATTCGGTCTGTTCAATAGCCTACGAAGTTAGCTGACGGATTCGGATGGAACAGTCACCCGCTCAAATTGAGTTCACCCCGAAATGGTTCCTCCGTTTTTTAGTAAGTGCAGCATCTAAAAATTAGGCTAATTTGAATAAACTACTTCACTGCACCCATTTCATGAATAAGTTTAAACTAAACAATAAAAAAAAATCAAGTTATAATTATTACTAATTGATAAGATATGTTTTATAGTAGTGGAAAAATTTATGTTAAAAGATATAGATAATAAAATTTTAACTATGTTATTCCTGGCAATGCTTGTCATTATTGGTTGTAAGCCAATTGCTAAATTAATTCCTGACGAATCTATTAATGAAGAAGAAAAAATAATTTCACAGATTAAGGAGGATAAAATTCCTACATTGCAACCACTTTTACCTTCAAAAGATTTGATTAATAAAAACAACTCGATAGATAAAAGAGAATTAAATCCAACAATATTGCAGAGGGCACTAAGCATAATAGACGTCGAAATTAGTTTAAAAAATAATAACCAAAAAGAGATTTTACGAAGAGGTAATGGTGTCATTATAAATAAAGATCCATTATTAGTGATTATTAGTAAATCATTACTAAGCATTAATGAAACTTTAAAAGAATATGAAGTTCAATCTATCATCATTTCACAACGATATAAAGAAAATAGTCGGGAAATCAAATTAGACGCATCAATCATCAATGAAGATAGATTTAATGTAACATTTTTACAAATTATAGATAAAAATTTAAATAAAGTGAAAGAATTTAAAGCATCAACGGACATGGTTAAATTTAATGATTATATTAATGTAAAAATAGATGATAACATTGAAATAATTAGCTTTGAAACTAGAAATGATGGAGCTATATTAATCAATTTAAACTCTGCAGAAATCAATGGTAAATATAGTAGAACTAGTAAACAATATACTGAATGGATTTCAATTAACGAAAATCTACCAAATAGTTATTTTAGTGCTCCAGCATATAATATGCAGGGTGAATTTATAGGATTTATCGATTCACTTAGTTATAACAAAGATTTTCCTCTTTCTTTAATTAGCTCTTTTCATCTTTCAAATAAAGCATTAGAGCAAATTAAAGAAAGAGCGCTTCCAAATGTAACAATCGTGAATAAGAAATTTAACTTTTTAGAAAAAGATGCTGATAACGTACTAATTTCAAATCCAGTTTATAGTACTAGTAAAATCAATGAGAATGGTGGAGTCGTTTTGTATGATTATAATTTTCAATTTAATGAAAAACTATATGAACTATACTATCAATATGCTACTCAGGGATTAGAAAGCGGAGATATAATTGAAGAGAGATGGTATTTAAATAATATTATACAAGAAGATATAACAACAACATATAAGTGGAAGGGGGATTATTCCTTCTTTACAAATGTACTAAGATTTTCTTTTCCTCTAGGAATGCCAGAGGGTTTTTGGCAAACTGAAATATATGTTAATAATCAATTAAAAGCTAAAAATAACTTTTACATTCAAACAACAATACCAAAAATTAATTACAACGACTTTAAGTTAGAAAAAATATCAAACGATAGATACCTCTTATCATTTGATTATGAAAATATAATATATGACAGTATTTTTTCATTTGTTGTCTATGCAAATGATCAAGTTATATTTAACTCTGAAAATATAGACTTTAAAAAGAAAAAAAGTGGTAAAGCAATGATTGTCTATGAAAATATTGATACTGAAAATGATTTTATTAATATGGAAGTCGATTTTTTTATGAATTATGATTTCATAGGTAATGCTAAATTAAGTTTTGGAGAAAAGAATGAATAAAAAAATTGCATTAATTGGAGGGACAGGTCCTGAAGGTAAAGGACTTGCAAAGAGATTTGCTATATCAGGCAATGAAATTTATATAGGTAGTAGAAATAAAGAAAGAGGAGAGGAAATTGCACTTGAATTGAAAAATGAACTTAAAGAAAATTATAGCAATATAACTATTGAAGGTGGTGCTAATGATGAAATGGCTAAGCAAGCAACAATTTGTATTATTGTAGTTCCGTATTCTGCTCACCAAGAAACATTGGAACAAATTAAAGAATTCTTAGAAAATAAAATCATCATAGATGCAGTCGTTCCTATGGAATTTCAAAAAGGACCTAGATCAATTGATGCTCCTGATGGTTCAGCAACAGAAGAGGCAGCAAAAATTCTTGATGCGTCAACAGTCATTGGAGCATTTCACAATTTATCTGCAGAAATACTGCAAAATTTAGATGTAGATGTCGAAGGTGATGTTTTAGTAACAGGTAATAACAAAGATGCTAAAAAAATTGTTATGGATTTATCAGAAGAAATTGCAACGATTCGTGCTATAGATGCAGGGCCATTACGATATTCAAGATATGTAGAATTTTTAACCGTATTATTAATTGGAATTAATGGTAGATATAAATCACATTCTAGTATTTCAATTACTGATATAAATTAAGTAAAAAATTATTAAGATTTAATATGCAAAATGAAATTAAAATTTTAGGTGTACCAGATTTTCCGATTATAGAAGTTGATGATGATCTACCACAAATTATTATTAATAAAATTCAGGAATCAGAAATAGCTCTTGAGAATAATGACATCATTGTTGTTACTCAAAGAATTTGCTCAATTGCTGAAGGGCAAATTAAAAATCTGAATACTTATGAACCATCGGATTTTGCAGTGGAGTGGGCAGAAAAGTATTCAAAGGATGCAAGGTTAATTGAAGCTGTTTTACAAGAATCAAAAAATATAATCAGGAAAGAAAATGGAATATTAATTACTGAAACAAAACATGGATTTATTTGTGCAAATAGTGGAATTGATAATTCAAATGTAAAAGGCGATGAGAATATTTGTTTATTACCAAAAAATCCTGATTTAAGTTGCAAAAAAATTAAGGATAAAATAAAAAAACAACTTGATAAAAATGTTAGTGTTATCATGACTGACACTTTTGGAAGACCATGGAGGATGGGGCAAACAAATATTGCTATTGGAATAGCTGGAATGAATCCATTTCAGAACTATGTTGGGAAAAAAGATATTTTTAACAAAACTTTAAAGCATACAATGATCTGTATAGCAGATGAAATTGCAAGTGCAGCAGAATTAATAATGGGAAAAACAAATATGATTCCTATAGCCATAGTAAAAGGTTATAAATATGACAAAAATAACGACTCAATAAATAATATAATCAGAGAAAAAGATTTCGACTTATTTAGATAAAAGCATGAAAAAAGATATTATTAAAATCATAAAAAATCAGCTACAAGATAATAAAGACCCTAGATTTAGTTACTGGTTATTTGTGCCAGGTATTTTGTTAAGCGTACTATGGTCTTGTTGGGAATCTGTTAATGTAATCGACAATAACCTAAATGTTTTTATAGAAAACATAATTTGGCCAGGTATTTTAATTTTTTCCATTACAACGCTTATAGCAATATTAGGCTGGCAGTTGGATATTGATTAATGATATATATTATTACCGGTGATGAAGAATTTTTAATCAAAGAGAAATCTAAAGAGCTAATAGATAAGTTAAATCAAGAATCTCAGTTAAACATTGATCATATCAATGGTGCAAATATCAATTACCAAGAGTTACTCAACCAAATATCAAATTTGTCTCTTTTTGATGAAAAAAAAATAAGCTATATAGAAAACTTTTTTTCAAATTTTAATAAAAAAAATAAAAAAAAGGATATTGATAATTTCTATGCAAGCTTAAAACATTTAATACAAAATACTGAATTAATTTTTGTTGAATTACCTAAAGTGAATTATCAAAATTATAGAAATGAAACGCTTACTAAAAAAAATGTAATATTTAAACAAATACCAAATGAAGCACAATTTTTTGAATTGAATAAAATAAGTAATTTCCAAAATAATCGTGAAGTAATAAATTGGTGCAAAAAAAAATGTCAAAAATTGGATATCCAAATTGAAGATGATGCTCTTAAAGAGCTTGTAGATCTAAAAAATAATAATTTAAGAGCACTAGTGAATGAGTTAAACAAATTACATGCTTATAGTGATGGTAAAAAAATTGAAAAATCTCATGTACAATTACTAACAAATGAATGGAAAGAATATAATATATTTCCAATTATTGATTCTATTGTTGCAGGCAATGGTCATCAAGTCAGAGAGCAGATTAATACCTTAATCCTTAGAGGAGAGATCTCTAGACAAGAAATCATGTATAGAATTGCCAAACAAACTTCAGAATTTTTAAAAGTATCTAGTGTCAAAAATTTAACAAAAAATCAGATTGAAAAAGAAGTTGGCATTCATGGATACAGATTACAAAAAATTATTGAACAAGTAAAAAAAGAGGAAAGTCAATATTTGTATAATCTAAGAATTATTGAAAAATATGATTTTCAAATGAAAACTGGCCTCATTAATGAAAAGGTCGCATTAGACTTAATAATTAGTGAATTAAATTAAATTTACCAATGTCTAATCGAAGTAACAAATCTGCCTTGAACTTGAAACGATGAAGGATCAATATAAAAAGATTTCATCTTCTTATTCATTGGTTCCAATTTAATTTTGTTATCTAACTTATAAATACGTTTAAATGTTGTAGAATTGTCTGATTTAATCCATACAGCTACCATATCACCATTATCAAACTGATTCGTTCTTTCAAGAATAATAATATCTCCATCTTGAATTAATGCATCTATCATTGAATTACCTTTTATTTGCAAAGCGAATAAATCTGTTTTAGCACCTATTTGATCTCGTGATAGTTCTATCGCATTCGTATAATCTTCCGTAGAACTTTCAGTAGGAATATTTATTGGTTTACCAGCAGCAATTTTTCCTAACAATGGTACTCGTACAGTTCTTGAACGTATATTATTATCCCCTAATATCTCAATCCCTCTAGAAATATCTTTATCTCTTCGTATCAATCCTTTTTCTTCTAATTTTTTTAGATTGTAATCGACTACCGAGGTTGATGAAATTGAACAATGAGTCTGTATATCTCGAATAGAAGGTGGATAATCTTTTTCAAGAATAAAATCTTTCAAAAAATTTAAAATCTTGTCTTGTTTTGCAGTAAGTTCCATTTTTCCTCAATCTTGTTCTAATTATTAACACATATGTTCTAATATATATATTTAATGCTAATGTAACTTAACAGTAAACGCAAGTACAATAGATTATTAAGCTATAATAATATTAAATTATTTAGAAAGGAATTTTAAATGTCACCAAGTGGTTTGGAAGATCTTTTTGGAAATGAAAGTTCTAGTGGTCCTAATCTCGAAGAAGGAGATTTATACAGAGCAATGGTCATTGCAGGTCACCCTGATGATTCTGATGTAGGGGCCGGTGGCATAACAGCAAAATTAGCAAAAGCAGGTTGGGATGTTAGGGTCCTTGTAGCAACTGATGGATCTAAGGGTTCAAGTGACGAACATGTTAATCAAGATGAGCTCATTGCTGAAAGAAAAATTGAGCAAAATAATGCATCATCGGTTTTAGGTGCTAGAGATGTTAAGTTTTTAAATTATGTTGATGGAGAATTAACTTATAGCCGAGAATTAATTGAAAAAATCACTAAAGAGATTAGAATATTTAAACCTTATGCAGTTTATACCCATGATCCTGAAGCAGTCATTATAAATAATTCATTTGTAAGTCATAGCGATCATAGAATTACTGGCTTAGCTACAGTCGACAGCATTTATCCTACAGCTAGAGATAGACTGAATTTTCCAGAACATATCAATGAAGGACTTGAAACACATAAAGTTAGGGAACTTTTTCTTTGGGGTACAAATCATTCAAATATTGAAATAGATATCTCTGATTATTTTGAAACAAAACTTAATGCATTAAAGGAACATAAAAGCCAATTTGATTTTACTGATGAAATGCAACAAAGATTTTTAGAAAGATGGAAAAATGATGATGGTAAATATACAGAAAAGTTCAGAAGGATTATTTTCTTTAGATGAATATCAATAAATCAATTATTAAATTTTGTTCTGCATGTGGTTCAAAATTGGAAGCTCCAGTCAAATCTGGAAAGCCTGTAAAATGTGAAAAATGCCCAAAGACTTCTTATTTAGATCCGAAAGTTGCAGTAGGAGGAGTAATAATAAATTCTTCAAAACAATTACTTTTGGTTAAACGCAATATTGAACCAAATATTGGTAAATGGTCGTTCCCATCAGGATTTGTTGATTCAGGAGAAATTATTGAAGAAGCTCTAAAACGTGAAACCCTTGAAGAAACAGGCATAAAAATAAGTGTAGGGCAATTAATTGGCACCTACAGTACAAAAAATGAACAAATAGTTTTTATAGCATATCTTGCAAATACAAAATCAGAAGAAATTACTATTAATCAAGAAATACAAGATGCTGATTTTTTTGATTTTGAAAATTTACCTCATCTTGCATTTGCTCATGATGATGAAATAATTCAAAAAACAAAAAAAATATTAGATGGTAAAACAGAACATGAGCCGTCAAAAGAGATCTTTAACATTTCTCTATTACAAAAGAGAGGAATTGAAGCAGAAGTTCTAATACCTCTAATTAGAAATTTAGAAAAAGAAATTGGCAAAGAATTAGCCCATCAGTTGGCCCGCAACGCAATTAAAGAAATTGCTGAAAAACAAGGTAAAGACTTTTCTTCTATGATACAACGTGATGATTTAGATGGCTTTCAAAGTATCCAGGAAACATGGTCAGGTGCAGGGACAGACATTATATATGAGATACTTGAGAGTAATAAAAACGAATTCAATTTTAATGTTACGAAATGTAGGTTTGCAGAAATGTATAAACAACTTGGTGCTGAGGATTTAGGATACATACTTTCTTGTGGAAGAGATTTTTCTTTATCCTCAGGATATTCTGAAAATATTCATCTAGATAGAACAAAAACGATAATGGAAGGTGCAAGTTTCTGTGATTTTAGATATCGTAAAAATTAGAATGCAATGCTCTTAGATTGTTTATGACCTATATAAAATAATAATCCTGCAAATAATGACATAGTGAAGTAAGAAATAAAAGCAATATCATAAGATTGTGTAGAGTCAAATATAAAACCACCCAATATTGGAGCAATAATTTGACCACCAAATGCAAAGGCTAAGACCAAGCCAGAAATCGCTCCATAATGCTTTACACCAAAAGTTTTTGTCAAAATTAAAGATTCCAACATAGGAACAAAAATACCGCCTCCGCCCCAAAATAATACAAAAGCTATTAGTGAAAAAAAACTAGTAGAAAAAACAATTGTAAGCATTGCAAAAGCCTGCAAAAATGAAACTAAAATTGCTAATTTAAAAATATTACCCATCTTATTGACCATTATGCTGCCCGGAATACGACCAAGTCCTCGAATGAGCGCACTTATTCCAAAAAAAACAGCTGCATTATCTACCCCTTCATTAATAAGAAAATCAAATCCTAATAAATTAACTGCTCCTTGACCCATAAAGAAAAAAACAAACGCAAAGGTGATCAACCAGAATGCTGGTGTATTTTTCGCATTTTCTAAATTCATTCCTGTCAATCGCTCATCATTGCCTAGATTATTTTCTTGATTTTGTACTGGTTGCAATCCAAATTGTTCAGGTAAATCTTTCAAGAAAAATAAAGCAAAGGTGATATTAATTAAAGGAAAAATTATAGCAGCAGAGTATAATGTGAACTGCCAAGAATACATATTAGTTAACTCTGTAAAAACAGGTAACATCAAGCCGCCTAGACCTAAGCCGGTCGTTACTAATCCTAATGCAGCCTGTCTATTTGCAACAAACCATCGAGTAACTAGCCAATTAAAAGTGATCGGCAAGACAAATGGCCTTGCAACACCTACAATTAACCAACCAACTAAAACAATATATATATTAAATGCACTGGCAGTAACAAGAAAACCAGCAGCAGCTATAATACTTCCAATAATCAATGAGTTTCTAGCTCCGTGTTTGTCCATATATTTGCCAATATAGGAGCTACATATAGCTGATAATGCTTGTCCTGCTGTAAAACATAAGATAACTGGTAATCTACCTATAGAAAAAAAATCTGAAATCTCTGGTATGTAAACTGCAATAGCCCAAAATATATAACCTGCTGCAAGCATATTGGAAATTATGCCAATAAATACAACTATCCATGCATAATGAAAAGGTAATTTTTGAATAAAAAAATTAATCATAATTTATCATTAATTCAATTCTTTACATCATTTTTATGAATTAAAGATAACTTTGCTATACGTAATCCATCCATCGCCTTTATAGATAACTCATGATTTTTAATTATAATTTTGTCATTTACTCTCGGTATTTTTCCAAAACTTTCTAAAAAATATCCTGCAACAGTTTTAATTGCCTTATCGCTTTGATCAATGCCAGTTTTATCAATTAATATTTCTACAGAATCTAGTCCGTCTAATATAGTTTCCTTCATATTATTTGAACTTGATTGTTCATATTGACTATATTGGAATCCATCTTTAATCTCTCCAAATATTTCATCAATAACATCTTGCAAAGTCACAATGCCATCAGTTCCGCCATATTCATCAACGACAATTGCAAATTGTGTATTACGTTGTCTCATCTGAACAATCAGCTCATTTAGATCAATTTGGGCAGGCACAATTAATGGTTCTCGTATATGTAGTTTCCAGTCTGAGATTGATGGAGAAGAATAAAGATCTCTCACATGTAAAATGCCAATAATGCTATCCAGATTACTATCATAAACTGGATATTTTGAATGACGATACTTAAATACATTCTTTCTAATTTCTTCAACATTAGACGACTTTGAAACAGCAATGATTTCGGTTCTTGGTATCATGACATCAGCAATATTTAATTCAGAAAAATTCAAAACTCTTTTCAGTAATAATTGTTCGTCAGATGGAAGAACGCCTGCATCTGCACTGGCCTGAATTAATAAACCTAATTCATTTTGATTAATGTTAGAGTGTGCACCTGGACCACGATCGACATTAAATAATGCTAAAAACTTCCAACCGCTTTCATTCAAAATTACTATAAATGGCTTAAAAATAAGTCGAAATATTTTTAGAGGTGGTGCAACAGATAATGCTGTCCGATCAACGTATTTAAGTGCAAATCCCTTAGGGGCTAATTCACCAATAATTACATGCATGGCAGTGATAATTGAAAACATAATCAATATGCTTATACCATGACTCTCAAAATTACTAAAATGTTTACTAAGAAGATGTGATAATTCATCTTCACCTACCCAGCCTAATGCTAGACTGAATATTGTTATACCCAATTGACATGCAGCAATATAGGAATCAAGGTTTGTAACTGCATCTGCGAGTGCATTCGAACCTGGTCTCTTTTCTGCCTGAAACTGTTGTACGCGTGTTTTTCTAATTGATACCAAAGCAAACTCGGCAGCAACAAAAAAACCGTTGCCAATTACTAAAAGTAATAAAATGACTATAACAAAAAATATATCTGCCATTTATTCAATCTCTATTCTGCAATAACTATAAATCATTTGGAATACATATCTGATAATGAATTAGTGTATTACATAACTATAATACGATCCCTAGTACATTACATAATTCTTTTAAAGTGGGTACAGCTGTTTTAGTGTCTAATTTGCCATCAAGAATTAAACTTGCGATCTCATAAATAATATCCAATGCTTGCGGTGTGTTAAAATCATTATCCATTGCATTCATAAATGAATTCCTAAATGGTTGAATAGCCAAATTGTCGGGCGGTCCACCTGGAGCAATTAAAGCTTGCTGTAACAATTCATATTTTGATACAAAAGCATATAAGGCATTTTCGTTATAATCTACACCAGCTCTATAATGGTGACTTAATAGATACATTCTAATCGTATTGCCATTGATACCCTTTTGTAACAAATCACTAACTCTAATTAAATTTCCTAATGACTTAGACATTTTTTCACCATTTATACTTAATGCATGAACATGCATCCAATTCTGACAATACGGTTTTGAATCAGTTAAGGATTCAGACTGTGCAACCTCGCATTCATGATGGGGAAAAATCAAATCATAACCACCACCATGTATTGTTACTTGCTCGCCAAGAATTTCATTGACCATTGTTGAGCATTCTATATGCCACCCTGGCCTACCTAGTGACCAGGGAGAATCAAAACTTGCTTCTTTAAATATTTCTGGTTGCCAAAGTAAAAAATCAAGTTTATCTTTTTTAAGTTCATCTGGTTCATCAGGCATAGTATCTGTTTTCTCCAAATTACGTATTTCATCAACATTCTTTCTAAGTAAATGACCAAAATTTAACAATTTAGAATGGTCAAAAAAAACATGCCCCGCATTTTCATAAGCAAAACCTTTATTAATTAACTGACTGATATTTTCTACTATTTGTGGAATAAATTCAGACGAAAGAGGAAAAGAGTCTGGTTGTAATACATTTAAATTTTGCATTTCATCTAAGTATATTTTATGATTTTTTTCAGTTAGACCAGCAATAGTCATATTCCCTTCTTTAGATTTTAAAATCATACCATCATCAATATCTGTAATATTCTGTATGTGAGTTACTTGAAACCCGCTAAATTCTAAATATCTTTTAACAGTGTCAAAAAAAACATAAGTCAATGCATGGCCAAGATGACCAACATCATAAGGAGTAACACCACAAACATACATACTGATATTATTATCGTTAGTACTAATTGGTCGTACAATATTCTTGACTGGATCAAAAACTTTTAACATTTAATTATTCCAAATTCCTTTTCTTTGCTCACAATGCTTACACACTAATGTTAATTCAGTTATCGCATTAGATCTCATAAAATCAATATGATTCATGCAAAAACCAATTGAACATCTTGAGCAAAGATGATCATAGCTTTGGCTACATTTACTTCTGCCACATTTTTTTTGTGCATTTAATGAGTAAGCGTTTTCTAGCCAAATATGATGTTGTTGCAAATCTTCATATTTGAGCACACATTTTTTTTTGGAACAAACATATATATGATCATTTTCAATTATCCCATGTTCAATACAATAAAATTCTCCACAGTAAACACAGCTTAATTTTGTAGTAATATTGCATTTTTTTTTAAAAAAATTTATTTTTGCTTCACATCTTTGCATTTTTTTTCATTTGAATGTCTGGGGTGGGTGGAGGGGCTCGAACCCTCGATCTCCAGGGCCACAACCTAGCGACTTAACCACTCGTCCACACCCACCATAAAATAAAGATTATTGCATTACTGTATATGAGTAAAGAACATCAAACATTAAACTTTTATGCAAGTTCACCATATTGACCATTATAATAGACCAGCGGTTGATAGGATGCATTTTCAATTTTCATTTCAGAAACTTCTCCTATAACAATTGAATGATCGCCACCAGGGAACCAGTCTATTATGCTACATTCTACCCATGCTATAACATCATTAAAAATTGGGCTTCCATTACCACCTAATCTATATTCAAAATCTCCCATTGGATTTTCTTTACTAGCAGTAGATGCAAAAAATTGTGATACATCTTTTTGTTGATTAGATAAAAAGTTAATAGAAAAATTTCCTGCACTTTTCAGTTTATTATGAGAAGCAGCGCTTTTTGCAATGCATACTAATAGGAGCATTGGATCAAGAGATACAGATGTGACGGAATTAGCAGTAATACCACTAAGTTGACCATTATTATTCATTCCTATAACAGTGATACCTGTTGGAAAATGACCAAAGATTTTTCTAAATTCATCAGATTGAGTATTTGACATTGCTTAGTACTCCAAAAATTACATCTTTAACTAGAAAAATGTTAGCTTCTAATTACTATAACTATTGTAAAACTTTTTTAATAAATTGAGTTGCATTTAAATTAGTGATTTTGTTTATAGATATGAATAAAGAAACAGATAATGTCAAACATTAAAATAATCTCAAAATATTAGTTGAACCAACTGACATTTAAAATTAGCTACAATTTTCTAAACTATGTGATTATCAACTAAGTCGATTTTTAAGTTCTTCCACAGATATATGATTTTCTGCATTCCAATCTTTAGCAGTTAATGCCTGTCCGCTTAAAGTTCCTGACGCATCACTAGCTAAAAATAAAACGATATCATCACAAATATTTGCAGGAAGTATTTTTTCAAGTTTACTTGAATCCATTGAACCTAGAAACTTTTCAGAACTATTTGTAAGGCCGCCAGGCGCTACAGAATTACAATAGATGCCTAATTCATTATTTTCTGCTGAAACTATCTGCGTCATTGCTTCCATAGCAAATTTAGAAGCACTATATGGTCCATATTGCTGATGAGCACGTCTACCTAATCCTGAAGATAACATAATTATCTTACCACGTTTTTGTTTACGCATAATTTTTAATGTTTCTCGTGTAAAATAAAAAACGCCATTTAAGTTAATATCGAGGATGTTTTTCCAATCATCAGTTTCCATATTATGTATAAATCTATCTTCAGGATCTTGAATATACCTCATGCCAACTGCTGCATTATTAATTAATATATCGATTGCGTCATACTCACTATTGATCTGAGATATGGTATTTTTGACAAAAGATTCATCTCGTTGATCACCTATATAACCATGAACCTTAACCCCAAATTGTTTAACTAAATCAACAGAATCAATAACTTCTTCTTTTGTACGTCCAATAATTGCTAAATTACAGCCTTCTTTAGCTAAATGAATGCCAATCGATTTACCAATACCTCTGCTGCCTCCAGTAATGATTGCATTTTTATTTTTTAACAAACTCATAATGATGCCCTTAATATTTAAACTATGTCTTGGTGTACAATAATTAAATCATAAAAAGGTATAATAACTCAATGGGTTTTTAATGCGAGAAAAAATACTTACAGAAAAACTAACTTCTACATTGATCAATAATGACTTAATTAATGATTTATGCAAAATCATTGATAAAGATGATATTAAATTTGATCAAGAATCAAAAATGATGTATTCAACTGATGCATCAATTTATCATATGGAACCAATTTGTATTATTTTTCCAAAAAATGACGAAATTGTAAAACATATTATAAAAATTGCTAACAAGTATAACGTATCAATTGTACCGAGAGGTGCCGGCACAAGCCTTGCAGGACAAGCAATTAATACAGGAATTATGCTTGATTTTAGTAGGTATATGAGAAAGATTATTGAAATTAATCCAGTTGAAAAATGGGCAATTATTCAACCAGGAATAGTTGTAGAAGAATTTAATAAAGAATTAAAAAAACATGGCTTACAATATGCAATTGATACCTCTACAAAGAATCGTGCAACTGTGGGAGGTGGTATAGGAAACAATTCATGTGGCACGCATTCAATTATTTATGGGAAAACAAGCGATCACGTAAAAGAATTAAAAGTCGTTTTATCTGATGGTGAATTAATTCACACCTACGACATGGACGAAAAAGCTTTACGTGAAAAAGCTGATTTGGATAATTTAGAAAGCAGTATATATAAAAAGCTTCCTAAAATTGTAAATCAATATAAAAACGAAATTGTTTCGAATTTTCCCTCAATTGATAGAAGAGTATCTGGATACAATTTAGATTCAGTGATTTATCAGCAACATAAAGGTAATACAAACAATATTGCATCTGTGATAGCTAGCGATTCACATAACATAGATTTAACAAAAATAATTATTGGGTCAGAGGGAACATTAGGTATTGTTGTTGAAGCAAAAGTGAATTTAGTTGAATTACCAAAATTTAAAGGATTAGTGGTTTCAACATATGATTCAATCATAGAGGCTGCGAAATCGACAAATGATATTTTAGACTTTCAACCCTCTGCAATTGAACTTGTAGATAAAAATATAATTAGTGGATGCATGGAGAATCCTGGATTAAAACATTATGTTGATTTTTTAAACCATAAACCTGATGCAATATTAATCAATGAATTCTTCGGAGATAGTGAAGCTGAACTCACTGAAAAATTAGAAAATGTTGCTGAAAAACTGAACAAAAAAGATAATGTTCAACAATTAATTAATATCATTGACCGTGAAAAACAAGAAAATATTTGGAAAATGCGGCAGGCCGGACTTGGATTACTAATGAATGTACAAGGAGATGCAAAACCTTATGCGTTTGTTGAAGATACAGCAGTAGATCCAAAATATTTACCAGAATTCCTCGATAAATTTCAGAAAATTATTGCTAACCATGGAACAGTAGCTGGTTTTTATGGCCATGCAAGTGTAGGCTGTTTGCACATAAGACCAATGATCAATTTAAAAAAGAATGATGAACTAGAAAAAATGCATAGCATAGCACAAGAAATAGCTTCATTAGTATTGCAATATGGAGGTTCGTTATCAGGAGAACACGGCGATGGTATCTTGCGAGGTGTTTTTACAGAAAAAATGTTTGGCAAGGAATTAACAAAAGCATTTAGAGAAATTAAATTACTTTTTGATCCAAAAAAAATCATGAATCCAGGTAAAATTATTGATACTCCTGGATTCACTGAAAATCTTAAAATTGCTCCTGATAGGCAAATGGAACAACCGAAAACTATACTTAATTTTGATGATGAAGGAGGTTTCCATAGTTTAGTTGAACAATGTAATGGGCAAGGGGCATGTAGAAAATTTGATGGAGTAATGTGCCCATCATACATGGTTACATTGGATGAAGAACATTCAACACGGGGTAGAGCCAACTTAATAAGAGAGCTGCTCACTAATACAGAAGGACAAAATGGACTTTTAAATACAAGATTGATGGATGCCTTAGACCTTTGTGTTGGATGCAAAGCATGTAAAACAGAATGTCCCTCTCAAGTAGACATGGCAAAATTAAAAGTAGAGATTCTTCATCAATATCAAGAACAAAATGGGGTATCACTAAGAACAAATTTCTTAGCAAATATTAACAAGTTGTTAAAAATTGGTTCCAAGCTACCAATTTTTATAAATTTTTTAAATAGAAATATTGTTTCAAAATATTTATTGCATATTTTTGTGGGCATTCATAAAGATACAAATTTACCTAAAATTGCAAATCAAAGTTTTAAAAAATGGTTCAAAAAAAATCATCATTCCAATAATAAAAATAAGAAAGTAGTGTTGTTCGCAGATACATTTACAAATTATATTGAGCCAAATATTGGAAAATCTGCATATATAACTATGAAAGAGCTTGGCTATGAGGTCATTGTTTTAAATCAAGAATTATGCTGCGGGCGCCCAGCAATATCAAAAGGAAAAATTCAACTAGCAAAAAAAATGGCAAAAGATGTCATGCAAATGATTTCACAATATACAAGTAAAGATATACCAGTTGTTTTTCTTGAACCATCATGTTTTTCAGCAGTGTTCGATGACTACAAAGGTTTAATCAAAGAAGAATATAAAATTAATGACAAAAATTTATTACTTTTTGAAGAATTTTTAATGCAGCATGAAAAGAATATGCCTGGCTCTCTGCAAAGCATTTTAGATATAGAAGATAAAACTGTTGCAATACACCCACATTGCCACCAAAAAGCATTAGGTAAAGGTTCAATAACATTAGAGTTAACCGAAAAACTTGGCATTGATGCTAAGCAGATTGAATCAACTTGTTGCGGTATGGCAGGATCATTTGGTATAGAAAAAGAACACTATAAAGTATCAAAAGATATAGCAAAATTAGGCATTATAAAGAAAATTAATGAATTAGAAGAAAAGGAAATAATTATTGCCTCAGGGACATCTTGCAGGCAACAAGTTTTACAACATAATAATTCAACAAGTATGCATATTGCAGAATTTTTGTCAGATTCATTAACACTGCATAGGAAAAAATAATTAATACATTATCTATACAACTTACAAGAATATCTATTGGATTTTTTTGGGCATCATTATATCTATATGTACCAGTGCTCCCTATTCACGTAACAAATATCACTGGTAGTTTAGAGACGGTAGGCTTTATACTCAGTGCTTATGCTATTGCTCAATTATTATTGCGCATACCCATTGGGCTACTTGCTGATAGAGTAGGAAATAAAAAATTAAGTCTTTTTGCTATATTATTATCAAGTTTAGGAAGCATTTTATTGATGATTTCTAATAATGCAAATTCTCTATTTTTATCTAGGACTTTGACAGGCCTTGCTGCAGCAGGATGGGTACCTATTAGCATTTTATACAGTTCTTATTTCACATCAGAAAATACAGATAAATCAATGTCAGAAATTGTCATGATAAATTCAATTGGCTTATTAAGTGCTACATATGCAGGGGGTATTTTGGCAGAAAAATATGATATAAATTTTGTTTTTATTACAGCATTTATTTTTGGTATCATCAGTTTTATATGTATGTCGTTCTCAAAAGAAACAAAAAAAATATCTTCAAGTATTCAAAGAACTCAAAATCCTATACAAAAATTACAAAAGACAATAAATAAAAACTTAATAGCAATTTGTATTGTAGGTTCATGTTTATTCTATTTAACATTTTCAACAATTTATGGCTTTATTCCAATATATTTGGAGAAGCTAGGCTGTTCTGAAACAATAATTGGATTTACAATTTCATTTTCATTAGCAGCATCATTATATGGAGCATACCTTTTACCAAAACTAAATAATCAATTTTCATATCCAATGATAGTTTGCAATACATGGTTATTGATGATATTAACTACATTGATAACCCCAATAACAAATCATATTGTTTTCATTATCTTTTTACAATTTTTTTGTGGAATAGGTAGAGGAATTATGACAGCACTTCTTATGTCTTTAGTCATAAGGCAATCAAGTATAGAGAGCAAATCTACATCTATGGGCATTTATCAATCATTGTACTCTGTAGGTATGTTTGCTGGACCATTAATGTCTGGAATTATAGCATCAATGACAAATGTAGAAAGTATATTTTACCTAGCAGTTATTATATGTATCATTGGAATGTTCGTATCAATTCTGTTTGTAAAACCCCTTGAATACAAACAAAACAAAATTTAAATTATTTTTGGAGAAATATTTATATGAAAATAGCAATCACAGGTTCAAGCGGATTAATCGGCAAAGCATTAATAGAAAAATTAACAAAAAAAGGTAACGAAATACTCGAAATTACACGAGGCAATCACAAAATAGAAGATGTAATGTGGGATCCAAAAAATAATTGGATCAAAGAAGACATATTTATTGATGTAGATGTAGTAATTAATCTATCTGGTCACACTATAGGTGGTCGCTTAACTAAGAATGCAAAAAAAGAAGTTTATACTTCTAGAGTGAATCTGACTAATTTACTAGTACAAGAACTAATAAAATATCCAAAAAAACCAAAGCAGCTCATCAATGCCTCTGCGATGGGATATTACGGTAATAGATACAATGAAGAATTAGATGAAAATTCTACACCTGGCCAAGGATTTTTAGCTTCACTCCCACAAGATTGGGAAAATGAAGCAAGAAAAATTGAAGAATATGGTGTTAAAGTAGCAAGATTACGAACTGGATTAGTGTTCTCAAATAAAGGTGGTTTTTTAAACAGACCAATTATTCCAGCTATATCTTTATTAACTTTATTCAAGCTAGGTATCGCTGGAAAAATTGGTAATGGTAAACAATGGATGCCATGGATAAGTTTGACTGACGCAGTAAATGCTGTCGAATTCATTATTGAAAATCAAATTGATGGTCCTGTAAATTTAGTTAGTCCTTCACAAGTAACAAATAAAGAGTTTACAAAAGCATTAGGAAGGATAATCAAGAGGCCTACATTAATACCAGTTCCAGCATTACCATTAAAATTAATTTTTGGAGAATTTGCTAAAGATGGATTACTGGGTGGACAAAAAGCTTTACCAAAGAAACTTATGGATAATGGATTTGAATTTTCATATCCAAATATTTCTGATGCACTTGAAGCTGAACTTTCAAAATAGTTAAATGAGCTGCTTGTTTGGCCACCAATTTTTGTCTCCTAGCAAAGAAACAATAGCAGGTACAATTACCGTCCTAGTAACAAATGTGTCCATAATAACACCAATTGCAACTGCAAAACCTAATTGAAATAAATCAATAAGCGGCAAGGTCATAAAGACAGCAAATGTTCCAGCCAAAATTAGACCAGCAGAAGTTATTACTCCTCCAGTAAAAGAAAGAGCATCTTTAATAGCTGAATTCAGTTCCTTCTTGCGAGCTTCTTCTCTTATACGAGACATGACATAGATATTATAATCAACTCCTAAGGCATTCAAAAATACGAACAAATAAAACATAGTGCCAGGACTTATTCCTGAATGACCAAAAAAATATTCAAATGAAAATAAAGAAATACCAAGTGTAGCAGCATATGTCACTAAAATAGTTAAACATAGATAAATCGGCGCAATTAAAGACTTAAGTAAGATAGCTAGGATAACTCCAATTGATAAAAGCACTAATGGTAAAATAACAATATTGTCTCTATTGATAGCTGTTCTAGTATCAGTCGCTTCAGCAGTATCTCCACCAAAATAAATAAAAGTATCTACTAGGCCTAATTCATCAATATTCTTATTAGATATTGATCTGATATCAATAATTGAATCAAGAGAAATTGCTTTAAATGGATTTTCATCAAAAACAATATCTAACCTATAAACATTGAAATCAGCTGAGACAAATTTTAATGCATTCTGCTTAATAGCTATATGATTTGAATTCATTGATTTAGTGGATGTCGGAGAAAATAACTCAAAATTATTTCTGGGACCATTTTGTCCAAATGGTTGTATTAATGAAGCAACATCTGCAACATTAGGATGTAATAATATATCATTTGCAATTTTGTTTAATGCATTAAAATTATTTTGATTTAAACCATCACTGACTACAAAATATGCATTTGTTGGAGAAATTTCACCAGCTGGAAAACCGCTCCTTAATTGCTTAAAACCTTGCACGGATTCAGTTTCAGCAGGTAGGCTTGCTAATGAATCATAATTAGGGCTATAAAGAAAAATACCTGAAGAGAATAAAGCCAATATAATACCAGAAACTACTAAAACTTTTTTTGGTCTATCTAGAACCCATGAAGCAATAACACCATAAATCTTTCTCTGAGGTTTTGGATCGCTTTCATATTTTGGAATAGCTGGCCAAAACGCAACTCGACCTAATATTAATAATATAGCTGGCACAAAAGTAACAGCTGCTAGCATCATAATCAACAAAGCAACAGCTAACACAGGGCCAAGAGCAGCAGAACTGCCCAAGGTGGCTAATAATAGGATTGCAGATGCAACTAATATTGTGCTGCCAGAAGACAGCACTGCTGGTCCAACTGCATTCACTGCAATATTCATCGCTTGATGTTTATCTTGATGCTTGATGAGTTCTTCTTTATACCGAGAGGAAACAAATAAACAATAATCTGTACCAGAACCAAATAGAATAATTGTCATAATTCCAGATGCTTGTCCATTAACATTGAACCCAAATTGCTGTGCAAGTAATGCACCGACAGCACCAGCAATAAAATAAACAAAACTAACCGCAAATAATGGTACAAAAGGTATTACAGGCGAGCGATAGATAATAATTAGTAAAACTAGCACTAAGATAGCACTAGCAACTAAAAGAAAAACATCTATTGAAGCAAATACTGCAACTAGATCTACAATTAGTCCTCCAGGACCACCTATATTAATTTCCAATTCATTAGTTCTATATTGATGTGAAAAATCTCTAACTGATTTTACTAAATCAGTAAACGCATCCGACGATGGCTCACCAATAACATTTACAATCATATTCATTGTTGATTCATCAGGTGAAATCAAATCAGAACGAGCATTAGGAATATTATAAATAGAAACTAATCCAGATATCCCATTAGGAGCATCATCAGAATTTAGCCAATTATATATTTGTTCTCCAGATTTGAAATCATTTTTTGTGAGCCCATCTTGATTTGAAAAAATAATCATTAATGGAATGCCATCAGATGGGAATGAACTACGAGAAATCTCAAGTGCTTTAGTAGAATCAGCTCCTTTTGGTAAAAAACTTGAAGCATTATTTTCTGTCACATCGATGAGCGTCGGACCCTGCGATGCTAAAAACACGAACATAATCCAAATTGCAATGGTTATCCATTTCGTTTTTTTGCCAGTAACAAATGCAGAAACAGTTTTCACAATCTATCCTCTCGGTAAACCTAATCCTCTCGTAGCAATAATATTACGTTGAATTTCACTTGCACCACCAAAAATTGTTCGGACAACAGAATGTGCATATTCTCTCGTAAAAAAAGCATCCATAGGACTTCGATCTTCATCCCATAAATTACCATAAAGACCAAAAATTTTTGTGCCAGTATTTGAAAGTCGTTGGCTTAGTTCAGAATCAAATATTTTGGAAACAGATGCTTCATAATTTGGTACTACGTTAGTTGCCTGCAAAGAAACAATGCGCAAAGAGAAATTGAACAGTACTTCAGACTCAATATATCTGTCTGTAATAGCGTGTCTCAATTGATTAAGTCTTACGATCGAACTATTTTTTTTATCAGTTGTGAACTGAATTAATTCTTCAATTTTTTTTCTTTTTTGTATAGCTCCAGATATATTAGACCGTTCATAATCTAACAAAGTCATTGCTACATACCAACCTCGGTTTTCAGGCCCAATGATTTGAGAATCAGGTACAATAACATTTTCATAGAAAGTTTCATTAGTTGAGTGCTCCCAAGCCATATCAATAATCGGATTGACAGACAAGCCTTCTGTATTTTGATCCATAACAAAGAAGCTAATGCCACGATGCTTTGGTGCATCAGGATCTGTACGAAAAAGACCAAAAATCCAATTTGATTTGTGTGATCTTGAAGTCCAAAGTTTTTGACCATTAATAAGATAATTATCGCCATCTTTTTCAGCTCTCGCTTGTAAGGATGCTAAATCTGAACCTGCGCCTGGTTCTGAAAAGCCTTGAGCCCAGAGCATTTCACCAGATAAAGTAGGTTGTAAAAATTTCTTTTTTTGTTCATCTGTGCCATGAATTAATATTGTTGGCCCTAACATAGAGACGCCTTGACCGCCAACCGTTGGTGCATCATGAAGTGCCATTTCCTGATGCAGAATAAATTGTTCAATAGGAGAAAAACCTGCACCACCATATTCTTGAGGCCAATGCGGCGCAACCCACCCTTTTTTTTGAAGAACATTCATCCATTTTGTTGCTGCATCTTTTTGCTCTTTGTTGCCTAAAGCAAAAAAATTCTGCCAGTCACCAGCTTCTAAACCAGTTGGTGTTTTAGAATTTACATAATAAGTAGGTAAATTGTCCTCAATGTATTCTATGACTTCTTTGCGAAATTGTTGCTGAACAGGCGTATCCGACCAATCCAATATTTTCTCCTAAGTATTAATTAATATTTTAACGCCTAGCTAAAGAATAAAAACCTAGTAGTACTAATACAGTAGCTAGTCCAGCAAAAACTAATGTGTTTCTACCTGAATCATTTTCATTACTTTCAATGACTGTTTGCTTTTCTTGCATTTGAGATTGAGGAGTATTTTTTGTAATTGGTTGCTTCGTATCTTCTTGCTTAGCAGGAGCTTGTTGCTCTTTAGGCTGATTATTATCTTGCTTGTTTTGTACTGTAGTTTCAGTATTTTTTTCTGGTTCAGGGGCTACTTTAGTATCTTTGGAATCAGAATTATCCTTTGGTTTTTCAGCAGGGCCAGGTAATGTTGGTAGTGATTTTTTTTCTGTATTAGAATCAGCTACTTGTTTACTCTCTGTAGTATCGTTTTGACTACCACTAGAGTTTAATACTAAACCAGTGGCTGATTGTGGAGCACCACCTTTTCGCCATAAAATAGTCTCTTTAGAAGTTTGACCATTTAAATTAAAGCTTATTAATGAATCAGCAAATGCACTACACTCACCTTCATCAATATAACCCAAGAAAATATAACCAGTTGCACTATTAGGTTCTGCTAAAATATCAGCATCTTTACAAAATGTTCCATCAATAAAAATTTTAACTGTTGCAGTGGAACTAGGAACAACGCCAAAAACGGTCATAGGCGCTTGAGCGGAAACAGACGAATTAACACTGCTAAAAATCAATAAAATAAATATAAAAATAGTGAACAAACTTTTAATGGGAAAGTATTTTTTCATACAATTTACCTTTTAGCTACTTTAACAAAGTAATTTCTTAATTACTCAAATAATATAAATTATTCTTTATCTTGAATAAAGGAAAAAATAAAATCTGACATGAGGTATATGATAGAACCAAAAATAATAAATTCTGAATATTGACAGAAAAAATTGTTACACATATCAAACATTGCTAACTCCGTGATAATTTTACCACACCATCTATACTATAGTATTTGACTTAAAAATAATTTTGTTCTATCTTCTTTTGGATTAGTGAAAAAATGTTCGGGAGTACCTTCTTCTACTAACAACCCTTCATCAAAAAAATAAAATCTATCAGCTGCTTCCTTAGCAAAACCCATTTCATGTGTAACAACAATCATTGTCATGCCAGAAGCAGCAAGTTCTTTCATGACATCTAAAACTTCTTTAATCATCTCAGGATCTAAAGCAGAAGTAGGTTCATCAAATAACATTATTTTTGGCTGCATTGCCAATGCTCTTGCAATTGCAACTCTCTGTTGTTGACCACCTGATAATTGTGCAGGAAATTTATCAGCTTGCTCAGGAATGCCTACTCGTTCTAATAATGGCATTGCAATTGAATCAGCTTCTTCGACAGATAGGCCCTTAACTTTTTGTGGTGCTAATGCAACATTCCTCTTAACAGTTAGATGAGGGAATAAATTAAATTGTTGAAATACCATTCCTACATTTGAACGAATAGTTTCTAAATTTTTTATATCATCATTAAGCTCAGTTCCATCAACAATAATTTTTCCTTCATCATGTTTTTCTAACTGATTAATTGTACGAATGAATGTTGATTTCCCTGAACCTGATGGTCCTAAAACAACAACAACTTCTCCTTCATGAACATCCATTGAAACACCTTTTAAAGCATAAAAATCACCAAATTTTTTTTTGACATTTTCTGCATGAATTATTACGTTATTTTTTTGATTCATTTAATCCTCCCGATTCAAACCTAAATCTTTTTCAAAATTATAACTTAGCCTAGACATACCGAAAGACACAATCCAAAACATCACACCAATAAATAAATAAATTTCATTGTATCTTCCTATAAATTCAAATTGGGCTAACGCTGACTTACCTGAACCAAGTAGTTCTCTAAATGCTAAACCTGCTGCTAAAATTAGGGTAGTGTCTTTCCACAAAGCAATAAATTGACTGACTAATGCAGGAATCACTGCTCTAATTGCTTGAGGCAGTACTATCAATGCTGTAGTTTGATAAGTATTCATACCTAAAGCTTTAGAAGCTTCCACTTGCCCAATTGGAACAGACTGCAGGCCGCCTCGAATAATTTCTGCAATGTATGCTGCAGTAAATGCAGATAACACAATCATGACTCTTAAAGCAATATCTACTTTACCAGCAAAAAATCCAGGTAATAGATCAGGTATGACTAAATAAGCAAAGAATAACCATGCGACTAATGGTGCTGCTCTAATTACTTCAATATAAAATGTGCAAGAGTATTTTATTGCTGGCAAAGAACTTGCACGACCTATAGCTAAAATAAGTCCGACAAGAAAGCCAAATATTATACCGACCCAAGCAAGCATAATATTTAAAAAGTAGCCACCCCACTTAGTTGTTTCTACTCCTCCAAAAATTTTCAAAAATATTACAATCAAAGGCAAAGTAATTGCCCATCCAAATAAGATAAAGGCACTCTTACTAAATTTTGGTATTCGCTCATATGGGAAGTGATACCCAACGACAAATAAAATAAAGGAAACAAGAGTTAATAGTGTGATTATTATATTTTTAATTGGGTCGATCAAAAAAAGTATAAACAAAATTAATGGAGATAAGTTCATAAGATGTTTTAGATGAAATGCACTTAAATGTTTGTAAGACAAACCAGACATAAATGTAACCCAAAAAATAGATGCCCAGATTCGCCATTCAGCATCTTTAGGAAAAGGACCTAATAACATTAATCTCAAATTAACATCTACTACCTTCCAATCAGCAGAGATGAAAATAAAATTTAACAACGAAGCAATAAAATAATATGCAAATATGATCGAAAAGGTTGAAAGAGCAATGTTCAATTTTGATGAAAATAGATTTTCGATGAGCCAAATTTTAGATTGATATAACATGTTATTCATTATCTATTCCCTACTAAAGCAACTTTTTTATTGAAATAATTCATAGCTATTGAAATTAGAAAACTCATTGATTGATAAGTAAGAATAATAATGATAAACATTGGAATTGCATGTCCAGCTTTATTCATAATAATTCCACTGACTAAAAACAGATCAGAGTATCCAATGACGACTGCTAAACTTGAATTTTTTGTTAAATTAAGATATTGGTTAGTTACAGGCGGAATAATAATTCTTAAAGCTTGTGGTAATATAATTAATCTCAGTGATTGAAAAGTACTAAATCCCAGTGCCTGTGCGGCTTCAGTTTGCCCCTTAGGAAGTGCTTGAATTGCTCCTCTAACAATTTCTGCTATAAATGAAGCAGTATAAATCACCAAACCTAATAAAATTGCTAGGAACTCAGTTGAAATCACAAAGCCAGCAGTATATTGAACAACAGTATTTTCAGCAACAGTTACAACTGGCCTAGCAAATTCAATAATAGAACCGTTTTCAAAAAATAAAATTGTTGGTAAGGCAATTCCACGATTAGAGATTAGAATAATATCAAATAAATTGATATATTCTTTAATGGTTGGTAAGGCAAGCGTGAATGACCACCAAAAAATTATTTGTAATAAAAGTGGTAAATTTCTAATCACTTCAACATAGACTGTAGCAATTTTTCTTACTAGCCAATTGCTTGATAATCTTGCAATACCAATAATAACACCAAGTAATGTAGCAAGAAAAATACCTACAAAAACTAATCTAATAGTATTAAATACTCCAGTAACATATGCATCAATTCGATTATTTGTTGGTGAATAATCTGTGAGCCATTGATTAGCTAATGCAAATCCAGCTTCGTTTGTTAAAAAATCAAAACCTAACTCAAGTTTTGAAGCTTTCAAATATAAATAAAATAATAACAGTGAAAGAAAAAGGATATAAATACACTGCAAAGTATTGTTTTTGCGCTTATTTGTCTTGAAAAAAAAATCTTTGAACACAAAATTTCCAATAATCATTAATTATTTAAAAGAAAAAAAGTATATGGTTACTCAAAAAAAATAAGCAACCATATACTTTAAAAGTTAAGTTGTATTACCTCATTGGTGGTGCATAAATTAATCCACCATTTTTCCAAGAAGCATTTAAACTACCCTCACGAGCAAGACCAATTGGTTCAATTGTTCGCGCATAGATCTCACCAAAGTTTCCAACTTGTGCAATAACATTTTGCATAAAGTCACAAGAAATACCTAGATTAAATTCAGTTGGCTCAGCGCCAGCACAAAGTAATCTTGATACATCTTTATTTTTAGGACTAGAAGCTTGTGCAGCTACATTAGTACTGTCAACGCCGAATTCTTCAGCTAAAATAGTACCAAGGACAACCCAGTCAACAATTTGTGACCATAAAGGATCGTCTTCACGAGTAACTGGACCAAGAGGTTCCTTTGATAATGTATCAGGTAAAATTCTCAATGCTGCAGAACCGCCACCTTCAGCAGGATAAGCGCTTCTTTGACCAGCTAAGTTAGACTTATCACCAGTCCAACCATCACATCTATCTTGTAAGAAAGCTGCCTGAGACTCTGCATCATTTTCTACTGCTAAAGCAGTATATGACAAGCCTCTGTCAGCAAAGAAATCTTCCAAGTTTTGCTCAGTGGTTGTACCAGTTGTTACACAAATTGTAGCACCGTTCAAATCAGCTGTTTCTGCAAATTTTGAAGCAGATTTTACCATCATTCCCTGACCATCATAAAATGTAGTATGAGCAAAAGTTGTTTTAAGATTAATATCTCTACTGGCAGTCCAAGTTGTAGTTCTAATTAGAACATCAATCTCTTTTGCAGCAAGGATATCAAATCTAGCTTTTGCAGATGCAGGGACAAAATTAACTTTTGATGCATCTCCAAGTACTGCAGCAGCAATCGCCTTACAGTACTCAACGTCATTACCTTCCATAACACCGTCTGGATTCATATAACCGAATCCTGGTTGGCTATCTTTAACACCACAGTTCAAGACGCCACGATCAGTAACTTCATTTAGAGTTGCACTTCCTGTAGAGCTAGTATCATCACTAGAACAAGCAGCAAGTGTAATTCCTAGGACAGCAATTGAAGTCACAGCCGCCCTTAAAAATTTAGATCCCATAAGAATCTCCTCTCCGTTAGTCTAGGAGTTGCATATTCATTAATAAATTAATTTGAACAACGAAATCCCCCAGAAAAATATGTTAACACAATATTTTATTTATAAGTCACCCTAATTGTTAAATATTGCTCTGGTTTGAGCTTCTGTAAATCCTGCTTTTACGTTATTGTCATACATCATATATATTATCTTCCTGTCTAATGGGCTCATTATGTCATTTGATCCCTGCAATTCATAAAAAATACTCTCTGGATACTTATAGCTATCATTTAATAAACCAAGACCTTGTGTGATTTCTTCTTGAAGTATGTTACGAATTTCTTGAAATCTAATCGCGCCAATACTATCGTTGATAACCATTGCTCTTGCATACTGAGCTGAATCATTATTAATATTTTTCCAAACCTGTACCAATCCCTGAGTATTTATGCTGTCAACAAAAAAATAAGGATTGATCTTAGATAACTCTGATCGAGGACCTACAAAGACATTATAATTTGGATTGCGTGACTCTGGAACAATAGTAATCGATGGTGTTAAAGCATTCAGCTTACTCACTATCTCTAAAAATGCCATTTGGATTTCATCTTGATAATCTCCTTCAATTTCAATGTGTATGCGAATATCTCCTTCCCATTTTAATAATTTTGTAGCATCTTGACTGAACTCTCTGCCATATGCAATTTCAATAAGATAATCAATTTCTTGTTGATTGAATTTTGAAAAACTTGCTGTTGCATCATTTTTTAATGCTAATTTTGCATATTGATTTATATCCAACTCATCTAATGATTGCTCAGAGGGTTTTATTATATTTATTAAATCCATTGGTTTCATTTTTGAAGTAATTAATGGGTTATAAAATAATTCAAGAGCATCTAAATCTTCATCCGAATATTCTTTCATATAAGTCCTTGAATTAAAAATACTCCTTAGATATCTATTTGTTGTTCCGGTTAATCCCAGGCCTTGCAAAAGTCCCTGCTGAATATAGTGTGTTGTTTGCCTATTACATTCTTGTTCAGTATTAATATAAATTACAAATTTTGCTATATCGCCCGTATTTTTATAAACATCCCTTTGCCAATTCCAGCAATCTGCAGATTCGTACATTCCTTTATCAATTAGATAATCTTTTATACCTATATAAATAAGAAAATTTCCCTCCTTGGATTTATTTTGCAGAATATTGATATCAAAGTCTTTAATAAGTTTACGCACAGTAAATACTGATTCACTAATCATTTTTCTTTGCTCAAATGTTGAATTACCAATAATTGAAATATCTATATCCTGACTCCATTTGTATAATTCGAGCTCATTACGACCAGAGATATTATTCTCTATCTGAGATAAATACGTAAAGTCTATTCCTGCATAGGCAGTATCTAACAAAAGCGACAATGTTTCTGGGGTAAATCGTGGTTTTGGCAGCTTTGCTTTATCATCAATGACAGGTTTTTGAGGATCATTATTCATAGTTGCATTAACTGTTTTGTTAGTTTGGTTGACTTGTTTTGCTGCCACAACAGCTTCTTGAACTTTTTTTTGTTCCATTTCATCGCTCATTGTAGATAAATTAAATATAAATTGATTTGCATTATCAATATTAGCCTGAAGATAAATTGCTGATTTACAAATACCATTAGCATCACGTATTAAAATTATTGTTTCTTGTTCTGCAGAAATTTGACTTGTACTTCCTGCTGTAATCCTGTTTGTTACAGCATCTAAGTCAATTAGCTCTACCTCATTCATATTTTCATCAAGAACTGATAAAAAATAATCCTCCTTTGCATCACTGCCATCAATTAAAAGAATAGCCTCAAATCTCTTGCGATCATATTGCGCTGGTAATTGTTCACAGCTAAGGCTTGCTAATAATTTTGATTTATTGATCGCAACTGTTTCAATATTGATTTTTTTCTTATCATCTAATTTATCTGCATCAAAAGAAGGAGTATCCGAAGATGTTTGCTCTTGATTTAGTATGATGGTTGATTGTTTATCATTCACAAGCTGTTGATTAGAATCTGAGCAGCTAATCAATAAACAAAAAGAGAGAAAAAGAAATACATAAAATAGATTTCTAGCCAATTGATATTTTTTGAACACAATCTTCCTGTCTTTTATAATTAGGAAACTGTAGATTCTATTGGAGGACAACTGCAAAACAAATTTTTGTCACCAAAAGCGTTGTTTATTCTTCCTACTGGTGGCCAATATTTATTATTTTGTACAGCAACAAGTGGAAAAACTGCTTCTTCTCTAGAATAACAATGATGCCAATCATTATTTGTAATCATTTCAGCTGTATGAGGGGAATTGATAATAGGATTGTCTTCTTTTGACCAAATACCTTTAGAAATTTTATTTATTTCTTGAGCAATTTTGTTCATTGCATTACAAAACTTATCTATTTCAGATTTTGATTCAGACTCTGTTGGCTCAATCATAAAGGTGTTCGCAACTGGCCATGACATTGTAGGCGCATGAAATCCAAAATCAATCAGACGTTTTGCAATGTCTTCAGCAGTAATATTCACTGATTCTTTAAACAAGCGTAGATCAACAATACATTCATGAGCAACTAAGCTATTTTCACCTTTAAACAAAATTTTATAATTAGTTTCTAATTTTTTAGCTAAGTAGTTTGCATTTAAAATTGCAATTTTGGTGGCAAATTTTAATCTGTCAAAACCCATTAATTTCATATATATCCAAGAAATTATTAATATACTTGCAGAACCCCAGGGTGCTGCAGCAATAGGACCTATGCCAGTTTTAGGCCCAGCCTCCTCAATAAATGGATGATTCGGAAGTAAATGAGATAATTTTTTTACAACTCCAATAGGCCCTACTCCAGGCCCACCACCACCATGAGGAATTGAAAAAGTTTTATGTAAGTTAAAATGTGCAACATCTGGACCTATTTTGCCTGGCTTGCAAATGCCTACTAAAGCATTTAAATTAGCTCCGTCCATATAAACTAGTCCACCATACTTATGTACAATTTCACATATTTCAACAATAGAATTTTCAAAAACACCATGCGTGGAAGGATATGTCACCATTAAACATGCAAGATCGTCTTTATGCTCTTGTGCTTTTTGTTTTAGATCATTAATATCAATATTTCCTTCGGTATCGCATGCAACAATTACAACCTCTAATCCAGCAACTTTTGCGCTGGCTGGATTAGTTCCATGAGCAGAAGAGGGTATTAAGCATATCTTTCTGTTTATTGAATGATTTTCATCATGCCATTTTTTGATTACTAGCAAACCTGCATACTCACCTTGAGAACCAGCATTGGGCTGTAAAGATACAGAGTGAAATCCAGTTAATTCTGTTAGCATGGATCCTAGGCTATCGATTATATACATGTATCCACTAGCTTGCTCTATGGGAACAAAAGGGTGCAAATTTGCAAATTCAGGCCAAGAAATTGGAATCATAGCTGCGGATGAATTGAGCTTCATGGTACAAGATCCTAAAGGAATCATTGATTCATCTAAAGCTATATCTTTTGTTTTAAGTCTCTTTAAATAACGCATCATTTCTGTTTCTGAATGATATTTCTGAAAGGTAGGATGTTGTAAAAACGAAGATTCCCTCATTAAAGAATCATCAATATGCATACCTAAATTTAGCAAATCCTGATCATTAGACAATTTTTTCTTTGATGTAAATATTTCAATCAATAAAGCAATATTGTCATGAGAATGTGTCTCATCTATTGAGATCGCTATGTGCTGATCATCAACTTGTCTTAGATTAGTTTTAAGTTTTTTTGCACGACTTAAAATTGCTGATGTTTGATCGTCAGTAAAAATTGTTAAAGTGTCAAAAAAGTTTTGATTAAGCACTTTAAATCCAGAATCAATTAATTCTTGATACAACAGATTTGTCAAGACATGCACTCTTTTAGCGATTTTCTTTAGACCATCTGCACCATGATAAACGGCATAAAAACCAGCGATAACTGCTAGTAAAACTTGAGCTGTACAAATATTACTCGTAGCTTTTTCTCTTCTAATGTGCTGTTCTCTCGTCTGTAATGCTAATCGTAGTGCAGGACGATCCAGGCTATCCACTGAAAGGCCTACTAGACGACCTGGCAACATTCTTTTTAATTCTTCTTTCGTAGCAATAAATGCTGCATGTGGCCCACCATAACCTAACGGAACACCAAATCTTTGTGCGCTCCCAAAAGCTATGTCCGCATTCATCTCACCAGGTGTCTTAATAAAAATTAAACTTAACAGATCGGTAGCCATTGAAACCATTGCACCACTCTCATGCACATCAGTAATCAATGATGAAATATCAGCTACATTGCCATATGTATCAGGGTTTTGAACAATGACACCAAAATGATTTTCTGAATCGAATGCATTCAAATCATCTACATTAATATTAATATCAAGTGATTCTGCTCGTATTTCCAAAAGTGCAATAGTCTGTGGGTGACAATTTTTACTAATGAGTATTGAATTTCTTTCTTGTTTATCCGAACGATACATCATTAACATTGCTTCAGCAGCCGCAGTAGCTTCATCCAATAATGATGCATTGGCAATATCAAGGCCAGTTAAATCAACTATAAGATGTTGAAAGTTTAATAATGCTTCTAATCTTCCCTGAGAAATTTCAGGCTGATATGGAGTATAAGCTGTATACCAACCTGGATCTTCGAGCACATTTCTTTTAATCACAGATGGCAAAATAGAATCGTAATATCCTAATCCTATAAAATTATTAAATAATGTATTTTGCTTGGCAATTAAAGATAGTTCATTATGAATCTCATACTCTGATAAAAAAGATTCTTTATAATTCTGTTCATCATAAATACTACTTGGTAATGCATTCAAAATTAGATCATCTAAAGATTTATAACCTAAAAAATCGAGCATCTCTTTAATTTCAATTTCAGAAGGACCTATATGTCTAGATGAAAATGCTTCTCTTAACTCGTGCAAAATAACCTCTCATTTAATTCAAGAACTAATAAATTTATTATACTCTTCCTCATCCATCAAGCTATTAACTGCGCTTGGATCATCAATTTCTATTTGAAACAACCATCCAGCACCATGAGGCTCTTCATTAATGAGCTGAGGGGAATCAATCAAATCATTATTAACTGAAACAATAGTGCAATTTAATGGTGCATATATCTCACTTGCCGCTTTAACAGATTCAACAACAGCTAATTCATCTCCAGCATTAAAATGGCTACCAATTTCAGGAAATTCTACAAAGACTATTTCACCTAATTCAGTTTGTGCAAAATCCGTAATGCCAACTTTGAATAAATTATTATCTTGATGCACCCATTCATGTTCTTTAGAAAATCGCATTAACTTGCCTTCTCTTTTGCATAAACATACTTATGTGGTACAAACGGTAAATTAGTAATTTTACCTTCTCTAATCTTTCCTCTAATCTTAAAATAAACTTTTTGCTGATCATTAGTGTAATTTCTATCAATAAATGCCATTGCAATAGAACGATTTAAAATTGGGCTAAAACATCCGCTTGTCACAATGCCAATGTTTTCACCATTGATATTAAGAATATCAGTATCTTTCCGCACAATAAAATTACCGTCGCAGATAATTCCTCGACGTATTTTTTTCGATTTATTTTTTAATTGATCAAAGATTATTTCTGAACCTGGAAAATGATTCGTAGATTGATTCTTTGAAATAATCCAAGAAATTTTTGCTTCAACTGGCGTCACTCGATTTGTTAATTCATTGCCATAAAGACAAAGACCTGCTTCAATTCTTAACGAATCTCTACTGCCTAAACCAGCTAATTGAATATTATCATTTTTTAAAAGTTCATCTACAAAATCTATGACAAGCTTATTAGATATGCTTATTTCAAACCCATCTTCACCAGTATAACCACTACGTGAAATATAAATTTCTTTATTACCGATTTGTGCATTCATGCCAGTCATAAAATTTAAGTTTTCGTGTCCAGTAATATAATTTGATAAAACTTTTTCACTTAATGGACCTTGTATAGCAATTAATGAATAGTCAGTCATTTCAACAATAGAGCAATTATTCAAATGAGTAGTTAAGTATTCAATAACTTGTTTTTTATTCGCAGCATTAATAACCAGTCTAATGGATTCTAAATTTCTTGTAACTATAAGATCGTCAATAACTCCACCATTAAGATTTGTTAAAACCGAGTATACAGAATGATTATTATTAAGATTTGATATTTCAGCAGGAATTAATTTTTCAAATTCATTAATAACATTTTCACCACTAATAATTAATTGACCCATATGCGAAACATCAAATAGAGAACAATGATTTCTTGTAAAAATATGCTCATTGAGCATACCGGAGGCATAGTGCAATGGCATTTGGTAATCATTAAAACTCACAAACTTAGCCTGAAATTTTTGATGTATTGGATATAAAGCAGTTATGTTATCATGATTTTCTATGCGCATATAAACGTTATACTTAATTACTCTGAATAGTTCAAGAAACAATTGGATAAAGTTACGCAAAGAAAATTAGATAGTATATTAAATTACAGAGTTATTTTAGATATATCCACCTGCTACAGCTGGAACAATTGATATTTCATCATTATCAGCAATAACAGTATCTAGCTCAGATAGAAATCTGACATCTTCTCCATTAACATAGACATTAACAAAACGTCGAATGCTACCATCTTCTTCGCATATGCGTTCTTTTACTCCAGGAAAATCATTCTCAAGCACATCAATAACTTCACGAACACTAGAGGCATCGAGTTCTATTAAATCTTGTTCATTTGTTAAATTGCGTAATGGTGTAGGTATTTTGACTTTAACACTCATGATCAACTCCTTTTATCCAGTAATAACATCGCCTTCAAGCGGATCAATACGAACACCCTTGTCCGCAATCCAAGATAAAGATTTTTCAATTTCTGATTCTTCACCAACTAATTCTAAGATTACCCAACCTATCTGGTTGTCTACATCAGCCATTCTTATGCTTGTCACTACTTCAAATTCATGTCCAAGTTGATAAACAAGTGGTTCTTTAACTGTTTGTTCAGTAAAAGTAAATCTTACTTTTTTACTAGCCATATAAAAAACTCCATAAAAAATATATTAACCTAATTTAGAAAATTCATCCATAAATTCTTCTGCATTTGGAGATATCTTAATTGCAGGATTCATTTCATTTTCTACTGCTTCAATAGTTTTTAATCCAGCACCAGTAATAAATAATACGGTCTCTTCATCTGAATTAATAATTCCATTATCTACTAATCTTTTAAGACATGCTACAGCAACGCCACCCGCAGTTTCAGCAAAAATTCCTTCACTTTCAGCAAGCATTTTGATTCCATCAACAATTTCTTGATCAGTAGCCATTTCAGCTGCCCCATTAGTTTCTTCCATCACTTTTAAGGCATAATAGCCATCTGCTGGATTACCAATTGCTAAAGAACGAGCAATAGTGTCAGGCTTCTGAGGAATAAAATTTAAACTACCTGATTTAAATGCTGTCGAAATAGGAGAGCAGCCGGTTGCTTGTGCTCCACTCATTCTAATATCAATATTGTCAATTAAGCCAATATTCTTAAGCTCCTTAAAGCCTTTCCAAATCTTCGTAAATAATGAACCTGAGGCCATTGGAACAACGCAATGATCTGGGCTTCTCCATCCTAATTGTTCTGCTACCTCAAAAGCTAGAGTCCTTGAGCCTTCAGCATAATATGGTCGCATATTAATGTTTACAAAAGCCCAATCATTGGAAGCAGCTAATTCGGTACATAATCGATTTACATCGTCATAATTCCCGTTAATCATAGTCAAAATTGGATTATACACTGAACTACCAATAACTTTGCCTAATTCTAGATCATCAGGCATAAAAACTAATGCTCTCATATCAGCTTGAGCAGCATGAGCAGATACTGAATTAGCTAGATTACCCGTTGATGCACATGCTAAATCCTTATAACCAAATTGCCGCGCACGTGCTATAGCCATACTAACTACTCGATCCTTAAATGACCATGTTGGATTAGCTGTATCATTTTTAATCCAAAGTTTTTTTAATCCAAGTTGCTGAGCAAGATTTTTAGATTGAATTAAAGGAGTAAAACCTGTCCCAATATCAACTTTAAAATTTTCATCACAGGGCAATAACGGAGAATAGCGCCAAAGTGAATCTGGGCCATTGGCTATTTGTTTCTTTGAAATATTTTTTCTAATTTTATCGTAATCATAATCGACTTCTAAGGGCCCAAAACAAAACTCACAAGAATATATTGGAAGTAAGTCAAACTTCCTTTGACATTCTCGACATTTTAATGCTATCTCAAAAGACATAATAACCAATCTAGTAATTTTACAAATAAATACAAAAGATGCTTCGTGGATTACCCTACTCATCGTTCCGTACTATACTCGGTCGGCTGTAGCACCAAAATACATTGATTAAGGATGCCGTGGTTTCTAAGGTCCGATTCCCTCCACCACTCTAGATGATGAGCTTTATTATGTAATAAAACTACATTAATGAGATTACAACCATATAAAACATATGGTCAAGTGACACTAATTAATTAATTATCAAGATTAGGTAATTTCAGATTAGCTGCAACCACACCATTATCAAAGCTTAATCCAATAATTTTTGCATTTTTTGGAATAGAAAACGATATCCACCCTTGAATCAATTCATTAGGCTGAAGTAACACATTGCTTAAACTAATATCTGAACCAGAAAATTTGTTTTCTGCAACAATAATAGTTGTAGGGGAATTATTAGATGGATCTTTATTCAATTCTTCAACAATATATATGTTAAAAAAAGTAGATCTAATGGTTATGCTATCATTAATTGCTCTTGCGAGTATTTCTACTCCTATATATCTTTTTTTGGGGTCCTGTATAATCGACTCACTTATACCTAATAGCGGATCAGCAATTTTTTGTACTGTTATTTCACCTTTTATAGAATTATTTGCGTTATTGGAAACATTAAGACTATAAATCTCTTCCTGCATTTCTCTTATTGTATTTGACTGTGTAGATAAATTATCTTTTATATCATTAATTTCTTTTTCAATTTGAAAAAATTGAAGAGTATGATTGTTAATTTTTTCTTTGATTGCTTGCTGCTCATTATCAATATTTAATAAAAGCAAAAAACTTACAGAAAAAATTGCGAAAAAGATTATAAGAACTATTGATAAAAGAACTTTATATATATGCTTATCTAAATATTCAATGAATGATTTCATTCTGTTACCTAACTATCTTTAATAGGCAATGTTTTTTTACCAATAAAAATTTCAGCAAATTTTCTTTCTTTAGGCTCATTAGCTAAATATATCAAAATTGAACCAATAATAGCAAAAACAGATAAAAATGTAAAAGTATCGCCATAACTACCTAAATTTTCAGAATACCATGTTGCTAAAATTGGCCCACTTCCATGGACAACTAACTCAAATGGCATTACAAATCCTCTAATTGAACCAAGGTGTTTTCTACCAAAATATATTGGCCAAAGTACTTCTTTGACAGGTTGACTACCTGCCAAGCCAATACCGGTAATAAAATAGCCAATTGTAGCATAAAATAAACTTGTTTCATTGGCTCCGTAAACTACAATGGCCATTCCAATCCCAACTGATAAAAATGCAAAAGAAGCTAGAAATTTAATCAATATTTTTTCAGCGAGCAATCCCCAAAATGGCCTAGTAAAAACTCCTGGAAATGCTAAAACGGCAATAAACTGTGCGGATTGCGTTCTACTAAATCCATAATCACTCATGAAAGGAATTGTTAAAGTTGCAATAGTTAGAATTGCAACTCCAACAAGATTATAGCTCAATAATATAACCCAAAATGAAGGAAGTTTAATTGCTTCTTTTCTTGTGAGTGAAAATTGATAATCGTATTCTTCTAATGGATCATTTTTTGTATCAGAGTTTCTAGAAATACCGTCTGGAAGTAAATTATAGTCTTCTGGCTTTTTTCGCATAATTAAACTGCATGGTAAAATTATTATTATTGCTAATATAGCTAAAAAATTCCAACCAAATCGCCAACCATAATTATCAACCACGAAAGTCATTAAATTTGGAATAATAATTCCTGCAAAAGAAAGGCCTAATGCAATTAATCCAATTGCTCTTCCTCGATATTTGACAAACCATTTTGAAATAGTAACAGTGACTACCATATTGCCAGCTAAAACCAAAGCAACACCTTGGAATAAACCTCTAATGATTAACCATTGGTATAATTGTTGAATAAAAGATGTTGCAATCAGAGCAAAAAATATAACTATAGTGCCTGCGATCATGAATCTGCGAGCGCCATGTTTATCAACTAGACGACCAATAATCAATCCAGTAAAGGCCATAGAAATTTGGCTTAAAGTGAAACCAAGCATAAATTGTGTTCTAGTCCAACCAAATTCTTCACGCATCGGATCCATAAAAACGTTAGCAATATAGCCAACAATTCCTGCGCCCATAATCAAATTGACAAAAATTCCACCTAGAACTAAATACCAACCAAAAAAAGGCTTTGGTAATTTCATTTACATGACTTAAGATAGTCTTTATGCTTTTTCATCTGAACCAATAACTCCATCTCGATAATTTACTTGCCTAATTTCAGGTTTAATAAAATTATTAATAAGTAATACCTCCCTGTAATATTCAGCAAAACCTTCTGCGCGTAATCTTACTGGTTTAAGCAACATCAAATACCTTTCATAATTTTTTTCAATACCTACATGATCTTGTTTCCTGGCTTGCATTCTTTTCAATAAGAATTCATTAATTAAATTTTCATCTTCAATAATTTCAACATCTGCATGCACCCATACATTTCTGACTGCCCATCTTGGACCAATTGTATTACCACTCGTTTCAACCCAATGCATTGTTGCTTTTGGATTATTAGAGAGATGTTTATACTTCAAATCTCCTTCACGAAATCTACCAATTGTACCAATAGTCCATTGATTTTCAAAATCAACAAATGTACTAACCTGCCTAATTGTAGAACGATCATATTGATTTACTGTAGATAAAAAACTAACAACACCACGTTCATATCCACCAATAAATTTCTTAATTTGATTTATAGTATCCGACATGCTTCGAGCCTTTATGCTATTAGATATGATTTTACTTTACTGGTTTGATTATATCATTTGAAGGCTTTTTTATAGTCAATTCACCATTCAAAAGTAATATAATAGTTGCCCCTAATGCAATCAATGGGCATAGTCCACCAGCAATAAATAAACTTGCTAACCCCAATTTAGTAGCAAGAAAACCAAGTCCAATCCCACTGATAATGATCCCTACATCCCAGGCAAGTTGTATCACTGCAGTAGCACTGCCTTGTTGATCAGGGGAAACTCGATCAAGCGCAAGTGCAAAAAGACCAGTATTACAAAGGGAAACGCCTAATCCAGAAAAAATTCCAGCAAATAAAATAATCATATTTGAATCTGCGGTAGCTAGTATAAACATTGCACTTGACATAGTAATCATTCCAAAAATCACAATAGGTAATCGACCAATACGATCTCCTAAAGCACCTCCAATTGGTCGAGCAATAATTGAAATTCCACCATGAGAAATAAAAAATAAGGAAATTTGTGATATCCCTCTTTCTAGTCCTAGCAGTGGTAAAAATGCACAACATGCTGCAAAACAAATTGTGATGGAAAAAAATAACATTGAGGGTAAAATTGCTTTCTTTGGTATAAGTACATCACGTTCATTGATATTATTTTTTTCTGTTTCCGGTTCTTTTACAAAATGAATTAAAGCTAAACTGTACAGCGCTGTAAAAGCAGATAATAAAAAAACTGCTTGATAACTATATTGATTTAATATAAATGCACCGATAGCAGGTCCAATTGCTTGCCCTAAACTTGAAGTAATTCCAAAATAACCTAATCCTTCACCACGTCTTGGAAAAGGGGTGATGTTTGCAATAAGGGTCCCACTTGCAGTTGGTATGGCTGCAGATCCAATACCTTGTACAAAACGTAAAATAAAGAGTGCAACAATAGTTTTAGAATATGCCATAAGAATGTATACAATTACTAAGCTAACTAAACCCAGTCTAATCATTAATTTTTTATTTGATCGATTACTAAATTTTCCAACATATAATCTTAAAACTAGAGGTAAATAACCCCATGCGCCAACAACTAGCCCTACCTGAAAAGGACTACCACCTAATTCCTGAATATAATTTGGCAAAACAGTTACTAAATAAAATGCACCTGCAAAAAAAGAAAAAGATGTCAAGAGAGTCAAAATGAAATCGAGAGTCCATAATTTATTAGTAGGCAAAAATCACCATTTTCAAAATATTTAAGAAAGGTAAAAAATTATCTAGAAAAATATAAATAAAGTTTTTAAGAAATAACACTCAATCTAATTGGTTAATTAAATGATACAGAATCTTGACTCCTAAAAGGAGATTATCTAAAGATATTTTTTCGTTTACTCCATGTATGCCTCTCAATTCATCTTTGGAAACTAGAATTGGCATAAATCCATAGGCAGGCACCCCTAATCTTCTAAAAACTCTTGAATCTGTAAAGCCTGTGGTAACATATGGTACAACTGATGCATCAGGTACAAGTTGTTTAACAACATTTTCTATAGCATTGTAAGCCATGTTGTCAATTGGGGAAGTCTTTGTTGATGATATAAATACTTTTTCAATTGAAATATTCTCATCATTAATAATGATCCTTAATTCATTAATAAATTGTTCCGGATCGTAACCAGGTACTAATCTGATATCCAAAGATGCTGAGGCAAGTGAAGGGACTACATTATTTTTGTAACCAGCATTGATCTGAGTAATCGCAATAGAATTAGTTAAAATTGAATGAGCATAAGAATTATCTTTTATTACAGAATGAAAAAATTTATCATTAACTTCATCATTAATAATATTCAATTCCTTCAAAGAAGAATAATATTGACGTACTTCACTAGAAATCTGTATATCAAATTTGTGATTAATAATTCGATTTAATGCATGAACTAATCTAACATTTGCACTTTCAAAAGTTTGCTTTGAACCATGTCCAGCATCACCACTGACTTCAAGATTTAACCAACACGGACTCTTTTCAGAAATACCGACATTAAAAATTTTTTCTTGCTTACCAAAAGCATCAATCGTTCCAATACCACCTTCATTAATAACAAAACTAGCATCAAATAATTCTGGATAATTTTTTATTAGATATTCTACGCCAAATTTAGAACCTGATTCCTCATCAGCTGATGCCAAAAAAACAATATTACGTTTTGAATAATTTTCTCGATGTAAAAGAATGATTGTCATTAATTCAATGATGCCCATACCTTTCATATCTAAGGCACCACGACCATGAATATAATTATCTTGTGTAATACCAGAGAAGGGAGCAAAGTTCCAGTCTTCCTCTTCTGCGGGAACTACATCAATGTGATTCAATAAGATTATTCGTTTTTCTGATGTCAATTTTGAATTTATATTTGCAATAAAGTTACTACGATTATCTTCTGACTGAATAATTCGATAATCAATATTTTCCTTTAGGGCAATATTTTTTAACCATTCACATGCATTTGCTTCATTGCCAGGAGGATTAGAAGTGTCTATTTGAATATACTCTTCTAGCATAACGGAAAGTTCGTTTCTAACTTGCGACCAATTCATTAACGTCTTTCTGAATCTTAAAAAATTTAATTTCTGATTATTAAGACAGATACATTGCCTCGAATCAATTGCATCACGACTCCCCTATTACGAGAATTCATAGCATCATATAAGTCATTTAAACTATTAACATTTTTTTGATTGACTTGTTTAATTAAATCTTCTTTTCTTAATCCAATATTATATGCATTTGAACCTTTTTCAACTGAAACAACGAAAATACCATTATCTTTTTTCATAAACGTTGCTCCCTGTAGATACTTTATATTTACAGGAGGCAGATCTCCAAATGAAGACTCTTCATTTAAAGTTGGAAATGGTTCAACTTCTACAATAAATGTGTTTCGTAAGCCATTTCGTAAAACCAGAACATCTATTGTTTCACCCACACGTTCTAGATCGATAAGATACGTAAAATCATCAACTGTATTTATTTGATAATTGTCAATTGCAATGATAATATCATCTTGCAATAAACCAGCCTTTTCTGAACTTGAACCTGGCATTACGGACTCTATAATAATGCCTCTTGAATTATTTTCATTATCAAGTATTTCAATTGATTTAACTGAAAGCCCTATTTGGCCACGTTTAGTATTGCCATACCGAATTAACTGATTTGCAATTTTATTTACAGTTTGAATGGGAATTGCAAATCCTATACCTACATTTGCTCCACCTTTTGAGAGAATTGCGGTATTAATCCCTATAAGTTCTCCCTTAAGATTAATCAATGCGCCTCCTGAATTACCTGGATTAATATTTGCATCTATTTGAATTAACTTTTCATTTCCTTTAATGATTCCCACATTGCTTCTATTAATACCACTAACTATTCCATAAGTAACAGTATGGCCCAAACCAAATGGATTGCCGATAGCAAGAACATAATCGCCTAAACTTATTTCAGTTTTTTTGGAGATATCAAACTGAAATAAAACTTCTTCTTGTATTTGCAAGATTGCTAAATCAGTTTTTTCATCATATCCAATAAGAGTGGCTACACTCTTACTTTCATCAAAAAGAGTAACATTTATCACTTCTGCATCTTTAACTACATGATAGTTAGTTAATATGAAACCATTTTGTGAATTTATAATTACCCCAGAACCTATACTTTGTATTTCTTGTTGTTGAGGCGCATTAAATCGAAAAAAATTTTCAAAAAACGGATCATTAAAGAAGGGATTATTATTTATAGACATTTTACCTTTAGTTGAAATATTGACAACTGCAGCTCTAGTTTTTTCAAGAATGGGATAAAGAGAATTTTCGCTCTGTTCATTAACTGTCAAATCGGGCTTTTTGTCGTCCTTTAATAGAATATTATTGTTAGGAATGTTATTTTTGAGATTTGCTGAAGATATATTATGTTCAGTATTTAGGAAATCAAAAAAGATTATAGATACCATTAAAGAAGTAAGAATTAACAAAAAAATATTTAAAATAATTAATAAGCGTATTTTAGTTAAATTTAACATCTATAATCCTTATGGCGAGAATGCGCAGGAGTTGAACCTACCAAAGCTTACATCGTAAGCTTACATTAGTTTTGAAGACCAAGAGTGCCACCGGACACCATGCATTCTCATAAATTTACATTAATGCTCCAATTATGATATTATCGATAGTGAATATAAAGCAATATTTTCTTAGGAAAAAATTTAATGGATCAAATTAGAAATGTAATTATTATTGGTAGTGGACCGGCAGGATACACAGCTGGATTATATACATCGAGAGCTCTTCTAAATCCACTGATGTTTTCTGGTTATGCATATGGTGGACAATTGATGCTAACAACTGATGTTGAAAATTATCCTGGTTATCCAAAAGGAATCACTGGACCAGAAATGATGATTGAGCTTAGAGAACAAGCAGAAAGATTTGGTTGTGAAATTATTGACAAAAATGTTGATTCGGTAGATTTCTCATCGCGACCATTTAAAGTTACAGTTGGTGATGAAGAATTTCAATCAGAAGCAATTATTATTTGCACCGGTGCAGAAGCAATTTGGCTAGATGCAGATAATGAAGAAAAACAAAAAGGACGAGGAATCTCTACATGTGCAACATGTGATGGCGCTTTTTTTAAAGATGAAGAAGTTTTAGTAATAGGCGGTGGAGACTCTGCGATGGAAGAGGCAACTTTTTTAACTAGATTTGCTAGTAAAGTAACATTACTCCATAGAAGAGATGTGTTTAGAGCATCGACAATAATGCATGAGAGAGTTCTCGCAAATCCAAAAATAGAAGTTAAAACATTTCGCCAAATAAAAAAATGGCTTTCAAATGACGATGGCCTAACAGGTGCAATAATTGAAGACCCTCGAGATAATTCTACGGAAGAAATACAAGCAGGAGGAGCATTTATTGCTATTGGACATAAACCCATGACGGAATTTTTAGATAACCAAATAGAAGTTGATAAAGAAGGATACATTATTCATCATGAGCATACCATGACATCAGTGCCAGGCGTTTTTGCTGCTGGAGATGTCGTTGATACAAGATATAAACAAGCCATCACTGCTGCAGGAATGGGATGTCAAGCTGCGATCGACTGTGAGCGTTGGCTAGAAGATAATCAAAAAAAATAACTTTAAATTATATTATCTATTTCTTTAGCAAGAGCCTGTTTTGGCTTAAAGCCAATTATTTGACCTACTGCATTACCGCTTTTAAATAACATTAAAGTCGGAATTGAACGAATCCCATACTGCCCTGCAATATTTGGATTATCGTCAGTATTTAATTTGAAAAATTTAACTTTACCATCATAATCTTCAGCTAATTCTTCTACAACTGGTGCAACCATCTTACATGGACCACACCATGGTGCCCAAAAATCTACTAAAACTGGAGTATCAGACTCAAGAACATCATTTGCAAATGTACCGTCTGAAGTATCAATTGGCTTTGACACAATATACCTCTTTTCAAATTAAGTTAACAGAACTTAATAATATCTTGGTTTTTTAGTTATTGCTAGTACTAACTATAGATTGTTCTAATGAAGAAAAGAGATCGTTCCGAACTGATTGTACAGCAGCATTTATTGCATTTTCTACAGCACTTGAATCACTTCTTCCATGCCCTACATAAACCAAACCATTCACCCCAAGTAGAGGGACAGCACCATATTGTCTATAATCTAATCTTTTGTATATTTTTTTAATTGATGGCTTGAGCAATAACAAACCTATCTTACTAATTAAGCTAGATTGTGATTCTTTTAACAAGTTTGCTTTTATCAATTCAGCTAATCCTTCAATAGATTTCAAGGCAATGTTGCCGGTAAAACCATCAGTAACAACTACATCAACATCTAAAGCATTAGTTAAATCAGTACCCTCAACATTGCCTATAAAATTAGGACAGTGAATTTCTAATAATTTATAAGCTTCTAAGGTTAATTGATTTCCTTTAGTAGATTCTGATCCAATAGACAATAAGCCAATTTTAGGATTAATCTTCTTAAAAACAGATTGATAGTATTGAGCACCGAGTAAAGCAAAATGTAAATAATTTTCAGTTTTAGAATCAGCATTGGCTCCACCATCTATTAAGATACGTGTACCATTTATAGAAGGAATTGGTATTGCAAAACCTGGACGACTAATTCCAGGCATGCGACCCAAAACTTTCAAAGCATTAGCAAAAATTGCCCCCGAATTACCAATAGAAATAAAAGCATCAGCTTTATGTTCATTAATTTGCTTTAATCCATGATAAATTGATGAGCTCCTATCAGAACGAAATTCAGCAATTTTAGCATCCATTGATATGCTAGATTCAGCATGAATGATTTTTATAGATTCAGGGAATTTATTTTTCTTTTGACTAATTTGGTGTTGGATAACATTCTCGTCACCAACTAAAAAAACAGTAAATGTTCCATCTAAAGAGGCCAGGGCACCATTTATATTTGCCTCAACGCCTTCGTCGCCTGCCATTACATCTAAAACAATATTTATCATAAAATAACTTAATTAATATTTTTTAAAATTTTATATATCATCTATTATAGTAAAAAATAATTATTGACACCTATGGTATTGGAAAATTAATGTCTGAAAAATTAAACGAATTATTTTCTTTATTGGAAAAAAATTTAGCCTATTCAATTTACAGCCTAGGAATTTTAGAAAAATACAATACTAATCAATTTAATTTAAATTATGTTATAGGCGATTATCCAAATTTTGGAATTATGATCAGTGAATTTACTGATAAAAATTTTCTTTTACTATCAGGTTCAAGTCTAATTATTAGTCAAATGCTCGAAAATATACGATTACCCAAAAAAAACCAATTGATTTCAGCTAATTCAGATCATATACAATTACTAACAAATAAATATAGCTTGTCAAATTTGAGTGAACAACAAAGGATGCTCATTTCAAAAGAAGAATTTCAAACATATGAAACTTCATCAAAATATCAAATCAAAAAATTGTCCTACAAAGACCATAAAATAATCAAAAATTTTTATAATAATGCGGGACATAAGATTGATTTTGATCCAGAATTGATTGAAGAAGGTGCTTTTTTCGGTGCCTTTTATGAAAATAAATTAATTGCATGTGTTTGTACACATTTAATTTCAAAAAAATTTAAATGTGCTGCTGTCGGTAATGTATTAACTTTAAAAGAATATCGCAAGCAAGGATTAGCATCAAATTTAACGAGCTTAGTAACTAAAGATTTATTAAATAGAAATTGTAATTATGTAACATTATCAGTTAATACTCAAAATTCACAAGCGTTAAGAATATATGAGAAATTGGGCTACAAAATAATAACAAAGAACTATGAAGGAGAATTAATAAATAAAAAAGATTTACTTATAAAAAAGATTTTTAATGAACTTATTAGAGGAAGGTGAAAAGATTGATGGTTGGCGATATCAAAGATAAGACACTAGCAAAAAATGGAATTTCAGTAATTGAATGGGCTGCAAGAGACATGCCAGTTTTAATGGAAATCAAAAAAAGATTCACAAATAAAAAACCATTTAATAAAATTAAAATTGCAGCTTGCCTGCATGTAACAGCTGAAACGGCAAACTTGTTGATCACATTGAAAGCTGGAGGAGCAGATGTATATCTCTCTGCATCAAACCCTTTATCAACACAAGATAGTGTGGCTGCAGCCTTATCTACAAAATATAAAATACCGACCTTTGCAATCAATGGCGAAAGTAACAAATTATATAATAATCACTTGAAGCAAGTTGCCTCTCAAAAACCAAACTTGATTATTGATGATGGTGCTGATTTATCATCATTAATGCTTAAAAATGCAAAAAAATATTCACAAAATTTAATTGGTGGCACTGAGGAAACAACTACAGGAGTAACTAGGCTGAATGCAATGTCTAAAAATAATGTTTTAAATTTTCCAGTTATAGCAGTTAATGAAGCTAAAACAAAATATCTATTTGATAATCGATTTGGTACAGGTCAATCAACAATTGACGGTATAATTCGTGCAACAGACATATTAATAGCTGGCAAAAAATTTGTTGTTTGCGGTTATGGATGGTGTGGGAGAGGGATTGCAAATAGAGCAAAAGGAATGGGAGCTAATGTTGTAGTCACAGAAGTCAGTCCAATGCGAGCATTAGAAGCCGTAATGGATGGCTTTGATGTGATGCCAATTATTGATGCAGCAAAAATAGGGGATGTCTTTGTTACAGCTACTGGGGATTTAAATGTTATAGATAAAAAATCTTTAACAAAGATGAAAAGTGGGGCTATGTTAGCAAATGCTGGGCATTTTGACTGTGAAATTAATCTAAATCATTTAAAACAAATATCTAAATCAACTTCAAAGCCAAATAAGTTTATACAAGAATTTATTACTAAGAAAAACAAAAAAATAATTCTCATAGCTGAAGGTAGATTAGTTAATCTAGGTGCAGCCACTGGGCATCCAGCATCAGTAATGGACTTATCATTTGCCAATCAAGCATTAGCAGCTGAATATATTATGAATAATCAAAATAAGTTGACAAATAAAGTGTACGATGTACCAGAAGATATTGATGAACAAATAGCAAAGCTAAAACTTAAGTCGATGCAAATCAATATAGACCAACTATCTGATGAGCAAAAAAAATATTTGACCTCTTGGGAATAATCATGAAAATCAATTCAACTTTAAATGAATCTTATCTACTTACAAGTGAGTCTGTGACAGAAGGACATCCAGATAAGCTATGTGACAGAATAGCTGATTCCATACTAGATGAACTAATATCACAAGATCCAGAATCAAAAGTAGCTGTCGAAGTAGCTATTAGTAATCAATTAGTTGTCCTACTGGGCGAGGTCACATCTAAAGCAGAGGTTGAGTTTGAAGAAATTGCAAAAAAAGTTCTATATGAAATTGGATATAAGGATAAAGAGACAGGTTTTGATTTGAATAGTTGTCAGATTATTTCAAATATTAATCCGCAATCTACAGATATAGGAACTGGTGTTTATAATGCTTTAGAATCTCGAAACAAGATACAAGACATTGATGAATTTGATCAACAAGGTGCCGGAGACCAAGGTATTGTTTTTGGTTTTGCATGCAATGAAACAAATGAGTACATGCCAATGCCGATTTATCTTGCTCACAAGTTAACAAAGCGACTAGCTCAAGCTAGACATGAAAATGAAGGAGGTTTTTTATTACCTGATGGTAAAGCGCAAGTTACCGTAGAGTATAAAAATAATATACCATTCGCAATTAACAACATAATCGTTTCTTCGCAACACAAAGAACAAGTAAGCACGGAGCAGCTTAAAGATTATATTACAGAGCAAGTAATTCAAAAATCTATGCCTGAGATATTACTAAATAATTCATCATCAATGTTAATCCATATTAATCCATCTGGAAGATTTGTGATTGGTGGACCATTAGGTGATGCAGGACTTACAGGTAGAAAAATTGTTGTTGATACTTATGGGGGTAATGCAAAACACGGTGGAGGTGCATTTAGTGGCAAAGACCCATCAAAGGTTGATAGAACCGGTGCTTATATGAGCAGATACATTGCAAAAAATTTAGTTGCAGCGGAGATTGCTGACAAAATTGAAATTCAAATTGCTTATGGAATAGGAATTGCAAACCCTATTGCAATCAATTTTGACTGCTTTGGCACTAATAAAGTTGAATTGAATTTAATTCATGAAATTATCAATAAGATATTTGATTGTAGGCCAGGCGCAATAATAAAGCAATTCAATTTGAAAAGACCAATTTATTCGCAATTGTCCTCTTATGGGCACTTCGGTAGAAATGATTTAAAACTACCATGGGAAAAAATTGATAAGGTCGATGAAATAAAAAAAATATTATAGTTTCAATTTTATCTTTTTGTATATTGAGGTGCTTTTCTAGCTCTTTTCAGTCCAGGTTTCTTACGTTCTTTGACTCTAGCATCTCTTGTAAGAAGCCCATTCTTTCTTAAAATAGATTTTAAGGAGTCATCATATTTTAATAACGCTTTAGCTATACCATGACTAATCGCTCCAGACCAACCTGACTGGCCACCGCCTGCAACTTTAATTTGAATATTGAATTTGTTTTGAGTGTTTGTTACAACTAAAGGATACATGATTTCTTGCATTAACGATTTTCTTGGAATTGATTTTTCAGGCACTTCCCCATTTATTACTACAGTACCATTACCAGCATATAAACGAACTTTTGCAACACTTGTTTTACGTTTACCAAGTCCGTAAAAATATTTGGAATCTTCCATATAAAATCTCCTAATTATTTACACATTTTCTTGAATTTTTAAAATAATATCTGCTTTTTTTGCACTCTTCACAATTTTTATTTGATTGCTTTCTGCGAATTCAATTAATTGTGGCTTAGTCATTTTATTAAAATCTGGTGACGTATCCTCTTTGATATCTTTGCTCTCTAAATTTTTATCTGCTTCAGGCACTTTAGTTGTTTTCTTTTTATTAATATCTTTAGAATGTTTGCTATTTTCAAATAATTGAGCTGCGTGAGGATGTTTTTCATCTGAATATACTTTTAATCTTTTAAATAAAGTACGTCCCTTTACGTTATGAGGCAACATACCTTTAACTGCTTTTTCAATTACACGTCTAGAATCTAACTCCATTTGTTCGGCAAAAGTTCTTTGCCTTATACCACCTGGATAACCAGAATGACGATAATAAACTTTTTTATCAAACTTCTGTCCAGTAACAATGACTTTGTCAGAATTTATTACAACTACATAATCCCCCATGACTAAATGAGGTTCATAAGTAGGTTTATGTTTTCCGAGAATTAAAGAACTAATTCTAGTTGCAAGTCTACCCAAAGGCTGATCGGTAGCATCAATGATATGCCATTCAGTTAAAATATCTTTTCTTTTTAGCCTAAACGTTTTATTCACAAAATTTCCTTAATTTATTGAAAAATAGGTACAGGATATTCAACTTCAACTAGGTTTAATCCTTTTGCTGGTGCAGAAAACTGTACACTATTTGAAGGACCATTGATTAAATTACCAAATTCTTCAACAGACATTTTTTTTGTCCCAACTTTATGAAGAGCACCAACCATCCTTCTAACTTGATGATGTAAAAAACCAGATGCACGAACACGAATTTTTATAAAAGATTCTTTATGAAAAATTGTAAATTCTTTTAATTCTCTAATAGCTGAGTAATTTTCAGGCAATTTTGCAGCAAAAGGTGACCAATCTATAGGTTTTCTTGGAAGAGTTAGGGCAGCTTTTTTCATTGATTCAACATCTAGTGACTCTTTTACTTCCCAAGAATATCTAGAATTCTGTGGAGAACGTGCTTTGCCACATGAAATTGTATATTCATATAATCTGCTCACCGCATTCATTCTTGGATTAAAATCATCATCTACATTTAAGACAGATTTTACTGATAGATCTTCACTAAAGTAGTAATTTAATGCTGATTGAAGAACATTACTTGAAATTGACTTATCAATTGATATCTTAGCAATTTGACCTAATGCATGTACGCCACTATCTGTTCTACTTGCAAACATAGCTCTCTTATTTAAAGGAGCAATATTCAAAACTGAATCTTCTAATTCACCTTGAACAGTACGAATATGCGGTTGAAATTGTGAACCACAAAAATCTGTGCCATCATATTCAAGAAGTAATAAAAAATTCATTATAATCCTTTAGTTAAACTAGTTCTATTCTTGCCATTTTAGAATCATCGCCTTTTCTGTTTGGCAATTTTATTACTCGTGTGTAGCCACCATTTCTATCAGAATATCTTGGAGCAATTTCAATGAATAGCTTCTTAACTGTATTTTTATCATATATAAAACCTGCTGCTTTTTTTTTGGCTAAATAATCATCTTTTTTACCTAAGGTAATCATTCCCTCAACTAATCTTCTAAGCTCTTTAGCGCGAGCTTCAGTTGTTTTAACATAACCATATTTCAATACATCAGTAGTTAAATTTCTTAACATAGCCATCCTTTGGGAAGTTGGCATATCAAATTTACGTCTTTGAATTTTATGTTTCATGATTATTGCTCATCCTCATCAGTCAATGCATCCATTAGTGCTTTTCCAAGCGACCCAATATCTTCTTTGCTAATTTCACTATTTGCTATTTCAGAATCTTGTTCTTCAGAACGTTTTTCTTCAAGCAAAATTGTCTTTTGACTTCTAGGAGCTGGAAAACCATGAGCAACTAACTTATTTTTTAGTTCGACGTAAGACTTTAAACCAAAGTTACGTAAAGACATTAGTTCTTCCTCTGGTCTTTCTAAAACAATACCTACGGTAACTAAACCGGATCTCTTAAGACAATTATATGCTCTTACAGACAGGCCTAAGTGTTCAATAGGAGTCTCGTGACCTTCAAATGGTTGTTCTTCTTCTTCTTGAATTTCTGCAATTTCAATTTTTCCAAAGTCATAAAAATTGAATAACTGATCTCTCAGAATTTCTGCTGATATAGATACTGCACGCTTGCCTTCAATTGTCCCATCTGTCCAAATATCCATTTCTAATTTATCATAGTTGGTATCCTGACCAACCCTTGTATTAGTAACATTAAAATTAACTCTTCTCACTGGAGAATAGACGGAGTCTACAGGAATAATCCCAATAGTATCAGATTTTTTATTTTCTGTAGCAGGGACAAAACCTCTTCCATTTTGAACATACATATCTACATTAAGAGAACCTTTAGGATCAGTTAAGGTTCCTAAATATAAATCTGGGTTCATAATTTCATAATCAGCAGAAGTTTCAATCATGCCAGCTGTAATTTCTTGTGCACCAGACACATTCAAACTAATGTTTGCTGGTCTATCAGCAAATGCTTTTATACGAACATCTTTCAAATTAATAAGAAATTCAACAATATCTTCTTTCATATGATTAATGGATGTAAACTCATGTTCTATGCCATCTATTTTAACCCATGTAATAGCAGCACCAGGTAATGATGAAAGCAAAATTCTTCTAAGCGAGTTACCAAGAGTTGTGCCAAAACCAGGTTGCAGCGGCTCAGCAACAACTTTAATAAACTCAGCTTCTTCTTTTTCTAAATTAACTTCAGGAATTACAAAATCTCCAGCCACAAATCACTCCCTTTCAAAACAAACTCACAAACCAAACAATCTATCTTGAATAATATTCAACGATTGCATTTGGATTAAAAATAGGTTCAATATCATCAACATTTGGTCGACTAATTACTGTACCTAATAATTTTTTTTCATCTAATTCCAGCCAACCTGGATTAGTTCTCTCCTTGATTTCTTCTTTTAATATTTTCAAATAATTAGATTTCAATCCTCTAGGAGTAAAAGATATCTCATCACCAATTTTTACTAATGCACTTGGGATATTTAATTTATTGCCTTTTACTGAAATGTGACCATGAGTAACTAATTGCCTAGCCTGATCTCGCGTAGACGCAAAACCCAATCTATAAACAGCATTGTCTAAACGTTCTTCTAATAAGATCATTAACTCATCACCAGTCGGACCAGTACTTCTTACTGCTTTCTCATAAACATTACGAAATTGCTTTTCAACTAAACCATACGCATATCTAACTTTTTGTTTTTCAATTAATTGTAATCCTCTGTCTGAAATTTTCTTTCTTCTAGTAGGAGGAGGGCCTGGTGGATTCTGTTTACGAGATTTCGCTACAGCAACATTTGCAAAAATTGGAGCACCATATCTCCTAGCTTTTCTAACTCGAGGGCCAGTATATCTAGACATAATTATTTCCTTGGCCTTCTTCTTGCACGACAACCATTATGTGGCATAGGAGTAATGTCTCGCATAGCTTTAATTTTAATTCCTGCAGATGCTAGTGCTCTTATAGCTGCTTCTCGACCTGAACCAGGACCACTAATGAAAATATCTATCTCGCGAATACCTTTATCCATTGCCTTTATTGCAACATTTTCTGCAGCTAATTGAGCAGCAAAAGGAGTGCTTTTTCGTGAACCAGTAAAACCAGCAGTTCCGCCACTACTCCATGCTAGTACATTTCCAGATGGATCTGTGATAGTAACAACTGTATTGTTAAATGTAGAATTAATATATGCTCTTCCAATAGGCACATTTTTCTTTTTACTGTTATTCTGACGACTAGTATTTGTTGTCATTATTTCTCCATTTTTTCCACGAATTATAAGCTTACTAATAAAACAATTAATGAGCTATAACACATTAACTGAAATTATAGTTTCTTATTTATTACGCTCTACCAACTCTCCTTTTTCCTGCAACAGTTTGTCTAGGACCAGTGCGCCTAGTACGTGAATTTGTTTTTGTTCTTTGGCCTCTAACTGGCAGACCTTTTCTATGACGATTGCCCCTATAACTGTTAATATCAATCAGTCTTTGAACATTTGATTTGATTTCTCTTCTTAAATCTCCTTCAACAGCATAATCAGATTCTATAATTGAACGAATTTTTACTAGTTCACTGTCATTGAGATCTTTGACCAATTTATTTTTATCTATTCCTGCTGATTCAATAATTTTATTTGCAAGAGTTTTTCCAATGCCATAAATATAGACTAATGAAAAAGCAACTTGCTTATTATCAGGAATTTCTACACCTGCTATTCTTGCCATAACTACCCCTGTCTTTGCTTACACTTTGGATTAGAGCAAATTACTCTTAATCTGCCCTTCCTTCTAACAATCTGACAATTGTCACATCTTTTTTTTATTGATGCTTTAACTTTCATAAAAATACCTTTTCTTTTATCTAAACCTGTATGTGATACGCCCACGAGACAGATCATAAGGGCTTAATTCAACTAAAACTCGATCGCCTAGCAATATTCTAATATAATTCATTTTCATTTTTCCTGAAATAGTAGCCAAAACTTTATGTCCGTTAGCTAGTTCAACATCAAACATAGCATTTGGCCTTGCTTCCTTAATTACTCCTTCAACTTCAATAATATCTTTTTTACTCTCTCTTTGATTATCATCTTGATTGTTAATAGAAACTTCCTCTGGCAAATTTTCCTCCATTAATCTTTACTGGTCAAAATAAAAGGACCGTTATCTGTAACTGCAATTGTTTCTTCAAAATGCGCAGATAGAGATTGATCATCCATAACAACGGTCCATTGATCTTCATGTTCGTGATTAGAAGGCGAACCAACTGAAAACATAGGTTCTATTGCTAAAACCATGCCTTTTACTACTTGTATACCTGAGTTGGCTTGACCAAAATTTGGCACATGAGGATCTTCATGCATTTCACGTCCAACGCCATGTCCTCCATACTCTTTAATAATTCCAAAACCTGAAGCACAATTTTGTATAGCATATGAAATGTCACCTATTTTGTTGCCAACTTGCATTTTGTTAATACCAGCATGCATTGCTTTTTGTGTCACATCAATTAATTGATGAGCAACTTGAGAAATCTTTCCAACGCCTTTTGTGAATGCAGCATCAGCAACAAAATTTCTGTAGGTAACACCTAAATCTATACTCACTATATCACCTTCTTGTAATGCATAATTATTTGGTATTCCATGAACTAAGTTTTCATTAACTGAAAAACATATAGCTCCTGGATAGGGTGGCTTACCCAAAGGAGCATAGCCAGGAAAAGTAGGAGTTGCGCCTCTATTTGCAATTTCTTTTCTTGCAATTTGATCTAGTTCTTCACCAGTGATTCCAGGTTCAATAGAATCAAAAAGAATTTCTCTTACCTCAGCATTTATTAATCCCGATTCTCTCATAATTTCAATTTCTGTATCTGATTTTAAAATAATTGTCATAGATTTATAAACCTTTTTTTTCTAATAGTGATAAAACCCTTTGATGGATTTCTTCTACAGATCCTAAACCATCAACTTCAAGTAATTTATCCTGTTTACGATAATAATGAGCAACTTCTTCTAAAGTTGTTCTTTGATTTTCTAGTCTTTGCTTAGCAATTTCTGGAACATCATCTTTACGATTTTCAATTGATGCTCGTTTTGCAATTCGATCCAGGAGTATGGCTTCATCAACAACAATATTGAGAGCAGAGTCTATTACCAAGTCCTTTGTCATAAGCGCATTGTCTAAAGCATCGCATTGAGTAGTAGTTCTCGGAAAACCATCGAGTAATAAATTATTATTTGACTGATTAGTATCTAATCTTTCTAATAACATTTTAATTGTAATTTCATCGGGAACTAAAGCTCCGTCATTCATATAACCTTCAACGATTTTGCCAAGTTTTGTCTGATTTTTGACTGCATCACGAAACATGTCACCAGTAGAAATATGTAAAAAATCATTCGACTCAACTAACATTTTTGCTTGAGTACCCTTCCCTGCACCAATTAAGCCAAGTAAAACAATAATCATCTACATAAATCCTTCATAATTTCTCATAGACATTTGAGCTTCAAGTTGTCTCATTGTATCAATAACAACTCCAACAACAATTAAAAGGCCAGCTGCACCAATTTGTAAAGCTTGAACGTTAGTTATGCTAGTAGCTAAAAATGGTACTACTGCAATGAATCCTAGGAAGATAGCGCCGCCCCATGTAATTCTAACTAAAACTCTATTAATATATTGTTGAGTTGGAAGTCCAGGTCTAATACCAGGAATAAATCCTCCTTGTTTCTGTAAATTATCAGCTAAATTTTGTTGTTGAAATACAACCATTGTATAAAAGAAAGTAAATAAAACTACTAAAATAAAAACTAAGATCCAATAAGGAAATGCTGCAGGAGACATAATTGATTGTATAAATCCGGCAACAGATGCAATCCATCCCACATCAACTGTATTAGCTAAAAATTGTGCAGCAACAGGCGGAAATATCATTATAGAAAAAGCAAAGATTAAAGGGATCATTCCAGCTGTATTTACCCTCAAAGGAAGATATGATTGTCCTTGCTGCCTATAAACCCTTCCACCTTTAACTTGTGAACGAGAATATTGTACGGGTATTCTTCGCTGAGCTTCTTGAAACGTAACAATTAAAGCAACAATTAATAAAGTAATGATTGCTAATAATAATAGGCCACTTATAGCAGCAGATGTGCCTGTTAAAACACCTCTACTTATTGTTCTTGGTAACCCAGCAATAATACCACCGAAAATAATCAAGGAAACACCGTTACCAATTCCATTCTCAGAGATTCTTTCCCCAATCCAAACTAGGAACATTGTTCCTGCAACCATAGTAAAAATAGTAGAAATTGATACAAGTGCTGCTCCTCCTGATAAAGAGAATCCAGATACTCCACCAAATTGTTGAATTAATAAAAGTTGAGCATAAGCTTGAAATAAAGCTAGAGGCACTGTAAGCCACATTGTATAGATTTGTATCCTATTTCTTCCTTGTTCGCCCTCTTGCGCTAAAGCTTTTAATTTCGGTACTACTGGTTGTAACAATTGCATTACAATAGTGGCTGTTATAAAAGGGTATACTCCTAATGCAGCTATAGAAAGGTTTTCAAGTGCTCCTCCAGAGAAGATATTCAAAAAACCTAATATCGCATTTTCATCAAAAATTGTTTGTAATGCATCACTGTCAACTCCAGGAACTGGTATATGTGCTACAAATCGAAAAACTAACAATAAACTTAGGGTGATAAGTACTTTTCTTCTGATTTCTTTTTCAGAAATAGCTGCAAGTGCAGCTTCTAGTAATTTTGGCTTATCTGTATTAGTTTCTCTATTTACCATGGCTTAAATCTTTTCAATTCTATTCTTGCTCATCATTTTTTTCATCTTCTTGGTTCTCAGCTATCTTTTCTTTACTAACTTGATTTTTACGCAAATGTTTTCGATTTCTGATTTTTTTCTCATATGGATCAGTTTCTTCAAACGTTCCACCAGCTTGTTCTATAATTTTTTTTGCACTTGCTGAAAATCTATTTGCAACAATTTTCAGCGGCTTAGACAATGAACCAGTCCCAAGGATCTTATAATTTGTTGTAGGAGAATCTACTAAGCCATAATTATATAAAGTCGATGCATTAACAATTTCATCTTTATCATATAAACTATCAATTCTCTTTAAATTAACAGCTTGATATTCAACACGGTGAAAATTTCTAAAGCCTTTTTTGTAACCATGTCGCCTGAATATTGGCAATTGCCCACCCTCAAAGCCAAGTTTTACTTTTCCTCTTGCTTTTTGTCCTTTTAGACCTCTACCAGCATAAGTACCTTGACCGCTTGCTTTACCTCTTCCGATGCGCTTCCTATTTTTTCTCTTAGTAGTTGACTGAAAACTATGCTGATTAATCATTCTCTTTTACCTCAATTAAATGCTTTACCAAACTAATCATTCCTCTAATTGCAGGAGAATCTTCTTGCACTACAGTATCGTTAATTCTTTTCAAGCCAAGACGACGTATGGTGCTCCTATGAGAAGGCTTGCTACCAATAACTGATTTTTTTTGTTTAATAATTAACTTAGCCATAGAATTTCTCTTAATCTACTTACTTTCTTCAATATTTTTTTGCAAGCTTGCTTGCTCTTTTCTATTTTTTGTTGCTAGCTCTGGGTCTCTAATCTTTTTTAAAGCATTTATTGTTGCGGTAACAACATTAATTGGATTATTAGAACCAAGAGATTTTGATAAAACATTTACTACACCAGCAGCTTCTAAAACGGCCCTGACAGCACCTCCTGCAATCAATCCAGTTCCTTCAGAAGCTGGACGTAAAATTACTTTTGATGCCTTATAATTTGCATTCATCTCATGAGCCAAAGTACCATTATTAATTGCAACATCAAACATAGTACTTTTTGCTATGCTACTTGCTTTTTTAATAGCATCAGGAACTTCATTTGCCTTACCATATCCATACCCAACACGACCATTCCCATTTCCTATGACAACTAAAGCAGTGAAAGAAAAATGTCTTCCGCCTTTAATAACTTTAGCAACTCGATTTAATGCAACAATTTTTTCAACAAAATTATCAGCATCATCTTGTTCTACGGATATTTTTTGTTTATTTTCTTCAGCCATTAGAAATCCAATCCCTCTTTACGCATTGCTTCTGCCAATGCTTGTACACGACCAGTATATTTATAACCACTTTTATCAAATACAATCTTTTTAACGCCAATTTCTTTTGCATTTTTTGCGATTGATGCCCCAACATCTTCAGCCTTTTCAATATTATTTTTAGTAGTTAACTGACTATCATTTGCTGATGTCAATGTATGGCCATCATTGTCATTAATTAATTGTACATAAATATGTTTGTTTGAACGAAAAACAGAGAGCCTAGGCACATCTGCAGTACCAAATAACTTTTTTCTAATTCGTTTATGTCTCGTAATTCTTAGCAATTTTCTTGATCTTTTAGTCATAAATTATTCTCCAGTGGTTGCTTTCGCTTTACCAGCTTTTCTCCTTACGTGTTCATTTTCATATCGTACACCTTTGCCTCCATAAGGTTCTGGTGGTCGTTTATCTCTAATTACTGCTGCTTGTTGTCCTACAGCTTGCTTATTGATGCCTATTACATTAATTGTTGTTTGATCTGGAACCTCAAAAGTTATGCCTTCAAGTGGTTCAATTTCAACTTGATGAGAAAAGCCTAAATTTAAAATCAGCTTGCTACCTGATAATTGAGCTCTATAACCAGTTCCTATGATCTTTAAAGTTTTAGAAAAACCATTTGAAACTCCCTCAATCATATTTGCAATTAAACTCCTAGACAAACCATGATATGCTCGATTTTTAGCATCATTAGATTTTCTTGAAATAATTATTTCAGAATTTTCTTGTACAATATTTATACCAGCTAAAGCCTCATAGGATAGCTCACCCTTAGGGCCTTTTACATTCACCAAGGCATCTTTTATATCAACAGATACACCTTCTGGAATGATTATTGGCATTTTCCCTATTCTAGACATTTTTTCTCCAAATTTTATTACCACACATAACCAAGAATCTCTCCACCAATTTTTCTTTTCCATGCTTCTTTGTCTGACATAACTCCCTGAGAAGTACTGATTAAAGCAATTCCTAAACCACCTAATACACGAGGAATTTCTCCTTTTTTGACATATACACGAAGTCCTGGCTTTGAAACTCTCTTAATTCCTTCTATAACAGCTTTTTGATCTTGGCCATACGTTAGTCTAAGTTTTAATTCAGATCGACTACCCATACTATTCTCTTTGATAGCAGATATAAAACCTTCATTCAATAAAACATTTGCGACAGATCGCTTAACATTAGAAGCAGGAACATCTACCCAATCATGTTGAGCAGAAGCAGCATTTCTAATTCTTGTAAACATATCACCGATTGGATCATTTACAGACATTTTTCCCTACCTTAAATTTATTTAAACTTTCTACCAAGATGATTTTTTTACACCTGGTAATTTTCCTTCATTCGCTAATTTTCTAAAACAAATTCTACACATTCCAAACTTCCTCATAAAACCTCTTGCTCTACCGCATGGCTTCTTACCAAATTTAACCGGGCATCTATTTAATGCACGAACCTTATATTTCGGTTTCTTATTTGCAGCAACAATTAATGATGTACGCGCCATATTAACTCCTTGTTCTTTCAAAAGGCATATTAAGTAATTCAAGTAATTTTTTACCTTCTTCGTCTGATTTAGCAGTAGTAATAATATTTACTTGAAAACCTCTCACTCTATCTAAAGATTGAATATCTATATCAGGGAAAATCACATGTTCGCGTATGCCTAAAGAATAATTACCATGTCCATCAAAGGAACTAGAAGAAACTCCTCTAAAATCTCTTGTACGAGGCAAAGCTATATTAACCAGTCTGTCATAAAAATCCCACATTCGATTTCCTCTTAAAGTGACCATGAGACCAATAGCATTTCCTTGTCTAATCTTAAAATTAGAGATTGCTTGTTTAGCTCTAGTAACTACTGGCTTTTGTCCAGCAATTTTTGTAATGTCATTTATTGAAGATTCAAGTGCTTTATTATTACTTACTGCTTCACCTAATCCCATATTAACAGCAATTTTATCTAAATTAGGCACAGCAAAAGCATTGGAATAACTAAATTCTGACATCAACTGTTTGTGCACAGTATCGGTATATGATTTTTTCATTATTGGAATATATTCTTTACTCAATCTATTACCTCGTTACATTTTTTAATTTTGCAATAACGTGCCCGTTTGCCATCTTTTAATAAACGAATGCCTACTCTAGTTGGAGAATCACATGTAGGGCAAATAACTTTCAAATTAGAGCAATTTATAAAAGCTTCTTTTTCAATTATGCCACCAGGATCAGATGCGCTTCGTGGAGCTTGATGACGCTTAATTATATTAACACCACTTACTAATGCTTTATTTTTAGCTAAATCAATAGAGATAATTTGACCTTTTTTACCAATATCTTTACCTGCTATTACCCATACATTATCATTTAACTTCATTTTATTTGACATTTATAAAACCTCCTGAGCAAGAGATACAATTCGCATAAAATTCTTTTCTCGTAGCTCACGTGCAACAGGACCAAAGATTCTTGTTCCCTTTGGATTGCCATCATCATCACTTAATATAACCGCAGCATTTTCATCAAATGCTATTGATGAGCCATCAATTCTTTGCATTTTATTTTTAGTACGAACAATAACAGCTTTAACAATTTCTCCCTTTTGAACATTGGCATTTGGTTGAGCATCTTTCACAGAAGCCACAATTAAATCACCAACTCTTGCATATCTCCTTCGAGTGCCGCCTAATACTCTGATACAAAGTATTTCACGTGCACCAGAATTATCTGCAACCTTAAGTCTAGATTCTTGTTGTATCATTTATTCTTTTCCTCTTCTGAAGAATCATCTAGCGTATCAATTACTTTTTCTTCTGAAGAATCATCAATTTCTTCAGCCTCAAGATTTGCTTCTTTATCTTCTGGGTTTTGCTTAGTTGATTGTTCAATTTCAGATACTAATGTTGCATCAATTTCTGTTGCAGCAATACCAACCACATCTCGATCAGTTACTACTTCAGCTAATTTCCATCTTTTATTTTTAGAAATAGGAATCGTTTCTTCAATTCGAACAATATCGCCAATTGTAGCCCTGTTCTCAGGGTCGTGAACTTGATATTTTTTTGTTCGTTTTAGAACTTTATGATAAATTGGATGCCTAACATTTCGAGCAACATCAACAACAATAGTCTTATCTTGCACATCTGATACCACTAAACCCAAACGAGATTTCCGATTTATACCTTTAGTGTTTTCCATATTATTTCCTAATTATTCTTCAATTTCATTAATCAAGGTTCTTAACAAAGCAATTTTTCTTTTTGCCTTACGTACCTGTGAGACATCTGCTAATTGACCAGTTGAAACTTTAGTTCTCAATTCAAATAAATCATTCACTGATGTATCTAGCTCATCAAACAACTTTTCTTTTTTTAGCTTACGCATTTCTTCTACAAGTTTTCGAGACATTAATAACTCTCCTCTTTAGAAATAAATTTTGTTTTAACTGGGAGTTTATGATGAGCTTTTCTAAAAGCTTCCCTGGCAACTGATTCTTCAACACCAGCAATTTCAAACATAACCCTGCCTCTTTTAACTACAGATACCCAGCGATCAGTAGCACCTTTCCCTTTACCCATTCTTACTTCTACTGGTTTAGCAGACACAGGCTTATCAGGAAATAGACGAATCCAAACTTTTCCACCTCTCTGTAGCGTTTGCACAATGACTCTTCTTGCAGCTTCAATTTGCCTCGCATCGATCCAAGCATTACTCAAAGACTGCAATCCATAATCTCCAAACGAAACACTATTACCAGACATTGCCATTCCACGTCTTTTACCACGAAATTGTTTTCTGTATTTTGTTCTTTTTGGCATTAACATATGCTAATCCTCATTCTCTAAATTCAGATCTTCTTCTATAAAATTGTGGGAAAGCTCGCCTTTATAAATCCAAGCTTTAACCCCAATTTTCCCATAAGTTGTATGGGCTTCAGCAAAACCATAATCGATATTTGCCTTCAAGGTATGAAGTGGTACTCGTCCCTGCATTTCATGTTCGCTTCTTGACATTTCTGCTCCACCAAGTCTACCGCTAATTTTAACCTTACAACCTAGAGCTCCACGTTGAATTGCACGTTGAACTCCTTGCTTCATTGCTCTTCGGAAGGCAACTCTTTTTTCAAGTTGTTCAGCAATGTTAGCTGCAACAAGCGCAGCATCCAATTCAGGAACGCGAATTTCTTTAATATTTAGCTTCACTTTTTTTGTGGATGCAATTTCAAGTTCTTGTCGTAATTTTTCAGCAGATTGCCCACCTCTTCCTATGACAATTCCTGGCTTAGATGCTCGAATAGTTATAACTACATCATTAGCATTGCGATCAATAATAACTTTAGCAATTCCAGCTTCTCTAGCAGATTTGTTGATAATTTTTCTCAACAAAATATCTTCATTTGCAAGCTGTGCATAGTTATTACTACTGAACCATTTTGATTGCCAGTCTTTAGTAACCCCTACTCGAAATCCATATGGATGTACTTTTCTGCCCATTTATATTACTGCTTCCTCTAAAACTATATTAATATGACTATACCGTTTCAATCTTGGCGCAGCACGCCCTCTAGATCTTGCTTTAAATCTTTTAAGCGTTCTACCTTCATCAGCATATGCTTTTTTTATATAGAGATTATCTTGAGACAAACTATTGTTAGCTTTAGCATTAGCAACTGCTGAAACAATAATATTCCTCACTAATCGAGAAGATTTATGAGGCATAATATCTAAAATATTATAAGCATCTTCAATTTTTTGTCCTCGCACAGCATCAAGGACCAATCTTACTTTTCTTGGTGCAATTGGTTGATCAAATGCTCTTGCTTTAACTTCCATTATTATAAATCCCTTAATTCATTATTCTGCTTTAGTATTATGTCCTTTAAAAGTTCTGGTAAAAGCGAACTCTCCTAGTTTATGCCCAACCATATTTTCAGACAAGTAGATTGGAATATGTCTATGACCGTCATAAATACCAATTGTCAGACCTACCATTTCTGGCATTATTGTTGAAGATCTTGACCAAGTTTTGATGACTTCTTTACTGCCCGTTTTTTGAGCATTAAGTACTTTCTTTAATAATTTTTCATCAACAAATGGACCTTTTTTTGTAGAACGTGACATATATCGAACTACCTCCTGCCTTGATTTCTTCTACGAACAATAAAAACATTACTATTTTTATTCTTTTTTCTTGTTTTTAATCCTAATGCTGGCTTGCCCCAAGGAGTCTTAGGCCCAGGCATTCCAACAGGAGATTTTCCTTCGCCCCCACCATGAGGGTGATCATTTGGATTCATTACAGAACCTCTGACTTGAGGTCGACGGCCTCTATGACGATTACGACCTGCTTTACCTAATTTAAGCTGTGCAGATTCTAAATTGCCAACAATACCTACAGTTGCTTGGCATCTTTCAAGTACCTTACGAATTTCTCCTGATGGTAGTCTCAATAATGCATACCCGCCTTCTTTTGCAATAAGCCTAATTGAAGCTCCGGCAGAACGACCTAATTGAGCGCCTTTACCTGGCTCAAGTTCAATAGCATGTAACAGGGTGCCCAGTGGAATATTAATTAATGGCAAGCAATTGCCGTTAGCAATAGGAGCCTTTGATGAAGAAATCACTTCATCTCCAACATTCAGCCCATCAGAAGCTAGTATATATCTTTTTTCACCATCAATATAATTAATAAGTGCAATACGTGCAGTTCTTGAGGGATCATATTCAATAGACGCAACTTTTCCTGGAATATCAAATTTGTCTCGATTAAAATCTAAAATTCTTAATTGTCTTTTATGACCTCCTCCTCGATGGCGTACAGATATTTTACCTCTTGAACGACCAGCGTGTTTTTTCTTTGATGTTAAGAGATTTTTCTCAGGTTTCTTCTTCGTTATTTCAGAAAATGAATGTCCTGATGAATTTCTACGACCTGGAGAAGTTGGTTTGTACAATTTTATTGACATTATATTCCCTCAAAAATGTTAATTTCATTACCTGGTTTTAAGCTAACTATTGCTTTTTTCCAATCAGGATTTTTACTAACTTTATTACCACGCCTTTTAGATTTTCCTTTAATCACAGCAATATTCACAGAATCGACCTCAACATCAAATGCTTTTTCAACTGCTTTTTTAACTTCAATTTTATTTGCATTTTTAGCAACCTTAAAAGAATATTTACCATGCGCAGCTTGATTAGTAGTTTTTTCAGTAACCAATGGTTGAAATAAAATATTTGTTGGCTGATTATACTTTTTCATTTAATTAATCCTTGATAATTTTTTTTCTAGTTATGTCTGATTTCAAATTTGTTTCAAGTGACTCAACTGCATCTTTTAATACAATGACCCAATTATGATTTAATAAAGAAAGGACATTTACTTTATCAAAAGTCATCACTGAAACATTCTTAATATTCCTAGCTGAGAGAAAAAAAGATCTATCTTGACTTTTTGTTAAAATTAAGCATGAAGAATCAATCTTTAATTTTTTCAACATTTCTGATAATTGTTTAGTGGAAGGCTCTTCATAGATACCCTGAGAATCCAAAATAAGTAATTTTTTATCTGACAACTTATCAGACAGCATAGACTTAATAGCATTTCTGTTCATTTTTCTAGGGATACGTTTACTAAATGAACGAGGTGAAGGACCAAATGTAATACCACCGCCAACTTGTATAGGCGATTTTATGGAGCCTTTTCTTGCAGCACCAGTTCCTTTTTGTGGTCTAATTTTTCTTGTTGAACCAACTATTTGTGAGCGATTTTTTGTAGAAGCAGTTCCTGAACGAAGATTTGCACGTTGAGAAACAAAAACTTGATGCACCAAAGAAGGGTTAGCTTCAAAATCAAAAATTCCATCATCTAATCTAACTTTTTCCTTTGAAAGACTTCCTTTTTCTGTATAGTATGCAATATTCATAATTGTCTCTATTCTTTATTTTCTTCTTCGGCAGGTGCTTCATCGGCAGG
>CEWO01200320.1_pt1 | contig 112117 bp, 104 predicted proteins | sample 361561 | NCBI WGS metagenome assembly CEWO01 (sample SAMEA2623627, study PRJEB7988) | marine metagenome | isolation source: saline water (ENVO:00002010), including
ATATATATATGAACAGATTAATAAATAAATTTTTTGATTATATATCTCCATTGTTTATAGTGGGATTTCTTGTAATATCATCATTCGTTGTTTCTTTAAATGCTGCCGATGAGGGCACCGAAGTTGAATCAGTAACAATTATTGGTACAAAAGATGATGTTAAAGATTTGCCTGGATCAGGAACTGTTATTACAAATGCAGATCTACAAAAAGCTATGGATACTGATATTCATAAGATTTTATCAGCTGTTCCAGGTGCTTACTTTAGAACTGAGGATGGATATGGGTTGAGACCTAATATCTCAATTCGAGGAACGTCTATAGATAGGTCTGCTAAGGTAACTCTTATGGAAGATGGCATTCTTATAGCACCAGCACCATATACCTCATCTTCTGCTTATTATTTCCCTACAACTGGACGAATAAATTCAGTCGAAGTTTTAAAAGGACCTTCTTCTATTAGTCAAGGTCCAAGCACTATAGGAGGGGCTATAAACTTAATAAGTACACCAATACCTGAAGTTAACTCAGGTAAATTTGTTCAAGAAATTGGTGAGAATGGAATGATGAGGACTCATGCTTATTATGGGATGAATTCAGGAAATCTAGGTGCATTAATTGAAGTGCATGAGCATCAAACTGATGGTTTTGATAGTATTGCAAATGTTGGCGGCGATACAGGTTTAGATAAATCTGATGTGATGTTTAAAGCTAGATACGAAACTGGAAATCATTCTTTAACACTTAAGATGGTAGAGGTTGATGAGACATCAAATCAATCATATGCTGGTCTCTCTCAACAAAGTTTTATGGCTAATCCTAGAAAGAGATATGGAATGACACAATACGATGTCATGAATAATGATGGAGATCAGATGTCATTAACTTATGCTGGATCTTTTAACAACTTTGATGTTGTAGCTTCAACATGGAGCAATGATTACCACAGAGACTGGTTTAAGGTTGATAAAGCAAATAATACAAAAGCTCACGGAGTAAGTAATGGAATTAACAATGTTATTTCTGCTGCAAATGACGGAAATGCTAACGCTCAAGCGATTCTCGATGGCCAATTAGCAGTTCAAGTTAAGCTGAAGCATAACAATAGATTTTATATCAATGAAGGTTTTCAATTTAAAGTCTCAACAGAAATCGGTGTCCATGCTTTAACTGTTGGTTATAGAGATATGGAAGACTCAGAAAGCAGATACCAAAAATATGAATGTTTTGACCAAAGCGCGTCAGGAGCTAATTCAGCTCTGTATGCATGTAGCACCGGTTTTACAGGAAGCAATAACAGACTAAGAGTTTCTGAGGCCACATCTTTCTATATAGAGGATAAAATAACTTTAGGGAAGTTAGCTTTAACAATAGGCCATAGATCTGAAGATTATGATCAGGTTGAAAACAGATGGGATGATGGAACTCCAACAAGGAATGTATTGGCTTCAGGTTATCCAAAAACTAAAGATGGAGATCATAGTACAACAGGTTTTGGAGCAACATATGAATTAAATGATAATATGCAATTAGTTGCAGGTTTCCATGAGGGCATGACGGCTATGTTTGGTACCAGTCCCGAAACAGCAGATAATATGGAATTAGGATTAAGATATTCCGAAGGCATGACTAACGTTGAAGTATTTTATTTTGCAAGTGACTATGAAAGTTTGAAAGCGGAATGTAAGAATTCTCAAGGTGGAGACTGTAATGAAGGTGATGTCTTTGATGGTGGTGCAGTTGATGTATCAGGCATAGAGCTTGCAGCATCATGGGTTCTTGAGGGAGAAAATGGAATTTCATATCCAGTCGGCTTGACCTATACATCTACTGATGCAACATTTGCAAATAGTTTTGATGATGATGGTGAGTATTGGGGTGTTGTTGCAGATGGCGATGATGTTCCATATGTACCTGACTCTTCATTGGCATTAGTGGCTGGATTTGTTAACTCAAATGGCTTGAGCGGCAATATGAGATACGTTAGTAATGGTAGCTCATGCTCAACAGCTGCATGTGGCAGAAATCAAACTATAGATGCTCATAGCTTCTTAGACCTTAACTTAAGAAAAACACTAAATAAAAATATGGATGTATATTTAGTGGTTGAGAATGTTTTAGACAGTGAAGATATTGTAGCTAGAGCTCCAAAAGATGGTGCAAGATCTCAAAAGCCTAGAACAATGAAAGTTGGAATTTCTTATAATTTTTAATTAAGATTTTGGAGAGGGGTGATTTACATTCCCCTAAAATGTAAAAAATAAGGGGTAATTTAATATTACCCCTTTTTATTGTTAAAATACCAATATGAAAGATTTCTTACAATATGATGATATAAAAATTTTTAAATATGAAAATTTATATTTATCAGTAATCTATACTATAGGGCATATTTTTGTTGCAATGATGTGCAATAAAATCATCACAGGAGCATCGCTAGATATGGCAGCTGCAGATGCGTTTGTTGAACCAATTATTAACGGATTCTGGTTTTACTTTCTTCTTGTTTATCTTAAAAAGGTTTTTGTTAACAGAATTGAACAAAATCCATCAGCTTTTCTAAGTTCTAAAAATGTTGGTATTTTATTAGCAGTTTTATATACCATAGGGCATATATTAATTGCTATGACTTGCAACAGGGTCTTAACTGGAGCGCCTCTTAATCTAGCTGCCATTGATGCATTTGTTGAACCAATTATTAACGGATTCTGGTTTTACTTATTATTTGAAGTTTTTAATAGATATAAAAGAAATAAAATATCAAACGGTATGGGACGAGTTCATAATTTTGCACCATCACCTAAAATATCTAAATTAGCTCCTGTTAATAATAAAAAACATACTGATTAAATTTACAAAATATTTTTTATTAAAGTACAATACTTCAACTGAATATGGGGCTATAGCTCAGCTGGGAGAGCACCTGCTTTGCAAGCAGGGGGTCCGCGGTTCGATCCCGCGTAGCTCCACCATTTTATATAAATTTAAGTCTTTTTTTATTATTATATTTTTAGTATATTTACATTAAATACTTTTAACTGCACATTAAGAAGGAGCACAAATAATATGACTGATAAAGTCGATGGCAAATGTCCTGTAATGCATGGTTCAATTACAACTCATAATTCAAGTGGAACATCAAATAAAGATTGGTGGCCTAATCAATTAAATTTAAATATTCTTCATCAACATGATACTAAATCAAATCCAATGGATGATAGTTATGATTATAGAGAGGAATTTAGCAAAATAGATTATGAAGGATTAAAAAATGATCTTAATAATCTTATGACAGATTCACAAGAATGGTGGCCTGCTGATTATGGTAATTACGGACCATTCTTTATAAGAATGACTTGGCATGCTGCTGGAACATACCGAAACACAGATGGTAGAGGTGGTGGAGGTACAGGTGCTCAGCGTTTTGCGCCACTTAATAGTTGGCCTGACAATGGTAACCTTGATAAGGCTAGAAGACTTTTGTGGCCAATAAAGCAAAAATATGGAAAGAAAATTAGCTGGGCTGATTTATTAATTCTTGCAGGTAATGTTGCAATTGAATCAATGGGCGGAACAACTTTTGGATATAGTGGTGGAAGACCAGATATATGGGGACCTGAAGAAGATATTCACTGGGGTCTTGAATCTGAGTGGTTAGATAACAAAAGGTATAAAGGCAAAAGAGAATTAGATAATCCTCTTGCTGCAGTTCAAATGGGACTAATTTATGTTAATCCTCAAGGTCCTGATGGAAATCCTGATCCGCTTGCAAGCGCCCATGATATTAGAGAAACATTCGGAAGAATGGCTATGAATGATGAAGAAACAGTAGCGCTAGTTGCAGGTGGTCACACTTTTGGTAAATCTCATGGCGCAGGTCCTGAAGATAATGTTCAATTAGAACCCGAAGGAGCTCCACTTGAAGAAATGGGTTTCGGTTGGTCAAGTACATATGGTTCAGGTGTAGGAAGTGACACTATTACAAGTGGTATTGAAGGAGCTTGGACAGCTAATCCAACAAAATGGGATAATGGCTATTTTGATTTATTATTTGGATATGAGTGGGAATTAACAAAAAGTCCTGCCGGAGCTCATATATGGCATGCAATCGGTCAAACTGAGGATGATATGGCACCTGATGCAGAAGATTCCTCAAAAAAAGTACCTACTATGATGACAACTGCAGATATGGCTTTAAGAGAAGACCAAGCTTACAAGAAGATATCTAAAAGATTCCACGAAAATCCTGATGAATTTGCTGATGCTTTTGCAAGAGCTTGGTTCAAGCTTTTACATAGAGATATGGGACCAAAAACAAGATATATGGGTCCTGAAGTCCCACAAGAAGAATTAATATGGCAAGATCCAGTTCCTGCAGGTAAAAATGATTATGATTTAGATCAGGTTAAAAAATTAATCAAAGACGCAGCATTATCCATTCAAGAAATGGTTGAGACAGCATGGGCAAGTGCATCTACATTCAGAGGCTCAGACATGCGTGGCGGCGCAAATGGTTCAAGAATCAGATTAGCACCTCAAAAAGATTGGGAGGTTAATAACCCAAGCCAATTAAATAAAATCTTAAGTGTTTATGAATCTATATCGAATCAAACTGGGGCGTCTATTGCTGATATTATTGTTTTAGCAGGAAACGTTGCAATTGAAATGGCTTCAGGCACAGAAGTTCCTTTTACTTCTGGAAGAGGTGATGCAAGCCAAGATCAAACAGATATCGAATCTTTTGAAGTCTTAGAGCCAAAGTCGGATGCTTTCAGAAACTATCATGTAAAAGAAGTTAATGTATCCCCAGAAGAAATTATGCTTGATAAGGCACAGTTGTTGGGTTTAACCGCACCTGAGATGACAGTGCTTGTTGGGGGTATGAGATCACTTGGAGTAAGCATGAATGGTTATGGACTTTTTAGCAAAGACCCTGACAAACTAAGCAATGATTATTTTAAAACATTGCTTGATATGTCTGTTCAATGGAAACCAAATGGTACTGGAAATTCTTATGAAGCTTTTGATAGATCAAGTGGTGAAAAAATAAGAACAGCCTCAAGATCAGATCTAGTTTTTGGTTCCAACTCTCAATTGAGAGCAATCGTAGAAGTATATGCAGAAGATGATTCTGATGATAAATTTGTGAATGACTTTATTGCAGCGTGGAATAAAGTTATGAATGCAGACAGGTTTGACGTTAGTTAAATTACTTAGTCTTTAAAGTTTTAATATTAGATAACGATTGGAAGAAATATATTCCGGTAACTATTATTATATTAACAGACAGTTGGGCAACTAATAATTTTGTTGATATAAGTTCTATATTTAGAACACCAGAGTAATAGATTCCAAAAATACCAATAACGGAAGAAATTAGGAATAATTGATATCCATATCTATTTCCCTGCATTAGATATCCAGTTAAAGTAGCTAGAGCAACTAAAGATATTCCAAACAAAACAATCTCAGAATAGGAATGCAAAGATACATAAGTTAAGACTGCACCAGATACAATTATAGTAAATAACATTTGAGTGAAACTGAATAATTTGATGTCAGGACCAATTTCTGGATTAAATTTAATATCAAACTCTTTAGGATCCTTAATTTCTATGCAGTCCTCTGGTCTCCAATAGGTTTTAGAGAACCACACTTTAATTTTATCTTTCCATGATTTAGTTTTAATAGTATCTTTTATCATGATTGAGAAAACTTGAAAGTTGGCCCAAATAGGGTTCCAACTTCCCAAAGGAGTTGCAGTCCCATAAACAGGCTTGATATCTGGTTTCTCGGCTATATATGTTCCAAACATACGATCCCATATTATGAATACACCTCCATAATTCGCATCGATATATTCTTTATTTTTTGCATGATGAATACCGTGATTCATAGGAGTTATAAATATTTTTTCTAATAAACCTAAATGTCCAATATGTTTAGTATGTACCCAGAATTGATAAACCAGATTGATACCGGCAACAGTTATAAATACTTCTCCTGGAATACCAAGCATAATCATAGGCATATAGAAAATCCATTTCCAAAGCCAACCAGTACTTGTTTGTCTTAATGCTGTTGCAAGATTAAAGTCCTCTCCATGATGATGTACGCTATGAGTTGCCCATAATATTTTTATCTCATGATGCATTCTATGCATCCAATAGTAAGATAAATCATATAGCAAGAATGCTGCTATCCATGTAAAAGGATTTTTTACAGATAATAACTCAAGGTTAAGATATTCAGTTATGAACACAAATATTACACTCTGGACACCCAAATTAAGCATTGTTGGGAATCTGCTTATCATGCCAAGAGCAATACTTGTAACCGTATCGTTTAAGCGATAAGTATTCTTACCCACATATAAACCATAAAAGTACTCAACTATTATCAATAAAAAAAATATTGGAATAGCGAAGGTTATGATCAATGATTTGTCTGTAATTACTTCCATACTTATTAAATTATATTAAAATTAGCCTTAATTTTCCTTAATGAACTTAAGAACACCTAGAACATTACCATATTCCCTGTTAACTTCAAACCTTCCCTCTATATTTGCTAACTTAAGCCTTTCTTCAATGCCATTTTTAACAATTAAATTTTTTGAGGTTCTACCTAAAAAGTATACTTCATCTAACCCACAAATCAGCGCATTAAGATAAGAAATAGTTCCTATAACTTCACCGACCATATTTGATAAAGATGCAGCTATATCTTCATTAGAATGTTCTTTAGCATTTTTTCCTTTAGCAAAATTTGATGCAGTAATTTCTGGATATAAAGCACCTATTTTATTAACTGCTTCACCAATAAGTATATCGAGAGATTTTCTATCACCTGAAGCTGCTAAGTCTTCTATTTCACAAGGATCATTAGTATCAAGTAAATAGTTTGAAAGGCCTTGCAGGGTACCCCCTCCAATAGATATGCCACCCAAGTGATTAAATTTTTTATCAGCATGATAGATACAAGCAGTACCAGTTCCAGCACTAACAGCCATGAAAGGCTTATTACCAATATCATATAATTCAATCACTCCAAAACCAATTGCTTCAATTTCATTTACTTTAACAATAGGAATATTATTAAAAAAGCTCCCAAGATCATTAGATTTTCCCCCAGTTACTGCAATTTTTGTAACTTTATTAGAATCTAGCTTTATAGAGGCAAATATTTCTTTTATAAAATTGTCACTAATTTTTTTTGATGGAAACGAGAAAAACTTTATTTTATCTTCATTAGATACTGCTATATCAGTATTGGTAATTCCAAAATCAATTCCAACTATCATCTTTCTTTGGATAAAATTAAAAGACCAGCAAGAATGCCAAGGTTTTTTACAAAATTTTGGAGTTCATGCGCTTGTTCAGGACTACCATTTAAGTTCCAAAAATCATGAATAAAAAAGTTAATCAATAAAGTTGTAATTACAAGACTTAATGAGCTAGCTTTTAGGTTTTTACCAAATATTATCCATATTCCACAAACGATTTGAGTTATGGCAATGATAGAAAGAGAGAATGTTGGAAAGGGTACTTCGTTAATTATAACAATATTTAAATTATCTGAGAAAAGAAAAACCTTAGAAATTCCTGGCAATAAGAAATAGATACCAATTAGAACTCTACCAACAATAAAAAAGGTCGAACTAAGTTCAAATGATTTATTCAAGACACTCTATTGAGAACCATTACTAGGCCATTCCATGGGTATCTGCTGTTGTGGGTTAAAGACTTCTGGACCTATAGAAGGGTATGCATTTGTAGCTGCATCAATTTCAGCAGAGCTAATATATTGACTTGGCAATAGTTTAAATACATCAAGACCTCTAGTAATCTCTGTACCATAAATAAAACCCTTATAAAAATAAGTAGACCAGTAACCTCCAGTAATTAATAAATCTTCAAAGATAGGACCTCTATCAAAATAAGCTATTTCCAAAGGATTGGATGAGTCTGTAAAATCCATAATTGATATTCCGCCTTGATACCAAGCTTGAACAAAAATATCTTTATTAGGTATAGGTATAATAGATCCGTTATGGGCAACACAGTTTTCTGTCTCTAATTGTGGAGCTGGCATTTTATAATGACTTTTAAATATTAGTTTATTATCAACAATGTCATATATAGCATCTGCTCCCCAGTCTAATGGGTCCCATGCTCTACAACGAGCTCTACCTCCGCCACCCCATTCATCAGTAAAGATAACTTTTGTACCATCATTATTAAATGTTGCTGAATGCCAGTATGCGAATCCAACATCAGTTACCACATCTAATCTTTTTGGATTATATGGATCAGTAATATCAAAAAGAATACCGTTACCTGAGCATGCTCCAGCTGCAATATTTGCAGAAGGGAATACTGTTATATCATGACATTGATTTGTTTGACTTGTATCTTGTGTATCATCACCATGGTCTCCGCCACGCCAAAGACCTGCGATCGAACCAGTTTCTGAATCAGCAAATACTGCAGGACTGCTAACAATTCTTGATTTTGAAGGATCAGAAATTGGAATTTCGATAACATCTATCCTGAAGAGAGCCGTTCTCTCATCTCCAGCAATATTTCCAATACATTGTTCCATTTCTTCTTCATCCCTGACACCACCAGTTCCAGAATTGTAAACTATAATTTTTCCATCAGCATTGGGTCCAGAAACGACTGAATGTGTATGGGATCCTCTGCATGTTTGTACTGCTCCAACTTGTTTCGGTTTGCTCAAATCAGAAATATCAAAAATTCTTATTCCTCTAAAACGTTCAGGACTTGCATCTCTTCCAACACCTTCAAGACCGCAATCAATTCTGCTTCGAATTTCTTCTACAGACATGATAAGTAAATCCCCAACTATAGAAACATCACCTTGACCTCCTGGACAAACGACAGAAGAAATGAGATTTGGTAAACCATCTTCATTAATATTGTACATATTGAACCCATGATAACTTCCGGCAACAAGCAAGTTGTCCCTAAAAGCCATATCAGTATTAGCAAAACTTAACATTGGAGATCGAAGTGACCTTGAAATCTCAGCAGTTGTTTTATTTTCGTTATCTTCGCTTAAATCTTCTGAACCTTTTTCTGCAGGATTGCTTGGATCAAAGAATCCAGTAGGTTTTTTAAAAGATGCAATAAGTTCCATATTTAATATTGCTTCTTCAGCTATAAACAATCCAGATGCCAATCCAGATCTAGGGTCGTCTGAAAGACCTACAGCAAGAGTATTCATTCTTTCAATCTCAACCGCTTGGTCATTAACCAAGTCAGATACAAACTCATTTAATATAGGATCATAAGCAGCACCTGAATATTTTTTTAGTTCATCAACCATTTCAAGCGCTCCATCATGATGGTTAATCATCAATTGAAGGAACAGCCTATCAAAGTTTGTGCTAGTAGATTTTGAAAGATTATCTAATTGTTTTGGTGTTGCCATACCCACCATTTCGAAATGCATATGATGACTATGTGACATATCAGGGATTTCTTGATTTCGATCTTTTAACCAGCTGATCATAAAATTTATCTCATCTTCTTGAGAGACATCAATTCTTGCAGCAAGATCAAGAATTGTTTTGTTGTTTGTTCTCTCTTTCGCCATTTTTGACATTACAATCGCTTGATCATGATGAACAATCATTCCCTGAAGAAATGACACATCTGCTTTAATAAATGAAGTATTTGCGATATCAGTTGCTGCATTCGCATCGAGTACTTTTGAGGGTTCTCCTGGCGCGCCAGGTTGAATTATTGGAACATGATTACCTTCTGATACAATTTGAAAAGTAGCAAATAGAGTAAATATTAATATATAAAATTTTGACTTTTTCAAGATAACCATATTATTTTTCATCATCACTATCCTTAATTTCTTCAGAATCACCCTCAATAATATTTTCTTTTGGTTGATGATCAAACCTATTAATTCTGTCGTTTCTTTTTAATTGTCTTGAAGAAGCCTTAAGCTTTGATAACTTGAAGAAAGCATACAAAGATATTAATGCTATAGAACCAAATATTATTGTGTTCATCTCGTTACCTTCTTATTTTTGCTAACAGTCTTAATATTTCAAGATACAACCATACTAAAGTAACCATTAAAGAAAATGCACCATACCACTCCATATACTTTGGCATACCTTTTTCAGCACCTTCTTCAATAAAATCAAAGTCTAAAACTAAATTTAGAGCAGCAATACCAACAACAAATAGTGAAAAACCAATGCCAAAAAGACCATTTGAATGTATAAACCCAATGCTTGAGCCAAAAAAGAAAGACATAACAAAATTAACTAAATATAGTATTAATATTCCAAAAGTAGCAGAAAATATCATTAATCTGAAGTTTTCTGTAGGCTTTATTAACCCTGTTTTGTAGCACAAAAGCAAAGAGGCCAGGATACCAAAAGTTAGTCCTATTGCCTGGATTCCAATTCCTGGATAACTCTGTTCAAAAAACATAGTTATAGCTCCAAGAAAAATTCCTTGAGATAATGCATAAAGTGGAGCTGTTGAACCAGCATTTGATGGACTCCTAAAAATAGTAATCATTGCTAAAATAAATCCTATTATCATTGCAGGAAGCATAAGCTGAGGTATGTTCCAACCTATAAAGGCTCCCCCAAAACAGGTGGCTAATAAAATTCCTGTTTTGTTTACTGCACCATCCAGTGTCATACGATCGCTTATAGGTAAGTCATCAATAAAACCATTAAAATTTTTTGTGAAAGCTGGATTACCAGACCTTCCAAATCTATTTATTGCTGAATGTTTAGACATAAGATGACTCCATATTTATAAACATACTAATTGTGTATGTTAAGAAAAAATTTAAAGTTATAAGGCAGTTGGTATTTGACCAAATTTCTCCAGAGGCTTTTTCATTTCTGCCCAATCGCACTCAAAATCATCTGGTGCATTCTCATATTCAAGCAATCCCAAGGCTTCAAATTTTGGTCTTACCTCATCAGTTAATAAGCCAATTCTTTTTAGATTAGGCATAACTCTAGTAAATAAGAAATTTCTAAACATTTCAAAAGTTCCTGTATTTAATTGAAACTCTCTTGCTTCCTCTTCGCTCATTTTTAAGAATCTTTGTTCAGCCTTTGTATTAATCAATCTATCTCTTGATATAACACATGCTTCATATGCAAATTCAGCTCTTTCATTAATTTCTTCTGGCGAAAGTGTTTTAAGATAATCTTCTAAATAATTAATACCAAAGGTTACATGCCTAGCCTCGTCACGAACGACGTAATGAAGCAATTGTTTCAATAAAGGATCTTTTGTAATAGCTTTAAGCATTTGAAAAGCTGCAAGCGCAAGTCCTTCAATGATAATTTGCATACCAATAAATTTAAGATCCCATCTCTCATCAGTTAGTATTTTGTCTAATAACAATTTTAAGGATGGGTTAATTGGATAATGTATTCCGACCTTATCTTGTAAATATTTATTAAATACTTCTACATGTCTTGCCTCATCAAAAGTTTGAGAAGCGGCATAAAGCTTTGCATTATATGTAGGTGCACAACTTGCAAGTTGAGATGCAACTAAAAGAGCACCTTGTTCTCCATGCAAAAACTGACTCATTAATTCAGCTGTATTATGTCTATCAAATAATATTTTTTCTTCTGCCGAAAGTTCTTGATAAGCATCTAACATTTCATGAGGCAATTCTTCATCAGGCTCTATTATTTTCTCATCAGCTGGATGAGTATATTCCCAATTAAGATCAATAGAGCCATTCCAATTCAACTCTTTCCCTAATTCATAAAGCTTCTTAATTCTATTATCTGAAACAGTATAGTCCCAGTTATATGCCCCAGTTAGAGGAGTTTTAAAAATTTCAACCACATCCTCAACATTATTTTGAGTTAGATTAAGATCCTCATCAAAATAAAGTAAATCTTCTGGAGGCCCATTTTGCTTACGAATTTTCATAATTTTTTTCTCTTTACTATATATATTCTTATTAAACAGATTAATACAGTATAAACTGTAATTATCTTATAATAGTTGTTAATTATTGAAAAGTTTTGTTAATTCTTCTAATAAAACCCCACCTAACTCCTCAGCTCTATTAATTGTTATAGCATTTTTATAATATTTAGTTACATCATGCCCAATACCAATTGCCTGTATCTCAACAGGACTATCATTTTCTATTTTTGAGATTATTTCTTTTAAATGATTATCTAGAAAATCATCCCTATTAGCTGAAAGAGTACTATCATCTACAGGAGCACCATCAGATATAACAATTAAGACTTTCCTCTCTTCTGGTCTTTTAGTAAGTCTTTCATGAGACCATGCAAGAGCTTCACCATCAACATTTTCTTTAAGCAATCCTTCTCTCAGCATAGACCCAAAGAATTTTCTTGATCGTCTCCAGCTATTATCTGCACTTTTATAAATAATATGCCTGATATCATTAAGTCTGCCAGGATTAGATTTACTCCCATTTATCATCCACAATTTTTTCGAGTCTCCGCCTTTCCAGTTTTTTGTTGTAAAACCAAGGATCTCAGTTTTAACTTGGCATCTTTCTAAGGTGCTCCCAATAATGTCGGCACATATTGCTGCTAAACTTATTGAACGACCTCTCATAGAACCAGAGTTATCAATTAACAATGTGACGACAGTATTCTTAAAGTTATTTTCAGTCTCCTGTTTAAAACTTAATGGATATCCTGGATTTGCAATAATCCGATGCAATCTAGCATTATCTAAAATACCTTCCTCTAGGTTGTAATTCCAGCTAGTGTTTTGTTTAGCCAACAATAATCTTTGGAGCCTGTTCGCAAGCTTACCTATTGTTGATAAATGGGGCTTAATTAGATTATCTAATTGATTTCTTAATCTTATAGACTCATCCGAAGTTACTAAATCTTTTGCTTCAATAATCTCATCAAAATTTTTTGTATATATTGAGTAGTCTTTTTTGTGATTGGGTGAAAATTGATTACTAGGATAGGCCACAGCCTCAATCTCTTCTTCAATAGATGTATCATCTATAGTGTCCATCGATTCTTGCATATCAATGTCTATATCTCCCTTAAAGTCTTGCATTTGATTTTCATTCTTATCATCTAATCCAGACTCTATCTCGATATCTTCACTATCAAATTGATCATTTGTGCCAGGAGCTTCATCAGGATCAATACTTTCATCCTCATGAGGCGCATCCTTAACAAGATTTAATTTTTGAAGAAATTTTATAGATAATTTTTCAAATTCTCTTTGATCTTCAATATTTTCTATTAGCTTATCTCTTATAGAATCCAAAGAATGATCTATATTAAATTTTTTATTAAATACTTGAAGAATATTCATAGATTCATTGCTTAAATCAAAATTAGTAGCATTTTTTAACCATAAATTTGCACCATATGCTAAGTAGGCTAGAGATTTCTCATCATGCATATTTAAACTTTTTTCATTATGGTATTCAGAAATATTGCTTTTAGATCCTAGATATTTTGAACAACCTAGCAGTTCAACTCTTGATATCTCTAGCTCATTAAAGATCATTCTTGCATTAAGTGTGAGCGGTATTTGTTTAGTTTTTTGGTGATAAAGGTGCCAAAATGCCTGATAATCAGATTCACCCCTCCACTTGTTGAGATCTTTAGAAGACCTTGGTGCAGATGGAATAAAGATATTTCTTTCAATAGGAGGTCTCTGCGACAATCCAGTACTAGATGTTAATTCCTTATTTTTTGAAATAGCTTTAACCGAAGAAAAAACTGCCTCGTGAAGCCTGTCTCTATTTTTATTCCAGCCCATTAAAATTTATAATCACCTTAAATTTAATCAATTTCCATATCAAAACATCTCTGAAAATATTCAGAAATAATTGATTTCTCAACATCATCACATTTATTTAAGAAGCTTAATTTAAAAGAGACTACAAGATCTTTAAAAATTTTGTAATTTTGACCCCATGATATTACTGTCCGTGGTGACATTAACGTTGAAATATCTCCATTAGCAAAACCAGACCTGGTTAAGTTTGCAAGTTTAATCATGTTCTTAATGATTTCTTGGTTTTTTATCCCCTTAAGACCATTTAGTTTTGATGCTACAACTTTATATTCTTGCCTAGGATCAAGATAATTAAGTGTTGAGAGGATATGCCATCTATCCAGTTGTCCTTGATTTATTTGCTGTGTTCCATGATACAACCCAGTCATATCTCCAAGTCCAACAGTATTTGTTGTTGCAAATAATCTAAAACATGGATGTGGAGTAATTATTTTATTTTGATCTAGCAGAGTGAGTTTACCTTCTACTTCTAGTATTCTCTGAATTACAAACATGACATCAGGACGACCTGCATCATATTCATCAAATACTAGCGCGACAGGATTTTGGATAGACCACGGTAGCAAGCCTTCTTGGAATTCTGTTATTTGCTTACCATCATTAAGCTTTATTGCATCCTTGCCTAATAAATCTATTCTGCTTATATGACTGTCAAGATTTATTCTAACGCATGGCCAATTTAACCTAGCAGCTATTTGTTCAATGTGTGTTGATTTTCCTGTTCCATGGAAACCTTGAACCATAACTCTTCTATTATGTTCAAAACCTGCAAGGATTGATAAAGTTGTATCTCTATCAAATACGTAAGAGTTATCAATATCAGGAACCCAATCTGACTTATTTTGAAAGCCTTTCACATAGAGCTTTGAATCTATATCGAAAACTTCTGTTACGCTTAACTTTTGATCGGGCTTATTAGGTAGCTCTATTTTTTTATTTAATGTCATTTCTTAAAACTTTGATTCAGGACTGCATATCCTACCTTTTGAGAGTTTAAAGTTCTAGTTTTTTTATAAACAATGTAAGATATCATTATTAATATTCATGTAAAAATATGTCAGATAGATTAAAGAAAAAAGTGGCACTTATTACCGGCGGTGCTCAAGGACTAGGCAAAGAAATGGCTAGATTAATGATTGCTCATGGAGCAAAAGTTGTTATAAGTGACATAAATGAAATAACTTTAGCAGAAACAGCTAAAGAACTTTCTTGCGATCATTTAGTTCTAGATGTTACAAGCGAAGAACAGTGGCAAGATGCAATTGCAAAAATAAAAGAAGATATCGGATCTTTAAACATTCTTGTAAATAATGCTGGTATGGGCGGAGGAGGAGATGTTGAATCTACTAATTTAGATTCATGGAACTTAGTTCATAGAGTTAACTTAGACTCAGTTTTTTTGGGCTGCAAGTATTCATTGCCACTGATGAGAGATTCAGGCAATGGATCAATAATTAATATTTCATCTATGTCTGGAATCGTTGCTTCACATAATACATCTGCTTACAATTCTTCAAAAGCTGCTGTAAGACATCTTTCGAAATCAGTTGCATTGCATTGTGCAAAATCAACAAACCTTATTAGGTGTAACTCACTACATCCTGTATTTACTAGAACGGCGATGGTGCAAAGCATGATTGATTCAGCACCTGATCGAAATATTGAACAAAAACTTATTCAACAAATTCCAATAAGAAAGCTTGCTGAACCTATAGATATTGCAAATGCTGCAGTTTTTTTAGCTTCGGATGAATCATCATTTATAACTGGAACAGAATTAATCGTTGATGGTGGATTAAGCGCAACATAAAGATGTCAGATAAATCACCCTTAACCAAATCACTTGAATTATTCAATTTAGAAAAAATAGATAGAAATATTTTTAGCTGGACAGGAAAAAATGTTGGTTATAAAAGAATTTTTGGAGGGCAAGTTATGGCCCAAACCCTTGTTGCAGCATACAAGACTGTAGATGCTGAACATTATGCTCACTCCTTTCATTCATATTTCTTAAGACCGGGAAATATGGAAAAATCAATTACGTTTACTGTAGATAGAATTAGAGATGGTAAAAGCTTTACAACGCGAAGTGTAAAAGCTATTCAAGATGGCGAAGCTATTTTTAATTGTTCAATTTCATTTCAAAAGCGAGAAAACGGCTTAGAGCATCAAATTGATATGCCCAATGTTCCTGAACCTGAGACTTTGAAAAGTGAACAAGAAGTAAGAGAAGAGATTCTTAAAGAATTAAATATGAAAAAAGATGACATGCCAATGTTTATAAAACAACGAGAGATTGAGATGAGGCCTGTTGAAAAGCAAAATTACTTTAAACCTGAAAGAATGCCTCCTTTTAAGAACACATGGATCAAGACAGGAGGAAAACTCCCTGATGATCAGGTTATACAACAAGCCTTTCTTTTGTATATTTCAGATATGGGCTTGCTTGGAGCTGCAAATAACTCAGTTGGAGTTAATTTCTTAACAAAGAATTTGCAAAATGCAAGTTTAGATCATGCTATGTGGTTTCATAGAAAACTAGATTTAGATGGATGGTTTTTATACACAATTGAAAGCCCAATAACTAGAAATGCTAGAGGATTTTCTAGAGGATCAATTTTTTCAAGAGATGGTAAGTTAATTGCATCGTGCACACAAGAAGGATTAATAAGACTTTGGGATAGCTAATACTCTCTAACTAATTCTGTTAAATACTTTACCTTTTCAGGACTTATATCAGGTGTTAATCCATGGCCAAGGTTAAATATGTAGCCTGGAAAATTTTTAAACTTATCAAGTATCGCTTTTGTTTCTGATCTAATTATTTCGTTAGATTGTAATAATATTTTTGGATCCAGATTTCCTTGCAAAGCAACCTTATCTCTTGCATATTTAAGATCAAAATTATTTGCTGACCAATATAGACTAATACAATCTGCAGAGGTCTTTATTAAAGTATTCGCATTACATTTTGGATCTCTAGCAAATAAAATTATTGGTGTATTTGATGTTACTGGGTCTTGTTTTAAGGCAACAATTAAGGACTTTATATAATTAAATGAAAAATTATTTATTTCATCAGCATTTAAAATATTAGCCCATGAATCAAAAATTTGAATAACATCAATACCAGCTTGAACTTGTTTTCTTAGATATAAAAAACATGCATCTGTTAATTTTGATAAAAATAAATGAGCTTCCTTTTCATTGTTATTTATAAAAGCAATTGTTTTATCAAAATTTTTTGATGAACGCCCCTCAAGAGAGTAAGCCGCTAATGTCCAAGGGCTTCCACAAAAACCAATTAAAGGAATATTACTCGGTAAAGCATTTTTAATATTTGTGACTGCCTTATATACATAATTAAGTTCATCTGGATTAAATGGAATTAGATTATTAATATCATTAGCAGTCTTTATTGAATTATTTAAGACCGGTCCTTCATTTTCAATGAATTCAACTCCAAGTCCAAAGGCATCTGGAATTGTAAGAATATCTGAGAATAATATTGCAGCATCAAGGTTAAATGCATTGATTGGTTGAAGCGCTAACTCACAACAAACTTCTGGATTTTTGCACATATCAAGAAAATTTTTAAATTTCTTTCTTATATTTCTATATTCTGGCATGTATCTTCCAGCTTGCCTCATATACCAGATAGGCGGAGTTGTAAGCTTTTCTTTATTTAATGCTTTTATAAATAACGACTTAGAAATATTCATGAAACATACTTTACAATACTTTTTCCTGCTTCTCTTCCTTCCCAGATAGCTGTAACTACCAAATCAGAACCCCTCACCATATCCCCACCAGAAAATATTTTTTTATTTGATGTTTGAAATTTAAAATCTTGACTCTCTTTTGCTATAACTAGTCCATTTTTTTTAGTTTCGATATTAAAGTTTTGAAACCACGGAGCAGGACTTGCTCTAAATCCAAAGGCAATAATAACAACATCAGCATCGTAAATTTTTTCAGAACCTGGAACGGGTATAGGAACTTTCCTTCCATTTAGATCAGCTTCACCTAATTCAGTATTAACTGTTTTAACACCTTCTACCTTGTTATCACCTAAGATATCAACTGGTTGAATATTAAAATCAAAAATTACACCTTCTTCTTTTGCATTCTTAACCTCTCTTCTTGATCCAGGCATATTTTTTTCATCTCTTCTGTAAAGGCATGTTACAGAACTCGCTCCTTGCCTAATAGCAGTTCTGTTACAATCCATAGCAGTATCTCCTCCACCTAAAACTATAACTTTTTTACCTTTAAAATCTATATACTCAGTCTTTCCTTTACTCATGCTAAGGAGTTTTTTTGTATTTGAAATTAGATAATCTATTGCTTTATAGACACCTGGCAAATTTTCACCATTAAAACCACCTTCTAAAGATGTATAGGTTCCCATAGCAAGAAATATAGCATCATACTTATCATATATTTTTTTAAAAAGTATATCTTTACCAATCTCTTTTCCTAAATGGAAATCAATCCCCATTTCTTCAAGAATTTTTCTTCTTCTTTTTATAACCGACTTTTCTAATTTAAACTCAGGAATTCCAAAAGTAAGCAATCCGCCAATCTCTTCATTTTTATCAAATACGTCACAATGTATGCCTGATCTTATTAAAACATCAGCACATGCAATACCTGCAGGACCAGATCCTATAATTGCTACCCTTTTGTTTATCCACTTTCTATGAGATAAATCTGGTTTCCAACCCATTTCAAAAGCCTTTTCAGTTATATATTTTTCTATTGATCCTATGGTTACCGCACCAAACCCATCATTTAATGTACATGCACCCTCACACAAGCGATCTTGAGGACATACTCTTCCACATACCTCAGGAAGAGTGTTAGTAGAATGACACAAGTTAGCAGCTTCTATTATATTTCCTTCATTTACTAGTTTTAGCCAGTCAGGAATATAATTATGAACAGGACATTTCCACTCACAGTACGGATTGCCACAATCTAAACATCTGTGAGCTTGGTTTGAAGCTTGGACTTGATTATATTCTCCATATATTTCCACAAAATTAATTTTTCTTTGATCTGGAGTTTTTTTAATAGGATCAAACCTACCCACATCCAAAAACTGAAAATCATTATCTAATTTTTCAAAAGAAACGTATTCATTTCTATCTAAAATACTTTCATTGCGACTACCAAAGGCATTTTCTCTTTGGAGTATTTCTTCTCGCCATTCATATAATTTCTTTTTTGCTTCATTTAAATTCGAAATTGGTGCAAAGGATTTTGTTACATATTTGCCATTAATTCTTAATTTTCCATAAAAAAATGGAGATCTTGGTTGTGTGAATAACAAAAGACCTTTCTCAATTCTATATTGCTTATTTTTATTAATCATTTTTAAAGTTCGAGTATGACATAGTATGACACTTTTTCTATCAAATAAATATTTTTTTTGATAAGATGTCTTTCTCAAAAAGATAAAAATGACAAAACTTTATAAAGAAAATGACTTTCGCGATAACTGTGGTTTTGGATTAATCGCAAGTATTGATGGAAAGAAATCTAGAAAAATAATAACAGATTCTATAAATGCTTTATTTAGCATGACACATAGAGGTGGAATTGGAGCAGATGGAAAAACAGGAGATGGGTGTGGGCTTTTAGTCGATATTAATAAATCTTTTTATAAAACAGCTATCCACAAAGAGAAGGGCATAGAACTACCAGAAAGATTTGCAATTGGACAGGTTTTCTATTTTAAAAAAATAGTTTCGTTACTGCCAAAAATAAAAAAAATATTATCCAATGAAGGTTTAGAATTAATAACATACAGAAATGTTCCTATTAACAAAAATGTTTTAGGAAAAATAGCTCTAGATTGTTTGCCAAATATATATCAATTATTTATTAAATCACAAATCGAAAACTTATCTGAGAATGAATTTCAAACTGCTATCTTGCAAGCTCGAAAATTCATTGAAGAGATATATTTAGATGATGAAAAACTTTACTTTTGTAGTATGTCTTCTAAGACCATAATATATAAAGGACTAATGCTCCCTAAAGATATTAATAATTTTTATATAGATCTAAAATCAAAGCACTTTAAGTCTTCTATATGTGTCTTTCATCAAAGATTTTCTACAAATACAAGTCCAAGATGGTACTTAGCACAACCTTTTAGACTTCTTGCACATAATGGAGAAATAAACGCCATAAGAGGAAATAGAAACTGGGTTAAGGCAAGATCAAATAACTTTGAAACCCCGTTAATACCAAAAATACAAAATTTTAAACAGATTGTAAATGAATCTGGATCAGACTCATCCACATTGGATAATATGGTTGAAATTTTGATTAAAGGAGGTATCGATATATTCAGAGCTATAAGAATGGTATTACCACCTGCATGGCAAAATACTCAACTATTAGACCCAGATATCAGAGGATTTCATGAATATAATTCTATGCATATAGAGCCATGGGATGGTCCAGCAGGTATAGTTATGTCAGATGGAGATTGGGCAGTATGTGTGTTAGATCGAAATGGGCTTAGACCTGCAAGATTTCAAATAGATGATGAAAATATAATCTCAATTGCATCTGAAACAGGAATTAACCCTGTAGATAATAAAAAAATTGTCTCCAAAGGGAGGGTAGCACCTGGTGGAATATTGGCTGTTAATACCAAAACTGGAGAAATATTTTCTGAAAAATATATTGATGAAAAACTTAAACAAAGAGCACCATTTAGAGAGTGGTTAAGAGAGAGTGCTATCTATATTGAATCAAGTTTAGATAAATATGAAGGACAAGGTTTAAAGAGAATTGAGGCTGAGGAATTTAATATTTCATCGAAGTTATTTTTATTATTCAAAGAAGAAAGAACGTCAGTAATTAAGCCTTTATCAATTGAATCACAAGAGGGTACTGGTTCTATGGGAGACGATACGGCATTAGCTGTAATGAGTAAAATGCATAGACAAATCTATGATTACTTCAGACAACAATTTGCTCAAGTTACCAATCCTCCTATTGATTCTTTAAGAGAAGTAAGCGTAATGTCACTCGAAACTTGTTATGGCCCAGAATTAAATATCTTTGATGAGAGTCCCGAACATGCAAAAAGACTAGTTACCTCCTCTCCAGTTTTATCATATAAGAAACTCCAATCAATCTTATCTAATCCATATTTTAATTATGATGAAATTAATCTTGAGTATAAGAAAAAAGATAAACTTGAAGATGCATTAAAATTTCTTCAAAGAAAAGTAGTAAAAAGCGTCAATAGAGGAAATATTATAATTCATTTAGTTGAACGCTTACCAAGTAAAAATTTATTACATATTAATGCATTATTAGCAGTTGGCTGTGTTCATCAACACTTAGTAAAACTTGGTCTTAGATCAAAGGTAAATATATTAGTGACATCTTCATCTGCTAGAGACACACACCAAATTGCCTGTTTAATTGGTTTTGGAGCAACAGCGGTATATCCAACTTTAGCTTACCAAACTATTCTAGATTTAACTCAAAGGAATGAATTAAAGGGTGATGCACATGAAAATTGTGCTCGCTACAGGAAGGGCGTTAATAAAGGCTTGCTAAAAATAATATCAAAAATGGGAATATCAACTATTTCAAGTTATAGAGGCTCTCAATTATTTGAGATAATTGGATTAAATGATGAAATTGTTGATATGTGTTTTACAAATACTGTAAGCAGAATTCAGGGTAAGAATTTTGAAGATCTACACAATGAAAATGAAAAATTAAATGAATATGCTAGATCTAATTTATCAGATATGAGCATAGGAGGACTTTTAAAATATGTCCATGGTGGAGAATACCATACCTATAATCCAGAGATTGTTAAGACATTACAAGAAGCAGTATCTTCAGGATCAAATGATATTTATAAAGACTATTCTGAACTTGTTGATAACAGACCACCAGCAATGTTAAGAGATTTACTAGAAGTAAAATATGATAAAAATAAAAACGTTCAAGATCCAGAGCCAGCTGAAAAAATAATTAAGAGATTTGATTCTGCTGGAATGAGTCTTGGATCTTTATCGCCCAAGGCTCATGAAACACTTGCAGAAGCAATGAATACTCTCGGGACGAGATCAAATTCAGGAGAAGGTGGGGAAGGCAAGCATAGATATGGAACAATTAAGATGTCAAAAATTAAACAAATTGCATCTGGAAGGTTTGGAGTTACGCCTCATTATCTAGTCAATGCTGAAGTTCTTCAGATAAAAATAGCTCAAGGTGCAAAGCCAGGAGAGGGAGGACAGCTTCCGGGAGGTAAAGTTAATAAATTAATTGCTGAATTAAGGTATTCAACTCCAGGAATTACATTAATATCACCTCCGCCTCATCATGATATATATTCTATTGAAGATTTAGCACAACTCATATATGACTTAAAACAAATAAATCCAAATGCACTTGTTTCTGTAAAATTAGTCTCTGAGCCAGGTGTTGGGACCATTGCATCAGGCGTAGCAAAAGCTTATGCAGATTTAATCACGATTTCAGGTCATGATGGAGGGACTGGAGCGAGTCCATTAACATCTATTCGATATGCAGGATCGCCATGGGAGCTTGGATTAGCAGAAGCTCATCAAAGTCTTAGAGATTCTGGATTAAGACACAAGGTAAGGCTTCAAACTGATGGTGGTATGAAGACAGGTCTAGACGTTATTAAAGCTGCAATTTTAGGAGCAGAATCCTTTGGATTTGGCACAGGACCAATGATTGCGATGGGATGTAAATATTTAAGAATATGCCATCTTAATAATTGTGCAACAGGAGTTGCAACTCAAAGAAAAGATTTAATCAATCAGCATTTTATTGGGGAGAAAGAAAGAGTTATTAATTATTTTAACTTTATAGCAAATGATGTCAGAAACCATTTAAAAAATATGGGCGTTTCTAAGTTAGAAGACATCATTGGTCAAACAAAATACCTTAGACAGATTACTAATTTAGATGCTCAATATAAATCAATTGACTTGTCAGGACTGTTAGAGACAAATAAAAATTTAAAAGAGCCTCATTTTTGTACTGTTAAGAAAAATGAACCATGGGATAAAGGAGTTCTTTCAAGAAAAATATTAAATGAATGTTTAGACTTTATCGACAACAGTAAACAAGCAACTCTGTACTATAAAATTTCTAATAGAGATCGTTCAATAGGCGCTAATCTTTCTGGGTATATTGCAAATAAATATGGTGAGGAAGGCTTGAAAAAAACCCTTTCATTAAATTTTAAAGGATCCGCAGGTCAAAGTTTTGGATGCTGGAATGCAAACAATTTGAATTTAACTGTAGACGGTGACGCAAATGATTATGTTGGAAAAGGAATGAATGGAGGCAGAATCATCATAAAGAATGACTCTGATTTTGTGAAAGAAAATAAAGAGACTGTTTTGATAGGAAATACATGCTTATATGGCGCTACTGGAGGAAATGTTTTTATAGGAGGATCAGCAGGAGAAAGATTTGCTGTAAGGAATTCTGGAGCAAATGCAGTTGTTGAGGGTGTAGGGGACCATTGTTGTGAATATATGACTGGTGGCCACGTAACAGTTTTAGGTTCGGTTGGTCTAAATTTTGGGGCAGGAATGACTGGAGGTTTTGCATATGTTCTGGACGAAGACAGAACATTTTTTGATAAATGTAATAGAGGCTTAATTAATCTAGAAAGAATTACAACCGAAGAGATGCAACCTCACAGAAAGTATCTTAAAGAAAGACTAGAAAAACATTATAAATACACACATAGTATTAAAGCGAAAGAAATACTTAATGACTTTGATAGATATGAGCCATTCTTTTGGCTTGTAATTCCAGCGGCATCTAACATTCAAGATTTATTAAAGGCAACGACATCTAATGCAGCCTAAGATAAAACCTTAATAATATTTTTTTTATCAAAGTTAGATGTTTTAAAGGCATTAAGTTTATTATCAATTAAAATCAAATTTAACTTTCCACCCGCTACCTTTTTATCTGTTTTTATATATTTCTTAAGATCGCTATATTTATATATTTTATAATCACTATTCAAACCTAAGGATTCAATCATATTGATAATATCTTTTAGCTGGCTTTCATTTATATGACCTTCATAGAAAGAAATTTTTGAGGCAATAATCATTCCTAAAGTTATAGCCGAGCCATGAGTAATATTTGTATATTTATGATGAGCCTCTATTGCATGACCAAAGGTATGACCAAAATTTAATATAGCTCGAATTCCTTTTTCTTTTTCATCTTTAGTAACAATTTTAGATTTTGTCTTAATAGATTCCTCTATTATTATTTTTAAGATATTTTGACTTCGTTTAACTATATTATTGGCATTACTTTCAATAATAGCTTTTAATTTTTTATTACCTATAAATGCATATTTTATTATCTCACCCATACCAGAATTGAACTCATCTTGACTTAATGAAGATAAAAAATCTGTTGATACAAGCACTAATTTAGGATTATAGAAAGAACCAACTAAATTTTTACCCTGAGGGACATTAATAGCTGTTTTACCCCCAACAGAAGAGTCAACTTGCGCTAACAATGTTGTGGGTATTTGAATATATCCAATACCTCTAAGAAATGTAGCCGCACAAAATCCAGTTATATCTCCAACCACCCCTCCACCAAGAGCTATCAAATTATCAGAACGATCAAAATTTAATTCAAAAAGTTTATCCATTATCTTTTTATAAGATACAAATGATTTAGATCGCTCACCTTCTTTAATTGTAAAAACATTTATATTTTTATTCTTAATAATTTCTTTTACTTTCTTAAGGTATTTTTTAGGTACTCCTGTATCAGTAATAATTAAAATTTTGGTATTATTTCCAAGATGTTTATTAAGTACCGATTTTGGTAAATTTTTACCAGTTATATGAATATCGTACCTTGAAGCGCCTTTACCAGCTGATACTATTGCCATAATTAACCTTTAACCAAAGATACTATTTCTGCTGCGACTTCTTTGCTGGATTTATTTTCGGTTTCGACAATATGATCGGATACTTCTTCGTAAAAGGCTTTTCTTTCTTTATGTAACTTTGTAAGTATTTCCTCAGCATTCCCATTTTTAAGTAGTGGCCTATCTTTATCTTTTGCTGTTCTTTCAACTTGAACTGATATTGGAGTAGATAAATAAAAAACAGTACCTCTTGAAGAAAGAAGCTCTCTATTATCATCCGATAATATTATTCCACCACCAGTTGATAAAACTATAGAATTTTTCTTAACCATTTCATCAAGAATATCGCTCTCTCTTCCTCTAAAACCTTCCTCACCTTCAAGATCAAAAATCCAGTCAATGGAAGCACCAGTTCTTGATTCTATTTCTTCATCAGTATCAAAAAAATTAAGGAACATTTCATCAGATATAATTTTACCTACGGTAGACTTACCGGAACCCATAGGACCAACAATAAAAATATTCATAGTTAATTAAATAATTCAAGATTTTAACATCTTAGACAATAAATACACTTTTTAAATTCTAAATGATATATTTTCTTCTACTATAGATTTAAAATATATTATGCAGAAGTTAGTTAAGATCTCATTCGTTTTTAGTACCTTTTTTTGCCTGCTTGTAATTATCTTAATTTTATCTTCATATTTTCTTTTAAAACCTGACTTACCTGAAATTAATTTAGTTGATGAATCTGAGCTTCAGATGCCCTTAAAAGTATTCACCAAAGATGGTGTAATGATTGGTGAATTTGGAGAAATCAAACGAAGACCTATTGATTATTCGATGATTCCTGAAGATATAAAGAATGCTTTTCTAGCAGCAGAGGATGATAATTTCTTTAACCATCAGGGGATAAGTTATGCAGGTTTAATTAGGTCTTTCGTAAGGTGTCTAAGGTCTTCTGGATGTGAAGGGGGCGGGGGAACAATAACAATGCAAGTTGTAAGAGGGTACTTGTTAACAAGAGACCAAACAATTATTAGAAAAATAAAAGAGATATTTTTAGCTCTTGAATTAGAAGGCGCCATTAGTAAAGAAGAAATTTTTGAGTTGTATGTGAATAGAATTTTTCTTGGTAATAGATCATATGGTATTGAGGCTGCCTCAAATACTTATTTTGATAAAGGTCTGAATGATCTAAGTATAAGTGAATCTGCAACTATAGCAGCTTTAGCCCAACTTCCATCACGAGTTAATCCTGTAAAAGACCCCAGAAGAACATTGCAAAGAAGAAACTGGATTTTATCAAGAATGCTATTACTCAATTACATTGATGAAGCTCAATATCAAGAAGCATTATCTCAAGAATTAAAAATAGCAAATAATATTAACTTGTATGAAGTCGAAGCAAGCTATTTAGCAGAATTGGCAAGACAAGAAATAATAATGAGATATGGTTTGAGAGCATATAAAGAAGGTTGGTCTGTTTTTACAACTATAGATTCAAATTCACAAAAAGTAGCCAACGAAAGCATGTTGGAAGAACTATTTAATTATGACAAAAGACATGGGTGGAGAACTGCAAGTAATTATCGAAATCTTTTTAATGATAATCAAATAAAGTTACTTAATAGCTTGAATTTAGATTTTTTAATTTCAGAAAGTTATATCAATGATGTTGATCTTTACGAGAATACTATTCCTAACATATTAACAGGAATATTTGATTCACATTCCTACTATAAAGGATTCACAAAAGGTTTAGTGATTAATGTTGATGGTAATAATCTTATCGTAATCGATGAAGGTTTTGATTTGAAAGAAGTTAATTGGACAAATGAATATGGATGGGCAAAAGAAAGATTTTCAATAAATAACTACGGACAACCACCAAATAATTTTAATGATATTGTTAGTTTTGGTGATCTTGTTTATTTAAAGAATAACGAAGGTTTTTATTCTCTTGACCAGATACCGGAAGCAGAAGCCTCTTTAATTTCAATAAACCCAACTTCTGGAGAGGTTATCGCCTATTTAGGTGGTAAAAATTTCAAAGAAAGTAGTTTTGATAGAATTAGGCTTTCTAACCCGCAATCAGGCTCAAGCTTTAAACCTTTTATTTATTCAGCTGGTCTTGCTAATGGATATAATCTGTCTACATTGATTAACGATGCTCCTATTGTTTTTGATGATGAGAATCTTGAGAGCGCATGGAGACCACAAAACTACACTGGAGAATTTTATGGACCTATATCTATAAGGGAGGCTTTAACCAAATCAGTAAATATTGTTTCTATAAAACTATTAAGAGAATTAGGTATTGATCAATCTCATGATTATTTAGGAAATTTTGGTTTTAAAAAATCTAAGCTGCCAAACGATCTCTCCTTAGCACTAGGTTCTGGAAATTTTTCTCCCTCAGAAATGGTAAGAGCTTATAGTGTTATTGCAAATAAAGGCTTTATCACTGATATTCATTTTATTGATACTATTCAAGATAGGTTTGGAAATATTATTTTTTCTAATGATAATTTCACAAGCCAAAGCAATGTTAAAAATATTAATGCTTTTCCTTGGTTAGATACATTAGAGATGAGTACCAAGAAACCATATTACATTTTAGATCCTCTAAATGAGAAAGAAAGAGTAATTGATGAAAGGATTTCATTTTTAATTGAAGATGTTCTGAAAGGATTTATGAAAAATGGCGTAGCAGGTCGTAAATCTGCATTCTTAGAAAGGGATGATATAGCTGGCAAAACAGGAACTACCAATGATTCTATTAGCACTTGGTTTTCAGGATTCCATAGAGAATTAGTTACAACAATTTGGGTGGGTACAGATGACTTTACATCGTTAGGTGAAAATGAATATGGCTCAACAATAGCGCTACCTATATGGTTAAATTATATGAATTTTAAACTAGACTCTCTTGAAGTATCTCAAGATCCAATACCGGAAGACATTTCATTTGTAAGAGTTAATAAATTAAATGGCGAAATTGATATTAATTCAAAAGAAAATTTTTATTTTGAATTATTTCTTAAAGAAAATATTAACTAACTTTTAAAGATGCTTCTTGATAGAAGTTCCCATACATTTTCAATGTAAGTTGAAGGAGAATCCTTGAATTTAGATCTTATATACCTGCTAATATTACCTTCAATAGTAGTAACAATTAATTGAGCCGAGATGCCTGGCTGAGCAGTCAAATTATCAGCATCCTCCTTGAGTATTTGTCTAAGCATTAATTCAAATCTTTCGTAAAATTGAATAACACTATCGCTAACATTTTGTTCATCAGATGAAAGAGCTTCCCTTGAAAGCAGTCTTGCAAAACCTTTATTTTTTTCGACAAATATCATAAAAAAGATAAATGCATTTTTAACTTTATCTTTAGAAGATAATTTACTCTTTTTAAGCTCATTACACTTTGTAAAAATTGCGTCATCACAGAATTTGAATAATTCAGCATAAATAGATCTTTTGCTTGGAAAATGCCTATATAAGGCTGCTTCAGTTATTTTAGATTTTTCTGCAAGTGCTGCAGTAGTAATTTTAGATAAAGTTCTTTCTTCCAGCATGCCTGCAAGAGACTGTAAAATAATATTTTTCCTATCTTTTTTCATTCTTTAGACTAAATTTATATCAATATCAGGACAAATGCGAGAAAGTTCATTTAGAAAATCATTTTTAATTTGATTTAGATCATTGGCAGAGTTTCCTTCAAATCTAAGAACTAACTTAGGAGTTGTATTGGAGGCTCTTAATAAACCCCAGCCATTCTCAAAATTAATTCTCAATCCATCGATTGTAATTTTTTCTCCATTTAACGTGCACTTTGAAGAAAAGTCTTTAATTATTTGAAATTTTGTTTCATCAGTTACATTTATATTAAGTTCAGGAGTAGAAAAAAGAACTGGTAACTCGCTATTGATTTCAGAGATTGTCTTATTTTCTTTTGAAATTAGCTCGATGATTCTTGCACCGGAATAATGTCCATCATCAAAGCCATACCATTTATCATTAAAAAAAATATGACCACTCATTTCTCCGGCAAGTAAAGGACTATGCTTCTTAATAGCATTTTTAATGTGGAAATGACCTGTTGGTGACATGATGGCAGTCCCACCAAGCTGTGAAATTATTTCAGGTAGAGCATTTGAACATTTAACATCAAAAATTATTGAGCCTTTATTAGATTTAAGAATATCCTTGCTTAACATCATCATAATTTTATCTGGAAATATTATTTCACCCTGGTCAGTTATAAGACCGACTCTATCTCCATCTCCATCAAATGCCAGGCCTAGATCAGCACTTGTTTCCTTTACTTTTGATATTAACTCAGTGAGATTTTCTATTTTTCCAGGATCGGGGTGATGGTTAGGAAAATTACCATCGATTTCACTATATAATTCAACAACTTCACATCCGATGTTTTTAAATAATCTAGGCGCTATACATCCTGCAGCTCCGTTACCACAATCAATGACTACTTTAATTTTTTTACCTGATTTCAGATCAATATTTTCTTTAACCTCATTGATGTACTCTTCTTTAATATCTTGAAATGAAGTCACACCCAATTTATCAGGAATGGTTGCATCAATGTCAATAAGATTATATATCTCACTACCTGAAACTGGCTTATCATTTATGATGAGTTTTACACCATTATAATTTTTTGGATTATGACTTCCTGTTATCATCACACCGCTTTTAGATTCTTGTTTTTGTGAACCAAAATAAAGCAAGGGAGTCGTTACTAATCCAAGGTTGATTACATCAATGCCATGACTTTCTAAAGATTGTGATAAGGAGGTAAGAAGATTTTTTCCAGAGATTCTTCCGTCTCTGCCAACACATATCTCTGAGACTCCTTCTCTTTGACATTTTATTGCTATACCTTTTGCAATATTAGTCATTACTTTTTCATTGATCTCATCAGGATAAATTCCCCTTATGTCGTATTCTCTAAAAATAGATTTGGTTATTTCCATGTTTTTCTTTTGTTATATCAATGATTTTGCAATAATACCTAAGCTTAATTATATCTTGAAACGTGTTTGTAAATACCAAAAACAAATTAATATGGAAAAATGGATCATTCAAGAAATGGGATGATACAAATGTTCATATTCTATCTCATACTCTGCATTATGGAACTGGTGTATTTGAAGGGGTGCGCGCATATAAAACCTCTAGTGGCCCTGCAATTTTTAGGCTAAAAGAGCATACAAATAGACTCTTCAATGCTGCTAGAAAAATTAACATAACAATCCCTTTTTCAGAAGATGAAATTAATGAAATTCAATGTGACATATTAAATAAGAACAAACTTGATGAAGGTTATATTAGGCCTATCGTGTATCTCGGAAATGAGGGATTGGGTCTACGTGCAAAAGACCTTAGTGTGAATGTTGCAGTTGCTGCATGGGAATGGCCTTCCTACATGGATCCAAAAGCGAAGGAACAAGGAATTTCAGTGATCAAATCATCTCATAAGCAATATGAGAATCCATTACATTCTGGGAACAAAATTATAGGTACTTATTTCAGTAATACCATGGCGCTTCATGAGGCTATAGAATGTGGTGCAGACGAAGCCATTATGATGGATAAAAATGACTTTGTATCTGAAGGGAGCGGTGAAAATATTTTTCTAATTAAGGATAGAGTCATCTATACACCAAAAACAGATAATTGTTTAGATGGGATAACCCGCCAATCCGTAATACAGATTGCTAAAGATCTTGACATTGAAATAATTGAAAAAAATATAGAATTTAAAGATTTGGTAGAAGCTGACGAAGCATTTTTCACAGGCACGGCAGTGGAGATAACTCCAATAACAAAACTTGACAATAAACCTATAAATAATGGTGAAAGAGGTGAGGTAACATGCAAGCTTCAAAACAAATTCCAAGAAATTATTTCTGGTAAAAATTCTTTATACGAAAATTGGTTAACTTACACAAGATAATAACTTTTGCAAAAATTAAATATAGCAATCCTTAGTTATAGAAGCGCTAAATTTGGTGGGGGACAGGGTGTTTATGTAAAAGATATTTCGTTAGCCTTGACCTTGGTTGGTCATAATGTTGATGTTATTTCTGGACCGCCATATCCCGATCTTCATGAGGGAATTAATTTAATAAAATTACCTGGCTTAAATTTATTTGAAACATTCTCATTTAAAGACAGGATTAAAAAATTATTTTACAAAAAACAAAAAAAAATCAACGATTACTATGAATTTTTCTCAGTTTTATTTGGTGGTTTTCCAGAAATGAAAACTTTTGGAGATAGGGCAAACGATTTTCTAAGTAATAACAATTATGATTTAGTTCTAGACAATCAATCTTTAAGCTATGGGATGCTTGAGATACAGAAAAGATTTCCTTTTATTGAGATTATTCACCACCCAATTACTTTTGATTATAAGTATGAACTAGCATCATCTAAAAAGATAAAATATAAATTTTCAAGATATAGGTGGTATTCGTTCTTAAAGATGCAAAAAAAAGTAGCTCCTAAAATCAATAGAATTGTTTCACCTTCTCAAAGCTCAAAAGATGGAATCATCAAGGAGTTTAAGTGTAATGAAGAAAACATAACTGTTATTAATAATGGATTAGACACTGATGAATTCAGACCCATCTCAAAATATATAAGAAATCCATACAGATTAATCACCACAGCTAGTGCCGATGTTCCACTGAAAGGATTAGATTATTCTTTAAAAGCTCTGAAAGATTTAAAGTCAGATTTTCCTGAGATGCACTTAATAGTAATTGGTTCAATTAAAGAGAATGGACATACTCAAAGATTAATCAATGAGCTTGATATAAAAGATAGCGTATTTTTTAAGTCTAATATTACAAAAGCGAAAATTACAGAATTATATTCAACGAGCTCAATAGCGATAGTAAGTTCTTTATATGAGGGGTTTGGATACCCAGTTATAGAAGCCATGAGTTGTGAGGTGCCTTTGATCGCAACTAATATTTCATCTATTCCTGAATTAGTAGATGATTATGCTACTTTAGTTGATCCCAAGAGCCATAAAATGATATCTGACTCTGTAAAAGAAATAATGATAGATTATAAAAAATATAAAGAAATAGCTATAAATGGAAGACAGCATGTAATTGATAGATTTAATTGGGCTAAAATTACAAAACAATACGAGAATATTATTTTAAAAACGATAGAAAAATTTAACGATGCTAACCTTTAACTTTAAAAAACATGAAATTAATCAAAAAGGCGTAATGCTTGATGTTGGCTGTGGAGAAGGGCGTCATATATTTGGGATTATGCAAGATTATCCTTTAATGAAATGTATTGGATTAGACATGGATAATGAATCTTTAGAAAAGGCTGAAGAGGGTTTCGAGTACTTCAAATCAATTTCAGAAGCCGGAGCTCAATTTTTAAAAGGTTCTGCATATTCATTACCCTTCCCAGATGAAAGCATTGATCTAATAGTATGCTCAGAAGTGCTTGAACATCTTCATGAATATAATGATGCTGTCAAAGAGATTCATAGAGTTTTAAAACCAGGTGGGAAATTTTATGCAAGCGTTCCGGCTACATGGCCTGAAAAAATATGTTGGAAACTTTCAGAAGAATATCAAAATCAACCAGGTGGGCACCTTAGAATATTTAGTCAATCAGGATTAATCTCTGAAATAAAAGAATCTGGATTTAAGTTTTTATCATCTGAGAAATTCCATTCGATCCATAGTCCTTATTGGTGGCTCAGGTGTTTCTTTTGGAATACGCAGGATAAAAATTTTTTAGTAAATCTTTACAAGAAAATGCTTGAGAGACATATTCTCAAAAAACCTTTCTTCATTAATTTATTAGATAAAGCCTTAAATCCAATCATGGGCAAAAGTTTTTCAATGTATTTTAAAAAAATATAGAAATGCAAAAGCCTCCTAGAAGACCACTAAAAAGATATATTCGAACCCCAAAGATAGATTTCTTTATTGAAATAGCTACATATATAGAATCAATTCAATTAAAATCTGGTGCAATTCCATCTAACGAAGATGGCTCCCATGACCCATGGGATCATATTGAATCAATAATGGGTTTAAGTTTTGCTAACAAGTTGGATTCTTCTAAGTTAGCATTTCAGTGGTTAATTGAAAATCAAAATATAGACGGAAGTTGGCATGCTAAATATGATGATCTAAAATCAATTGAAAGAAATAAGCCAACACATTTTGCACCTTATATTGCAGTCGCTGCATTACATTTTTATAAAATTTCCTCTGATAAAAAATTTTTAAAAAAATTGTGGCCTACTATTGAATCCGCAATTAATTTTTCAACAAACTTACAGATATCTAATGGGACAATACCTTGGTCTATTGATTCCGAAGGACTTATAGAAGAAGATTATTTACTTACAGGTTCTTCCTCTATTCTTAAAAGCATCGAGTGTGGTCTTGCTATTTCAAAATTACTTAATAACCATAAGAATATCGGAAAGTGGCTTAAATGCTATGAGTTATTATCTGATGCAATAAAAAACCCATCTGGGAAATTCGATTTATTAAAAGATAGGAAAAGATTTTCAATGGATTGGTATTATCCGATTCTCTCTGGATGTTTGAATAATGATGAAAAGTCTTTCTACATCCAGAAAGTCTTTAAGGATTTTTATATAGAAGATATTGGTATTAAGTGTGTTGTTGAAGAGCCATGGGTTACCGTTGCCGAAACAAGTGAATTTATAATTTCTTTGGTAGGTTGTGGAGATGAAAATACAGCGAGAAGATTGCTTTTTGACGTATTTAATATATCTGATCAAAATGGAATTCCCTATATGGGATGGCAATATGAAGAAAATATTTTTTGGCCAGAAGAAAAGCCTAGCTGGACTTCGGCAGCTTTAATAATTGCTGCCGACACCGTACTTAATTATTCAGATGCATCAGATTTATTTATCAAGAATCAATCAATTCTTTATTAAGCAAGCAATAGTGTCGACCCTTTCATATAGCTCGTAGTTATTTTTAAGAGCTTTTTTATATATCTCGTATGGGGCTTGACCTCCTTCATCAGGGTTTTCAAAGATATCATGTATTACTAATGACCCACCAATCAATATTTTAGGTTCCCATGAGATATAGTCCATTAATGCAGATTCAATAGAATGCCCACCATCAATAAAAACCATCCCTAATTTAGATGACCAGTTTTCTGCAACTTTTGAAGATTCTGAAATAATTGGCACTATATTTTTTGCACCATATTCGTTTACATTTTTTATAAATAAAGGGAGAGTATTTACTTGTTCTTTAGAATGATCATATATTTCTTTATCATAATATTCTTCATTGAGCTGATGTTCTTCTGATCCATAATGATGATCTATTGTAAACACCAATTGGCCATTAACCGATGCACCTTTAGATAAGTATAGAGCTGATTTTCCACAATATGTTCCTATTTCTAGAATTGGTCCAATATTAGAAAAATTAATAGCCCAATTAAAGAGAGCATTCCCTTCATGTTTCGGCATAAAACCCTTTATTTTGTCGATGTCATTAATATTCATTTGTATATATTTTTACCAAGAGTTGATTTAAACCTTCTATGCTGCCAAAGATATTCAAAGGGATTTAGTTTAATTTTATTTTCAATAAATTTATTTAAATCTTTTGAAAATTTAAGATCATCCACACTATTAAAATTTAATTCTTCAATATCAAGAATTAACTTACTATTCTCAATATAACTATTAAAGAAGTAGGCTTTACAACCTGTTTTTTTTATAATTTTAGATGGTGCAGAAACACTTGCTGCAGGCTGGTTAAAAAAATATATTTCATTAGATTTATTTAGTCCGTAATCTTGATCGGGAGCATAAAGAACTGTTTTTCCTTTCTTAAGCCACTTTATAAATCTAATAGTATTGTCTCTGTCAACAATCCCTTTCATTCCCCTTAATCTGCCTTTTTCCTGAATTGATTGAAAGTACTTAGAGTTATGTCGTCTTTCTACACCATAGATTTCTGAATGCATACCCAGTATTCTTGCATCAAGTTCTAAATGTAGCGAATGCTTAAAAAGCAGAAGAACTCCATTCCCCATACTTTGTTCTTTTAATAAACTATCCAAGCCATTTATTTTATAAGGAATACTTTTATTTATTCTTTTATTTGACCAAAACCAAGCCACACCAGTATCGAAAAGAGTACGACCTGACAAAAATATATGTTTTCTATATATCTCATTACGCTCTTCTTTGCTGTTATTTTGAAAACATAAATCGATATTTATTTTGCTATATTTATTTCTTTTAAGAGGGGTTAAATAAAAGAAAAAACCAGCAAAATATGAAAGAAACAGCTGAAACCATCTCGGAAGTAACAACAAAGCCCTCCAAAATGTGATAAGAATTATTAATAATGCATTATTCATATAATATTAAGATGTATTATTACATTATTAGACACTTTAATTATTAATGAGATTATTTTTATACAACAGCTTTTTATTTATTTTATTACCATTTATAGCAATAAGGTTAATTTTCAAGAGTACTCAAGATAAAGACTACATAAAGAATTTTCTTAATAGGCTTGGTTTTTACAAAGAAAAAAGTAGAGCCAATCTTATTTGGTTTCATGCGGTAAGCTTAGGAGAGGTAATTGGCTCTCAAGTCATTATTAAAAAAATACTAGAAAATAATAATATTATTATTTCTGTTTCTACTCCAACAGGATTAAGACAAGCTAAGAAAATATATGGAGATCAGGTATTGGTGGTTTATGCTCCATGGGATTTTATATTTTTTATTAAAAATTTTATTAATAGGTTCAAACCTAAGGCCTTGATCTTGTTTGAAACAGAAATCTGGCCTTCAATGATTCATGAGATGTGGAAAAATAAACTTCCCATAGTATTATCAAATGCAAGATTATCCGAACCTTCCTTTAAAAAATATAAACTCGTAAAGCCTCTTATTGGAGATACTTTTAATAAAATATCCTTAGTTCTTGCACAAAGTTCTGAACATGTCGAGCGCTTTAAAAGTATCGGCATTGACTTGGAAAATATTGTTAAAGTTGGTTCAGCAAAATTTGATTTTGATGGAGCCGATCATTCTGACTCATTTAAAGTTGGAAATCACTATAACTATATCCTTGGTGCCAGCACTCATAAAGGAGAAGATCAAATAATAGTTGATGCTTATACCAAGCTAAAAAAAGAGTTCCAAGACTTAAAATTAATCTTAGTTCCTAGACATCCAGAAAGAGCATATTCAATTTTAAAAATTTTGCATGACAATAAAATCGATTCTCATATATCTTCAAATCTCAAATTCAAAGAAACCATTGATGTAATTGTTATAAATAAAACAGGATTACTTAATCAATTATATGAGAAAGCCAAAGTTTCATTTATTGGCGGTAGTCTTCTAGAAAAATATGGAGGACATAATATTATTGAACCTGCATTAAATAAAAGCCCATTTATAGTAGGACCTTATATGAAAAATTTTGATGATGTTCTTAATTTATTTATCGAAAAAAATGCATGCATTCAATTAAAAAATTCAGAAAAACTATTTGATGCTTTCAAAAAATTACTTAATAATAATGAATTGAGGTCTCATATGATACATAATGCATATGATGTAATAAACGAGAACAAGGGATCATCAAATAAGCAATATACACATATTCAAAATTTAATAACTCAATTATGAAATTAGTAACAGCAATAATAAAACCTTTCAAAGTAGAAGAAGTAAGAGCTTCATTAGATGAAATTGGAGTTTCTGGAATGACAATGACTGAAGTAAAGGGATTTGGCAGACAAAAAGGACATACAGAGCTATACAGAGGGGCAGAATATACAATTGATTTTCTGCCAAAGATTAAGATTGAAATAGCCGTTGCTGATGAGATAGTCGATCAAGTCAAATCAGCAATAATAAAATCTTCAGCATCGGGCAAGATTGGAGATGGAAAAATATTTGTTTCGCCAATTGATGAAGTGATCAGAATTAGAACAGGCGAAACAAATGAAGACGCACTTTAAATAATAATTAAAATAAAACTACCAATCGCTTTTCTTTTTGGGCCAACAGCTTCGGGTAAAACTGACTTAGCTATCAAATTAGCAGACAGATTTCCCATTGAATTAATAAGCGTTGATTCAGTTATGGTTTATAAAGACTGTGATATAGGATCTGCAAAACCGAGTAAAAATATCTTAAAAAAATATCCCCATAAAATGGTTGATATCAAAAATTTAAATGAGATATTCACAGCAGCAGAGTTCTGTAACATTTCACATGAAATAATTGAGAATTCTCATTTGAATAATAAATTGCCATTATTTGTTGGAGGCTCAATGATGTATTTTAAGTCTTTGCTTAATGGGATGCATGATTTACCTGATAGAGATAATGACTACCGAAGTGAATTAGAAAAACTTAACTTAGAAAATGGGCCTAATTATCTATACCACATATTAAAGAGTATTGACCCAGTATATGCAGAAGGATTAAACAAGAATGATAATATTAGAATAATTAGAGCACTTGAAGTATTTAAAATTACTGGCAAAACCTTGAGCCAAATTTTAACAAAACCTTCTAAGAATTTACTTTCGAAAAAATATTCAATTTCTCAATTTGGAATTTTGCCTGATAGAGAGGTGCTCCATAAAAGAATTGAAAGAAGATTAAAAATAATGATTGAAGAGGGCTTGGAGGAAGAGGTTAGCAGCCTATTAGATAATTATAATATTGCTCAAAACCATCCGATACGTAAATCTGTAAACTATAAACAAATGTTTAGTTACTTAAACAATGAATTTGACAGTAATACTTTTTTTAAAAAGTCATTATATGCCTCAAGGCAACTCGCAAAAAGACAAATGACCTGGTTAAGAAGCTGGGATAAATTTAAAGATATTGAAATAAATGAATTAAAGCTTATAGATGATGATTTTAAAAAAATGATATCTTTGCTTTAAATATAATAATAAGTCCCAACATAAGTTTATAATAGACAAAACATTGAGGTAGTTAGAAGTGAATTGGGATAATAAAGATAAAGACCCATGGGGCAATAATAATAATAATGAAGCACCTGATTTTGATGAAATAATTAAGAAGTTTTCTTCAATTCTTGGAGGTAGAAAATCCTCTAGTAATGGATCAGGTAAAAATGGAGGTGGAAATAGTTTTAAGTTTTCATCGCCCAGGATTTTTATTTATGCGTTATTTGCTTTTTCAATAGTATATGCGTCACAGTGCATCTATCAGTTAGATGCCTCTGAAAGAGCAGTAATTTTGAGATTTGGTGAATTCTATGAAGAACAAGAAGAGGGATTAAATTTTAGATTTGCAGGGATTGATGAAAGATATATCGAAAATGTTTCATTAACACGAAGATATACTCAAACAAACAGCATGTTAACAAAGGATGAAAATATAGTTGATGTTACCGTGTCAGCCCAGTATAGAATTTCTAATCTAAAAGATTTTGTCTTAAATGTTAAGGATCCTGAAGGAAGCTTAAGGAATGCAATTGAAAGTGCTTTAAGGCATGTTGTGGGCGATAATACGCTTGATCAGACATTAACAGTTGGAAGAGAAAATATCGCACAAGAAGTCCAATCAAGACTCCAAGAAATTCTTAATATATACAAAGCAGGATTAATTGTTCAGCAAGTTAATATAGAGAAAACTGATCCTCCAGCTGCAGTAAAAAATGCATTTGATGATGTTGTTGCTGCTCGCGAAGATAAGGAAAAACTCCAAAATGAGGCTGAAAGATATGCTCTATCCATTGTTCCTGAAGCAAGAGGCCAAGCTCAAGCAAGAATAAGAGATGCAGAGGCATACAAGTTAGCGGTTGTTGCAAATTCTGAAGGAGAGGTTTCAAGATTTAATAAATTATTAGAAGAATATAAAAAAGCACCAGAGGTAACAAGAGATAGATTATATCTAGATGCACTTCAGTCTGTGTTATCTAATTCAACTAAGATCATGGTAGATGTTGAAGGTGGAAATAATCTTTTATATTTGCCTTTAGATAAAATAATGGAAGAAAACAAAAAGAAAGGTGATGATGATGATGAATAAAAATACATACTCAATAATTTTTGCTGCGTTATTATTTGGAATACTTGTTAATAGTATTTTTATAGTTAACGAAAAAGAAAGAGCAATTGTTTTTCAATTTGGTGAAGCTGTAAGGCCAGATATTCCAGTTGGGTTGCATTTTAAATTACCAATAATACAAGATGTAAAAAAATATGATTCAAGAATTCAAACTCTTGATGAAGAGCCAGATAGAATCCTTACTGTTGAGAGTAAATATTTATTAGTTGACTCTTTTATTAAGTACAGAATTACAGATGTATTAACCTTTTATAAAGCTAATAATGGAAGCTTTAATAGTCTTAATAGCTTATTAGGTCAAAGATCTGAATTTATTCTTAAAAATAATTTTGGTAAGCGTACTGTTACAGAGGTTGTTTCTGGAGAGAGAGATGAATTAATGGGTATTATGTTAAATTCTCTAAATGATTCTGTTTCAGATCTTGGTGTTGAGATTATAGATTTTAGAGTCAAAAGAATAGATTTGCCGTCTAATTTAAGTAATTCTGTTTATGAAAGGATGAGAACAGAAAGAAATAGACTTGCTGAAGAGCTAAGATCTGAAGGTAAGGAGATAGCACGAGAAATTACTGCAATTGCTGATAAAGATAAAGTAGTTATTTTAGCTGAAGCATACAAAAAAGCTGAGCAACTTCGAGGTGAAGGCGATGCAACAGCAGCAGCAATCTATGCTGAGTCATTCTCACAAGATCCTGAATTTTATGAATTTACAAGAAGCATGAAGGCCTATGTTGAAACATTTAGAAATAAATCTGATGTTATGTTGATTGACTCAGATTCTGAATTTTTTAAATATCTCAATGATAAAAAAGAACAAGATTAAGGATTAATAGTGTCTGAAAATACTCTAATCCTTGGTCTTCAATGGGGGGATGAAGGAAAGGGTAAAATAGTAGACAATCTTAGTGAATCAATAGATATTGTTTGTCGTTTCCAGGGTGGTCATAATGCAGGCCATACAATTAAAGTTGATGGAGAAAAAACTGTACTCCACCTTATACCTTCAGGGATATTGCATAATAGTGCTAAATGTTTAATTGGAAATGGCGTTGTTCTATCACTGGATGCATTAAATAAAGAAATAAATAATCTTAAAAAAAGGAATATTAATTTTAAAGACAGATTTTTTGTTAGCTCTGCCTGTTCTTTAATACTTCCAAGCCATATAACAATTGATCAAGTAAGAGATAAAAAGGAATCTATAGGAACTACAGGAAGGGGTATCGGCCCAGCATACGAAGATAAAGTTGGCAGAAGGGCGATTAGGTTTGGAGACATTGCCAATGAAGATATTTTAAGAGAAAAGGTCCAACTGCTTGTAAGCTACCACAACCGATTATTAAAAGATTTGTATCAACACCCACCCCATGATGTTGATGAGGTTTTTAATGAGATTTTGAGATATAAACATTTATATGATGAATTTTGTATTGATTCTCAAGACAAAATGTATGAATGGATTAAAGCAAATAAATCTATCTTATTTGAAGGAGCCCAAGGAACGCTGCTGGATATTGATCATGGTACATATCCGTACGTAACATCATCAAGTACTACTGCTGGAGGAGTTTCAACAGGTCTTGGCATAGGACCAAAATTTATAGATAAAATAATTGGCATATCTAAAGCCTATACAACGAGAGTTGGAGAGGGGCCATTTTTAACTGAATTATTTGATAAGGATGGTCAGTTACTTGCAGAGAAAGGTAATGAATTTGGAGCAACTACAGGTAGACCCAGAAGATGCGGGTGGCTTGACTTAGTTGCACTTAAAAAAGCTGTTTTCACAAATTCAGTTACTGACCTATGTATCACAAAATTAGATGTTCTTGATGAAATGAAAAAAATAAGAGTCTGTGTAGAATATAATAACCAAGAGCCAATTTATAAGGATTTTGAAGGTTGGCTATGTTCTACCGAAGGCATTACTGAATATTCAGAATTACCCGAAAAAGCAAAAGAATATATAGAATTTATTGAAGAATTTATAGAATGTACTGCTTCTATCATTTCAACAGGCCCATCAAGAGATCAAACTATCTCAAGATAGACTTAGATAACCTTAAGAAATTTATCTAAACCAGCATTAATGAATTTATAAGAATCTGGACTAGAAAACTTTTTTGAAAGTCTTAACGATTCATCAATAGTTACAAGCTTATCTAATTCTCCAAAAAGCATTTCGTTAATTGCAAAGTATAGAATTGATTTATCAATAAGTTCTATGCTCGAATTTTTTATACCCAATGAAGCTATAGAAGCTTCTATTTTGTCTTTATTTTTTTCTATTGATTTCATAGACGAAGAAAACATCTTAAAGTCGACCTTCTTTAATTTATGCTCTTCTTTAAATTGTTTAATTATCTTTGCAGCTTTTTGATCATCAAATAACATTTGAAAAATAGCCTGAATTAAATATTCCCTTGTTCTAACCTCGATTTTGAAATTAGCTAGATTTTTCATTTATGAGCTGGATCAAAGCGTAGGTATTATTTTCGGTATTTTTTACGCGTCTTTTCTCAAGCTGAGCTAGATTTTCTACACATATAACATTATTAATAATCGCTATATTACAAAAACTCTCAGCAAGTGATCCAATAGATCTAAACGTTTCATTTGTAACAAGTTCGTAATGAATAGTTTCACCTCTTATAACTATCCCATTAAAAATTATCCCAATATAATCATCATGTTTTACAATATGATGTTTGGCTACAGCTGCAAGCTCAAGTGCTCCAGGAGCAGTTGCTGTTATAACTCGAGTAGACATAAGCGCATCCTCTGACATGCTAGCATCTTCTAGTATATTTATTACAATATTCGACATATCAACGGTTTCTTCATCATACCAAGCTGTTTGAACTACTAATATTTTATTCATTTATAAATCCTGTAATTTCAATATCAAACCCTGAGACGGCATTATATTTGGTAGGGGTTCCAAGAACAGTAATTTTTTTTAAATCCAAAGCTCTTAAGATTTGAGAACCAACACCTATGACCCTTCTATTGCTTTTTGGTTCAATTTCCTTTTCTTCAAGTTTGTTCAACCAATAGCTTTTTGCGTCTTTATAGTTAATTAGTACAAACAACCCTGTGCCTTCATCGGCAATTCTTTTTAATGAGTCTCTTATAGACCAATTTTTTCCAAGCTCATCTATTCCTAAAGTATCTTGAAGAATGCTCTGAGTTTGAACCCTTACAAGTGGTGATTCAACTGATTTAATATCACCTTTTGAAAGGGAAAAATGATATTCATCATGTATCTTGTCTCTCCATACATTTAATTTAAATTCACCAAATTCATTTTCTACATCTTTATTGAGAATAGACTCAACAGTTGCATCCATTGATAATCTATAATCAATCAAATCAGCGATGGTGCCAACTTTTATATCATTCTTTTCACCAAATTTTATTAGATCATCTCTTCGAGCCATAGTTCCATCATCATTCATAATTTCACATATAACACCTGCAGACTGTAATCCAGCCAACTTTGCCAAATCGCATGCAGCTTCAGTATGACCAGCTCTGCTAAGAACACCACCTTTCATTGCCTTTAAAGGAAATACATGTCCAGGTTGAACGATATCTGATGGTTTTGAATCTTTATTTACTGCTGTTTTTATGGTGTGAGATCTGTCAGCTGCAGATATTCCAGTAGTTATTCCTTCAGCAGCTTCAATTGATACTGTAAAAGCTGTTTTATTTGCAGCTCTATTATTATTGGTCATCATTTGAAGATCATATTTCTGACAAAGTTTTGTACTCATTGGAAGACAAATTAAACCTTTTCCCTTTGATGCCATAAAGTTAATAATTTCAGGAGTGACCAAATCGGCTGCACATACTAAGTCACCTTCATTTTCTCGAGATTCATCATCAACAATGATGACCATCTTCCCATTTTTGATGTCCTGAATTATTTCTAAAATATTGCTTTTATTCATTTTTTTTAAAAATTTCTTTTATGTCGTTATCAATTTTATATGAGGATTCTAATTTAAAACCATAGTTTTCAATAGCATTATCTTTGTAAAACCAATCAATTCCCTTTTTACCAAGCTTATTAGATGAAGTATAAATAATTAACTCATCAACATATCCAGTTTGAAGAAATGCATTTGCTAATTTAGGACCAGCTTCAACCAATATTGAACAAATATCACTATCCGCATAAAAATCAATAATTTTGAATAAATTATTACTATCAAAAATATCCACAGAACCATTTTTAAAAAAATTTGATTCCTTGTTGAATGTTTTATTTGTTAGTAATATTTTTTTAGGTTGATTTAATGGAAAATTGACTCGTGCAGTCATTCTGGGGTTATCATTTCTCAAAGTATTGCCACCTGTCAAAATGGCATCATAATTAGCTCTAACTTTTTGAACATCTTTTCTAGAGGACTCAGATGTAATAAAAACTCTTTGATTGCTATCATAGTGAGACTTACCATCACTTGAAGCTGCAATTTTTACAGTAATATAGGGTTTCTTATTCTTATGTTTATAAAAGAAAAAACTATTTTGTTTTTCAACCAGATCTTCAAATAATCCATTTTTAACTTTTACACCATTATCTTTCAAGATTTTTATACCTTTACCTGCAACTTTAGGGTTAGGATCAATAGCCCCGATTATTACTTTTCTTATATCTTTTTTTACAATAGCTTCGGCACAAGAACCTGTTTTGCCTTGATGACTGCATGGCTCTAATGTGCAAATTAGAGTTAATTCTGAGAAACTTTTAAATTTTTTACCTAATTGCTTTTGAGCACTCTCAATTGCATTAATTTCAGCATGATTATGACCATAAAACTGGTGATACCCTTCAGAAATTATTTCATTATCCTTATTAATTATGATTGCACCAACCACTGGATTTGGTTTAGCGGTATATTTAAAAGATTTTGCACTATTAATTGCACGAAGCATTAATTCTTCATGATTCATTTTTTTGATTTTTTATTTCTAGGCTTTTCCTTGCTTAGAGAATTTATTTCTTCTGAAAAATCTTTTATATCTTGGAAATCTCTATAGACAGAAGCAAAACGTACATAGGCAACGCTATCTACTTTTTTAAGAGCATTCATCATTATTTCACCAATATCAATAGATTTAATTTCACGTACGCCTCTTGTTCTTATTTCTTTTAAAATTTTGCCAAATACAGTATCTATCTCCTCTACTGATAGCGGTCTTTTTTCAAGCGCTCTTAGCATACCTTTCTTTAATTTAGACCCATTAAACGGTTGCCTTTCACCATTGCTCTTAATAACTCTGGGAAGTGCAAGGTCAGCTGTTTCAAACGTCGTAAATCTTGATTGACAGACTTCACAAGATCTTCTTCTTCTAGTCTGAGCACCATCTGAAACTAGTCTTGAGTCAATTACTTTTGTATCTTCAGCTTGGCAGAAAGGGCAGAACATTTATAAATTATATACTGGAAATTTACTGGTAAGCTCTTGTACATTTTTTCTAATTTGATTTTGTAATTCAACATTATCAAAGTCATTAATAATTTCTGAAATCCATAAACTCATTAATTCAATTTCTTTTTCTTTAAAACCTCTAGTGGTCACTGCTGGAGTTCCAATTCTAATCCCTGAAGTTATGAATGGTGATGCTGGATCATTTGGAACAGCATTTTTATTGACCGTAATATTTACTGTGCCTAATAATTTTTCTAGGTCTTTACCAGTAATATTTTTATTTCGTAAATCAACTAAAACAATATGATTTTCAGTGCCATTGGAAACTATATCAATGCCATTAGACATTATGGTTTTAGCCATAACTTTTGCATTTGTCATAACTTGTTGAATATATTTTTTAAAATCCGGTTCAAGCGCTTCTTTAAAACATATAGCTTTTGCAGCAATTACATGCATCAAGGGGCCACCTTGAGACCCAGGAAAAACTGCCGAGTTTAATTTTTTTTCTATTTCTGAGTTTTCTTTTGCAAGGATTATTCCAGACCTTGGTCCTCTTAAAGTCTTATGAGTGGTTGACGTTACTACATCGGCATATGGAACTGGAGATGGATATAAATCTGCAGCAATAAGACCGGAAACATGAGCCATATCAACAAGTAAATATGCCCCAATTTCATCTGCAATTTCTCTAAATTTTTTCCAGTCAACTATTCCAGAAAATGCAGAAAACCCTGCAATTATTAATTTTGGATCATGTTCCTTAGCCAATGATCTCACTTCATCATAATTAATATCATGTGTTTCAGGATGAAGGCCATATTGAACGCTTTTATAATTTCTTCCAGAAAAATTTACTTTAGCACCATGTGTTAAATGACCTCCATGATCCAGACTCATTCCTAAAATAGTATCATTAGGTTCAAGTAACGCCAGGAAAGCTGCTGCATTTGCTGAAGATCCTGAATGTGGTTGGACATTTGCATAATCAGCTTTAAAGAGTTCTTTTGCTCTTTCAATTGCAAGATTTTCTGCTATATCAACATTTTCACACCCGCCATAATATCTCTTTGATGGATAACCTTCAGCGTACTTATTTGTTAATAAAGAACCCTGAGCTTCAAGGATTCTTTTTGATGCATAGTTCTCAGATGCAATTAATTCAATATGGTCTTCTTGTCTCTTGGCTTCCTTATCAAATGATATCCATAAATCAGAATCATAGTCTTTAATAGAACTTTGGTTAGAAAAAATATTATCGCTTCTAGATGATTTCATAATGTAAAAATGTAAATATAAAGTAAGTTAAAGAATCAGTAATAATTCTATATTATCTAGGGCTTTTTGTGCACAAAAGGTTTACTTCTTTTAGGGTAGCAAGTAGTACAAATTTCACACTTTAGACCAAAACATGATCTAGCCGAACAATATTCTCTACCCCAAAAAATAATTTGCAAGTGAAGTTTATTCCAAGACTCTTTAGGAAATATTTTTTTAAGGTCATTTTCTGTTTTTCTAACATTAATACCATTACTTAGACCCCATCTTTGAGCAAGTCTATGAATATGAGTATCAACTGCAAAAGCAGGAATGCCAAAACCTTGGCTCATGACAACTGATGCTGTTTTATGACCAACTCCTGGCAGCATCTCAAGATCAACGAAGTTATTAGGAACTTTTTGATTAAATTTTTCAACAAGAATTTTTGAAAGATTGCTAATAGCTTTTGATTTTTGAGGACCTAAACCACATGGCTTAATAATTTGAAATATTTTATCGACGGGAATTTTTGACATCTGATATGGATTAGATGCAACTGAAAAAAGTTGTGGAGTTATTTGGTTTACTCTCTCATCTGTGCACTGTGCCGATAAAAGTACTGCAATTAGAAGCGTAAAATTATCTTTATGACTAAGCGGAACAGGAGTGTCTGGATAAAATTTATCTAAAATATCTTTTACAATACTGGCTCTTTCAGATTTCTTCATCTAAATAAATGTAGCATAATATTTATATTCTTATGAATACAAAAAAAATTCAACAATATATCCTAAAGCTCAAAGATTCATTTGTAGAAGAAACAGATGAAAATAAAAAAATGTTAGACATATATATGAAGCAAATAGATGGTTCTGCAACTGATAGTGAAATTAAGGAAGCAAACTATCAACTTAGACAGGTATTAAAAAGTGTAGGTCTTGGAATTTTAGTAATTCTTCCATTCAGTCCTATCTCAATTCCATACGTATTAAAAAAAGCAAAAGAATTCGAAATAGAGTTAATTCCTGATTGGTATAAAGCTTTAAGTAAGGATGAAGATAGATTAAAATAGCAAAGATTTTATTGGAGAAATTATGAAAAATGTAGTTATTGTTGATAGTGTTCGAACTGGCTTAGCAAAGTCTCATAGAGGCGGGTTTAATATCACAAGGCCTGATGAGATGTTAGCTCATATTATTAATGCAATGTTAGATCGTAATCCGAATTTACCCCCAGAAGAAGTTGAAGATATTATTATGGGATGTGGAAATCCAGAAGGTGCCCAAGGTCATAACATAGGAAGAAATGCAGCGGTTTTATCAAGACTGCCTATAACAACTGGCGGAACAACTATTAATAGGTATTGTTCTTCTGGTCTCCAGTCAATATCTATGGCAGCGGGACAAATAATGGCAGGATGTTACGACACAGTTATTGCTGGCGGAGCAGAGACCATATCAATGATGAATATGAATATGGATAATTTTGTTAATGAAAGACTTGCAGCAGAATCTCCTGGTATTTATTTTCCAATGGGAATGACTGCTGAAGTAGTTGCTAAAAGATATAATATTTCAAGAGAAGCTCAAGACGAATATGCATGTGAAAGCCAAATAAGAACTGCTGCAGCTCAACAAGCTGGTGGCTATGATGATGAAATAATACCAATGCACACAAAAATGCTATTAACTAACAAAGAGACTGGCGAATCTAAAGAAGTTGATTGTACAGTTGATAAAGATGAATGTAATAGACCAGAAACAACACTTGAAGGCCTTTCATCATTAAAGCCTGTCTTTGATCCAGAGAATGGAACAGTAACGGCTGGGAATTCCTCACAACTTTCTGATGGAGCATCTGTTACGTTAGTAATGTCTGAAGATAAAGCTAAAGAGCTTGGCCTAAAACCAATAGCTTACTTTAGAGGCTTTACTACTATGGGTTGTGAACCAGATGAAATGGGCATTGGACCAATTTACTCAGTGCCAAAACTCCTTAAAAATTATAATTTATCTACTGAAGATATTGATTTATGGGAGTTAAACGAAGCTTTTGCAGTTCAGGTAGTATATTGTCGAGATAAGCTTGGAATACCTATGGATAAGTTAAATCTGGATGGGGGTTCAATATCAATTGGGCATCCCTTTGGCATGACCGGATCAAGACAAGTAGGACATATAACTCGTCAACTCCAAAGTTTAGATAAACAATTTGGAGTAGTAACTATGTGTATTGGTGGAGGTATGGGAGCTAGCGGATTATTTGAAAGATATCCTTCTTGATATCAGAATATAATATTTTAAATTGTTTTCAGTATTTAGTTGAAAATAAACCTGATGATATTGTATTAGTTGGCTCCGGCGATGATGCTGCTGTCATTAAAGCACAAGAAAAAGATTTAGTTCATTCAGTTGATATATCAAAAATTAATACTCATTTCCCAGAAGACAGCTTACCAGAGGATATTGCTTACAGGTCTGTTGCAGTCGCATTGAGTGATTTGGCAGCAATGGGAGCATATCCATCATTTATATCAATAGGATTGACTTCAAATATCAAAGAAATAGATTGGTATAAAAATTTTACAAAAGGCGTTGAAAAGATATTAGAAGAATATCAAATCAAATTAGTAGGAGGAGACATAACATTCGGTGAAATGAATATATGCGTAAATGTCTTTGGCTATCCGTATAACAAAATTATTACAAGATCGGGCGCAAAAAAGGGTGATTTAATATGCTTAACAGGATCTTTAGGTAAAGGACGTCAAGGACTTACTGATTGGAAAAATAATAAAAACTCTTCATATGTGGAATATTTTTTTAGACCTAAAATTCATTTTGATAAATCAATGATTATCTCAGCACAAACTCTTGTAACTAGCTGTATAGATATTTCAGACGGTTTAGTTAAGGATTTAGGCAACATATGTAAATCATCTGGAGTTGGAGCAGAAGTGCTTATAGATAAAATTCCAATCATAAATGATATCAATGACTTAACATATGGCGATGACTATGAGCTGTGCTTTACAATCAATAGAAATGCTGAGGATTGGAATGATATACATGGTTTCGTAGTAATAGGAACTATTACAGACAGCGCATCAAAAATTGAATTTAAAGAAAATAACAAGCCCATTAATTTTATAAAAGATGGCTGGGATTCATTTAAATAAAAAGATTGCTACAATTATTCAATATGCAAAAATTCCCAAATCTAAAAAACCCATTCCACTTAATTGCAACACTTGGTGGTCTTGGATTATTTCCAATAGCACCAGGAACTCTTGGAAGCATAGTTTCTTGGGTCATATTTATAATTTTATCTCATCATATAAACATGACTTTTTTGACTATTGCTTTTATTTTCTTAGCAATCTTTATTTGTGAACAAGCATCAAAAGATTTAGTCGAAAAGGATCATAAATCGATTGTTCTTGATGAGTTAGTAGGTATATGGGTCGCAATGATTCCAGTCCTTTATATTTCATCAACTCAACAAGAAAGAATTGCTTATGCTGTAATTGCTTTAATTTTGTTCAGATTTTTTGATATTCTCAAACCATTTCCAATTTCTTATTTTGATAAGAGATTTAAGAATGGCTTTGGTATAGTAATTGATGACATAGTTGCAGGTATTTTTGCAGGATTGTTAGCTTCTGCTACAGTAATTCTTTTAATTTAGACTTAATACTATCTGAATTTAGACCTGATTCTTCTAGCATTTCTTCTCTTGAAGAATGCTCAATAAATTTATCAGGAATCCCAATGAGTATTGATTTAATATTAATTTTTTCTTTTGATGCAAATTCTTGAACAGCACTTCCAGCACCACCCATAATCGAACCATCTTCAATAGAAATAAAGATATCTGATTTAGATAAAAATTTTTTGAGTAAAGATTCATCAAGCGGTTTTACGAATCTCATATCAATAAGAGTTGCTTTGAAGTCGCTTGCTACAGACTTTGCTTCTTCGATAAGAGCTCCAAAGTTTAATATAACTATTTGAGATCCTTCTTCCCTAATAATCCTTGCTTTACCGATTTGTAGTGATTCTAATTTTTCATCAATTTTGATGTTTGGGCCAGACCCTCTAGGATATCTAACAGAAGCAGGACCTTTATGATAATAAGCTGTTGTTAACAGCGCTCTTGTTTCATTTTCATCAGAAGGAGTACAAATAATCATATTAGGAATACATCTTAGATAAGCAATATCATAATTTCCAGAATGTGTTGGGCCGTCTTCACCAACCAGTCCAGACCTATCTAGTGCAAAAGTGACATCAAGGTTTTGCACAGCAACATCATGAATTAGTTGATCATAAGCCCTTTGAAGAAATGTTGAATATATTGCCACAACAGGCTTCTTTTTTTCACAAGCTAGACCTGCAGCAAAAGTTACAGAATGTTGCTCAGCAATTGCAACATCAAAATATCTATTTGGAAATTTCTCACTAAAACTGACCAGTCCTGAGCCTTCCCTCATCGCAGGAGTTATGGCTACCAATTCATCATCTTGAGATGCCATATCTACAATCCAATCACCAAAAACATCCTGATATTTTATTTTTTTTGATTTTTCATCTTTTATTGATTTTATCTTTCCAATTGCATGAAACCCTATTCTGTCTGCCTCAGCCGGATCTAAGCCAGCACCTTTTTTTGTTATAACATGTAAGAACTGAGGGCCTTCAAATTCCTTTAAATTAGAAATTACATCTTTCATTTCTTTGAGATTATGACCATCAATAGGACCAATATAATTCAATCCTAATTCTTCAAAAATTGTTCCTGGAGCAACCATAGCTTTCATTTGAGTCTCCACTTTTCTAGCAAGATGATATGCTTGAGGTAGTGGCTTTAAAAAACTTGCACCACTTTTTTTAATTCCTTTGTACATTTTGGAAGCCCATATCCTTGAAAAATAATTAGATAGCCCGCCAATATTTTCTGAAATCGACATATCATTATCATTTAATATGATTAATATATTTGGTTTTAAATGGCCGGTATGACTTAAGGCTTCAAACGCCATCCCAGCTGTCATAGCACCATCTCCAATTACAGCTACATGTTTTTTATCAGGGTTACTTTCTTTAGATCCAACAGACATTCCTAAAAGAGCACTGATTGATGTGCTAGAATGCCCAACTCCAAAAGCATCATATTCACTCTCTTTTCTTGAAGGGAAGGGAGCAAGCCCATCTTTCTTTCTTATTGTTTCAATCTTATTTTTTCTTCCAGTAAGTATCTTATGTGGGTATGCTTGATGACCTACATCCCAGACTAAATTGTCATAAGGAGTATTAAATAAGTGATGCAAGATTACTGTAAGCTCGATCACTCCTAAAGCACCACCAAGATGACCACCAGTTTGACCAACTGAATATAATAAAAATTCTCTTAATTCATTTGAAAGGGTTTCAAGCTCGTTAATTGACAAAGATCTTAAATCCGCTGGAATATTTATCTTATCAAGTAACGGTGTAGTAGGTTTTTTAGAAGGGATCTCTTTAAAAATTTTCAATTTATTTTTCCCTGTATGAAATATATTTTGCTAACTCTATTAGTAAATCAACATCCTTTGATTTTATGCTATCTAGATTAGATATTGCAGATTTAGACAGCTCATTTGATTTTTTAATTGCAGCATCAACACCCACAACAGTGGCGTAGGTTGACTTATCATTTTTTAAGTCAGAATTAGTACTTTTACCTAAAGTTTCTTTATCTGAAGTTATTTCAAGAATATCATCAATAATCTGGAAAGCTAATCCAATTTTTTTTCCAAATACTCTAAGCTCTTTTATTTTTTCTTTATCCATACCTCCAATTTGTCCTAGCATTACAGAACACTCAATCAGCTTACCTGTTTTTAGTGAATGAATATTCTTCACTGTTTCTTCATTAATTAATTTAGACTCACTTTCTATATCAAGAAATTGACCGTAAACCATTCCGTTTTTTCCACATGCATTGGCCATTAATTTAATAGCGGTAACTTTTTCATCAGACGATAAATCATCATCATTGCAAATTATTTCATAAGATAATGTTTGCAAAGCATCTCCAGCCAATATTGCATTAGCTTCGCCATATTTAATATGACATGATTTTTTACCTCTTCTATAATCATCATCATCCATACTAGGTAGGTCATCGTGTATGAGTGAGTAGGTATGCATTAACTCTATTGAAGAAGCTAGACTGATTAAACTTGCATGAGATATATTTTTATTTATTTTTCCAGAAGCCAAAACCAATCCCGCCCTTATCATCTTACCCTTACTTAAAGCAGAATAAGCCATGGCGTTTTCAATTAGGTTGGAATCACCAATACAAATTCTCATATTGGTAGAAACTTGTTCTCTTAGTTGAGACAAAAACTCTTCAAGCATTTTTTCCTATGAGCTTTCTATTTCAGATGAAGAACCATCATCTAACAGTTTTTTAATTTTTAACTCTGCTTCTTGCAATTGTTTTTGGCATTCTTTAACTAGGTTAACTCCTTCTTCAAAAGACTTAACTGAGTCTTCAAGATTAATGTTCTCATCTTCCAATTTTTTTACGATTGACTCTAGATCTGCTAAAGATGATTCGAAGTCTACTTTTTTCTCAGAGTTTGCCATGATTTATTGTAAATTATTAGACGAAGTTTGAAAGTATTTTTTGTAGTCATTTTTTAATGCATATGGCAGAGAGAGCACAGCAGGAGTTAATATTAGTGTTATAAAGGTACTAAAACCTAATCCAAAAACAATAGAGACAGCTAGGTTAGACCACCAGTCAACTATTCTGCTACCAACAAGTATATCTCTTGAAATAATATCAAGGCTAATCCCCATAGCAAGTGGCATTAAACCAAATATTGTAGTCAAAGAGGTTAATATGATTGGTCTAAGTCTTTGTTTGCATGCATTGATAATATGTATAGATTTTTCAATATGCGGTGTTTCATCTTTTAGTTTATTGAATGTATCAATTAAAACAATATTATTGTTAACCACAATCCCAGCCAAGGTGACTATTGATAACCCAGTCATTGTTGTGCTAAATGACTTGCCTGTAATTAACAAACCAAGCAATACTCCAACAAAAGAAATAGTAACAGAAGATAAAATAATGAATGATTGATAAAAACTATTAAATTGAGTGATTAACATTAATAACATCATAAATACTGCTGTTATTCCTGCAGTAATCATAAAATTATTAACCTCTTCAGTTTCTTCAGCCATCCCACCAAAGCTATAGGAAATCCCACTTCCAAGATCTGAAGATTTTAACCAATTATCAAGTTCATTTACCTTCGATGAAACTTCTGATTCATCCTTTGTTCCTGCTCCAACCTCCTGAAAATATTTACCATTTTTTCTATTTACAGTTTGGCGATTTTCTTTTGGAACTACATTTATAAAAGAACTAACTGGCACAGTTCCTTTTTTTGTTACAACATTAAGATCTCTTATCCCTGTTATTGTTCTATCTGATTCAGGAAATCTAGCCCTAATCTCGACTTCATCTTTAGCATCATCTGGTCGATATTCTCCAACTTTGAAACCATTCGTCAGCATTTGTACTAATGCTCCAACATCACTAACACTTACACCTAATTGAGCTGCCTTTTGTTTATCAACCTCAACACTCCATTCTACAGATGGGTATGCTTTAGACGAGAAAATATTATTAAGGCCAACCATTTCATTTCTCATATAATTCTCAATTAGACTAACAGCTTCGTTTACTGATTCTTCAGTATCACCATATACGTCTAGTTCAATTGGAGAGTCAAATGATGGTCCACCCAAATCAGCTTCAACTTCTACTGTAATTCCAGGAAGATCCATAGTCGAAGTTTTTAATTCATCCATAATTTCGAATCCAGACATATTTCTTTGAGACGGCTCCAAAGTTTCAATAAAACCACCACCAATTCTGTCAGCTCCAGATTGCCACCAATTTGTACCCGACCTCAAATAAACATTTTTAATTCCATCTACTTGTAAAAATCTCTCTTCAACTTTTTCTATGATTTCTTTTGTTTCAAGTGCAGAAAAGTTGCCTCTAGCTTTTACAGTTATATTGGCCTGAACTGGATCAACAATTGCAAAATATACAGTTCCCTTTCCTGAATAGACATAGCTCATAATAATAAGCATTAGTACAGCTATAACTGCAATTATTGTTTCTACTGGATTTTCTACAAAACGCTTAATATATTTTCCATACCATTCGGTAAGCCTTGTAAATATTGAAACATGTCCTTCATCAGAATTAAGAGCAGATTGTTTTTGTCCAAAATAAGACCCTAAAACAGGAATAACAATTAACGAGTAAAACAATGAAGCGCTCAATACAAAGAAAATTGTTATTGGAAGATATCTCATAAATTGACCGGTAAAGCCTGGCCAAAACATAACAGGTATAAATGCTGCCATTGTAGTTCCGGTTGATGCAATGATAGGATAAAACATTCTTTTAGAAGCAAGAGTGTAACCTTCAGATCTTGATAAGCCTTCAGCAATCTTTTTATCAGCAAATTCAGTAATTACTATAGAGCCATCAATCAGCATTCCCATGCCTAATAAAAGGCCCATCATTACAAGAAAATTAACCTCCATATCTAAGCTATATAAAATTAGATATGTCATTAAGAAACAGAAAGGTATTGATAAACCAACCAACATAGACACGCGCGCACCCATGCTTGCTATAACTAAAACCATGATTAAAATTACAGCAGCAATAATATTGCCATTCAATTCTTTGACCATTAAATTTGCATAAATTGTGTCATCATTTGAAACTACAATTTTTAAATTTTTTGGGAGTGTTAACTCAAAATCTTCTAAAACAACCCTTATAGCGCTTGAGGCATCTATAGCATTTGCACTTTCTCTTAAAGATATTTCTAATGTTACTGCGTCCTGGCCATTTACTCTCGCATATGAAGTGAAATCTTTAAAAGTCCTTTTTACTGATGCAATTTCTCCTAATGTAACAATTGCATCTTTTGTAACTTTTACTGGTATAGCATAAATATCTTTTGCTGATTCTATTATGCTTGGGACTTCTATATTAAAACTACCTCTTCCAGTATCCTGCTTCCCTCCTGGAATAATAAGATTATTACTCGCGACAGAGTTATAAATATCCGACAGAGTTACTCCATACGATTCCATCTTAGACTTATCAATTACTCCTTCAAGAACTTCTTCAGGAGCACCAGTCATATTAACCTCAAGAATTTGTTCGATTGGCTCAATCCTATCCTTCAGTTCACGTGCATAAAAAACTTTCTGTCTAACAGATTTACCACCAACAATACTTATATTCATTACAGGAAAACTAGCTTCGCTATATTCTTCTATTTGAGGATCTTCAGCTTCCAAAGGGAGTTGATATTTAATTTCTTCTACTCCTTGCTTAACGTCTACAAGAGCCTGATCAATATCAAAGCCAACCTCAAACTCTAAGAATATTCTTGCGTAACTTAGATAACTAGTTGACCTTATATTTTTTACTCCAGTAACAGTTTTTAATCTATTTTCAAGAGGTCTAGCAATCAGTCTAGAAGTATCACTTGGAGAAGCTCCATCTAGAAATACTGATACAGTAATGAAAGGCAATTGAACATTAGGAGAGGCTGCTATTGGTATTTCCTGACGTGCATATGACCCTGCAATCACAATCATAAAAGCAATTAACAAAGTAGTCTTTGCCTTCGCTAATGCAAAATCAATTATTTTTGTCATTTAAGATTCGTTAAAACTTTTTGACCATCTTCTACAAATCCCTGGCCTTGAATAATAATTTCAACCAAATCTGGAATATTAGTAACCCATAATCCTTCTTCAGAATCTTCTAATATAGTTATTTCAATAAATTTAGCTTCATTATTATCATCTACTATTCTTATACCTAGCTTTCCATCATCATTAAGCAATAATATAGAAGGTGATATTTTATGCGCTCTGACCTTGTTGATATTAATAGTCATATTTGCGGTTAATCCATCTTTGATTGATCCATCAGGATTTTCTATCTGAGATTCAACATTAAATGTTCGCGTTTCTGAAGATGCGCTCTTTGATACAAAAGTTAATTTACCCGAAATTATTCTTCCTGTTACTAGCTCCAGAATGACATCCTGACCCTTCTTAACTTTATTAATCTCATATTCAGGCACGCCAGCTAAAAAAATTATGGGGCTTAGTTTGATAATAGTTGCACAGATTTGGCCTCTCTCTAGAAAATTGCCTGGCTTTACTATATTTTCAATATATCCTGAAAATGGAGCCTTAACTTCTGTTCTATTTAGTTCAACAATTCCAAGACTACATAAAACAGAATCTTTATTGACATACTCGCCCTGAATGGCTCCGATACTTACAACTTCTCCTGAAGTTTTAGCTTTAATATTAATTCTAGCCTCTGATTTTGTAGTTGCCTTCAATTTGATTAGTGGTTGATATTCAACGGATTCGCTTATTAATGTTTGTACACTAAATAATTCATTTGAAGATACCAAAGGCGCAGTATTTTCATTTTTAAACAATCCAGATAACATCCAAAATATTATTGGTATAAGAATATATAAAGATATTCTTATATTTTTTGTAATTTTCATAATCTATTCACTTTAAATGGTTTAAACTTTATGTTTATTTCGAAGTTTTTTAAATAAATCTTTATTCATTGGTTTTAATTTTTCTTTATTCATATCATCGCTTTTTAAAATAAATTCTTTACCTTTTATAGCCTGAAGTTTCATTGAGGTATAAACTTTTTTAAATATCAGGAATGTTTGATTAGAATCTTTTTCATTTAAAATATTCCAACCTATTTTCTTTCCAACAAAATATATAACAGGATGAGACCAGTCAAATTCTTTCCTTGGTTGATATGATTGCCTTGCTTCAACATAGGCCTCCTCAACAGATGGAAACCCATCATCATTATTAATATCTTCACATGCTTTTAAAAGATCAGTTAGTGTCGGCAAATATGATTGAGATGATATAACATTTTCAATTGCTTCAAGAATTACATCTGATGAAATATTCTTTAGGCTGATAGCCCAAAGTTTTTTACCTTCCTTTAATTTATCATCAGTCCCAAATACTTTATAGAATTGATAATGATATGCGAGCTCAAGTTTTAAAAATAATGAATCAATCGATTTTATGAATTCATCCTTATTCAAGATTGATTTCGTTTGCCCAGGTGTCATCATTTTTTCTTGTTTGGAAGTCTTGTGTGTATTTTCCTGGTTCAAGATGTTTCTTATTTTTTTCATTATTAGTCATATTATCAATCATCATGTGCCGTCTTTTTACATGATCAATGAATTTAGAATTCCATGTTGTAAAAGCAGATCCTTTGTCTTTCCAATAAAGAATAAACTCTCTGAGATATTTTAACGCAGAATCTTTTGTAATATCAGATAAGTTAAGGATATCAAAGACATCTTCATCAGGAAACCACTTTTCAGTTATAGTATATGGCAATCCTTTATTAGAGTTATTTTCTTTTACCCATTCTCTTCTAATGAAATCTAAGAAAGTAATGTTCCAATTATTCTTTTTTTGACCTCTCTCAATCCAATAGATTTTAAACTCTTTTAATTTAAGAGAAAGGAATTCATTAGACACATCTGTCATATTAATTATTTCAATAGTTTCATCAGATGGTCCCCATTCAGCATTTAACACTCTAGATTCTGAACTCTTGCCTGGCGTTTTTACACCGTAGTCTGTCTTGGAGATATTTCTTTCTAAATCAATCAAATCAAACTTTATTAATGTATTTAATGATTTTTTAATAGTCTCTTCATCTATGAAAGATAAATTTTCCTTTATTGAATTTAAAAAACCATCATACGAGGAAATATCATCTAATTTATTGTCTTTAAATAGATTTAAAATGATTGCACATTCTATTCCCAGCGTTTCTGCAACCTCTGACGAAAAAGATAAATATCCTTTATTCTTCAATTAAATTAATTACCTCTTTTAGTATTTACTGCATTGTTAAGTTTTTCTAAACATTCCAATGTATCTTCCCAGCCCATACATGCATCAGTAATACTTTGTCCGTACGTCAAATTTTCTGTAATTTTTTGATTGCCTTCATTAAGATGGCTCTCAATCATGACGCCCTTTATATTTTTATTGCCTTCAGTAATTTGATTACAAATTGAGTCTACAACATTTATTTGCTGTTTAAATTTCTTTTGACTATTGCCATGACTAGCATCAATCATAATAGATTCATTTATTTCTGCTTCTTTTAATGCGGTAAGAGTGCTCTCAACTGATTCTTTATCAAAGTTTGGAACTTTACCGCCTCTAAGAATTATATGCGTATCATTGTTACCAGCTGTTTTAAGCATGGCAATATCAGCTTCTTTAGTTGCACCAAGGAAAACATGAGAATGATTTGCCGCTTGGATGCCATCAATAGCAGCCTTCAAACTACCATCCGTTCCATTTTTTATGCCAATAGGACATGATAATCCAGATGCCAGCTCCCTATGAATTTGGCTTTCAGCAGTCCTTGCCCCAATTGCACCCCATGAAATAATGTCTGTAACATATTGGGGTGATATTGGATCTAAAAATTCTGTTCCTGCTGGTAGACCTAATTCTGCGATATCAATTAGGACCTTTCTTGCCATTTCGACGCCTTTGCTAATATTAAAAGTCTCATTTATATCAGGATCATTTATAAGTCCTTTCCATCCAACAGTTGTTCGTGGTTTTTCAAAATATACTCTCATTATAATTAACAAGTTCTCACTAAAGTTTTTATGTTCATTAGAAAGTTTCCTTGCATATTCGAGTGCACTTTCTGGATCATGAATAGAACAAGGTCCAACAACAACAAACAAACGATCATCTTTATCATGTAAGATTTGACTTACTTCGTTTCTAGTTCCATAAACAAGTTTTGCAATTTCATCACTAATAGGATATTTATTCACAAGTTCATAGGGAGCAGGAACTTTCCTCCTATCAATGATTCTTGTATTGTCAGTTGAGTAATTCATATATTTATATTCTATATCTCTTATTTAGAAATTGATGAATATTATTAAATGAAAGCATGATAATAGAAACAATTTATTAAAATTTATTAAATAATAATTTTTTCCATTTATGAGGAGTTTTTAAGGAAATACACAACATATTGTATTAAAATATTAAATACTTACACGATATAGTGTTTATTTATGCAAAATAACAATCTTGCACAGCTTGAACTGCCTACAGTGATGGGGCAACAGTTTGAAGAGATACCAGATGATCTCTTCATACCGCCTTACGCCTTAGAAATTTGTCTGGAAACATTTTCTGGACCCCTAGATCTACTTCTGTATTTAATTAAGAAGGAGAACATTAATATTCTTGATTTAGACGTATCTAAAATAACTGATCAATATCTTGAATATATTGAATTAATGGATTCTCTTAAGTTTGATTTGGTTGCAGATTATTTAGTTATGGCTGCAACATTAGCAGAGATTAAATCAAGGCTCATGCTTCCTAAAGAATCTTTTGACGAAGAAGAAGAAGATCCTAGGACATCTCTAATACAAAGGCTACAAGAATATCAAAGGTTTAGAAATGTTTCTGAGAAAATTGCATTACTTCCAAGAGTTGATAGAGATTTTTTCACAGCGTCAGCAAAATTACCTAATCTTGATGATGAAAAAACTAAAAAAATTGTGATTTCAAAAGATGAAATATTTAACTCCATAATAGATGTAATAAATAGACCAAATTATCAAGCAAGCCACTTAATAGATTTTGAAGAATTATCAACGAAAGAACGTATTCAAATAATTTTAGATCTACTTTCAAAATCAAACATAATTAGTTTTTCTAAAACTTTAAGAAAGCCTGAGGGTAGGAAAGGTGTTGTCGTAACCTTATTAGCATCTCTAGATTTAGCCAAAGATGGATATGTTGAACTAATACAAAATAAGTCCGAAGAACTATTCATTAAATCATCAAGGAGAATATAATTGAATGTAAACCTAATCAATTCCATTGAAGCTTTGCTTTTTGGAGCTGGCAGGCCAATAAGGCTTTCAGAAATTAAAAATATTCTTGAAAATAATGGTATAAAAAGTGAATTATCGGATATAAAGAAATCTTTAAATTCTCTTGAGGAAAGATATCTTGATACATCTATAAAGATTCAAGATGTAGCTTCTGGCTACAGAATTCAGATAAAACAAGAACATAGCTCATATATAGGAACATTGTGGAATGAGAAAGCTCCAAGAATATCGAAAGCTTTAATGGAAACAATTTCTATTATTGCCTATAAACAGCCAGTTACCAGAGGTGACATAGAAGATATTCGAGGAGTTACTGTTAGCACAAGAAGTATAAGATCTTTATTGGAGAGAAATTGGATAAAAGTTTCTGGATACAGAGATGTTCCAGGAAGACCGACACTTTATATAACAACAAAAGAATTTTTAGATGACTTAAACATAAAAAATATTTCTGATTTACCTGAATTACCAGAAAAAACAGAAATCATTGAAGATAGCATTATTTCAAAAGCTGTCTAAGAGATGGCAGAAAGACTCCAAAAATTTCTAGCAAGATCGGGTATTGGCTCAAGAAGATATTGTGAAGAGTTAATTAAATCTGAAAAAGTTTATGTCAATGGTCTTATTGCACAAATTGGAAGCTCTGTAAAAAAAGATGATATTGTTGAATATGAAGGAAAAATTATTTCTTCCGTAGAATCTGAAATTAAGTTGTTAATCTTAAACAAGCCTGAAGGAGTCCTTTCTTCTAACAAAAGAGATAAGGATATACCAATAGTTTTTGACTTTTTGCCTAAAACCAAACCTAAAACCAGATGGATATCAATTGGTAGACTGGATATTAATTCATCAGGCTTGATGTTATTTACCAATGATGGCAATTTTGCAAATTTATGTATGCACCCTTCTTCAACAATTGACAGAGAATACTTGGTAAGGGCTAGAGGAGAATTTAATGAAGAAAAAAAACAAAAAATGTTATCTGGAATCAATATCGATGGAGTTATATATCAACTATCAGATATTGTAGAGGGAGAAAAAAACTCTTCAAACCAATGGTTTTCAGTTTGCCTTATGTCTGGAAAAAACAAAGAAGTTAGAAAAATTTTTAGCGCAATGAATTTAGAAATTAGCAGGCTTAAGAGGACGAGGTTTGGACCTATATTCTTACCATCAAGTCTTAAAAGAGGAAAATGCATTGATTTGTCCAATAGAGAAATAGATTCTTTGAAAAGTTATGGAACATAAAAAAGCATATGAATACTTATATAAGAAATCTATTGAAAAAAAATTCAAAGATCTAGCTGATCATATTAAAAAAGTTGGCCCCTTAAAAATTAAATTATCAAAAATGAGCTTTGTTGACCATCTTTCAAAAATAATTATTGGCCAGCAGTTATCAGTTAGATCTGCTGCTGCAATTTGGGCAAGAACCGAGCTAATACTTAAGAAAAATAAATATAAAAGAACAAATGAAAAGCTGAACCTTAAATTTAAAGAGGCAGGATTATCTAGGCAGAAAATTGAATATCTAAATGGAATCATTTTTAATGAACAACTTAAAAATATTACAAATAAAGACTTAAGAAAAATGTCTCAGACAGATTTCTATGATTTTTTAATAAAGATAAAAGGAATAGGTCCTTGGTCAATTGAGATGTCTAGAATCTTTTATGTAGGAGATCCCGATGTATTTTCAATTCTAGATTTAGGACTAAAAAATGCACATCTAAGAATCTTCGATCTAAAAAACTATGATGAGGGTTTTTATAAAGAATTTAGCCCTTATAGAAGCTATATGTGTTTGTATATGTGGAGAATTCTTGAAGATGAAAATGTGACTATATAATTCTACATTTGCTCATCAAATTCAATGTAAACCTTAGAAGAGCATGAGCTTTGTTCAGATAACATCCAAAGATAGTATTCAATTAGCTTTTCAGGTTCTTTTAAGGTTGAAGGATCTTCAGCTGGATATGCTAAAGCTCTCATATCTGTTCTTGTTGCCTTAGGATCAAAGTTAAACACCTTAAAATTAGGAATAAAACCTAACTCTTCATTTAGTATTTCAGATAAAGCTTTTACCCCAGCTTTTGAGGCTGAGTATGCACCCCAAAAAGCTTTACCTTTTATGGCTACTCTGGAGGATGTAAAGATTAATCTAGGTAATTTTGAATGTTTTAGAAGAGGAACTAGATATTTTGATAAGAGGAATGAGCTTTTTAAGTTAATATTAAATACTTCTTCCCAGTTCTTTAAGTCATAATCTGTAATCGACGACATTTTACTTATAACAGCAGCATTATTTATCAAGGCATCAAGGACTTCATAGTTTTGAGTAATTAAATTTGCAATTTCTTGAGCGCTATTTTCTTCTAGCAAGCTTAAATCACATTTAATAATCATCGGGCTAGTATTAAATTTTTCTTTAATTTCATCATACAAAGAATCTAGGGATTCCTCATTTCTTGCTAAAAGAATTGTATTTGCACCATAACTACTTAAATTAATCGCTAATGATTTACCTATGCCCTTAGACGCCCCAGTCACCAATATATTTTTATCTTTTAAAAAATCTATTTTGTAAGTATTTTTTTCCATCAACTTATCTTTGAAATAATATCCTGAGCTCTATCTACAGAATCACAATTTAATAAATCCTTACCATCCTTTTGAAGAGAATATCCATATAAACAAGCAATAGTGGTTGTTCCAGCTAAGATTCCAGCTTTTAGATCATTAAGATGATCGCCAAGATATATTGTTTTTTCAGGACTGACATTAAGTCTTTTGCATGCCAAAAGTATACCTTCTGGATCTGGCTTTGAAATACTCACATGGTCTGGACAGACCATTATTTTTATATTTTTTAATTCAGTGAAGGACTTTACTAAAGGATCAGCATATTCAAAATATTTATTTGTAACAATGCCGTACATAATTTGATTTTTATCTAGATGATTCACTAATTTTTCTATTCCATCAAAAAGCTTTGATTTTGTTTTAAGATTGTTTTTATATTCAGATAAGAACTCATTTTTAAACTTTTCAAAGCTTCTATGACTTTCATTTATATTAAAAGCAAATTCAATTAACTTAGAAGAACCTTCTGAAATATAAGCCCTGATTTCATCGGCAGTAACATTTTCTTTATTATATTTAGTAAGTATATTATTTAAAGATATAAGAAAATCTGGAGCTGTATCAATAAGAGTTCCGTCTAAATCAAATAAAACTAGTTTGGTCTTATAACTTTCTTGCATACATTAAATAATTAACACCAAGGTCATTATTAAGATGAGCTTTGTGCGTAACTGGGTTATAAAACATACCTTTGGTTTCAAGCAATTCAGCATTAGCTGATCGAATATAAGAGGCTAACATCGATGGTTTAATGAATTTATTAAATTCATGTGTCCCTTTTGGAAGAAGGTTGAATATATATTCGGCTCCAACAATTGCAGTTAACCAAGATCTTGGGTTTTTGTTTATCGTTGATAAGAATAGAAAGCCTTCCGGTTTTAGAAGATTTATACATGTCTTAACTAGCTCTTTAGGATCTGGAACATGTTCTAGCACTTCTAGGCAAGTAACAATATCAAAAGACTCAGAATTTTTTTTATTTAATTCTTCAGCTGTTTTTTCAAAATATGAAATATTCTTGTTATTTTCTTTAGCATGAATTTTAGCAACTTGTATTCCAGGTCCTGCAGCATCGATTCCAGTGACGTTCGCACCAAAGTCATGTAAAGCTTCAGACAACAGACCACCGCCGCAACCGACGTCCAGGATATCTTTATCTAACAATTCTATCTTGTCTTTAATATAGTTAGCTCTAAGAGGATTAATTATATGGAGTGGTTTAAAGTCACCATCTTTATCCCACCATTCTTCAGCGATATCAGAAAATTTTTTAACCTCTTGTTTATCTACATTAGCCATTCGCATATTCTAACCCTTATAAATTTAATAAAGAATAAATATAAATATAAATTATGTAGCAAGACTACATGTAAAAACCTTAATTAAATACCTTAATATGGCATTTTTAATTTTATTGACTTGTGAGAACTGTTAAGATTAAATTTATTACACATTTATAAATTCAAACCGTGATTATAGCTGCATTAAAATCAAATATTTTATCTGATGCGAGATCTCCAATTCATTTAGAAACAATTAATTCATTATTAAATCTAGGGGTTGAAGTTTGGTTTGAAGAGGATATTGGTAAAGGAATCAACGTAAGTAATAGCATTTTCAAAGAACTTGGGTTGAAAAAATGTTCTAGAGATGAGTGTTTAAGAAATGGGGATTTATTAGTTACCAATCAAGCACTCGATCAAGGCGAGCTAGAACTTATTAAATCAAATTCAACTATTTTAGGAATGGTTAATCCTTTTAATAATCAGGAATTAATAAATTCATGTTCAAAATTAAATATTAATCTAGTGAGCATGGAATTTATTCCAAGAATTACAAGAGCGCAAAAAATGGACGTTCTAAGCTCACAAGCTAACTTAGCTGGATATGTCTCAGTCATAGAGTCTGCTAAGCATCTTTCAATAGCCTTACCAATGATGATGACAGCAGCTGGGACTTTAAAACCTGCAAGAGTATTTGTTATTGGCGTAGGTGTTGCTGGTCTTCAGGCCATAGCAACCGCCAAGAGACTTGGAGCAAGAGTAGAAGCATTTGATACAAGAGATGTAGTTGAAGAACAAGTAAATTCTTTGGGTGCAAAGTTTGTAAAAATTGACTTAGGCAAGACGGGTGAAACCGATCAAGGTTATGCAAAAGAATTGACTGAAGAACAAATTACTAAACAAAAGGAGCTTCAGGCAAAGGTATGTGAGCGATCTGATATTGTCATTACCACTGCTCAATTATTTGGAAGGCCTGCGCCTCTTCTGATAGACAATAAAACCATTGATAATATGAATCCTGGTAGTGTTATTTTTGATATGGCAGTTGAATCAGGCGGTAATGTTGAGGGCTCTGAGGTTGATAAAATTATTGAGAGAAATGGAGTAAAGATAATCGGAATCTCCAACTTGGCATCAAAAGTTTCAAACCATGCTTCACTGGCATTATCTAATAACTACAATAATTGGATTTCTGATTTCTATGATAAAGAATCTTCCAAAATAAATTTTGATTTTGAAGATGAAATAATAAAAAGCAGCGTGCTAGTCTATAAAGGAAGAATTACAAATGAGAGGTTTCAATAATGGAAATGGAAACTTATGTATTACTTGGGTTTGTTCTAATTCTTTCAGTTTATCTTGGATTGGAACTAATTTCTAAGGTACCAAGCACCTTACATACCCCACTAATGTCTGGAGCAAATGCAATATCTGGTGTTGCTCTTGTTGGTGCATTAGTCTTGGGTGGCGATAGTCAATTACAAAACATATTGGCTTTTCTGGCAATTACTTTTGCATCAATTAATGTTTTCGGTGGTTATTTGGTTACTAATAGAATGCTAAAAATGTTTAAAAAGAAATAATAATAATAATGAGCATAATTGAAAACATTTCAGCATTTCAAAATTTAATATATATTGCGTCAGCTATTTTATTTATAACTGGAATAAAAATGCTTGGCAAAGAAGATACCGCTGTAAAAGGAAACTTCTTATCTGCATTGGCAATGTTTATTGCAGTCGTTATTACATTTACAGATCCAGAAATCGCAGTTGATCCATATATAATTTTAGCCGGAATAGGAATAGGTGCAGTGGTTGGTTCGATAATCGCTTTGAAGGTAAAGATGACCTCAATACCTGAAATGGTAGCGCTCTTTAATGGTTTTGGTGGTTTGGCAACTTTCTTTATAGCTTGGTCTGAGTTTGAATCTGTTCCAGATAGCTACTTTAAATACGTATTAATAATGATTACCACTTATATAGGAGGTGTAACTTTTTCAGGAAGTATTATCGCTTATGCAAAATTATCAGAAAAGCTAAAAATACCAAAGACTTCACTAATCACGAAATTATTTACAACAGTTTTTTATGTTTCATTAGCATTCCTGCTATATACAATCTTTATTACGCCTTCCTTAGTCCCTGAATTCGAATTCTTTATTGTTTTACTAGTGTTAGTCTTACTTGGGGGCATTGGCTTTGTTTTGCCAATTGGAGGTGGAGACATGCCTGTAGTTATATCTTTACTAAATTCTTTTTCAGGAATAGCTGCCGCTTTTGCTGGATTATTATTATTGAACAATGTATTGATAGTTGCAGGCTCATTGGTCGGTGCAAGCGGATTGATACTTACAGTAATCATGGCTAAAGCTATGAACAGATCTATCGGGAATATTCTATTTGTTGGTTATGCATCTCAGTCTAATGGATCAAAATCTGAAGAAAATGGGGAAGTAAAACCTATAAATGTATCTGATTCATACTTGATCCTTGAAAATGCAAGTTCCGTTTTAATAGTTCCTGGTTATGGTATGGCAGTTGCTCAAGCTCAGCATGTTGTTAGAGAGTTAGGAGAACTTCTTGAAGCTAATGGCACAGAAGTTAAATATGGCATTCATCCAGTTGCAGGAAGAATGCCTGGACATATGAATGTTTTATTGGCTGAAGCAAATGTCTCTTATGATGTTTTAGTTGAGCCAGATGATGTTAACCCTATGATGGATACCGTAGACGTAGCTGTTGTTATTGGTGCAAATGATGTTGTAAATCCTTCAGCGACTGAAGAGCCCGGAAGTCCAATTTACGGTATGCCAATTATTGAAGTTCATAATGCAAGAACTGTATTTGTTCTAAAAAGATCTATGTCTTCTGGGTTTGCTGGTGTGCAAAATCCACTTTTCTTCAAAGAAAATACAAGAATGCTTTTTGGTGATGCAAAAGAGTCTATAGGTGGGCTTGTATCAGAATTTAAAGAATAAATTATCCCATAAATATGTTAAAATTAAGCCTTACTTAAGTAAGGATATTCATACATAAACCAGGGGCTAGATTAGCAAAAAAATGAGCGATTTTGCAAAAGAAATTATATCTGTAAACATTGAGGATGAGTTAAAACAATCCTATCTAAGTTATGCACTTAGTGTTATTCATGGAAGAGCTCTTCCGGATATAAGAGATGGGCTCAAACCAGTTCATAGAAGAATCCTTTTTGCCATGTATGACCTAAAAAATTATTACAACAAACCTTACAAAAAATCTGCAAGAGTTGTTGGAGATGTAATAGGAAAATATCACCCACATGGTGACTCAGCTGTATATGATGCGATGGTTAGAATGGCTCAAGATTTTTCAATGCGATACCCGATAGTTGAAGGTCAAGGCAATTTTGGGTCTATTGATGGAGATCCTCCAGCGGCAATGAGATATACCGAAGTTCGCATGGCTAAAATAACAGATCAAATGCTAGGAGATCTTGAAAAGGAAACTGTTACCTTTTCACCAAATTATGATGGAAGTGAGAATATTCCAGATGTTTTACCAACAAAGATCCCTAATTTATTAGTTAATGGTTCGTCCGGTATAGCAGTAGGAATGGCAACGAATATACCTCCTCATAATTTAACTGAAGTATTGAATGGATGCATAAATTTAATAAATAATCCAAAAATATCAATAGATGAATTAATAAAAGATATTTCTGGACCGGATTTCCCAACTGGTGGAACAATTGATGGCAAAGCCGGAATATATGAAGCTTATAAAACTGGCAGAGGCATAATACACATAAGATCAAATACTTCTGTCGAAGAAGATAAATCTGGCAAACAGTCATTAATAATTAATGAAATACCTTTTATGGTAAATAAAGCAAGGATGCTTGAAAAAATAGCTGAATTAGTTAAAGAAAAAAAGATTGAAGGCATAACTGAGATAAGAGATGAATCTGATAAAGATGGTCTAAGGGTTGTAATTGAGGTTAGAAAAGGAGATTCAGTTGATGTTTTAGAAAATAATCTTTTTGCACAAACACAACTTGAACAATCCTTTGGTATTAATTTTACTGTTTTGTTAGATGGCCAGCCAAAAGAGGTAAATCTAAAAGAAATGATTCAAGCTTTTGTAAGGCACAGAAAAGATACTATCATCAAGAGAACTAAGTTTGATCTGAAAAAAGCAAAGGAAAGAGGGCATGTTGTAGAAGGTTTAATGGTTGCAATTGCCAACATAGATGAAATTATTACCATTATTAAAAAATCTAAGGATCCTAAAATAGCTGCAACTGCACTATGCAAGAAAGTATGGAAGTCTGGCCCAGTCGAAGCCATTTTAAAAAAAGTAGGAAATGATGCTTGCAAGCCCAAAGGTCTTAGTAAAGAGATTGGCTTAAAGGGTAAAAAATATAGGTTATCATCTGATCAAGCAAAGGCAATTCTTGATTTAAGGCTGGGTAGGTTAACTGGCCTTGAGCAAGATAATCTAAGTAAAGAGTTCTCTGACATAGTAGAAAAAATTCTGGGATTGCAAAAGATTCTTGATGATAAATCAACTTTAACTAATCTAATGATTGGTGAGTTGCAAGAAATTAAAGATAATTTTGGTGATGACAGAAGAACATTAATCAATGACACCAGAAGAGGAATAACTAATGAAGATTTAATTCCAGAAGAAACAAGAGTGTTAACCGTATCAAGAAGTGGTTATGCAAAAACTCAACCTCTTGATGAATACAGGGAACAAAGAAGAGGCGGTCAAGGAAAAGCTGCAGCAGCTGTAAAAGAAGAGGATTTAATTCAGAATTTATATGTGCTTAGTAGCCATGTTCAGATACTCTGTTTTACTACAAAGGGTAAAGTTTTTTGGTTAAAGGTTTATGAAATTCCAGTTGCTTCAAGAATATCTAAAGGAAGACCTTTAGTTAATATGTTAAATCTTGATGATGATGAAAGAGTGAGTGAAATACTTCCAGTAGAAGAATTTTCTGATAAGCATTTTATTTTCATGGCTACCAGAAAAGGAATAACTAAAAAAACTAACCTAAGTCTTTTTGCTAGGAAGTGGAAATCAGGCATCAAGGCAATCAATCTTGATGAGGATGATAGATTGATTGGAACAGCAATCACAGATGGCACTAAAGAAATTTTACTTGCATCTTCTGCTGGTAAATTAATTAGATTTAAAGAATCTAAAGTTAGGGCAATGGGAAGGACGGCTAGAGGTGTAAAAGGAATAAAGCTACAAAAAGAACAAAAATTAATATCACTTAACGTTGCTGATCCAGCGAAAACAATTCTTTGCGTATCTGAAAATGGGTATGGCAAAAAAACTCATTTAGATGACTTCCCAACACATAACAGAGGAGGTCAAGGAGTTATTTCAATGAAAACAAGTGAAAGAAATGGTCTTATGGTCGCTGCAACACTCGTTGAAGAAGAAGATGGAATAATGCTAATAAGCGATAAAGGAACGATGATACGTACTAACGTCTCTCAAATACCTACATTAAGTAGAAATACTCAGGGCGTTAAAGTTATAACTCCAAAAGAAGGAGAAAAACTTATGGAATGCGTCACAATCCCCCAAGAAGAAGACGAAGACGAATAACTATGAGGAAGTGGAATTTCTGTGCTGGTCCTGCAGTTATTTCAGAAGAGGTGTTATCTGAAGTTCAGGCTGAATTACTAGAATACAAAAATTTTGGAACATCAATTATGGAGATGAGCCACCGCTCGGAGGCTTACAAAAAAGTTGCTTCTACAGCTAAGGATGATCTAAAGGATATTTTAGAAATTCCTGATACTTTTGAAATTTTATTTCTCCAAGGAGGAGCAACATATCAATTTTCAATGATACCTATGAATTTTAAACATCTTACAGGCACAGCTGATTACATAACTACTGGAACATGGACTAAGAAAGCTTTTATTGAAGGATCAAAAATAATGAATCTAAAAGAGATTCATTCTTCAGAGGATAATAATTTTACAAATGCACCAAATATAGAAGACTTAGAAATATCAGAAAAAGCTGCCTACGTGCATTATTGCCCCAATGAAACCATTCAAGGTAATGCAATCCATAAAGCCCCAAAGATTAATAAACCATTAGTTGCAGACATGTCATCTGTAATATTGAGCGAACCTCTTGACGTAAGAAATTTTTCATTAATTTATGCTGGAGCACAAAAAAATATCGGACCAGCAGGTTTAACAATAGTTATTCTCAATAAAGAATTTATGAAAGAAGGTAACAAAAATCTTCCTAATCTTCTTAGATATTCTGAGCATGCAAATTCTGATTCAATGCTAAATACACCGCCTACTTTTTCATGGTATGTAGCTGGCAAGGTTTTTAAATGGATAAAAAATAAAGGGGGCTTAAGGTTTTTCAAAGAGCAAAATACATTAAAGGCTTCCAAGTTGTATAAATTTATTGATAATTCAGATTTTTATTCAAATCCTGTAGAAATTGACAATAGATCTATTATGAATATTCCATTTATTTTAAGAGATAATGTGCTTGATTCTTCTTTCTTAAAAGAATCAGGGCAAAATGGACTTTTAAATCTTAAAGGACATCGTTCAGTTGGAGGAATGAGAGCTAGCATATATAATGCTATGCCTCTTGAGGGAGTAGAAGAGTTAATAAAATTTATGGATTATTTTGAATCCAAATATGGTTAAAGGGAATGTCGAATAAGAGTCTTAAAAATATAAGAAATAAGATTGATAAAGTGGATCAAGATATTTATAAACTTATTCAAAAGAGAGCATCTCATGCTGTTGCTATAGGTAAGATTAAATCTAAGATTAGTCCAAAATCATCATTTTATAAGCCTGACAGAGAAGCAAAGATTCTTAGAAATATCCTTAAATCTAATGAAAGAGGACTATTACCTGATGTTAAGATAAGATCAATATATAAAGAACTTATTTCAGGATGCTTATCACTTGAAGAGATTCTAAAAGTTGCATATCTTGGCCCTGAAGGAACTCATTCTGAAGCCGCAGTTTATAACCAATTTGGTTCGCAGATAATCAGAATACCGACTTTAACTATAGATGATGTCTTCTTTCAGGTTGTGCATGATGAAGTAAACATAGGAGTTGTTCCTGTAGAAAATTCATCTGAGGGAGTAATAAATACCACTCTAAATTGTCTAGCAGACAGTGAAGATATTAATATTATTGGTGAAATATCTCTAGACATAGATCATCAACTAGCTTCAGGTAATAAATTTAATATCAATGAAGCTTTTGCCATTGCATCTCACCCTCAAGCGCTCGGCCAATGTACAAAATGGATTGAAAAGAATTTAGGTAATATTAAAAGACTCGAAATGCCAAGTTCTGCAGTTGCAGCTAAATACGCAAAAGATAATAAGAATATTTTATGTATTGTAAATTCAATGGCAGTTAAAAAATATAAACTTAAGCTTGTTAAAAAAAATATACAAGATTTTTCTGAAAATAAGACTAGATTTCTTGTAATTGGAAAACATGAGGTTGGAAAGACAGGAAAAGATAAAACATCATTCCTAATTCAAACCCCCAATAAGCCTGGTTCACTTTTATCTGTTTTAAAGCCTTTTGATAAAAGAAAGATAAACCTAAGTAAAATTGAAACTCGCCCTTCAAGAGGCAACAATAATTCTCATGATTTCTTTGTTGATTGTGAGGGTCATATTAAAGATCAAAAACTCCGATTAGCAGTTAAAGAAGTTATAGATACCGGAGCAATTGTAAGGCACTTTGGATCTTATCCAGAATATGTATGAATCTAAATGTAAATAATATTTTAGTTATTGGGCTGGGCATAATTGGTTCGTCTATAGCTTTATCAGCAAAGTCTAAAGGTATAAATGTTCATGGTTTTGATTCTGATAGCTCAATTACAGAACATGCAATAAAGTCTGATGTTATAGACCAAAGTGTTAGCGCATTAGAAAGTATAAATTCTAAAGAATATGCAAAAGATTTAGATCTGATTATCATAGCAGTTCCGCCAAAGCAAACACTCGATGTTTTAAATAATTTGTACGAGGTTTGGAATACAAATACAACCATTACAGATACATCCAGTGTAAAAAACCATATAAAAATAGAAAATGTTTCAAATATAGTTCTTTCACATCCAATTGCTGGGTCTGATAAGTCTGGTATAGATGCTGCAGATAAAAATCTTTTTATTAATAAGAAGAATGTTCTATGCAATCCATTTAATGCAAATAAAGATCATTTTAAGAAAGTAGAAAGTTTTTGGAAAGATGCTTTGCAAATGAGAACAGCTTTGATGTCTGTTAGTGAACATGATTTAATTTTTGCCATGACAAGTCATTTGCCTCATTTAATCGCATATGCACTAATTGATTCAATAAGACTTTCAACTACTGAAGTTGGTGATAATGCAGGAGCAGGCCTTAAAGAATTTTTAAGATTAAGCGGATCTAATCCTGAAATGTGGAGAGATATTTTTACCTTAAACAGAGTTGATCTCATTAAGGCTCTAGCTGGCATGCAAATATCCTTAAATAATTTACTAGAATTAATAACAGAATCAAAAGAAATACCAGATATATTCTCACATCTTGAAATGTTAAGAGAAGAGCTTGATGAAATTAAATCATACAAAGAAACTAAGTTTTGAATCTAATTTCAAATAAAATTAGCTCTATAAGAGGGGAAATTATTTGTCCTGGAGACAAGTCCATATCCCAAAGAATATTGATTTTAGGGTCTTTATTGAATTGCAAAATGAAGATAAAAGGGTTTTTAAACTCACATGATCCAAATTCGACATTAAACGCATTAAATACAATCGGAGCTCATATAGAAAAAGATGAAGGAATAATCTATTTAAAAAAAAGAAATTGTCCTTTTTTAGAATCATCACAAAATCTAGATCTTGGTAATTCAGGAACCGGCATGAGACTCCTGCTTGGATTAATATCCGGACTAGATATTAAGGCAACTTTAATAGGAGATTCATCCTTATCTAAAAGACCTATGATGAGAGTTATTAATCCACTTCAAGCAATGGGAGCCAGAATTAAAAGCAACTCTGGAAAGGCTCCAATTTATCTGGAAGGATCTGAAATAGACGGTGATTTTGAATATGAAATGCCTGTAGCAAGTGCACAAGTTAAATCTTCATTGATTCTTGCTTCAATAGCATCAAATACTTCAATAAGCATTATTGAGCCAAAGATCACCAGAGATCATACAGAAAGAATGATTGAATATTTTGAGGGTGACATAACATACTCTGATAATAAAAAAGGATTAATAAGAGTTAATAAGAAAACTTTAGTACCAAAAGATACTTATGAAATCGTTGGAGATTTCTCATCAGCATCTTTTATTATTGTTGCTGCATTAATAGCACATGAATCAGAAGTATTAATAAAAAATGTTGGGCTGAATCCAACAAGAAATGGACTATTAAAAATTCTATCAATGATGGGTGCAAATATTGAATTGAAAAATAAAAGGGTAGTTTGTAATGAAGAATCAGGAGATGTTCTAATTAAATCTTCTACTTTAAATGCAATTGATGTCCCAGATGAGATCATTCCAAATATAATTGATGAAATACCCATATTGAGCATTGCAGCAGCTTTTGCTAATGGTACTACACATATTAAAAATGCATCTGAATTGAGGGTAAAAGAATCAGATAGATTAGATGCAATTTCTGACGGACTTAAAAAATTAAAGATAGATCACAAGATGTTTGATGATGGGATTTCTATTACTGGAAAAAATGGCTTTTTAGATGTTAATGAAGATATTAATTCTTTTGATGATCATAGAATAGCAATGAGCTTTTTGATTGCAGGTATTAGATCAAAAAATGGAATAAGAGTTATAAATTGTAATAATATTGAGACGTCCTTCCCAAATTTCAAAGATATAATGAATTCAATAGGTATGAAAATTAATGCAAATGATTAATGTAATAACAATTGATGGGCCTTCGGCATCAGGGAAAGGAGCTTTAGCTAGAAATATCGCACATCAGTTTGGGTTAAATATTTTAGACAGCGGGGTTCTCTATAGGTTATTTGCGTATTTTGATATTTTAAATGTAAGTTACGAAGAGATAGCAAGTAAGATTGATAATGAAATAAATTTCAAATTAGAAAAGGATATCTTAAAAATACTATTTCAAGATAAAGACATTTCTTTCGAGCTAAGATCTGAAGAAATTGCAAAAGTTGCATCAAAATTAAGCTCTAAAAAAGAAGTTAGAGATTTGTTATATGACATACAAAGAAATTTTTATAATAGTAATGGGCTGGTTGCTGATGGAAGGGATATGGGTACGGTGGTATTTAAAGATGCAAAACTAAAAATATTTTTAACCGCGTCTTCAAAAGTAAGAGCAAAAAGACGATATTTAGAGTTGCAGAATCGTGGACAAGAAGTTAATATGCCGTCTCTGATAGCTGATATTGAATCAAGAGATTTAAAAGATAGTTCTAGAAAATTATCTCCTCTCTTACCAGCTGATGATGCAAATATAATAGATTCATCAGATATGTCGCTTGAGGAAGTATTCAGTTTTACTGAAAGTTTAATTAAAAAGGAATTTATATAAATGTCAGAATCTTTTTCAGCCTTATTAGATGAAAGCTTAGAAACACTTGATATGCAACCTGGCTCAATTGTTTCTGGGGTAGTGCTCGACGTTGATAAAGACTGGGTAACAGTACATGTTGGTCTTAAGTCTGAGGGAATTATTTCACTTGATGAATTTAGAAATAATGAAGGTGATGTTGATATAAATGTTGGAGATGATGTTGAGGTTGCTTTAGAAGCTGTAGAAGATGGATATGGAGAGACAAGAATCTCTAGAGAAAAAGCAAGAAAGATATCTACTTGGAAAATGTTAGAAGATGCTCTTGAGACAGGAGAGTTTGTAACAGGAAAAATTCATAATAGAGTCAAAGGCGGTTTTGCTGTTGAAGTTGAAGTTGTTAAAGCTTTTTTACCTGGATCACTCGTAGATGTAAGGCCAGTTAAGGAAGCTCCAGATATAGAAAATACTGTCCAAGAGTTCAAAGTAATAAAATTAGATTACAAAAGAAACAATGTTGTCTTGTCTCGAAAAGCAGTATTAGAAAAAAATAATTCTGCTGTAAAAATTGAGTTACTAAAAAATCTTGATGAAGGACAGATTGTTAAAGGCATTGTAAAGAACATAACGGATTATGGTGCATTTGTTGATCTTGGAGGACTTGATGGCCTGCTTCACATAACAGATATTTCTTGGTCTAGAGTTACCGATCCTTCTCAACATTTAAGTATTGGTGAGGAGATAGATGTCAAAGTGCTAAGTTTTGATAAAGAAAAGCTTAGAGTTTCTCTTGGATTAAAACAAATTCAAAACGATCCATGGGAAAATGTAGAATCCAATTATTCAGTTGGTGGTGTTTACGAAGCTTCAGTTTCAAACATAACTGATTATGGCTGCTTTGCTCAGCTAGAGGAGGGCATCGAAGGCCTTATACACTTATCTGAATTAGACTGGACTAGCAAAAATATACATCCATCCAAAGTCGTTGAAATGGAACAAAAAATCAAAGTTATGATTTTAGAAATCGATCATGAAAAGAGAAGAATATCTTTAGGTTTAAAACAAACTAAATCAAACCCATGGACAGAGTTTGCCAATAAATATGGCATTGGAGATAAAGTTGAAGGTAATATCAAGTCAATAACCGATTTTGGAATATTTGTTGGCCTAGAGGGTGATATAGATGGCTTAATACATCTTTCTGACATATCTGAAGATGATGATCCAAAAGAAACACTTAAAGAATTTAAGAAAGACCAAAAACTGCAGTGTATAGTTTTTGCTGTAGATTCTGAAAGAGAAAGAATTTCTTTAAAGCTGAGTGAGTAATATAAAAAAAGAAAATTTTACTAGATCAGATATTGAATCGTCTTTAAGAAAAAAATTTCCTAATTTAAATAAATCAGACATAACTGAATCTATAGATATTATCTTAGACTCCATAATCGAAGCTGTTGCTTTAGATGAAAAAGTTGAAATAAGAGGTTTTGGAACCTTTTCAAAGAAGTATATTCGACCAAGAAAATTTATTAATCCAAAGACAAAAAAAATATCTTACTTGGGTGAAACAGCTACATTGCATTTTAAACCTTCAAAATCATTGATAAAAAAGTGATTTTTAGATTAAGATTTTATATATGTCTAAAAATATAATTGTTGCTATAGATGAATCAGAATTAACTTCGTTAAAAGATATTATAGATTCTCTTGATAGTGATAAATGCATGATAAAGATAGGAAGCGTTGCTTTTAATTCAATTGGTCATAAATCAATTTTTTATGCTGCTGAAAAAGGATTTGATATATTTCTAGATCTTAAGCTTCATGATATACCAAATACCGTAAAAAAATCTATTCAAGGATTAACCTCTTTACCAATTAAGATGCTCACAATTCATACCTCTGGTGGTAAAGACATGATGATGGCTGCAATGGAAGCTGTTTCAGGCACAGATATTAAGATTTTTGGTGTAACTGCTTTGACTAGTCTTAGTGATGATGACTCTAGTGATATATTTCAAAGAACTGCTTCAGAACAAGTAAATGCAATGTTGGATCTAGCAGAATTAGCTGTTATAGATGGTGTAGTATGCTCACCACATGAGTTAGAACTTGTAGCTCAAAGAGAATCATTGTTATCAATAACTCCTGGTATTAGAATGCAAAATTTAAATGATGATCAAAAGAGAGTAATGACGCCAAAGGAAGCAATTAAATTGGGAGCAGATTACTTGGTTATTGGAAGACCAATAACATCATCAACCAATATAGAAGAATCTTTGAGTAAGATTTATGAGAGCATTCAGTGAACAAGAAAAACTCTCCAACTTGTGTTTTCAAAAATGAAAGAGTAACTTTCAAATCCTATATCAATGAATTTACGCCTGAATTATATAAAGAATTTGATTTGAAAGCTGAAAACTTTGGCTTGCATTCAAGAATAGAAGATTTATTCAGCGGAAAAAAAGTAAATTACACTGAAGGATTCGCTGCATGGCATCCTAAGTATAGAAATGAATATAACCCTAAAATATTTGATACCCCATCAAATAAAGATCAACAAGCTAAATTGCTCGATCTATATGACTTATGCACCGCATCTAAAAATATAGTAACTATTGGTATTGGAGGATCTTATGAAGGCCCCAAGATGCTTCTTGAGAATATAAATTTAGAGCGTGAAGATACGAATTTTATTTTTATAACTGGCTCGGACCCATTGGAATTTAAAATAAAAACTCAAAAATTGAACCCTAAGGACACAATTTTCTTAGTTTCATCAAAATCTTTTACAACTGATGAAACTATTTTAGTCTTAAAAGAAGCTCTATCATGGTCTAGAGAAATAGATAGGTTTATAGCAATTACAGCTAACAAAGATGAGGCAGAAAAATATAATATAAAGCACATCATAGAATTTGATCAAGAAATTGGAGGTAGGTATTCAATATGGTCAGAAATTTCTGTATTAATGTATTGGTTGAATGTTGATGAATTTAATGCTTTTATGGCTGGCGGCAAACAAGCTGACATTGATTTAAAACAAGACGAATCTTATAAAAAATTTGTAAAAAATTTATCTTATAGTGACATTTGGCTTCACAATTATAAAAATAAAGACTCAAGAGCTATTCTTTCTTATATTTGGAATTTAAGATCATTTACTGATTATATTCAGCAGCTTGAAATGGAGTCACTTGGCAAGCAACCATCGAAAGAATCAGAGTTTAAAAAAACAGGCCAAATAATCTTTGGAGGTTATGGACCAAAAGCACAACATTCATATTTTCAATTGTTACATCAAGGCACTCAAGGTGTATGCGCTGATATTATTGCAAGCAAAGAAGATAAAAAAAGTTTAGCCTATGCACAAGCTATTACTCAATCACAGCTTTTATCACATGGCGCTGAAGACCTAAAAGATCAAGAGAGAATCAATGGCAATATACCGACCAATCTTTTCATTATGAATAGAGCATCTTTATACGAAATTGGTTACCTAGTGGCAACATGGGAACATAGAACATACATCACAGCAGCTATGTTAGGGATAAACCCATTTGATCAATATGGTGTTAGCGCAGGTAAAATTTTTACCAGAAAGCATCTTGAAGAAAATGGCGGTTAACTTAAAAAAAGTACCAAGCACTCCAGGGGTATATAAGTTCTTTAATGGCCATGAAATTATCTATATAGGGAAAGCTAAAGATCTAAAAAAGAGGGTATCCTCATACTTTGGAAAATCATATAAAGACAGAAAAACATCACAAATTAAATTTTTGACTGACAAAGTTGAAACTTTCACAACAAAAAATGAAGTAGAAGCATTATTGCTTGAACAAATGCTTATCAAAGAAAATAAACCAAAATTTAATATTCTATTAAGAGATGATAAGACTTATCCTTATATTCACTTTTCACCAGGTCATGATTTTCCAGGAGTTTATTTGAAACGAACTAAAAAGGCTGTAGATAAGAATTATTTCGGCCCATTTGTTAGTTCTGAAGCTGTAAAAAAATCTATAAAAGAAATTCAAAAAATTTTTAAAGTTAGAAATTGTAGTGATAATACTTTTGCAAATAGAACCAGACCATGCATTGAGTTTCAAATGAAAAGGTGTTCTGCTCCATGTGTTAAAATGATAAATAGTATTGATTATTTTGAAGATGTAGCTGGTGCTAAATCATTTCTTTCTTCCTCAGATACAAAAACTGTTCAAAGACTCACAGGCGACATAGAAGAAGCTGTTTCAAATCTTAACTTTGAAAAGGCTGCTGAAATTAGAGACAGACTAAATAGATTAAATTTACTTAAAGAAGAGCAATCAGTTGTCACACTTGCAACCGACATAGATATTTTTTCAGTACATTCAGAACTTACCTATCTTGGAGTTTCAATAATTGTAGTTAGAAGTGGTAAGATAAGAGGAACTAAGACTCATCTAATCAAACAGGCGCATTTCGAAAATATAGAAGACGTCTATCAAAGCGCAATAGTAAATTTTTATGATCATCAAGCAGATATTCCAAAAAAGGTTATATGTACAAACCCTTTAGATAACAAAAAACTTCTTGAAGATATGTTTAATGAAAGACATAACAGGAAAGTAAAGATTATTCATTCACCCAATAAGTCAATAAGACCAATATTCAATCTTTGTAAACTAAATGCTCAACAGGTTATTAAAAACCATATTAGCAAAGAGGATAAATATTCCTTTGCATTAAATGAGCTAAGTGGATGTTTAGGAGTTAAAAGAATAAGTAAAATTGAAGGATATGATGTAAGTCATATTTCTGGCGACAGTGCAGTTTCATCATGTGTTGTTTTTTCTAAGACCGGCCCTTTAAAAAAGAATTATAGGCTATTTAATATCCCTAAGAATCTTTCAGGTAATGATATTGGATCATTGGAACATGTTATAGAAAGAAGATTGAAATATTATGATGACCCAAATACTAAACCTGATTTAATTCTAATTGATGGAGGAAAAACACAATTAAATTTTGTTAATAAAGTAATTAATAAATCCAGGCATAAAAATTTGGATGTAATATCAATTGTTAAAGGCTCTAATAGAGTTAGAGCTACTGAGACTATTATTGGCAAAAATGGAGTTGTCGAGTTAGATAAATATTCAAAAGCATTCTTGTTATTACAAGAAATACGTGACGAATCTCATAGATTTGCACTACAAGCTCAAAGAAAAAAGAAAAGAAGCAAAATCACAAAATCTGAACTAGATAATGTTAGAGGGTTAGGGAGGGTTTTAAAAGGGAGGTTATTAAAAAGATTTAAAAGTGTTAAAAATATTAAATTAACCTCTTTGGAAGATTTAATGACTGTTGAAGGTATTAATGAGAAAATAGCCAAACTAATTATCAAAGAGCTTACATGATCAAAATTTTAATTAATCTACTTACTCTTTCTAGAATTTTTATAGCAATAATTATTTTTGCTTTATTAATGCTAAATAATTACTACATAGTTGCCTTTGTATTATTTTTTGTTGCTGGTTTAACCGACTATTTTGATGGTTTTTTAGCAAGAAAATATGATGCTTCATCTCAAGTGGGCGAAATTCTAGACCCTATAGCAGACAAAATATTAATTATTTTCCTTTTTTTTGGGCTTGCATTGAATTTATCTAGTTATTTAATTGGATTTGCAGGAGCGTTGATAATTACAAGAGAGATTTGGGTAAGCGCTCTAAGAGACTATAACTCTAGAAATAATAATTCAAATGCTACAAAGGTAATTTATATAGCAAAAATTAAAACCACCATCCAAATACTTACCATATCTATTTATCTTTTTGCTTTGGCTTTTAATTTTATGTTGTTGATTTTAGTTGCAGATATCTTCCTTATACTATCAACACTCATAACCCTGTACACAGGATACATTTATACGGTAAACACTTTTAAAAATTAAGTTTTTTGTAGAATCATATTCACACCTGAACACATCTTCTTTTTATCAATTACCTTTTGAAGCTCATCTATATGATTGCCAATATAACTTTGAATGATTGAAGATTTTTTGTCAGATTCACTTTGAACTTTTATGTGCAGATGTCGAAATAAATCTACAATGTCTGTACCAAACCACCATTCTCCGGCCCTTGCGAAATTAAATTTTTTACATAAAAAATCTATTGATTCATTTGTGTACAAGTGTGTATGCCCAGCATTGAGTTGTCTCGGAAAGACATCATCATGCATGCTTTCTTGAATTGCTGCAAAACTAAATAAAGGTACCTGCATATATAAATAATTTGCATCTGATTTGTTAAATGCTTCAAGAGCACCAACAGGATCCATGAGATGCTCTAAAACTCCAATTAGAGAAAGAACCTCAGTTTTTGTGTCTTGAATTAAATCGTTTATTAAGTCCAAATCTCTATATTCAATTCTATTTCTATCAAGCATTTGCGATCCTAACTTAATTAACATTTTATTAACGTCATAACCTACAGCATCTATATTTAGATTTTCACACGCTTTAACAAAATGGCCGCCGCCACAACCTATATCAGTTACACTGAAATTATGTGTACTGTTTTCAGCAAGCACTTCTTTAAGAAAATCTGCTTTTGGTACATAAATATCATCTACTCTAGATTGAAAATCATTTAAATAGTTTTTTGAGTAATCTTCACCATCAGAATCAGAATATAAAAATTCTGCGAATTCTTTAGTATCCTCGTGTCTTCCATTCAAGTGATTACAATTTTGACATAATGAATATGGAACGTCATGAATAATTAAATCAGTTTCTTCTAAAGGCTCTTCACATGTTTTGCATTTATCTCTCGATGGCTGTTTCTTATAAAATTCATTTACATTTTGAACATGATTGAGATGCTTTTCATTTTGTTGAAAAAAAGAAGTTTTATTTTTAATTACAGCAACAGATGGTTTTGAAAATTTTACTATTGTCATTTTTATTTTAGCTAAAAATATATATTCACATTATAAGCCAATAGCTAAACTTTCCAAGTTTATGTGAATCGAAACTTATTTAGAGATACAATAATTGAAATATAGATTTGGCTGGATGGCAGAGTGGTCATGCAGCGGCCTGCAAAGCCGTTTACGCCGGTTCGATTCCGGCTTCAGCCTCCAAATAGTATAGATATGTTTAATGATAAAAAAATTTTAGCAATTACTTTAGCGAGAGGTGGTTCTAAATCAGTTCCAAAAAAGAATATAAAAAAAATAGGGGGAAAACCTTTAATTGCTTTCACAATAGAACAAGCTCTTAAATCTAATTATATTGATGATTACTTGGTTTCAACTGACTCTAATGAAATAGCAAAAGTTGCAAATGAATATGGTGCAGAAACACCATTTATAAGACCTGCAGAATATTCAACTGATGAAGCTTCTTCATTATCCGCCATTAAACATGCTATAAGTTTCATGGAATCGAAAAAAAGAATCAAATACGATTTTTTTATTGAATTAATGTGCACAAATCCATTAAAGAATGCATATGATATTGATTCTGTTATAGAGAAAGCAGTTTTGAATAATGCAGAGAGTGTTATAGCAGTTCATCAGTTAGATGATCATCATCCAGCTAGAATTAAAAAAATTATTGATGACAAGATTGTTGATTTTTGTGTTGAAGAGCCTAATGAGGCTAGAAGGCAAGATCTTAGACCTCTAGCATATATAAGAAGTGGCTCCATATATTGTATGAGAAGAGACTACATTATGGATAAGAATAAAAGATATGGAGGCGCTGATAGTAGACCATATATTTTACCTCTCGAAAGAGCTGTAAATATTGATACCATGAATGATTTTCTACTAGCTGAATTGATAATAGACAATATAGACAATGAATAATTTAAAGATTTTATGCATAACACCGATAAAACATATTCCAAATGTAGAAAATTCTTTAGAAGAATTGGGTCAATTAACAATTTTAGAAGACCCAAGTCCTAAAGATTTAGAATTAATCCCCAAAGACTTTAACGTAATATTTACAAACCCTAACAAATCAAAGGTATTTATTGGTCCTGATGTATTTTCAAAATGGAGTGATCTTCACTGTGTCTGTACTGCATCAACAGGCACCGTTCATATTGATAAAAATTATTTACATGAAAGAAATATAAAACTTATTTCTTTAACAGAAGAGTATGATGTTCTCAATACAATATCTTCAACAGCTGAGCTTGCTTTCACACTGATGATGGCATCTTTAAGAAAATTAATTCCAGCTCATAATTCTGTTAAATCGGGTCTATGGGATTATGAGCCATTTGTAGGCAGGCAGATAAATAAATTAAAGATCTGTATATTTGGCTACGGAAGACTTGGATCAATGTTTGCTCATTATTGCAAATCGTTTGGTGCAGATGTTTTTATATATGATCCATATAAAGATATACCTTCAAATTATAAAGAAATAAGTAACCTTAATAGTGATTTAAAAGAGATGGATGTTATTTCTATTCATATGCATGTGAATGAAGAAACTAAAAATTTCTTTGATAAAAGTAAACTTGCTTATTTCAAATCTAATGTTTTAATAATAAATACGTCTAGAGGAGAGCTAATAAATGAAGATGACTTAGTTTGTTTTTTAGAAAAGAACAAAGATGCTCGTATTAGTACTGATGTTTTATCAGGTGAAATTTTTGGTTTTCAAAAAAGCAAATTATTTAAATATTCTCAATCTTCTAATCAAGTTTTGATTAGCCCTCATATAGGTGGAATGACCATAGATGCTCAAGAAATAGCATATTGTCATGCGATAAAACTTTTAAAAGAGCATATCAATAAATAATTTATTATCTTATTAAATACTTAATATTATCAAAAGTATAAGCAAAACCATCATTTGCATTTGACTTATTAGTCCTTATTGTCGATGCCCTAAGGATTGACCCCTGTCCAAATGCAATTCTTAAAAACTGAGTTCTAGAATCAAACATATCTTTTAATGGCGTTATATTACCTGATTTTCTTGCCCATACTTCACCTTTATCAAGATATGCAAATGATGAAAAATGAATTCCATCTGTAAATATTTTATTTTTATTTTTTATGTATGAATTTTTGATAAAGTCTTTATATGTAAGATCAACAAATGATAAAGCTTCTATTTTAAAACCAACCTTTATATTTACTAAATTAAGGACATCCAATGTAAATTTATCGAAGCTTACTCTTCTTGAAACCCTTCTTTTAAGAAATGAAACATTTTTTATCTTTGGATTCTGAAATCCATAATAAAAAAAGTTAGAATTTTGTATATCTGGATTTGCTTTTAGATATCTTTGTATATCTTTTTTAGTATTTTCAGACTTACCATAAAATATAATTGGACAGATTCTGTTTTCTGTTTTAAGCCATAAGGGAAGTTCGTCAGTATCTTCATCAATTTTCTGGATTAATTCATTTACGGCTGCTGCTCTGAATGATTCGTAATTATTATGCTGGTGTAATCCATGAAAATGAAAAACAGACGCTTTTGAGTCATACTTTATGTGCATGCCTAATTTAATTACTTTTTTTGCCCAATCCCTATCTTCAATATTTGATATTTTGTCATCAAAATTTACTTTAGACCATACAGACCTTTTTATTATTGAATTTGCATTATGAAAGAAAGGATCTTTTTTTTGAATTTTATTTTCATTACCAAAAGTTACAAGCAGATCTCTAGCATCATCTGAACTTGTGCTGGAAAGTGGAAGCTGTCTTCCATAAACTCCTGCAATATTTTTAGGTTTTATAGATTTTACCATTCTAGATAACCAGTTCTTGCTCGATGGAATGCAATGAGCCGAGAGAACGACAATATATTTACCAGAACTTTCTTCAATCCCTATATTAATTGCATTTCCCGGAAGAAATTTTTTAATACTTTTTATCTTGTCAACATTGTATTCTTTAGCAATTTTAACTGAAGCATCTTTACTGCCGCTATCGACATATATAATTTCGAAGTCCTTGAATGATTGCTCACGAATGCTCTTAATGCATAATCCAAGCCAATCTTCCTCATTTTTACCCCTAATTATTATTGAAACTGTTTTTGGCATATTAGTTAGCTATTTAATTTTGATTCAAATTATACAATTTTTAGATGTTATTTTGATAGAATAGTGAATCTTACTTCTTTGGAAAAACAATGAAAATTGGTATTGTTGGTTATGGTTTTGTTGGTAAAGCTGTTGATTATGGGTTTAAGCGAGATATTGAGAAGATTATTATTGATCCTAAATTAGATACATCAATTAGTAATTTAAAATACCACAATCCTGAATTTATATTTATATGCGTTCCCACTCCAATGAATTCAGATGGAAATCAGGACTCTTCAATTATCGAACAAGTTCTTGCCGAGATTAATAAAGAGTTTAGTGAATCGGTTGTGATTGTAAAAAGCACTGTTTTGCCAAGCATTATTGAGAAGTTATCAAAATCTCATAAGCATTTTGTATATAACCCAGAGTTTTTAAGAGAAAAAACAGCAAATGAAGATTTTATTAATGCTAATTCTTTGATATTGGGTGGAGAATCAGATGATCTAAAGAAAGTGGCCGAACTCTACGACAACCACTCTGATTGTAAGATTACTGACGTTCATAAAACAGATATTATTACAGCTTCGTTGGTCAAGTACTCAATAAATACTTTCTTAGCGTCTAAGGTAATATTTTTTAACCAACTATATGATATATACAATGCTCTGACTCCCAATATTAAATGGGATGAGTTTATAAATATGGTTAATTCAGATAACAGAATTGGTAAATCACACATGGATGTTCCTGGTCATGATGGCAGGCTAGGTTTCGGTGGGGCATGCTTCCCAAAAGATACGGCAGCGCTATTATCATTATCAAAAGATATAGATAAAGAATTTTCACTCTTAAAAGAAGTAATAAGAATTAATAATAATATTAGAATGCAATATAATGAACTCGATGAAAGAGAAAAAGAACAAGGCGTAAATTATAAAATTGATTTAGAATAGCAATTTACTAATGCCCGGGTGGTGGAATTGGTAGACACAAGGGACTTAAAATCCCTCGAAGGCAACTTCGTGCCGGTTCAAGTCCGGCTCCGGGTACCATTAAAAGATTATGAGTAAAATAAATATGATAGAAATTATTGCTGAAATAGGCTGGAACCATATGGGTGATAGTTCTCTCGCAGAAGAAATGATAAAAAGTGCCAAAGAAAATGGTGCTAATACTGTTAAATTCCAATACTGGGACCCGGTTCATCTAAAAAGTGGCGTTTGGGATACGGATGGAAGAAGAGAGATTTATGATAAGGCTGCACTTACAAGCGATAAGGTTTCTGAATTGCAGAAAATGTCTAATGAAATCGGGTGTAATTTTTTAATTAGTGTCTTTGGCACAATCGGAGCTAAAGTCATATCAGATCTTGGAATTAAAAATATTAAGATTCCATCTCACGAAACAACCAATAAAAAACTAATTGAGTTTTGTTCAACACATTTTGATTATATTTATTTTTCAGCAGGCGCCTCCACAGAGGATGATGTTATAGAGGCAGTACAAATTTTAAAAAACGGTAAAGCTGACTTTAATTTAATGCATTGCGTTTCTTCGTATCCATGCGCTGATGAAAATGCAAATTTAAATAGAATAAATTGGCTTCAAGAAATGCACTCATCTGTTGGCTATAGCGACCATACACAAAGTACAATAGTTCCAGCTCTTGCAATACTAAATGGCGCCAAAGTTGTTGAGAAACATTTCACTATCGATAAAGATTTGCCTGGTAGAGATAACAAGTTTGCATTAGATCCCAAAGAATTTAATGAGATGTGTAGAAATATCGGAATCGCATCCGACTCAATTATAGATAAGGGAAATGGGTTTCAGTCTATAGAAGAGGATACAGTCATGAATTATCGAGGAAGATGGGAACCCCAGGATTATAGTTAATAGTAGTGAGTTCTAAAGATAATCATGTAATTGTAAGCGGTGGATTTGATCCAATCCACTTAGGTCATCTTAATTTAATTAATGAAGCATCTAAATTTGGTAAGGTAATAGTTATTGTTAACTCTGATGAATTCTTGTTAGAAAAAAAGGGTTTTTACTTAATACCAAGCAATGAAAGGGTTGAAATTATTAAAAATTTAAAAAATGTTGAGAATGTTTTTCTTTCAATTGATAAAGATGAGTCCGTTTCAGAATCTATCAAAACTTTGGCGGCAGACAAATCATTTAACATTAAGTTTTTTGCTAATGGTGGAGACAGAAAGACGAAGTCTGATATTCCAGAACAGAAGATATGCGAAGAAAATGATATAGAGTTAATTTTTGATGTTGGGGGTGGTAAAACTCAATCAAGCTCTAATCTTTTTAAAGAAGCAATTGATGTCTTTAATTTTTATAAAAACTATACAAAAAAACCATGGGGTTCATATTTAAATTTACTTAAAGAGTCTAATTTCTTGGTCAAGAAAATTCTTGTCGACGCAAATGAAGAGATTTCATACCAATCGCACAAATATAGAGATGAGCATTGGATATTAGTTCAAGGAAGCTTGGAAGTGATTAATGGAACCTCTATAAAAGAATTGTCTAAAAACCAATATGAATTTATAAAAAGAGGCTCTAAACATAGGATAAAAAATATTGGTGACACTAAAGCATTGATGATAGAAATTCAATTTGGAGATAAAATAGATGAAAACGATATTAAAAGATATGATGATAAATATGGAAGAAAATAACTAGATTTGAGGAAAATAATGTTTAAAAATCAAACAATTTTAGTAACAGGCGGCACTGGATCATTTGGAAATGTTTTTGTGAAAGAAATGCTTCAAAGATATGACTTAAAAAAAATAATAGTTTTTTCAAGAGATGAAATGAAGCAATGGGAGATGGCAAAGAAATTTGATGATGACGATAGAGTAAGGTTCTTTATTGGTGATGTTAGAGATAGAGAAAGGTTGTATAGAGCGCTAACAGGAGTTGATTACGTTGTTCATGCAGCAGCAACGAAGATAGTTCCAACAGCAGAATATAATCCATTTGAATGTGTTAAAACAAATGTAAATGGAGCAATTAATGTAATTGATGCATGCATCGATATGGGTATTAAAAGAACAGTTGCTTTATCAACTGATAAAGCTAGCAGTCCAATAAATCTTTATGGAGCAACAAAATTAACCTCTGATAAATTATTTGTAGCTGGCAATGCATATTCTGGTGAACATCCTACAAGATTTGCTGTAGTAAGATACGGCAATGTAATGGGTTCACGGGGATCTGTCATACCTTTTTTTAACTCTATAAAAGATTCAGGTGAAGTATCAATTACTGATAAAAGAATGACTCGATTTATGATTACTTTAGAAGAAGCAGTAGATTTGGTTATAAAAGCTTTTGAAGACATGATAGGTGGCGAAATTTATGTAAAAAAAATTCCTTCAATGAAAATTACAGATATTGCAAAAATTGTAGCACCTAAAGCTAAGCATAAAATTATAGGGATTAGACCAGGTGAAAAACTACATGAGCAGATGATAGGGCTTGAGGATTCTCCATATACGTATGAATATGAAAGCTACTACAAAATATTACCCGTAATAAATAATTGGTCAGATGACGAAGAAAGAATCCAGGACGGAGATAAAGTCGATGATAAATTTATATATGACAGTCAAACAAATACTGATTGGATGTCTGAAGATGAATTAAAAAAATGGCTTGAAGATAATAAAGACAAGATTGAGGAGATATAGGTTTTGATTCCATATGGTCGTCAGGATATTAATCAACAAGATATTGATGCAGTTGTCGATGTACTTACCTCAGACTTTATTACTCAAGGACCAACAGTTCCATTATTTGAAGAGAAATTAAAAGAATTTTGTGGATCTAAATATGCTATTGCATCAAATAGTGCTACTAGTTCTTTGCATGCTGCGTGTTACGCATTAGGAGTGTCTGTTGGTGATGAAGTATGGACATCACCTAATACCTTTGTAGCTAGTGCAAATTGTGCATTATATTGCGGAGCAAAAATTGATTTTGTTGACATAGACTGTAAGACATACAATTTGTGTCCAGAAAAATTAGAAGAAAAGCTCAAAATTGCAAAACGCAGAGGTAAAATTCCTAAAGTTGTAATACCAGTACATTTGACTGGACAGTCCTGTGATATGGAAAAAATATTTCAATTATCACAAGAGTATGGTTTTAAAATTATAGAAGATGCATCACATGCAATCGGTGCTAAGTACTTTGATGAAAATGTCGGATCATGTAAGTATAGTGATATCACTGTATTTAGCTTTCATCCAGTCAAAATTATTACAACTGCTGAAGGCGGTATTGCAACCACTAACCAAAAATCATTAGCAGAAAAATTAGATTTATTTAGATCGCATGGAATTACAAAAAATAAAAATTTTCTTAAGAATAATAATGATGGACCGTGGTATTACGAGCAAATAGATATTGGATATAACTACAGAATGACAGATATCCATGCAGCACTTGGTATAAGTCAAATTAATAGAATTAAATCTATTATAGAAAAAAGACATTCTATTGCTGAGAGGTACTCAAAAGAATTAAATGGAATACCAATTTTTTTACCCTGGCAGGATCCAAACCAACACTCTTCTTTCCATTTGTATGTAATCAGACTGGATATAAAAAAAGCTTCAATATCCCACAAAGATTTTTTTATAAAAATGAGAGAATCAAATATTCTTGTTAATTTGCATTACATACCAGTTTATTTTCATCCTTATTATCAAAAACTAGGTTTTGAAAAAGGTTATTGTATTGAAGCTGAAAACTATTATAAAAGTGCAGTTAGCATCCCAATATTTCCAACTTTAAGCAATGATGATCAATCAATGGTGATTGAAACTATAAAATCATTAATAAAATAATGAATAGGCTTGCCTTGGGAACTGTCCAGTTTGGAATGGAATATGGTATTGCAAATAATTCAGGACAGTTTTCTTCAACAGAAATAAAAGAAGTTCTAAGACTGGCAAAGATCAATGATATTGATACATTAGATACTGCGATATCATATGGCGATAGCGAAAAAAAACTTGGAAAAAACAACCTTGATGAATTTAATATAGTTACTAAGATACCAAAAATCAGTGAACACAAAAATATTGATAAATTAATTTTAGAATATATTAAAACTTCTTTAGAGAGACTCAATATTTCTAATATATATGGTGTATTACTCCATAATTCTGATGACATTAATACTCCACATGGCGATGCTGTATATGAATCTTTATTAAATCTAAAAGAAATGGGACTCGTAAAAAAAATAGGAGTTTCAATTTATTCTCCTGAAGAACTTAAAAATATATATTCAAATTTCTTTTTTGATATTATTCAGTCCCCCTTTAATATATTTGATACCAGATTAAAGGACTCGGGTTGGATGACTAAATTAAGCAAGAGAGGGGTAGAGATTCATACCAGATCAACATTTTTACAGGGGTTGTTATTACAAGACAAAGATAAGTTGCCTATAAAATTTTTAAAATGGAATAAACTATTTTCTGCATGGGAGAACTTTGTAGATAATAATAAAATGACAAAAATGGAAGCATGCCTTCAGTTTGCAAAAAGTTTTAAGGAAATTAATAAAGTTTTAGTAGGAGTAGATAATGTTAATCAATTCAAAGAAATATTAAGCTTTAACTTTCAAAAAAATTTCATTGATTTTCAAGATTTTAGTTGCTCAGATGAAATGTTAATTAACCCCTCAAATTGGAAGTTATTATGAAGATATTGGCAATAGTCCAAGCCAGAATGGGTTCTTCAAGGCTACCCAAAAAAGTTTTAAAAGAAATTAATTCTGTTCCCCTGATAGGGATTTTGCTTGAAAGATTATCTCAAAGTAAAAAAATTACGGAAATAGTTGTTGCTACTTCTAAAAATAATGATAATCAGCCACTAGTTGATTATGTCAAATTAAAAGGTTTCCATGCTGAAAGAGGATCTGAGGAAAATGTTTTAAGCAGATTTTATAATGTTGCAAAGAAATATGATGCTGACCTAATAGTTAGAATTACTGGAGATTGTCCTTTGGTAGACTCATCTATTGTAGACAACATTATTAATTTTCATATTTATAATGAATTAGATTATTCTTCAAATGTTAATCCTCCAACCTATCCTGATGGATTGGATGTTGAGGTTTTTTCATATAAGTGTTTGCAAGATGCTTTTAAAAATGCATCAAATGGGCCTGATTTAGAACACGTAACTCCATACATGATTAAAAATGAAAAAAATCAACTTAACTACGAAAATGAAACAGATCTCTCTAACATAAGATTAACTGTCGATGAAGAAGCTGACTTTGAAGTTATGGAAAATATCTTTAATCATTTTCATCCAAATATTTTATTTAATTGGAAAGATGTCATAAGCTTATACAATAATAATTCCGTACTATTTAAAAATAGTGAAATAAAAAGAAATGAGGGTTTTTACATGAAGAAAGGACAGAAACTTTACAAAAGGGCTAAAGAAATTATCCCTGGAGGTAATATGCTCCTTTCCAAAAGGCCTGAGATGTTCTTGCCGGATAATTGGCCTTCATATTTCAGCAAATCTAAAGGTTGCACTGTGTGGGATCTTGATGGTGTTGATTATATCGATATGTCAATTATGGGTATTGGAACGAATATTTTAGGTTATGGAAATGATTCGGTTGATGAGGTTGTTAATAGAATCGTGTCAAATGGAAATATGTCCACACTCAATTGTCCGGAAGAGGTATATTTAGCAGAAAAATTAATAGAAATTAATCCATGGTCTGATATGGTAAGGTTTGCTAGAACAGGCGGTGAGGCAAATGCAATTGCTATAAGAATAGCTAGAGCTGCCTCAGGAAAAGATAATGTAGCAATATGTGGCTACCATGGTTGGCATGACTGGTATCTCGCTTCAAATATCAAATCGAATAGTGCCCTTGAATCTCATTTGCTATCAGGGTTAGAAGCTAATGGAGTTCCTAAAAGCCTTGATGGAACTGTTTTCCCATTTCATTACAATAACTTTTTAGAACTAGAGCAAATAGTAAATGAAAATGATATCGGAATAATAAAAATGGAAGTAGAAAGAAATCAGGGCCCTAAAGATAATTTTCTACAAAATGTAAGAGATTTAGCTACAAAAAAAGGAATTATCTTAATTTTTGATGAATGTACTTCAGGTTTTAGAGAAACATATGGCGGGATTCATAAAAAATATGACGTCGAACCAGATATTGCCATGTTTGGAAAAGCTTTAGGAAATGGTTACAGCATTACTGCAGTAGTAGGTAAAAAAGATATTATGGAGGCTGCTCAAAATACTTTTATCAGCAGCACTTTTTGGACAGAAAGGATAGGTCCTGCAGCTGCTTTGAAAACATTAGAAATTATGGACGAGCTAAAGTCATGGAATATAATTTCTAATAGCGGCTCATATATAAAAGAGCAGTGGAAAAGAATATCTTCTGATTTTGATATTAATATTTCTATTAGTGGTATTGAGGCATTGCCATCTTTTAGATTTGAAAGTCAAAACCATCTAGCATACAAAACGTTAATTACTCAAGAAATGCTTAAAAAGAATTTTTTAGCTAATACTAGTGTTTATTTGTGTACAGAGCACTCTAAAGAAATTATTGATAGCTATCTGTCAGAATTAAGAGCGATATTTTCTATAATAAGAGATTGTGAAGATGGAAATGATATTAACAGTATCTTAGATGGCCCTATATGTCACGATGGTTTTTCAAGGTTGAATTAATGAAGAAAAAAATCTTAATTATAGCCGCTCATCCCGATGACGAAACAATTGGTTGTGGAGGTACTATTGCAAGACATGCATATAATGGAGATGAGGTTGGAATAATCACATTAACCGATGGCGTTAATTCAAGAAACAATTTTAATGATGAAGATGTAGAGAGGAGAAGTAAAGCAGCAAAAAACGCAATGAAACGTTTGAATGCAAAGTGGATAGCTTCTGGTAATTTTCCTGATAACCAAATAGACAGCGTACCTTTAATAGATGTTATTAAGTTTATTGAGTCTTATAAAAAAGCATTTTATCCAGATATAATTTATGTTCATTCACCCTCGGATTTAAATATTGATCATAGGATAGCGGCTTCAGCAACACTTACAGCATATAGACCTCAGCCCTCTGAAACATACTCTGAAATACGTTTTTATGAGGTATCATCTTCAACAGATTATAATGTTAAACAGCTAGAACAAAAATTTGCACCAAACTTATACATCAATATTGATAATTTTTGGAAAAACAAACTCGAGGCACTAAATGAATATGATATCGAGATACACGATGACCCTCATTCAAGGTCATATAAAAAAATAAAGTCATTAGCAGAATTTCGTGGTTCAGAATCTGGCATGCAGCTTGCAGAAGCTTTTGAAGTTGTAAGACGTATTATTAGATGAAAATCATATACTGCATTCAAAATTCAGTTGTTAAAGAAGTCCTTAGAAAAAATAGATTAATCAATAAAAACTCTATCATAATAAAAAATAAGAAAGACCTTACACTGACAAAATTAAATTCTGTCAAACCTGATTTGATAATGTTTCCCCACTGGTCTCATATGGTGCCCGATTCAATTACAAAAAAATATACCTGTATTTGTTTTCATTCAGCACCACTTCCATACGGAAGAGGAGGATCACCAATACAAAATATGATTAAAAGGGGATTTAAAGAAACCGAGGTATGCTCATTAAAAATGGAAAAAGAACTTGATTCCGGACCAATTTATTTAAGATCAAAAGTTAGGCTTTCAGGTAATTTAGATAATATCTTAATACGAATATATGAGGCTATTGCCTCGCAAATTAAAATTATTAAAGAGAAAAAAATAATACCAAAGCCTCAAGATGGCGATGTAATTAAATTTAAAAGATTATCCATCAAAGATAATTTAGTGAATTTTGATAACGATTTATCAAAAGCATTCGATCAAATCAGAATGCTCGATAGTGACTTATATCCAAGTGCATTTTTTGGATTGGGAGATTATTTCTTCTTTCTAAAAGATGCCAAAATCAAAAAAAATGAACTAAATGCTAATGTTTCAATACAAAGAAAAATATGTATTAGAAATGTAAAGCTTTCTGATTCAGAAGAAATCTGGAAGTGGAGAAATGATATTCAAACAAGATCAATGTTTAAAGAAAAAGATTTTGTTGATTTAAAAGAGCACAACAGATGGTTTAATAAAAAAATTAATGATAAAAATTGCTATTTTTATATTGGTGAAACACAAAATTTGAGAGCTGGAGTCGTTAGAATAGATATAAAAGATCATCGAGCTGAAGTTTCGATAAATGTAAATCCAAAATTTAGAGGTATTTCAATTTCCCAAACTTTGTTAAAAGACTCGATTAATAATTTTTTATCAAAACACCCTAATTATAATATTGTTGCCAATATAAATAAAAAAAATAAGGCAAGTATAAAAATATTTACTAATCTTGGATTTCAATATAAAAAGAGCTTGAAAAATTTTAATCGATATGTCTTATCTAAACCAAAATAGCAAAAGAGCAGTCATATGTTTATCACACCAGTTAGATGAAAAAAATAATCTTTCTTTGGACTCAATAAAAAGACTAAGAAAATCTTTTCAAGTTTTTAATGAGAACTCATGTGAAAGTTTTATTACAACAGGCTGGAAAATTAAAAAAGATTTACAAAAGCCTCTGTCATCAATCATGGCTGATTATGTTGTTAAAAATTCAAATATATCAAGAGACTCAATATTTGAGGAAACTAATGCAAAAGATACAGTTGGAGAAGCTGTATTTATCAAAAAGAATTTTTTTTTAACACACAATGATTTTAACAAAATATATGTGATAACCAGTGACTGGCATCTCAATAGAGCAAAGGAAATATTTGAATTTGTATTTGGGGATAAAGATGATCCTGTCTTGCATTTTAAAAAAGTTTCTGGAGAATTCAAATGCAAAGTTATGGAAGATAGCAACACATCAATTATTAAATTTAGAGAGATGGTTGATTCGTGCAAAAGAGGCAATATAGAAGAAATTTATAGTAAAATGCTCCTCGAACATACCTTGTATAAAAAATAACAAATGTTTAATGATTTAAAAAAACCATATGTAATTGCAGAAATATCTGGCAACCATAATGGATCTATTGATAGAGCAAAAGAACTAATTAAACTTGCACAATCTAACGGAGCTGATTGTGTCAAGATCCAAACATATACACCAGATACGATGACAATTAAGTCTGACAAAGACGATTTTATTATAAATGGGGGCTTATGGGATGGCTATAAGCTTTGGGATCTTTATGATTGGGCGCAGACTCCTTACGAATGGCAAATGGAGCTTTTCAATTACGCAAAAAGTATCGATATGACGATTATAAGTACGCCTTTTGATGAAACAGCAGTTGATTTACTTGAGTCTTTAGACTGTCCTTTTTACAAAATTGCTTCATTTGAATTAACAGATCTTCCCTTGATTAAATATGTTGCTGAAAAGAATAAACCTATAATTTTATCTACTGGTATGGCAAATGAGGATGAAATAAATGATGCAATAAATGTCGTCAATAAATATGGCTCCGGTGATTTTGTATTATTGCACTGTGTAAGCGGCTATCCAACGCCAGTAGATCAAATCAATTTAGAAACCATAACTCTCTTAAAAGATAAATTTAATTGTCAGGTAGGTTTATCAGATCATACATTAGGAAATACCAGTGCTGTTTTATCAATTGCGCTTGGTGCAAAGGTTATTGAAAAACACTTTACTTTCAAGAGAAGCGAAGGTGGTCCAGATGCAGATTTTTCAATGGAGCCTGATGAATTAAAAGATTTAACAAGTAGTATTAAAATGGCTCATAAAGCATTAGGTAAGGGTAGTTTTGAAATGAAATCTGCCGAGGAGTCAAATATAAAATTTAGGAGATCTATTTATATTGTTGAAAATATTAAAAAAGGAGATATTTTTACAACTCAAAATATAAGAAGAATAAGACCTGGTTATGGATTGCCGCCAAAAGATTTTAAGAATATTCTCGGTAAGAAAGCTAGCAGAGATTTAATCAGAGGCAATCCTCTGGGGTTAGATGATATTTTTAATTAACATAATATTAATATGATTTGTATTTTGGACTATGGGTCTGGGAATGTTGGCTCTGTATATAACGTAATAAAATTTTTAGGTTATGAGGTAATTATCAGTAATAAAAGCGAAGATATTATAAATTCTTCCCATTTAATATTGCCAGGTGTTGGCGCTTTCCCTTCTTCAATGGAAAAGATTTTAAGTTCACTACCTATAGATACTTTAGAGGATGAAGTTTTAAAAAAAGGTAAACCTTTTTTGGGTATTTGCGTTGGTATGCAAGTTTTGGCTACTAAAGGATTTGAAAAAAATGAATGCAAAGGTCTTGGCTGGATTGAGGGTACAGTTGAAAGAATTGAATCTGATAAATTAGCTTTGCCTCATATTGGGTGGAATGATATTGAATTTATTCAAGATAATTCATTGTCAGATAGCTTCAAAGATATAAATGATTTTTATTTTGTTCATAGTTATTGTTTTAAAGAAAAAAATCATAAAAATTCTATTGCTAAAGTGACTTATGGCTCAAAATTTAATGCCATTGTACAAAAAGACAATATATTTGGATTTCAATTTCATCCCGAAAAAAGCCAAAGAGCAGGCCAACTAATTTTAAAAAATTTCTTTAAAATGTCATGAAAAAGAAAAGATTAATCCCTGTCGTTCTTCTTAGAAGTGGGTGGATAGTTCAAAGTAGAGGCTTTAAGGAATATCAAAATCTTGGAAACCCTATTACTACCATTCAAAGATTAAGCGAATGGGCATCAGATGAAATAATATTTTTGGATATTTCGGATAATGAAAACTATGATCTCCGGCGAGATGATCAGGGATATAACAATAGAGATACTTTCGTTGATATATTAAAAGATATTTCAGAAGCGACTTTTATGCCATTAACGGTTGGCGGGAAAATTAAAAACTTAAAAGATATTGAGCAAAGACTCAAGCACGGAGCTGATAAGGTATGTATAAATACAACGGCTATTTTATCTACAAGTTTTATAAAAGAAGCTGCTAATGAATTTGGATCTCAGTGTATTGTAATATCAATAGATTCAAAAAAAATTAATGATAAACATTTTGTTTTTTCTAATAAAGATAAAAAGCCTACAAAATATATGCCAAGTGAATTTGCAAAAATAATGGAGGAAAATGGAGCTGGCGAGATATTAATTAATTCAATCGATAATGATGGCTTGGGCAAAGGTTATGATATTAACTTGATTGATGCTGTATGCGAGAATGTTAATATTCCTGTAATTGCTTGTGGAGGAGTGGGTGAGTGGAATCATTTTTCACAGGTATTAGATAATACCTCTGTCGATGCAGTAGCCGCTGCTAATATTTTCCATTATATAGACCAAAGCGTTTATCTTGCTAAGAAATATCTTTATGATTCCGGGTATAATTTTAGAAGACCTGATTTAATTAAGATAAAATAACCCTATGAAAAAAATAAAATATTGCTCCAGATGCGTTTATCCAATTAATGCGGTTAACCTAAATTTAGATGATGACGGAGTTTGTTCAAGTTGCAAAACTGCTGAGAGTTTTGAGAGGCTTGAAGATGAATTCTGGATAGAGAGAGAAAAGAAATTTGCTGAGATAATAAAAGAATATCAACAAGATGATAATAATAATTATGATTGTTTGATACCTGTAAGCGGCGGTAAAGATAGTTATTATCAGGCCCATGTAATCGCAAAACAATATGGATTAAAGCCATTATTAGTAACATATCATGGAAACAACTATCTTCCAGAAGGCGATAGAAATAGAGATAAAATGAGACATGTATTTGATGCAGATCATATTGTATGGGGACCAAGCGTAGAGGTTTTAAAGAAACTCAATAAATTAGCATTTAAAATCATGGGCGATATGAATTGGCAAAATCACTGCGGCATATTTTCCGCGCCAATTAATATGGCTGTCAAATTTAAAATTCCATTAATAATATGGGGGGAAACAAATTGGGATATTTCCGGAATGTATAGACCGGATGACTTCGTTGAGTTCAGTGCCAGGGTAAGGCATGAACATGATTTAAGGGGATATGAGTGGTATGACTTTATTAAACATGGCTTAAGAGAAAAAGACATGTTGTGGGCAAAATATCCTTCTGATGAGGAAATACTTGATGTTGGAGTAAGAGGAATATATGTTGGTAATTTCTTTAAGTGGGATCCTAATAAACAAACCGACTTTGTTATAGATGAATATGACTGGAAGCCATCAGAAAAACCTTTTGAAAGAACTTACAGACGTATGTCAAATCTTGATGATAGATATGAAAATGGAATTCATGATCTAATGAAATTTATCAAATTTGGATATGGAAGGGCTTCTGACCATGCCTCAAAAGATATACGTACAGGATACATGGACAGAGAGAGGGGTATAGAAATGGTCAGAAAATATGATTCTGTAGTCTCGTCTGATCTCTATTATTGGCTGGATTATGTAAATATGTCTGAAGATGAATTTTGGAAAATTGCCGATAGTTTCCGTGACCCAAGAATATGGTGGATTGAAAATGGAAAATGGTATAAAGATAATATATGGGGTTCTATAGAAGAGTATGGTGCCGTTCACTTAGAACCAGTTGAGCAAGAAAAATATAAAATCTAAACCTTTGGTTATTTCTTATAAAGTAAAATCATGAAGGAGTATTTTAGAGAAATTTGTGATGATCAGCTTGTTCACGATAATCTGTCCATTAAACACAAATCAATAAGAATATTTGTTAGATATCTTTTAAGAATATGTGGTTTGCAGACCTCTGTAAAGGTTCTCACTTTTGTTTTAAGGTTGATACCTAAACATAATGATTCATATTGGATTTATTTGATAAGAATAAATTTTTTTAGATTATCTTATTTATTGAATCTCTCGGAGAATAGCTATAAAGAAGCTCATATTGTTAAAAAAAAATGGGCAAAAAATGTTATTCATTCCTCATTAAGCAAGAATCAAAAAGAAAGTGCAGAAAATTATCTTGAGACAATTGAAGCTTTAAATAATAATAATCTCTTGAATAACACAGCTGCTTTATCAAAAGAAAAATTTTATTTATACGGGCCTAATGCCTCAATAATGCCAAATGAGATTTATTCAGATTATACTTTAGTGCATATAAAACCTTTTCCAGAAGAATTAAAATCTTTTAAAAAAGAAATATTATTTTTAAATTCTTACTATTTTAATAATTCAGTCAAGGATAATTATAATTATATAAATAAGTTAAAAAAAAGATATCATAAAATATATGTCACTTGTATGACTTCAATTTTACCAGATGGTTTTCATAGAGTGGTTTTAAATAAACCTGGATACATTGCTAGCGAAATGGCTCTTCAAAGAATCTTAGGGTTTCTTTTACAGAAACATCAGAGTTTTGAGTGTGTAATTGATGGATTTGATTTTTACCTTAACAATGATGCTTATAGCAACCCAAACTATCATAAATTGACTCGATTAAAGAATAGTTTAATTCAAGAAAAAGAGATGTGTTTGTCTCTTGCCGATCATGACTTTTTATTTAACTTCATACTTACAAAAAAACTTTTATGTAAATTAAAATTGAATGATTCTGTAGATTTTAAAAAAATTATTACACTTACATCTGATGAATACCAAAAAAGACTATTTACTTCAAGAAAGTTTTCAACCCTAAAGAGAATAAATTGAGTGGCGATTATGAATAATATTATTTCGGATATCAGCTCAATTGATCCAGAACAAAATCATAAAGATTTTTCTACATTATTTAATTTGCATAAATGTGAATTAGAAAGATTTTACAGTGACTACGAAAATAAAAATAAAATTATAAATTTATTTGAATACTGGGTTTTTAATATTTTTTGTATAGAGAAAGCTTATGGAAAAAATGGCCTAGAGATATTTTGTAACAGCAAATTAAGCAATCCTCTTAGATTCAGCTATCAGTATGAATTTTCTGATGATGTCCATGGTGCTGAAATTAGGACATCCAAACAAAGCAAGTTAAGGTTCGCTTTAGTGAGTCTGTTTTTAAGGAAAGTTTATATTCCTGGTTCAATTCTAATTTCTTTAAAAGATAAAGTTTTAAATAAAATTTCTTTTTTCTTTATTCATTCTATTCCGCTTAGAGAGAACAAACTAATTAAGTCGAGTTTATTTGATCTGCTCGAAAGATTATTGTCACAAAGTTTCAATGATAATGAGATTGAAAGTATCAAAAAAAAATTACCTATGTTTTTCTACTCAAGAAAAGTAAATTTCTTTTCTAACAATATAATTGAAGTTGAGGGATCAGCTGCCTCTTTTATGGAATATTCTGGGTATGAGAAGTTATTTTTGCTTGATACAAAATTAAATGTTACGGGCCATCAGCATGGTGGAGGATACGATATTTTCAAAATTGATTTTTTTGCATATTATGAAAAAAAACTTTGTGAAAATTTTTATGGATGGGGTTTTTCTAAGAAAAATAAAGCCCAAAAAAAGTATGGATTAGTAAAACATAAAGCGACATCTGAAAAAAGAATCCTATGGATTGAAGATTCTATAATACCAACTTTAGATGCTTTATTTTTATCCCATCATTATTATCAATCAATTAATAAAAATATAAAAAATTATATTTACACCGAGCTTAAAAAAATAAATGTTAGATACTCTAATCTTCCTCATCCTGTTATGTCGCCATTATATGAAAAATTTAGAAGAGATGATTTTGGTATATCAGACATAGAAAAGATATCAGATAATCTCATTAACAAAAATGATATTCTCATATTTGACTGTACTGGAGCTTCATTGGTTCATTTAGCTATCGAAAACGACATTATTTTTTTCTTTGTAATCAGCAGACAGGATTATGATAATTTTACAGAAAAACAAAAGGAGCACTTCCTTTTGTTAAAAAAATATAATCTTGGCTTTTTTGATTATGAAGAAAATAAATTTTCACAAGCACTATTAAAATACTACAATTCAGCAATTGTCGAATTGCCAGATGAAATTTTTGAATATAATAAGAGAATATTTAAGCAGGATTAATCGAATAACTTATTTTTAATACTAAATATATTCTCTCCTTTTATATTAAAATCCCTATCCTTATCATAGATAGTTTTAAGAAAATTAGATGATGTTCTCTCTTTGGGGTATAGCCAATCGTGAAGCTCTATTATTATAAAAGGGAATCTATTAACCCAGTCTGTATTTTTCTCAAAAAGCTCTTTTTCACCACCTTCGATATCAATTTTTACCAAAAATGGCATAAATTTTTCTTTGTCAAAATTTTTTAATAAGCTATTAACATCAATCATAGATACTTCATTCTGAAATAAACCATCATTCTCAATTCTATATGAATTATTATTTTCTTCAGGATTTGCTATATACCCTTTTCCATTTTCCGAGGAAATACCATTATTTAAAATTGATACATCAAGACCATTTAGTTTTATATTTTCTTCACTATGCATGCAATTTTCTTTATCAATCTCCACACCTATTACCTTTGCTTCTGGAAAAGTGAGAGAAAAATATATGCAACTAACACCAGAGTTGCTTCCACAATCAATAATTAATGGCCTCTTATCTTTAACTAAACAATGATCGATATATTCCTTCAAATCTTTCTCTCTCGAATCATTATAAATATTTTTTAAAAGGGAAAATTGCTCATCTAAGAAAACCTGCCAGCTAGTGCCCCAATCAGTTTTATTTCTATTTATTGTTGTAAATTTTTTTTTGCTAAGCCTGTCATACCAATGTTGTTTCTTTAAGAATGGAGGTGATAGCAGAAGGAACCTTTTTTTTAATAAGAAGAATTTTAATACAGAAAAGAACCATACTAAATGTATTTTCATGACTTAATTATAAACTATTTTTTAATTATCTTTGAAAATGTATTTGCCTAGGTAATACAATCATTATCGTTTAGAATAATACGCATGAATCAAGTAAATAATAATTTAAACATTGTTGCTATGATAAAACTTTTTTGGAGTAATAAACTATTTATTATTTTTTTTACATCAATTTTTGCAATTTCTTCAGTTTTTTTAGCTTTATCATTACCCCCAATTTATTCTTCATCAGTTGTTTTAAAGTCTGTTCAAGAAAATCAAGCGGACTTCGGATCATCATTGGGTGTTTTGAGCGGATTTAATAATCTCAAAGGAAGCCTTGGACTTAATCCTGATGAAGAAGCAATTCTTGCAATAAAACATGCTTATTCAAAAGATTTTTTTAAGGTTTTGTATCGCGATGAAGAGTTTAAAAAAAATCTTTTAGCTTATGATTATTATGATTCAACTAGTAAATCTAACTTTTATGATAAATCTATTTATAATTCTGATGAAAATAAATGGCTTTATGAAGCACATTTTTTAACAGCTCATAAAAAATTTACCACTCAGCATATGAATATTAGCCAAGATAAAATTGGAGATTTTGTAAATATCACCATCGAGCATAAATCACCAATTATTGCAGCTCAATGGGCAGAATTAGTTTACAAAGAAATTAATGCTTATATGAAAAAAATAACTTATGAAACAACTTCTGAGGCTGTGGAATATATTAAATCTGAAATCGGCTCAACTACGAGTACTGAACTAAAGAAAGTTTTGGCTTCATCGCTTGAAAGTAAGATTCAAAAACTCATGTATGCAGATATATCAGATGATTATATATTTTCTGTTGTTGATTCTGCATATGTGGCCAACGAGAGGGTAAGGCCGTCAAGAAGTTTTATATGCATAGTTATTACAGCCTTAGGTTTTCTTATTGCATGTTCAATAATCTTTATTGTAAATGAATTTAAGAGCAAGCTTCAATTTAGACCGCCTTTTATAAAAAAATTTGAATAGAAAGACTATAAAATTATGAAAGTCATGATTATTGGTTCCTCTGGACAATTGGGAGCTGAAATTAAAAACTTAAAGCAAAAGTTAAATTTATCAAATATTTTTTTTTATGATAAAAAAAAATTAGATATTTCGAAACCTGAGATTATAGATTCTTTTTTTATGCAAAATAGCTTTGATATTGTTATAAATTGTGCAGCATATACAAATGTAGATGAAGCAGAGACTAATTTTAATCATGCAAAAAATATAAATGCAGATTCTATAGGTTATATTTGTAGCTCGTTAGAGAAATATAAATCTAATACAATATTAATTCATTTGAGTACAGACTATATCTTTGATGGAAATTTTAAGGCTCCAATTAAAGAAGAGGAAGCACCAAATCCCATTTCAAAATATGGTGAAAGCAAGCTTTTAGGAGAGCAGATGCTTCAAAAATCAAAAATTCCTAGCATTATTATAAGAGTAAGCTGGCTTTACTCTATTAATGGCAGCAACTTTATGAAAACAATAATAGATCTTGCTAAGAGGAAAAAATCTATAAATGTGATTAGCGACCAAATAGGATCTCCAACAAGTGCAAATGATTTGGCAAACGCTATTCTAGATATATTGAATTCAGATAGATTATTTTTTTATGCTAAAAAAAAGGAAATATTTAATTTCTGTAACAGGGGATCATGCAGTTGGTACCAATTTGCAAAAGAGATATTGTTCAAAATATCATCTGAGTGTGAAGTTCTTCCTGTAACAACAGATGAATATTTTTCAGTTGCAGAAAGACCTAAATACTCTGTTCTTAACACCTCTAAGATAGAAAATTCTTTTGGATTAAATATTAGACCATGGAAAGCTGCTTTGCAAAATACAATTAATACTCTTAATTCAAATTATAATAGACCAATATGAAAATTTTAATAACTGGCGGATCAGGATTTATTGGCTCAGCATTAATTAGATATTTTTTGCAAAAATTTAGTGATTATAAAATTCTTAACATTGACAAGCTCACGTATGCATCAAATGATTCGCTTAATCAGTTTAATAACAATAAAAACTATGAACATAAAGAAATAGATATTGTTGATAGTCATAGCCTGAATAGAATATTTATGGATTTTGAACCAAATTTTGTTATGCATCTTGCTGCCGAGTCTCACGTTGATAACTCAATTAAAAATCCTAGCAAATTTATAGAAACAAATATTATAGGAACTTTTAATTTACTGAATGCATCTCTAAATTATTTAACAAAAGTCAATCCTGAAAATTTTAGATTTCACCATGTTTCAACAGATGAGGTTTATGGAGATCTTGAAAGTGATGATCCTCAATTCACAGAGGAAACCCCATACATGCCTAGCTCTCCTTATTCTGCAAGCAAAGCATCATCAGATCATTTGGTTAGAGCCTGGGCCAGAACTTACGAATTACCAATGGTTATTACAAATTGCTCTAATAATTATGGACCCTTCCAAAATGATGAGAAATTAATACCAACAATTATAAAGAATGCTCTTAATCATAAAAATATTCCTATTTATGGTGATGGTTGTCAAATTAGGGATTGGCTTTATGTTCAGGATCATGTTGTTGCTCTTCATAAAGTATTAACAGAAGGAAAAAATAATGAAACTTATAATATTGGCGGTTTAAATGAAGTAAAGAATATAGATGTAGCTGAGAAGATTTGCAACATATTAGATGACATAGAACCAATAAAATCAGAAAAATTTAGCTCTTACAATGAACTAATTAAATCTGTAAATGATCGACCGGGACACGATAAAAGATATGCAATTGATTGCAGTAAAATAAAACGTGATCTTAATTGGTCTCCGGATGAGAATTTCGACAGTGGTATTTATAAAACTGTTATGTGGTATGTCAAAAAGTATAAGGAGGAAAACTAAATATAATGTATAAGGGCATAATTTTAGCGGGCGGGAGAGGCTCAAGACTCTTTCCAATTACGCTGGCAACTTCAAAACAACTCTTACCTATATATGATAAACCCATGATCTATTATCCATTATCAGTTTTAATGACTGCTGGAATTAGAGACATTTTGATAATTGTAAATTCAAATGATTTAGAAAATTTTGTAAATCTATTAGGAGATGGAAGTCAGCTAGGTTTAAGCATTTCATACAAAGTGCAACCTTCCCCCGATGGACTTGCTCAATCATTTATATTAGGTGAAACATTCATTGGATCTTCAAATGTATGCTTAATACTTGGAGATAATATATTTTTTGGTGAAAATTTTTCTAAACATCTTGAAAGAGGCATTGAAAGGAAAAAGGGAGCTACAATATTTTCATATCATGTTAATAATCCTGAAGATTTTGGTGTAGTAGAGTTTGATAGAGATAGAGTTGTGAATATTGAAGAGAAGCCTACAAATCCAAAATCTAATCATGCAGTCACGGGTTTATATTTTTATGACAATGATGTTATTGAAATTGCTAAAAATCTTAAGCCTTCATCAAGGGGAGAGCTTGAAATCACGGATGTGAATAAAACTTATCTAAAAAGAGACGAGCTTTATTTAGAAAAAATGAATAGGGAGTTTGCTTGGCTAGATACTGGTACTTATGATTCATTGATAGCGGCCGGACAATTCATTCATATGATTGAGAAACGTCAAGGTCTTAAAGTTGCTTGTCTTGAAGAAATTTCATTTTCTAAGGGCTGGATAGACTCTGAAGATTTGCTTAGGCAAGCGAATAAGTTTAAATCTACTTCATATGGAAGATATATACATAATTTACTTGAAGAAAATAATAATGAAAATAACTGAATGTCCAATCGAAGGGGTAAGAATTATAAAGCCTGATGTTCATAGCGATGAAAGGGGATTCTTCTATGAAAGCTATCACCAAGATAAATATAAAAAATTAATAAATATTACTGACAATTTTGTCCAAGACAATCACTCAAAGTCTTCTTATGGAGTATTAAGAGGGCTCCACTTTCAAAAGAATAAAGCTCAAGGAAAACTAGTAAGAGTTATTAAGGGCGCTGTATATGACTTTTTTCTTGATATAAGAAGGGATTCATCGACTTTTGGTAAAGCTTTTGGAATAGAAATTAATGAAAAAAATAAGTTACAAGTTTGGCTTCCGCCGGGGCTAGCTCATGGATTCTTAACATTAACTAAATTCGCTGAGTTTGAGTACAAATGCACAAATTTTTATAATTCAAATGATGAGTATTGTTTGATATGGAATGATACTAATATTAATATAGAACTGCCTATCCCAAAAGAAGATATAATAGTTTCACAAAAAGATTCAAACGGTCTGTCTTTTAATGAGTTAATTACTAAAGGTATTATATAAATGAGCATACTAGTAACAGGTTCTGCCGGATTTATAGGCTCTCAATTATGTCTAAATCTTTTAGAGAGAGGCGATAAAATTCTAGGCTTAGATAATTTAAATGATTATTATAATATTGAACTTAAGAAAGCTAGACTAGAAAGACATCTTAGTCATAAAAACTATTGTCATTACTATGTAGATATATCAAAAAAGGACGATCTTGAGAAAGTATTTAAAGAAAATGACATTGATGTTGTTGTAAATCTCGCTGCGCAGGCAGGAGTGAGATATTCAATTGAAAACCCTGATGCATATATTCAAAGTAATATTGTTGGATTTATGAATATACTAGAATGTTGCAGGTATAATAAGATTAGTAATCTTGTATATGCTTCATCCAGTTCTGTTTATGGAGCCAATACAACCAAACCATTCTCTGTGCATGATAATGTTGATCATCCTCTTAGTCTTTATGCTGCTTCAAAAAAGTCTAATGAGCTTATGGCCCATACTTATAGTAATTTATTTAATTTAAGTACAACCGGCCTCAGATTCTTCACGGTGTATGGCCCGTGGGGAAGACCAGATATGGCTTTATTTAAATTTACTAAAGCAATTATGAACAATAATGAAATAGATGTTTACAATTATGGAAATCATGAAAGAGATTTTACATTTATAGAAGATATTATCGAAGGAGTGATTAGAGTTATTGATAATCCTGCTGATTCAAATATTGACTGGGATGGAAGTGATCCCGATCCCGGTTCAAGCTTTGCTCCATGGAAAGTCTATAATATTGGAAGTAATAATCCGATAAAACTTAATGACTACATCGCAGAAATTGAAAAAAATGTAGGCAAAAAGGCAAATGTTAATTTGCTTCCACTTCAACCTGGAGATGTTGTTGCGACATATGCTGATGTGGAAGACTTATTCACAACATTTAATTTTAAACCAAAATATAACATCCAAAAGGGCGTCAAAAAATTTGTGGAATGGTTTAAAAAGTATCCTAATTTTTAAAATGCCTTTAAATAAAAAATATTCCTATAGCTTAATCCATTCTTTAAATAATTTATGGAGTAATTTTTTACCAAAAAGAAAAATTCAACTTATTATTATTACAATTGCCACTTTATTAACCGCGATATTAGACCTTATAAGTATTAGTTCAATAATGCCATTTATATCAGTGATTATGGACCCAGAATCGACATTTATGAACCCCGCCTTTAATCAATACTTTGTATCTATGGGATATTTGTCTGGAGATGAAATCATCTTACCCGTAACTTATTTCTTTATTTTTATGAATGTGCTGGCTGCAATCATTAAAATTGTTATCTTTTGGTTTCAAAATAAGATTAGTGTTTTATGTGGGAATGATCTTAGTCGAATAGCATATACAAAAACTATTTATCAGCCATTTGAAACACACATCAAAATGAATTCGGGCGATGTTATTAGTTCAATTGTTAATAATGTAAACATTACTGTTTTTGGTGTTTTATATATGGCGCTTCTTTTTATGAGCTCATTAATTTTTAGTCTTGCAATTTTAGGAGGAATTTTATTTATAGAGCCTATAATTTCTTTAATAGCATTTTCTGTATTGTGTATTTTTTATATACCTATTTCCATTATCTTAAAAGGAAGACTAGAGAGAAATAGTAAAATAGTAGATCTAGGACAAAAAAAGATTGTTAGATTTATCCAAGAAGCCCTTGGAGGCATAAGAAATCTTATTCTCGATAAGTCGCATGATTTTTTTATTAAAAAATACAATAAGATAGACTTCGGTCTTAGAAGTGCAGTTGCTCAGAATAAATTTCTTGGTAGTGTTCCTAGATATGTAATAGAGGCATTGGTAGTAATATTAATGGCATTTCTTGGCCTGTATTATGCTTTTCAACCCAATGGTATGAATGAGGGATTACCAATTTTAGGATTTATAGCACTAGCATCCCAAAAACTTATTCCAAATATGCAACAAATTTATAGAGCTTACGCTTCAATAGCCGGCAGCAAGGAAAATCTTGATGATACATTGAATATTTTGAATCAAGAAATTGTCACTTATGATGATGACCTAATAAATCAAATAGTTATAAACGACTTTGAAAGAGTCTCTATTCAAAATCTATCTTTTCGATATGCTAAAAAAGATCCTTTAATTTTTAACAAGATTAATTTAGAAATCTTAAAGGGGGAGAGAATTGGTATTGTGGGAGTTACTGGAGGAGGCAAAAGCACACTTATAGACTTGATTATTGGCTTATTAAAACCGGAAGCTGGAGAAATTTTTATTGACCATAATCCACTTGATGAAGTAAAAAGTTCATGGCAAAAAATGATATCTCATGTACCTCAGGATGTTTATTACAGCGATGATTCATTTGCAAAAAATATTGCTTTTGGTAGCGATATCCAAAATATCGATCAAAATAAACTTATAAACGCATCCAGAAGCGCACAAATTTTAGATTATATTATGAAACAAGATAACAAGTTTGATAACATTCTTGGTGAATCAGGTGTTCAGCTTTCAGGAGGACAGAAGCAGAGACTAGGCATTGCAAGAGCGCTTTATAAAGATTCTAAATTAATTATCTTTGATGAAGCTACAAGTGCTTTAGACGAAGGTACAGAACAAGAAGTTATTAAATCCATTCAGTCTATAGATTCTGAAAAAACTGTTTTAATAATTGCTCATAGATTATCTACATTAAAACATGCAAACAGGATAATATCTGTTGGAAATGAAACAATTAAGATTTTTAATTCTTTAAAAGAATATGAAGAAGAGTTGAGCAATTCATAATGTGTGGATTGGTTGGTTATGTTGAATTCAAAGAAGGTGCAAACTGCTCTAAATATTTTGATAGCGCAATAAATTCTCTTCAGAGAAGGGGTCCTGATTCATATGGAAAGGAAGAATTCATTTCAAAGTATAAAATTGGATTTGGTCACAGAAGGTTATCAATTTTAGATCTTTCTAAGGCTGGCACACAGCCTATGACATCATTTAGTGGCAGATATAAGATAATTTTTAACGGTGAGATATATAATCATATAGAATTGAGAGATTACATAAAAAGCAAACATAATTTCAATTCATGGAAAAGTTATTCTGATACAGAAACCCTTTTAAATTTGTTTGAATTTGAAAACTTTAAAAAAGCACTTCAGCTTATTGAAGGGATGTTCGCAATTTCATTATTTGACTCAAAAACTAATACTATTTTTCTCTCTAGAGATCCAATGGGCGAAAAACCACTTTATGTCTCCCTCAATAATCAATCTTTACTATTTGGTTCTGATTTGGAGGCCCTGACTAATTTTTCATCCTTTAACAGAGAGCTCTCATTAGACTCGTTAGGCATGTTTTTCAAATACAACTACATACCCGCACCTAATTCAATATACAGTGGAACCTACAAATGTCCCGCAGGTAAATATATCACCATAAACTTAGATTCATTTGTTTTAAATTCTGTTCCTAAGAAATTTAATGATATATTTTTAAATAATGGTATTTTTATTGATGATTATTGGTCTAGCATTGATTTTTTGGATGATAAGAATAGCTCATCAAATAATCTTCATGAAGCATCTGAAAGACTTGAGTCAATTTTATCAGCGTCAATTAAGAAACAGTTAATATCAGATGTTCCTATTGGAGCATTTCTTTCTGGAGGCATTGATTCATCACTAATTGCAGCATTAATGCAAAAAGAGAGTTCAGAAAATATTAAGACTTTTACAGTTGGATTTAAAGATGAAGAATATGACGAATCACAAGAAGCAAAAAAAATTTCATCATTCTTAGGTACAGATCATACCGAGCTCATTATGTCTGAAGACGATGTTTTAAGAACAATGCCTGATATAAATTCGGTTTTCAGTGAGCCATTTGCCGATCCATCTCAAATACCAACTCTGTTATTGTCAAAATTAGCAAAGCATGATGTAAGCGTTGCACTATCTGGAGATGGTGCCGATGAATTATTTGGAGGTTACGATAGATACATTAATGCACCTTTGCAATGGAAAAAAATTAATAGGATTCCTTTTTCTATAAGAAGCCCAATAGCCAGTTTCATGTTAACTAATTCTTTTTTAAATAATATTTTATCTGAAAAATTACTTTCATTATTTTCTAAGATCGAAATTATTAAGTATGAGCAAGATTTATTTGAAAATATTAGTTCAGGATATGACGATTTAACAAAAATATTTAAACATCAAATGAATACTCAATCTAATTTGGACTATAAAGACATTTGGTTAAAAAACAACCTTAAATTTGAAGAGAAAATGATGTTTGCAGATATGAATACATTTCTTCAAGATGATATTTTATGTAAGGTCGATAGGGCTTCAATGTCTTGTAGTTTGGAAGTGAGGACACCCTTTTTGCATAAACATGTTTTAAGGGAAAGCTTAAAAATGCCCTTGGAATACAAAATTAAAGACAAAAAAGGTAAGTTTATTCTAAAACATATCCTTCAAAAACACATACCTAAAGATTTAACAAATAGGCCCAAGAAGGGTTTTGTGATGCCTTTGCAGAAGTGGATTACAGGACCCTTAAGCAAAGATTTTAATTATTATTTTTCAGATGAATCACTAAGTCATAATTTAATTAATATAGAAACTGCGCAAAACATGCTACAGCAACATAAAGATGGAAAAAGAAATTGGCAGAACCAACTTTGGGCAATTTATTCTTTTCAAAATTGGTTTCATTATAACAATATCAAATTTACAATTTAAACAATGAAAAATATTTTAATCCTTGGAGCTAGTGGCTTTATAGGAAGACATCTGCTAAAAAGCTTTGGGATTACAACAGAAGCCGCTAATTATAATAATAAGAAAAATATTTGTATTATTAAATTTGATAGAGATTTTGAACATGAATCAAAAATTAAATCCATTGATTTGTATGATTTTCATTTAAATCATACAAAACATCTTAAAAATTTAATTCTTAAAAATAAAATCAATACGATGATACATTTAGCCTCACGGCTTATTCCTTCATCATCAGAGAGTGAATATGAGAGAGAGGTTAAAGATCTAATTAACCCCTCACACGAAATATTTGAACTTGCTGCAAAATTAGAAATCAAGACTTTATATATATCCTCAGGCGGAACGGTTTATGGAAATAACTATAATCCCAAAGAAGAAGACAAACTTAGCCCAGTAAATTTTTATGGAAAATCAAAGGTGATATTAGAAGATCATTTAAGATCTTTTGATTCAAAAAATTTTAAATATCTTATTCTTAGGCCGTCAAATGTATATGGAGCATTCTCGCAAGTAAATTTAAGACAGGGACTGATATCAAATGCTATAAACAGCATTTCAAATAACACACCTATTAAAGTTTGGGGAAGTGGCTCAGCAATTAGAGATTATGTTTTCATTGATAACTTGATTGACGTAATATTAACCTTCATAAAAGAAGATATTGACTCAGGGTCATATAATGTAGGATCTGCAACCGGACATTCAGTATTGGAAGTAATAAAAATTCTAGAAAATTGTCTTGATAAAAAAGCAATTATTGAGACCATTGAAGGTGTCAATGAGGGCGTAAAATCAAACATTTTAAATATATCTAAACTTCAATCAGTTATGGAGTATAAACCTATTGATTTACAATACGGCATAAGAAAAACATTAAAGAATTTGAATCTTTTAATTTAAAATGAATAAATACTTATCAATTTCAATACCCACTTTTAATAGACCAAACATTCTTGATGCAAGTTTGAAAATTCTAGTACCTCAAGCCAGAGACCATCATGTTCCAATATATATCTCAGATGATAGTAACAACCATGAAACACAAAAAGTTATTAATAAATACATAAAACAATACAAATTCTTATTCTACAATCACAATAATATTAGTCTTGGACATGATAAAAATATTATTCAATCTTTATTAGAAAAAGAAACAGAATATATATGGCTTCTAGGCGACTCAACTTTAATTGCTGATAATGCAATAGGTGAAATAATTAATCTTATCCAAAGATACTCACCAAATATTATTGTTTGTAATTCACGCGATAGGACTTTAGATTGCGAGTCTGAGCTAATTCAAAGTAAAGATTATGCGCTTGAGAATTTCGGTTGGCATACAACTTTGACTGGTACTACAATATACTCTCAAAAATCAACTTTATCAGCAAGATATTTAGATCTTAAAGAGTTTAAAAATTTTCCTCATATAGGGATAATTTTTAGATCTCTTATTGATGAATGCTCTTTTTATTGGGAATCTAAACAATTAATCTGGTCACACAAAGATAAAGAAAGTTATTGGTCAAAAAATATTTTTGAAACTTTCATAACTGATTTTTATAGGGCAATTTTTTTCTTACCTGAACAGTATCCTCTTGAACTAAAAGCTAAAATTACACCCATTCACTCAATCAAGTCTAGGATCTTTGATTCTAAATCTTTATTAGTATTGAGGTCAGAAAATATATTTAATATTATAAAATTCAG
>CEWO01018430.1_pt1 | contig 105303 bp, 95 predicted proteins | sample 361561 | NCBI WGS metagenome assembly CEWO01 (sample SAMEA2623627, study PRJEB7988) | marine metagenome | isolation source: saline water (ENVO:00002010), including
TATCAATTCCACTTTCAATAATGGTTGTAGAAAAAAGAATTTTTGTTTTTTTGTTTCTAAAAGCCAACATTGCAGACTTGATGCTCTTTTTATCCATTCCACCATATAAAAAATCACAAAAAATATTAGGAAGCCTTTTTTTAAAAAACAAATATTTTTGTTTTAGACTATCAACAGAGTTATCAACAAAATACACCTGTCCGCCCCTGTTTATTTCTTTTAAAAAATAGTTTTCAACCAAAGATGCATCAAAGCCGTGAATATTTGTAATAATAGGTTTTCTTTCAACTGGAGGAGAAAGAAGAGTGCTTATGTTCCTTATGCCAGAAAGGGCGAGTTGGAGCGTTCTTGGAATAGGGGTTGCGGACATACTTAAATAGTTACAGTTAGGAGAAAAACTCATGATTTTTTCTTTGTCCTTTACGCCAAAACGGTGCTCTTCATCTACAATTAATAAAGAAGCCTTAGATAAAACCTCTGGGCGTTTTATAATAGAATGGGTTCCAATCAAAACGTCTGTTTTTTCATTTATAAAAGAAGAAATGCTGTCTTTGTTTTTCTGTGTTAGTCTTGAAATTTGATTAATTTTACACCCAAAAGACGAAAGTCTTTGACTAAAACATGAAAATAGTTGCTGGGAAAGAAGAGTAGTTGGAGAAAGAACAATTGATTGTTTGTTGTTTGTAAACGCGTGGAAAACAGCCCTTATTGCAATTTCAGTTTTACCAAAGCCAACATCACCACAGAGCAGGCGGTGCATTGGACGCTCAGAACAAAGGTCTTTGAAAATTTCTTTCCACGCCAAGGACTGATCGGGTGTATCTAAAAAATTAAATTCAGACAAAAAAAGATTAATCAGACTTTGGTTTTTTTTGTAAGGGAAAACAAGAGAAGATTCCCTTTTTGCATAAGAAGAAAGGATTTCTTTTATAAAAACAGAGGCGTTGTCTACGGCTTTTTTTCTTTTTTTATCCCATGATTTTTTTTTGCTTAAGGAACCAAGCTTGCAACCAGCAGAAAGAGGAGCATAAAAATAAATTTGACCCAAAAGATCTAAATCTAGGCTTAGTTTTCCATCTTCAAATTTCAAAGAGACAAAACCTTTTTTGTTATTAGAAGAACCCGGAACACTTCCCGTGTATTGGCAAATGCCGTACTGTTCGTGAACATAAAAATCACCAACACTTAAAACTCCAACAAGAGGAATTTTTTTAACTACGCTTTTTTCACTTTTATTAGAAAACCAGTTTGGCAAATAAAAAGTTTTTTCATATTGAAAACCACGCGACAATAAAGAAGAAGAAAAATAAATGTTTTTGTTTGACTTTTTTTTATATGAATTATAATCAATTGATTTAAAGTGTTTTTTATCTATGTTTATTGTTTCTTTTAAAACAGAAAGGTTTGTTATTTTAAGGGTTTTTTTAAAACACCTCATGCTAATTTTAATTTTATTAGACATCTCTTTTATTGTATAAAGCGGTTTTTTTGGGTTTGCATATACCCGCCCAACCTCAGACTCTTTTAATACACTCCCGGTGTTCGTGTCAAAATACAACGCCCCTCCGCCACCACCTAAAAACCCCACGCGAAAAGGAAGCGAAGATCCAAAAGAAAAAACGTCAACAACACCACCTCTAAGGCTGTATTCACCCGGCTCATCAACAATATCAACCCTGCTGTAGTTGTTTTGTAGTAAAAAATCCAAAAGAGGCTCTTTTGATTCTCCTCCACCCAAAACATCTAAAAAACCATCTTTTTGTTTATAAAAAAGAGGCGTATCAATTGCTCCGCTATCAACAATAAAAAGATTTATTGTTTTAGAGGAAGATGAAATTAAAACAGAGGCCCTTTCAAACATTTCTTCGTGATATGTTTTAGAAAAAGAGGCTTTTTCTTTTGAAACATCCGGAACAAAAACACTTTGATCTGAAAGAAAGTCAAAGGAGGAAACAACCTCATCAAAACAGCCTTGTTCGCACTCTATAAAGCACGGCTCCTTAAGGGTTTTTACTATAAGAGGAAGAGCGCCCCAATCATCCAGAGTACACATCGTTTGTTTGTTTTTCAATACTCCGGCAACAAAGCTTGTCAGTGGTTTTTTTATTTTATTTTGTTTCACGTGAAACGCTTTGTTTTTTGCGAGCAATTTTAGAGCCTATTATTGTTATGTCTGTTGGCCTAATGCCGTCAATTCTAGAGGCCTGCCCAAGCGTTTCAGGATTAACAGAAGACAGCCTTTCTATAGATTCCGCAGAAAGACCGGCTATGTTTTTATATGAAAAACCAAAAGGAATTAAAAAGTTTTCTAGTTTTTTATTTTTTTCTATTCTATCTCTTTCGTTTTCTATATAGCCAGCATATTTAATTGTTGTTTCAATTTCAAAAGAACAAAAACTATAAAAAGGTTCATTTTTTAAAGAAAACATGTTTGCTGTTTTAAAATTAAAATCTGGGCGTTTTAAAAGATTTTTTATTTTTTCTTTTTTGTTTTTAAACACGAATGATTCATTTGTATTTAGGAGTATTTTTTTAAGTGTTTTTTTATATTTGTTATATAAAAAATCTTGTTTTTTTGTATAAAGACCAAGGTTTTGTGCCACTGAAGCAAGCCTCGTTAATGCATTGTCTTGCCTTAAAAACAGCCGGTGCTCAGACCTAGAGGTAAACATTCTGTATGGCTCATCAAGGTGACTGGTTACAAGGTCGTCAATCATAACCCCTATATATGAATCTGTTCTTTTAAATAAAAAAGAGGGCTGTTTTTTTATAAAAAGAGCCGCGTTAATACCTGCAACAAGGCCCTGTGCTGCGGCTTCCTCATATCCAGACGTTCCGTTTATTTGACCAGCAAGAAAAAGACCTTTTATTTTTTTTGACTCCAGAGACCCTTTTAGTTGTCTTGGTGGAATATAGTCATATTCAATGGCATAGCCCGGGCGAACAAACTGCGCTTTTTTGAGGGCTGGAATTGTTCTAAGGGCTTCTTTTTGTGTTTTTTCTGGCAAAGAGGTCGAAAAGCCATTGATATATATTTGATCAGCACCAAGCCATTCTGGCTCTAAAAAAAGATGATGAGAGGCTCTTTCGTTAAAGCGAAAAACCTTGTCTTCGATACTAGGACAATACCTTGGGCCAACACCCTTTATTTTTCCTGAAAACATAGAAGACTCTTTAATTTTTTTGTTAATAAGTGTGTGAGTATCTTCGTTTGTGTTTACTAAAAAACAAGTTTCGTTGGTTTTTGAGGGGTTTTTAGAAAAGATAGAAAAAAAAGAAGGGTTTTTATCACCCGGCGCCTTCTCACACAAGTCTAGGTTTATGCTTTTTTTACTTATGCGCGGAGGTGTTCCTGTTTTTAGTCTTCCAGAAAAAAACCCATGATCAATAAGCGACTCTGTAAGGCCGTATGATCCTTTTTCTCCCATTCTTCCTGCCTTATAGTTGTTTATACCTATGTGGATTAGTCCGTTTAAAAATGTTCCACAGGTAATTATAACGGCTCGAGAACTAACGTTTCCATGTTTTTTAAGTTTTAGCCCTTTAATTTGATTGTTTTTACATATAATTTCAGTGGCCTCATCTTCAATTATTTTAATATACTTGCTTTTGTTTATTAGGTTGTTTATGTAAATAGGATATTTTTTTTTATCTACCTGTGCTCTTGTTGCCCATACTGCACGACCCTTTGTTTTGTTTAATGTTTTAAATTGTATGGCGCAAAAATCTGCGGCAACGCCCATTATTCCACCAAGAGCATCTATTTCTTTTACTAAATGGCTTTTTGCAAGCCCTCCAATAGCGGGGTTACATGAAAGCCGACCAACAGCTTCTTTATCTAGAGTTATTATGGAACAACAAACTTTCATTCGGCTTAATGCCATGGCAGCTTCAACCCCCGCGTGCCCACCACCTACAATTAACACATTATTTTCCAACACAAAAACCCTTAAATATATTGTTTATAATTTCGTTTTTATTATTATATCCTTGAAGCTCCTTAAACATATTAAAAGACTCTCTTAAGAATGAGGCTGCAACAGCAAGGTCCTTCGTGATTTCATATGAAACAATTGTTTTTTCAAGTAAAGAGGTCGCCTGTTCAAGAATTTTCTTTTGTCTACTATTAATTAAAAACAAATTATTATCAATAAAGTTTTTTAAATAAACATCCACCTCTTCTTTTATTGTTTTATATACTGCATCAAAACCTTCCCCTGTTTTTGACGATAGGGAATATGATCCTTTTTCTTTAGAATGTGTTTTTAAATCGCTTTTACTATTAATAAAAATTATTTTTTTGTCTTTTAATAAATCTTTAAAGCTTCCAAAGCTCTTTTGCGGCGAGCGGCTATCAACAAAAAGAACAATGTCTGCCTTTTTTATTGCTCGATATGTTCTGGACACGCCCTTTCTTTCAACAATTTCCTTGGTTTTTCTTATTCCAGCGGTATCAACCAGCTCAACATTGATTTTATTTATTACAATTTCTACTTCTATTGTGTCTCTTGTTGTTCCTCTTTTGTTTGTTACAATAGACCGCTCTCTACCTAAAAGACTATTAAAAAGACTAGACTTGCCAACGTTTGTTTTACCGGCCAAAACAATCACAAGACTGCTTTTTTTCTCGCTTGCTAAATACGAATAACTGATAATTTTTTTTATTGAGCTAATTGTTTTTTTTATATTCTCAACATATTCTTTTTGCGATCTAAAATCAATTTCACCTTCATTAAAATCCAACTCGTGCTCCATGTGGGTTAAAATGTTCTGAATTTCTAGGGTTGCTGCAGATGTTTTTCGAGACAAGCTTCCCTTAATATTGTTGATAGAATATAGTGCATCTAAATTATTTCCAGAATCAACAGCAGACTGTATAGACTCCGCCTGCATAAGGTCTATTTTACCGTTTATAAAAGCCCTGTATGTAAATTCTCCAGGAAAAGCCTGTCTAAATGAATGGTTTTCAATACACTCTATTATTTTTTTTACTATTACTGTGCCACCATGGGTAGAAATTTCAAGCATATCTTCACCCGTATAGCTTTTTGGGCCCTTAAAAAAAACAACCATACAGTCATCAACAATCTGTTTGTTGAAATAGGCAGACCTGCGATGAAGAAAATTAGGAGAAGGAGTTTTTGTTTGATTAAACATTTTTTTATATAACAACAAGGAGCTTAAACCCGAACAACGAACAACATTTAAGGCTGATTTACCTGGGATTGTTGCTAGAGCAACAATGTTGTCGCTGGTGTTATACACAAACTATTTTCCCTTAATTGACCTTTGTTGAAAATAATTTAAAAAATTATAGACTGTATAATATAGGTTGAGACCAGAGGGAAAGGAATTAAAAAGAACAAAGAAAAAGCCGGTCATCATATACATCATTGGTTTTGTGTTTTTGTCCATTGTAGCCATGGATAGACGCTGGGTCATAAACATTGATATTCCTAAAAGAAAAGGCAAAAAAGCCACCTGGTTCCCATAAAGAGGCACAGAAAAAGAAAGATCAAAAATAGTGTCCGGCTGAGAAAGATTGTTAATCCAACCAAAGAAGGGGGCACCCCTAAATTCAATTGTAGATCTAAAAACAATAAACAAAGAAAAAAGCAGAGGCATCTGTATAATCATGGGAAGACAACCACCCAAAGGATTAACCCCCGTCTCCTTGTAAAGCTTTACCATTTCTTGGTTTAGTTTTTGAGAGTCTTTTTTATATTTTTCTTGAATTTTTTTCATTCGAGGTTGAATTTTTTGCATTTTTTGCGTTGATTCAAAGCTTTTTTTGGTCAGGGGACCGGTTACAACCCGAATTAAAAAGGCAAATAAAATTAAAATAATTCCATAGTTTATACCAAGAAGATGTAGTTTTTTTAATAGCCACAACACAGACCTGCTAAATGGCTGAATAGGCAGCCAGCCAAAGTTCATTACCCTGTCTAAATATGTTTTTGAAGATTCAATAATATCAACATCGAGCGGACCAAAAAACTGAGACACAGAAATTTTAGAAGAAGAAAAATCTAGCCCCATTGAATAAACAGGAATAACGCTTTCTTCATTAAGATTAGCAGCTGAAGCAGACAGTGTTCCGCCCAAAGCCTGATCTGATATTAGAGCATTGATAAAATATTTATTTCGTATAGCAACCCAATCGGTTTTTCCACTATAAAAAGCTGGCTTTTCTTTTTCGTCAGCGCTTTGTGGGGAAAAAGAAAGAGAGTTTATTTCTTTTTCCTGTGCAACATAGCCACTTGAGAAGGTAAGTTCTTCAAAAAGATTTTTTTCTGTCGTTTTTATTCCGTCAGCCCAAACAAGAGAAACGTCTTCAGGGGCGCCCGTTAAAAGAAAATCATGTTTTATAATATATTGATTTCCATAAAAAATCATTTTTTTTCTTACAGACTGGCTATTTATCGCGTGTTCCATTATAACTACAAGAGAATCCCCTTCTTGCAAAGAAATGGTTTGTCCCTCATTAATTCTTGGGCTTACTATTTTAAAGGGAACATAAAAAAACTTTTCTTCTGAGGTTTGTAAGCAAGGGCTACAGGGTGTATCTGTTGGAATTGAAAGGCTAAGATTAATGTCTTTTGAATAATTTCCATTAACGTCATAACCACCAAGATATTTATATTGATCGTCTTCAAAAGAATGCATTATAAAATTAAGAATAGACCCGCCGCTTAGATTCGATATTGTGGCGTTATACTTGTCTGTAACAACGAAAAAATTTTGAGTTTCAGCTGCCGCCAGGAGTTGAGGTTTTTTTGTTTCAGGCTGTAAACCAGGATATAAGGGTTTTTGTTTTATGCTTAGCGGCTCGACCTCAACAGCGGGAGCCTGAGAAACATTCTCTTGTTTTTCAGGAACGACACCAATCAATTGTAAATAAAATGGAATTGCCAGCGTTAACAACCCTATAGCAAGCCCGGTTAAAATTGTTCTTTTTGTATCGTTCATTTTATTTTTGTTTTTTGATTAAAAATTCTTGAAATAATTTAAAATGTTTTATTGGATTTTTAATTGTTTTTAATTGTTTTTTTGGTCTAATAAAAACAGCGACTTTATTATTAAGCTGCTTTAATATAAACTGTCTTGCCCTTCTCTTAAAAAGATTCCGCTCAACCGCAGACCCAAGGCGCGTACTAAGACTAAAAACAACTCCTGTTTTTTCAGCGTCAATATATTTAAAAGAGATTTTGTTTGTTGCAAAGGAGTTTGGACTTTTAATGGCGGCAGATATATCAAAAGAGCTTAAAGAGCTTTTCAATCGCTAACCGTTAAGCGTTTTCTTCCCTTTTTTCTTCTTTTTGCCAAAACAGCCTGGCCCGCTTTTGAAGACATGCGCTTTTTAAATCCGTGTGTGTTTTTTCTTTTCCTGTTGCTAAGTCTTATTGTTGTTTTCATTTTATTAAATCCATATTCGTTGTCTATAATTTAGTCAAAAAGACCGACACTACAATAGTAGTATTTAGTTTTTACAAAAAACCTCCGTTTTAATTCCACCCCTAGGACTAAAATCTCCGTGTACTTTGATTTTTTTTGGTTTACACGCAGCCTTAAAGTCTTTTAAAATTTTATTAGTAGCCTCTTCATGAAAAATCCCCAGGTTGCGAAATTTTACAATATATAGTTTTAAAGATTTTAGCTCTACAATTAGTTTGTTTGGCGTATATTTTATATGAATGCAACCAAAATCAGGGAGCCCTGTGCGAGGACAAACACAATTAAACTCAGGAATAGAAACCAAAATAGAATAGTCTTCTTTAGAATTAATATTTTCTACGGTTTCTAAGTCTTTGTAGTTTGGGGTGTCAGACATAATTATTTACAATAAAAAATAAATGAAAGCGAAAAAACAAAAAGCCTACCTTCCGCGTTGAGGCCTTCTTACTTTTTTTCTTCTTTTATGCCTTCTTTTCCACTGTAGAGAGTTTTCAGAGCTAGCATCAACTTTGCTAATTTCTAATTGTTTTTTTTGTAAATAAGACTCAACGGGCGAAACAACCACAACATTATAAGAAGCGGATCTTCCCAAAACAAGCGAAAAACAACAAATAATTAAAACGTTTTTCATAATTTACATACCCCCTGGTATTATTTTTTTACATCTACAATACTAATATATAAACACTAGAATATAAAAAAAAGAAAAAAAATTTTTATTTTCTATCAAGTAAAATAAAATTAGAGCAAACAATTTCGGTGGTTTTCATTTTTTGTCCATCCTTGTTTTCCCAATTGCGTGTTTGTAGCTTACCCTCTATTGATACAAGCTGCCCTTTGCTAAGATTGTTTTGAGCAATTTCAGCGAGCTTATCCCAAATTACAATATTGTGCCACTCAACCTTATCCACACTCTCTCCATCTTTTTGTTTCCAAAATTCGTTGGTTGCTAAAGAAAAAGAGACAACGGGAACACCGGCAGCAGTATATCTAGCCTCAGGGTTTGCGCCAAGCCGCCCAATTAATAAGACCTTGTTTAAACTATTTTTTTGCATGGAATAATTTGGCATTCTTAACCAAAAGAATCAAGCTATTTGTGTGGAATTTTTAAAATAAAAGATGCTCCCCCATTTGGGTTATTAATTATCTTAAGCCTCCCGCCGTGGGAGCTCATGACTTTGTAGCAAATGGAAAGACCAAGGCCAACACCCTCTTTTTTCTTGTGGTCACCGCGAACATACCTTTTGGTTATTGTTTTAAGAAGCTCCTCAGGTAGACCAGGGCCCCTGTCTTTAACCGCAAGGTTAATATGATGTTCCTCTCGGCTGATAAAAATTTTAATTTTTTCTATTTTTTCTGCATATTTATAGGCGTTTTCTAGTAAATTTTTAATTGCAATGGCCATTTTTACCCTATCAACCTTTACAAGGGTTTCAAGAAGCCCCTCAGTGTCAACAACTTCAACATCCCTTACAAAAGTAAGCTCTGAAGCCTGCTTAATTAGCATTGAAATAGTTGACGATTCAATTTTTAGGTTTGTGTATGGCGAGGACATTTGGTCAGATAAAAGAATATTGGTAATAATAGAATCTAAATACAAAATATTTTTATCAATTTTGTTTAGTTTTTCATTCGTTTCGTAAAAAATTTTTTTTGTTTTAGAAATGGTTTGTTCATCAACACCAACTTTCTGCATATCGTCAGCAAGAAGAGTCGACTTTTCTTTTGGTTTTAAAAGGTCAATAAGAAGCCTTATTTTAGATAGCGGTGTTCGGAGCTCGTGACTAACATCAGAAAGCAAGCGCTCTTTTTGCTGCAACAAATCTTTAATTTCACCAACCATTTCATTAAAGTTTTTTGTAAGGACGGCAAGTTCATCGTTTCCTACAACTTTGATCTTTGAGTCCAAATCTCCTTTTTCTAAATCAACAATCCTTTGTCGAAGCAAACTAATGGGCCTTAAAAAGCGCCTTATTAGTTGATATAAAACATATAAAGAAATAAACGCGACAACAACAAAGGGGACAAAGGTGGGAGGGGTGGTTGGCGGAACATCTAGCGTTATTAAATATTTCAAACCATCTTTTTCAACAAAAGTTGCCTGTACAATGTCTTGATTAAATTCAACCTCGCCAAACGAAACATAGTGAGCATATTTTATTTTATGATATTCAGAGTAGTCTTCTGTAGAACTATAGCTTATATAGTTACACAGCTCAACTGGAACAGCGTGATTACTCCAAAACACAAGAGTATCATTAGAGCAATCCATATCATCGTCTGCACTAAAAATCGTACAACGCAACTGTAGGTTTTCAAGTTCGCTTTTAGCATACTTAAGGTTTGGAGGCGATCCCCAGGAATCAACCATTTTATTATATAAATAGGCGTCATGAGCATCTAAAATATCATCTCTTCCCGTATATCGCCAATCTGTAAAAAAATATGTGACTAGAACCAAAGTAAAAGCAGCAAAGATAAATACAATACCAATTCTGCCATATAGAGTTGTAAACCACCACAGGGCTGTCTGTTGAAACCAAGCCTTAAATGGAAGAAGTATTTTTTTCACTTCTCTTTTTGTATTGCAATAAATTTATATCCAACCCCATGGATAGTTTTAATAAATCTAGTTCTTGCAGGGGTTTCTCCCAACTTGTTTCTTAATCTGCTCACAAGAACATCAACAGATCTATCATATGTTTGCCACGTAATACCACGAAGATTTTCTACTAAAAACTCTCTGTCTAGCACCTTGTTGCTGTTGTTTGCAAACAATAAAAGAGCTTCAAACTCAGAAGTAGATAAGGTCACCGTATGACCATCCAAAACAACTTCTTCTTTTAGCTTGTTAATTTCTAGATTATCAAAAGATAAAATATCTACCAGTTCGTTTTGTGAATATACTCGCCTTAAAATAGATTGGATTCTTGCAAGAAGTTCCCTGGGCTCAAAAGGCTTGGCAAGATAATCATCTGCGCCAAGTTCTAAACCAACAACCTTATCCGAAACCTCTCCCTTTGCTGTTAACATAATAACAGGCAAATCCATAGTTTCTCTTATTTTTCTTAAAACCTGGAAACCATCCATCTCAGGCATCATAATATCAAGCAAAACCATATCGGGGGTTTGTTTGCTTAGCGCATCAATCGCCTTAAGGGGATTGTGAAATATTAAGGTTTTATATTTGTGTTCAGATAAAAACTCATCTAATAGTTCTGTTAGCTCTTTATCATCATCAATAATTAATATTGTTGTCATTGTTTAAAGCTCCTTATTACTGAAGTTCAGATTTTATTTTGTTTACCAAGTCAGATGTTTGCTTGTCATTGTTTATTTTTTCTTCTATGGTTTTACATGCATGTATAATTGTTGCATGGTCTCTTTTTCCAAAATGATTTCCAATGTGTACAAGAGAATTGTTTGTAAGCTCTCTGCATAAAAACATTGCAATGTGTCGAGCAAAGACAAGGTCTACTTGTCGACTTTTGCTATAAAGCTTTGCCTCGCTTACCTCTGTTGCCAACGAAACCTTTTTACATATTTCTTTCATTGATATTTTTTTAAAAGCCTTATCCCCCAAAATATCTTGAATAACAGTTTTAGACAGGTTTTTTGTAATGTCTGTATTTGTTAATGACGAAAGAGCTAATATTTTTACCATTGCACCCTCCATCATTCGAATATCATCTGTAAAGGATGCAGCAAGAAACTCTGTTACATCGTACGGTATTTCTAGTTTTTCATTTTCAGCTTTTTTCATTAAGATTGCAATTCTTGTTTCTAGATCAGGAGGCTGGATGTCAACAATAAGGCCCGATTGAAAACGAGAAACAAGACGATCTTTTAGGTTTGTCAATTCATTTGGATGCCTGTCCGTTGTCAATACAATTTGCTTGCCTTGTTGAAACAAATCATTAAATAAATGAAAAAATTGTTCTTGTGTTTGCTCTTTGCTTTGGAAAAACTGCACATCATCTAAAATTAAAATATCTACATTTCTATAATATTGCGTAAACTTTGTTGAGCTATTGTTTTGAATAGATTTAATAAAGTCTAACATAAACTTTTCGCTTGTCACATAAATAACTCTCATTTTAGGTTGAGTTTTTAAAATATGATTACCAATTGCCTGAATTAAATGTGTTTTTCCAAGACCTGGATTACTATAAATAACCAAAGGATTAAAAGGAGTTTGTCCCGGCCCATCAGCAACAGAGCTTGCCGCAGCCTTTGCAAATTGATTTCCCTTGCCCTCAATAAAGTTAGAAAAAGTATATCTGCTGTTTAATTGTGAGGCACGATGAAACTTTTTAGGAATAAGAGAATCAACTTTGTTGATTTTTTCTTGATTATCTTCTTCTGGCTGTATTAAAACACTATAATTAATTTTTAAAGATGAGCCAAAAAACTTCTGAATTGCGCTATCGATAGTTTCGCTGTATTTAGACTCTAGCCACTCATAGTGAAAACGATTAGGAACTTGAAGCGTTATTTCATCTCCAGTACACCCTACCATGCTCACAGAATTAAACCACGTTTCAAACGCTTGTTCTGATATAGTACTACCAATGTGGTTCAAGCATTGGTTCCAGAGTTTATTATTGTCGCCAGTTATTTTCATAGGTTATTCACAAGTTATAAACATTAGTTGTAAACTAAGTTAATTTAAAATAATTTAAATAGAAATTTCTAGTTAATAATTTATGAAAACAAACAAATTATATTTAATGTGGATTGTTTTGGTCTTTTTGTGGAACTTTGGTTTTCCTGAAGCAAAGCCTATGTGGGATGTTTTTGTTGCTGTATTACTATCGTTAATTATAAAGACCTTAGAAAAATAGACCAATGAAGCTGTTTTTTATTTTAACAACGGGGTGTATATACTTTCTTTTTATACGTGGGTGGAAAAAAAAGCCACAAGATTTTTATAGAAAAAACAAGCTGTTTGTATGGGGGCATAGAGGCTCTCCCTTAAAGAAAACAGAAAACACGCTTCCATCGTTTCAAAAAGCAATAAAACAAGGGGTGGACGGCATAGAGCTTGATGTCCGCTGTACAAAAGATAGGCGCGCGGTGGTTTTTCATGATCAAGACCTGTATCGCTTGGCTGGAAAAAAGGAAAAAATTAAAGAAATGAACTATGAAGAGCTAAAAACAATTGCTTTTCATGACAACACGACCATTCCCCTGCTAGATGATATTGCAGGCATTGTTCATCAGATTAAATCCTTAAATATAGAGATTAAATCCGACTCGCTTTTTAGTGGATATTCAACAGTCAAACCAGTAATTGAATTTATAAAGAAAAACAACCTGTATAAAAAATGTGTTGTTTCGTGTTTTAATCCTCTTATTTTAATAAAACTTAAAATAAAAAATCCGAGGGTTATAATAGGATATTTATATAATAAAAACGTACCTTTTCATGTCTGGCATAATATATTTTGGATGAGGAGGGTCCAGCCAGATAGTCTGCATATTCATTATAGCCTTATTGACAGCTTGCCAGTGAGGTGGGCGCAAAAACAAAACTTAAAAATAAGTTCTTATACAGTTAATGATAGGGCTGTTTATCAAAACATTAAAACATTAAAGCTTGATGGTATATTTAGTGATAACATTGAATACTTAAAATAGAGTAAATTATTATTATTGACAATGAATAGCGACCAACAAATGTTTGAACATATTCAAGAATTAAAAGAAAAGCATAACGCTGTGATTTTGGCCCACTATTATCAAGAACCAGAAATACAGGACATGGCAGATTTTGTGGGAGACAGCCTAGAATTATCACGCAAGGCTGCTGGAACGAGCGCTGATGTGATTTTGTTTTGTGGCGTACATTTTATGGCTGAAACCGCAAAAATTATTAATCCTTCAAAAAAGGTTATTTTACCCGATATGGACGCAGGCTGCTCATTGTCAGATAGTGCACCACCAGATCAATTTAGAGAGTGGTTAAAACAATTTCCCAATCATGTTGTGATATCATATATTAATTGTTCTGCAGACGTTAAGGCCATGTCTGATATTATATGTACATCAGCGAATGCAAAAAAAGTCATTGAATCAGTACCAAAGGATAAAAAAATTGTTTTTGCACCCGACCGATTATTGGGTCAATACATGGTAAAAGAAACGGGCAGGGAGATGGTCTTATGGAACGGCACCTGTCAAGTACACGAAATTTTTTCTGAAAAGGCGCTGGTAACTCTAAAAGCAAAAAACCCACACGCGTCTGTTTTGGCTCATCCTGAATGCGATGAAAACATTTTAATGCATGCAGATTTTATTGGTTCTACAAGCGCTATTATAAAGTATGTACAAAATGCTGATGAACAAGTGCATATTATTGTTACAGAGCCGGGAGTTATTCATCAAATGCAAAAAAACAATCCAGAAAAAACATTTATTCCCCTTCCAAGCAACACGGGGTGCGCATGCAATGAGTGTCCTCACATGAGGCTAAATACAATAGAAAAAATTATAGATTCTTTAGAGCACTTAAAACATGAAATTACGCTTGATGAAGACATAAGAATTAAAGCACTGAAACCCTTAAATAGAATGTTGGAAATTGTATGACACGATTTAAGCAACACACAGATTTGCCGCCTGAAATTGTTAAAAAAAAACTAAATGAGTTTTTTGCTGAAGATTGTATTGAAAGCGACATTACTACCAGTTCAACTCAAAAAAAAGGCCATGTTGTTAAGGCTGTTTTTGTAGCAAAAGAATCACTTGTGTTTGCTGGTAAAGAGATTATTAATCAAGGGTTTTCAGACTGCACGGTTCATAAAATTGTAAATGATGGAGAAAGCTTGAACAAAGGGGATGTAATTTCAATAATCAGCGGTAATATTGATATAATATTAAAAAAAGAACGAGTTGTTTTAAATATAATTCAACGTTTAAGTGGTATAGCAAGCACCACGTTTAAATTATCACAAATTACTAAAAAATATAATATTGAATTATTGGATACGAGAAAAACAACACCAGGCTTACGGATGTTTGAAAAATTTGCGGTTGCAACAGGAGGGGGGGTTAATCACCGGTTTAGTCTTAAAGATGCGGTGATGATTAAGGACAATCATCTAATTGGTCACCCCAATATTTTAACAGTGACCAAAAGAGCCAAAGCCTTAAATCCCAACAAGGATGTTCAGATTGAGGTTGATACAAGCGATCAACTAGATATTGCGCTTACATCAGAAGCAACCTCCCTTTTATTAGACAACTTTAAACCAGAGGTGCTACCAGGTGTATTAGAAAAAATTAGAAACCACCCCAAGGGAGCCAATATGTATATTGAGTTATCTGGTGGTATTACAGCTGATACACTTCAAGATTTTTGTATCAAAGGAGTTAGTGGAATATCAATGGGCGCTCTTACACATAATATTAAAAGCAAAGATATCAGCCTTGATATAAAATGAAACAGAAAAAAACAGATATTTTAATTATTGGCATTGGTTTGGCTGGTATGACAGCTGCAATTACTGCAGCAAAAAGTGGAAAACAAATTACACTGATAACTAAAACAAATTCATTGCAGTCTGGTAATACGCCGTGGGCACAGGGAGGAATTGTATATAAAGGGCTTAATGATTCCCCTCAAAAATTAAAACAAGATATTTTAAATGCTGGATCTGGGCATTGTTGGGAAGACGCGGTGGACCATTTATGTGAGCAGGGCCCAAATCTTGTAAAAAAAATATTAATAGACAGTCTAAATACGAAGTTTGATAGATTTAATAATAAGCTGAAGCGCGTTGCAGAAGGTGCACACAGCGATTCACGGGTTATTTATAATCAAGATAAAACCGGGCTAAGCATACACCGGTCAGCTTTGAAATACTTACAAAAGCTAGATAATGTAGAAATTTTAACAAATCATACAGCTATTGACTTATTAACATTTTCTCATCACTCAACTGCCTCAACTGATATTTATAAAAAACCAGCATGTTTTGGAGCAATGGTTTTAAATAACAGGAACAATGTAATGCCTATTTTATCTTCAAAAACAATTTTAGCTACTGGTGGCCTTGGTCAATTGTTTATGCATACCACAAACCCAAAGGAGGCTACGGGAGATGGTATTGCAATGGCATGGCGTGCTGGTGCTCGCTGTTTTAACTTACACTATATTCAGTTTCACCCAACCGCGCTTTACCATCCAAGCGGTAGATTTTTAATATCAGAAGCCCTGAGGGGCGAGGGTGGCAAGTTAGTTAATGCAAACAGCGAAGAGTTTATGCAAAACTATCATAAACTTGGAGACTTAGCACCTCGTGACGTTGTTTCTCGTGCAATTCATACCGAAATGATTAAAAATGAAAATGATTGTATGTTTTTGGATATATCACATAGAAAGAGTGACTGGATTCAAAACAGATTTCCAACAATTTATGAACACTGTTTGTTAAAAGGGGTAGATATAACGAAACAGCCCATTCCAGTTGTTCCTGCAGCTCATTACAGCTGTGGAGGAGTAGGTGTAAATTTAGTAGGAAAAACATCACTAAAGCGATTATACGCAGTTGGAGAAATAGCTTGTAGCGGTCTTCATGGAGCTAATCGCTTAGCCAGCACATCCCTTTTAGAGTGTATAGTCTGGGGACATTATGCTGGAAAAGATGCTATAGAAAACAAAGATGATGGAGATTATTTTCCACCAATGGATGAGTGGAAACAAGGAAAAGGACAGGTTGACCCGTCTCGTATTGCTCAAGAGTGGCAAACAATTAAAAGCACCATGTGGAACTTGGGGGGATTAATTAGATCTCAGGAAAAACTACACTCTGCTATGCATATTTTACGCAACTTGCAATCGGACGTAGAAAAATTTTATCAAACAAGTCAGCTGGAAAAAAATATTATTTCTCTTAGAAACGGAGCACAAACAGCGCTGGCTATCATTGCCTCTAGCTTAGAGGCTAGAGAAAGCAAAGGCACTCACTATGTATCAGATAATCAGTAAATAAAATTATCAATTAATCGTACTTCTTTAAAAAATACAGCTGTGCTTACCAGGGTTTTTTTCTTATGAATTTTACTTATTTCATCTAACGTTTCAATGTCTGCAATAGAAATATAGTCTAATTTAAACGCAGCAATAGATTCTATAGACTTAACAAATTCATTTTTTAATAGTTGGCTGTTTTGTTCACCACCATCTAATAGTCTTTTAATTAACATAAGGCTTTGAAAAATTTTACTAGCCTCCTTTTGTTCTTTAACTGACAAGTATGCATTGCGAGAGCTGTGTGCAAGACCATGCTTGTTGCGTATTGTTTTTCCAGATATCAAGGTAATAGAACTTTTATTGTGTTTAATCATTTGTTTTATAATAATAAGTTGCTGAGCATCTTTTTCGCCAAAAACAACATGCGTTGGATTTACAATATTAAATAGTTTATAAACAACCATTGTAACACCTTTAAAAAAATGTGGACGAGTAATTCCTTCTAGTTTATTTGACAGGGGGGTTTCATAAAAGTAATCATCGCTTTTTTTATTATAAATTTCATTTTCAGATGGTATGAAAACCGCATCAATCAACTCCTCTTTTAAGATCTTAATATCCTTGTCAAGCATAGATGGGTATGAGCTGAAGTCTTCACTCTCAGAGAACTGAGTTGGATTTATAAAAATTGAAACAATAGTATAATCACAATTTTTTTTTGCTATTTTTACAAGAGAAAGATGTCCTTGGTGTAGCGCACCCATGGTAGGAACAAAACCAACAGAGCCGAGAGCAGATTTTCTCCAGCTTATACATTCTTCAATAGAATATAATATTTTCATGCTATTTAGTTTCTATGTCTGCTTTATATTTTTTAATAAGGCTTAATACATTGGTATACATATTGTCATATTGCATTGCATGCTTTGGGGGCTTTGAAGCGCTATATCCCAAAACATCATGAAAGACTTGTATTTGACCATCACAGTTTTTTCCAGAACCAATACCAATTGTTGGAATGTCGATTTCTTGAGTAATTTTTTCAGCCAAAGCATCAGGAATACACTCTAAAACAACGCCAAAAGCACCAGCCTTTTGCAGGGCCACAGAATCTTTGATAATTTTTTGTGCATCTTTTTGAGTTTTCCCCTGTATTTTATAACCAGAAAGTTGGTGATATGATTGGGGTGTTAGGCCAACATGCCCCAACACAGGAATGCCATTGTCAACTAGTGCGCCCACATGCTTAGCAACATGTGTACCCCCTTCAATTTTAACTGCTGAAGCTCTTCCTTTTTTAATAAACAAACCGGCATTTTTTAGCATTTCTTCTATAGAGGGCTGATAAGACAAAAAAGGCATGTCTGCAACAACGAGAGAATATTTTGCGCCTCTAGTAACAGAGCGAACAATTAAAAGCATTTCTTCCATTGAAACAGGAATAGTGGTGTCATACCCATAAACCATCATAGAGGCGCTATCCCCAACAAGAATGAGTGGAATTTGTGCCTCATCAACAATTTTCGCAGAAGTGTAATCATAGGCCGTTATAGCAGGAAAAGGTTTTTTAGAAAACTTTAAATCTTTAATATGCTGGATAGTAAATTTAATCAATCTATAATATTGTTTTGTTCATTTAGTCTAATAATTTTTGGTTTATGATTATTTAAATCATCACAATCAATAGAACAATAAGATAAAATAATAACCCTGTCTCCCTTATTAACAAGATGAGCGGCAGCACCATTAATGCAAATACTTTTAGAGCCAGGAGAGTCTGGAATCACATATGTTTCTAATCGCGCCCCATTTGTTATATCTAAAACATGCACCTTTTCATAGTCTTTAATATTGGCGGCTTTCATTAAATCTGAATCTATTGCAATAGAACCCTCGTAGTCGAGGTTTGCATCTGTAACCTTTGCACGGTGAATTTTTGATTTTAATAATTTGATTTGCATAATTTTGATAAATTGAAATATTATATATTTATAATTTACTACAAAAATAAAATTATATTGAAAAAATAGTTATTAAATTTGGATATTTTTAATTAATTTTTTGTGAACTTAGGAGCACCTAATTTCAAAGAAACTATGAACAAAAGCTTCTTATATTTATTTATTTTATTTTTTGCATATCAGTGTGCATCACCATCTGCTTCTTCAGAAAAACCAAAAAACTCATTACAAAACAAGGGCAAAACAGAATACCTAGAAGACCTCACCGGGGGCAATAACTATATACAGGAATCAGTTGATTTAGATTTAAATAAAGAAAATATTTTTATTACAGAGATTCAATCTGAATTACATACCAACAAATCAGAAATTCAAAATCTGAGATCAGTTATTAAATCATTAACTAAACAGCTTGAAAATCAACAAGCAATGACCGGCGCGGAGCTTTGGAATTCTTCGATTGGTATTTATAACCAAGAGGTAATCATGCAAAGCGGAACGATTTATTATGGTAATATTATTTATCAAGATCAGGATTTTGTAACGCTTGAAACATTAATTGGAAAATTAAACATTGATAGAGGCCAAATTGTTAGAGTTATATCACACCAAATTTCCGAAGAAGAAGAATCTGTTGGTTTTCCAGATATTGAAATGAATCAAAGCGCAATGAGCGTTGAAGACGGCACATTATTATATAGTAAGCCAGCCGAAGTTATTTTACTGGGAAACATTACATCATATAACGATGAAAATGGCGATACTAAATTATCAGGTAATGTAAAAAACATTGGTGGCAAGAGAGCTGATTTTGTCAAACTAAACATTACTTTATATAGGGACTGGTCTAAAAAACTAGACCCAAAAACATTCTCAGTTTTTGTTAATGGCGAAACACATTATCTAAACCCACAAGACAGCACCATGGTTTCGCTAAATAGTTTAAGTCCAAAATCACAAGCCTCATTTGAGCTGCATGTTCCACAAAATTTTGGAACAGTAATGAGTTGGACCTATAATATTGACTATGAAGAATATGAATAATCAATTTGATTAAAAAATATTTCAATGACTAATAAAACATTCAAATATTTTTTATATGCTCTTTTTATTTTTTCTTTTACATCTTCAGCTTTAACTAATACTCGGGTTGCTTTTTCAAGACCCGGAACTTTAATTAGAATGCCTTCTTATTATAGTGATAAGACTATTAATGAATATTCCATCGGCCTATCAAATGAAATTATTAACAACAACACATATAACCGATCGCAGTCTATATATGTTCACGGGACGTCTTCTTCGGGCATGCAATATGGGGTTGTATATACCACGCATGCAAAAATTAACAGCCTTGACAACTCTCCTCCATCAGAAATTTCATTTCATTTCAATAATAGATTTTATGAAACAGAAAACATGTATATCGAGGCGGGTATTAATGATATTTTATTTACATCAGCATCAGAACATGAACTATCTTTGTTTGTTAGTTTGATTAACAAGGGGATCCCTCTAGGTTTAAAAAAACTTTATTTTTTAGAAAGCGGCATGGGCTTTGGATCAGGCAAAATTAATAATGACTCCCATAATTATAACGATGAAATATCGCACAAAGCACGATTTTTTGTTGGTTTAAATTTTAAAACACCCCTTTTAAGGGATAGGGGGGGTGTTGATTTTATGCTAGATTTTGATGGTCAGGGCACACACCTGGGAACAAAAATTCCTGTTAATAAAAAGCTAGATATAAAATTTGCTCTAACAAACTTTCAAAACATGAGTGATTTTAACAAATATAATGATCCTGCTACAGAATCAATTTTTTCAGATAGCCCGGGAATTGCGTTAGGCTTAAACTATCTCATTCCATCTAAAACAGATACTCAGGCTAAGTTAAATGCAGTTGACATAGAATTTGAAACAGCTGATGAGGAGTGTGTTATAACACAAACAAAAGAAATGAGCAGCACCCCCCTATCTTTAGATGCACAATGTAAAGATAAAACATTAAAGCAGTTTGTGAAGGACATTAATAATCATTTTACAGCGCTAAATGATTCTATTAAGGTGATAGAACAAGAAATCGAAGTACATAAAACACAGTTTTTAGAAAATAATTACCAAATAAATATGTTGCAAGATTCTATCAATATGCAATATCTTAAACATCGCATTTCTGAGTCAGAGTTGAATGTTGCGATGAAGCATTTGTCAAAATCGTTGCAATATTTTTATTTAGAAGATTATTTTTTAGCTTTAAATGAGGTGGAAGAAGTGATTGTGCGATTTCCAATGTTGGCAATTGCATATGCAAGAAAAGGAACAATTTATTATCAAATGGGAGATTTTCAAAACGCAACATTAAACTGGAATCTTGCATTGAAACATGACCCAGAGTATGTAGAAGTACAAAATATGTTATTAAATATTAAAAGAGAAATAGAAAAGAATAATTAACCAGGAGATTTATGGATATTGCATCGCTAATTGGTTTAGTATTAGGTATTGTTTTAGTTGTTGGTGCTATGATTCAGCAGGCGGGTGATGTTGCAAGCTTAGCTGCCTTTGTGAGTTATGGTAGTCTTATGATTGTGTTGGGTGGCACAATTGCAGCCACAGCGATTGGCTTTAGAGTAAATGAAATTTTACGAGTATTTACATTGGTTAAATTTGTTGTTACAAAACCAAAGTTTGTTTTACATGAACTTGTCCAAGATCTTATCGATGCAGCAGAGGCCTACCGTAAAGGGCCTTCTGAATTAGAAAAATTTACTGAAAATGTTAAAAATCCATTTATTGTAGATGGATTAACGTTTATTGTAAACGGAATTAAATATGATGATTTGAAGGCAATTTTACAACAAAGGGAGAAGTTTAGGTTTAATAGAGAAAACCATGAGTCAGACCTTATGTTAACACTGGGAACTTTTTCTCCAGCCTTTGGAATGATTGGAACTTTAATTGGTTTAGTTTTTATGTTAAACAGCATGGATGGCGGAGCAGATAGCGCCTCTAAAATTGGTCCGTCAATGGGGGTTGCATTGGTAACAACTTTTTATGGCTCTCTTTTTTCGAGCTTAATATTTAATCCATTTGCTGAAAAACTACAATTGCGAAATCGTGAAAACAGGCAGGCCAGTGAATTAATGATTACAGGGCTATTGTTAATTTGGCAGAAGAAACACCCTTTAGATGTTTCTGATATGTTGACATCGTATATTGAACCAAAGGATAGATTTAAATATTTTAATGAGCAAGATTAATGAGTAGTGATTTACAGTTAAATGACGATAGTGTTGAAAAGAAAGAATCGGGCGGTGGTTGGTTAATGACATACGCAGACATGATGACGCTCTTGTTTGCCTTTTTTGTATTATTATATTCAATGTCTTCACCTGATCCCGTTAAAATGTCTCAAGTTCAAGATGCAATGGATGAAGAAAGTTCTCTCAAATCACAAAGTGAAATTAAACAGGATTTTGAAGAAATTATTGAAGAAATGGGCATAGAAAAGTCTACAAATATTATTAGCGACCCAAGAGGAGTTGCCATAGAAATGGATGGAGATATTTGTTTTGGATCAGGTAGTACAAATATTAAAGGAACGCTACAAAAAGTATTGAATGAAGCAGCAAATAAACTATTAATAAATGAGAAAGATTATAGAATGGTTATTATAGAGGGTCATACGGATTCTGATAAAATACCAAAAAAATTACAAAAATTTTATCCAACAAACTGGGAATTATCTGCGGCAAGAGCTTCAAATGTTGTAAATTACTTAATAAGGCAAGGTGTTAATTCTGGAAGATTGCAGGCATCGGGCTATGCTGATAGGTGGCCTGCTGAAGCCTCATGGTTTGATGTAAGAAGTGGGAAAATAACAGATCAAACAATTGCAGAATATAATGTGAGCGAACAGCAAAAACAAAAAAATAGACGCATAAAAATTGTGTTTACTAATAATTAAATGTATTGGGAGCAAATATGAAAAATTTTACTAAAATATTTTTAATGATTTTAATGGTTATGAATTTAAGCCAAAGTCAAAACGCTGAACTAATTAGCCAACAAATTACTATTGAAAACGCTATTAAAAATAAGGTTGATGCTGTAATTAATAAATTTTTAAAACCTAGCGAATATTTAACAATTGTGAATGCCCGATTAGATTTCAAACCATTGTCATTGAAATCGGTTGACCAACAACAATCTCAGGGTACTCAGTCAAGTTCACAGTATTCGGTTATTCCCGGTTTAATGCCAAGCATTCCAACAGAGCAGTCTCTTTATAAACAATCCAATCAATCACAAGACTTAAGCTTTTCTGGTGAAAAATATATTTTGTATCAATTAGAAATTATTATCTATTTAGATGAGTCTGTTTCAACAGGAAGTTTACAAACAAACCTATCTACGGTTGTAATGCAAAATTTAAAAGAAGTTGATTGTGAAAATTGTATCCGATTTGAAACGCTTGAGTTACCAGGGCAAGAGGGTGGCAGTGTTGCAAACGACGCCAACTTACAATCATTGTTGGATGAAATTGATTCTTTAAAAGAAACCATGAGAAATAGTCAGTTGGAGATTAAGGATAGTCAAATTAATGAATTGGAAGACATTAACGCTAAATACCTAGATGAAATTCAAGGTTTTCAAGATCATTTGAAGGAGCAAGATAGAATTAGGCAAGAGGCGGAAGAGCTGCGTATGGCTCGTCTTGAAGAAAATGAGAGAAACTATCGTGCCAAACAAGACTCTTTATATGTTCTCACATCGATTAAGCTAGATGAAGCAGTTAGAGGACGTATTCAATCTGAAGAGACAACTAAAAAAGAATTATTAAATGTTATAAAGATGCAAATTCAAGGGGAAGAAATGGAGGGTGGCGTATCAGATAATACGCAGTCAGATTTATTTACCAAAACCCCATCATCTGGGAAAAGTGGTATGTCGTCACAAATGTGGTTAATGATTTTAATATTAATATTATTGTTGGCAATTTTACTAGTAGTGATTTTAAAAGGAAAACAAACAGTATATTTAAAACCAAAAAATAATAATGAAAATAACTTAGATGCTCAATCATTAAAAACAGACAGCTCAAATCCAGTTGAATTTGTGGCCACACAAGCCAATGAAAATGATGATGTAAAAAAAACTGAATTACAATCATTAAGGCAAAAAGCAGTATCAATGAGTGTGAGCGAAAAAGCTGGAGCCAATCAAATCGTTCAAGATTGGCTGGGTGATACGGAGTCTGAAGAATCGGACGATAATCAAGATAATCAAAAAGAAGAAGAATAATTATGGATATTGACAATATAAATGGTTTAGACAAAGCCGCTGTTCTATTTCAAATATTAGGAGAGTCGTTAGCATTAAGCATGTTTCAAGGTATTTCTGAAGCAGACACATTGCGTATTCGAGTGCGATCACGAGAACTTAGAAACATTCCATTATCTTTAAAAGAAAGTGTTTTAGAAGAATATTATTTTAAAATGATGAGTACTAAATATCATAATTTTGATAAAAATGAAAATAAATTATTTTCATTTTTAATTGAACTTAATGATGAACAGGTCTTTTATTTAATTAATACTGAACCACCCAAAGTAATTGCCCTGACATTAGACCAGTTAGATCCCGCAAGAAAAATGAAAATTATGAATCGCTTTTCTTCACAATTAAAGCACAGCATTATTATGGAACTAGGCAAATTAAATGAAATTCCACTAGAGGGTGTTGTTAGTGTTGCTAAAGAATTGAAAAATAAAATTTCATTTTTACCCAGTCCAAAAGAATTTTCTAGAGGTGGACCAAAAAGCATTGCAAATATATTAAATCAAATGACAATTGATGATGCTGAACAATATCTTGAACAATTGTCCACTGATGACCCTGAATTATATGCAGAGGTAAGGAAACATTTTTTATCCTTTGAAGATTTATTGGATATGCCTGAACATATCATGAAAATATATTGGCGCAATCCAGAGATTGATGTAGATGAACTAAGCAAAGCCTTAAAGGGCTTGGATCAATCGATTGTCGATAATATCTCTGCATATCTTTCTAAGAGGAATCAAAGAAAGTTTGCTGTATATACAGAGCCACTCTCTAAAAGAGACATTGATGCATGCCAACTTTCGTTTGTTGATTTAGCGCGCAAAATGAATGATGCACAAGAAATTAATTTGGCTGATATTTTAGAAGCAACCGATTTAGTAGAATAATTATTTTAGTTTCTATTACCTAAAATTAAATTTACCAAAGCAACAATATCTAATACGTTGATATCCCCATCAGCATTTACATCTGAACATGGGTTGTATTCACCAAATTCACTTAAAATTAAATTAGTAGTTGAAACAATGTCTAGAACATTGACGAGCCCATCTCCATTAGCATCTCCAGACTGACATCCCTCCCCTAACTCCAACTCAAGAGAAATATTCTCTGAACCATCACTAAACCACAATGTTGCGAGATTATATCCAGAGCCAATTTCAGCGCAAAAACTTACTCCTTCAGAATAAAGATGACTATCGGGCGTCATTATAAAGACCATATCATCAACAGCAACATCACTCATTGTAGCTAAATTATTTTCTGCATCAGTATATGTTACGCACAATGTTCCATCTTCATATGCTTCATCAGATAAAATTGGTGCAGTATTTGATGTTTGATTTTGTGTTGTCATAACTAAAACTCCTACATCTGATGTATCTAAAATTTCAGTTGAAATACTTAAGCCACTTAGGCCTGCAGAAATTGTTACACCCACAAGACCAACACCATTATATGAATTTGGCCATGGTCCCCAATCTGAGTCTTCAGTAATAGTACTTAATAGTGATCGTGCATGTAAAGAATTACCAGATAAGTCATAATCAAAATCTGTACTAAGAACACCAAAATCACCAACTTCTCCGCTTAGAAAATCACCTTCTATTTTATATATACCTGGATATAATTGTCCAAAACCACCATTGCCATACGCATATGCATAAGCAACGGGGTTGTCAATATTATCTGGATTGACAATTGCGATTACATATAAATTCCAAGGACCAAAAAAGCCCCCCTCATTACAACAGCTTCCAGCAAGATTTAGAGAAGTATATAACCTGTCATCACTATATGATGCTTTGAGTGTTACAATATCTTGGTCCGCACCCGTTTCGCCGGTATTATCATTTGCTAGTGTAGCTAATAAATTATTAGGGGTTGGCCAAGAATTATTCATGTTATATGGAGATTGTGAAACTGTTGCTTGCCCAAGCTCTAACCCCAGAGCTTCAGAAGCCACAGACCCAGACAAATACCACCAAACACTATTATTAATATTAGGCATGCTTGTTATAGCTCCCCAAGTATTTTCATAACCAGGTGTTCCAATAATATCTACAGATGTATTTTCAGTCCAAGAATTCTGATCATTATCTGATACAAAAACGCTAGCAGTAGCATCGCCACTTACCGCTGATAAACTATCGGACAAATCACAATGAGTGTGAAATGATGGATTGGGTGCAGAAGCACATAAATTAGACAATAGTTCTTCTCTAATATGTGGTGTCATTTGATTAATTGTTTCCTTGCTTTCCATGGCTGTTTCCCAAACTAATTGCATTGATTCTTTAATCATTGCGTTAATCTGACTTTCGCTTGGATATTGATTATTAGCAAGCACAATACTTAACATCATAATTAAAACAAAATTTTTCATATATATTCCTTTAATAATTAATGAAGATAATATAAAACGGTTTGAACAATTTATCCATGTAATAAAATGTTACATGCGAAAAGATGCTTTGGCTGCAGCAAGATATGCAATTGGAATTCTATATGGAGAACAGCTCACATAATCCAAGTTTATTTTATTAAAAAAATAAATTGATTTTGGATCACCGCCATGCTCTCCACAAATTCCAATTTTAATTTTAGGTTTAGATTTTCTTGCTTTCTCCACAGCTATTTTCACTAGCTCGCCTACACCTTGCTGATCAATTGTTTTGAATGGGTCTTCTTTTAATATGTTATTATCAAAATAATTTTGAATAAAACTACCAATATCATCTCTTGAAAAACCAAAGGTTGTTTGAGTTAAATCATTAGTTCCAAATGAAAGAAAATCTGCCTTTGCTGCAATTTTATTTGCAATTAAACATGCCCGAGGTAATTCTATCATTGTTCCAAGCTTGTATTTAAGCTTTATTTTAAATTTTTCATTTAATTTTTTAGCAATTGTTTCTACAGCGAGCTTTTGATTTTCAAATTCTCCCACCGTACTTACCAAGGGAATCATAATTTCTGGTTTTGGATTAACACCCTCTTTGATTAATTTTGCACAAGCTGTAAAAATTGCCTCTACCTGCATTTCTGTAATTTCAGGGAAAGATACAGCTAGTCTACATCCACGATGACCTAGCATAGGATTAATTTCAAATAAATCAATAATTCGATTTGTAATTTCTTTAGATGAAATACTCATGTTCTTTGCTAGAGAATTAATGAGTTTAATATTTTTTTGTGAAGGTAAAAATTCATGTAAAGGCGGGTCAAGTAATCTAATAGTAACTGGATTTGGAGATATTGCTTTTAGCATTTTATAAAAATCATTTTTTTGATATGGCAATAATTCCATAATAGCATTCTTTCTATCAATGTTTGAGCTAGATAGAATCATTTTTTGTACACTTCTTATTCTTTTTTTATCAAAAAACATATGTTCAGTTCGACATAGCCCAATTCCCTGAGCACCTAATTTTTTTGATAAAATAGCATCTTTGGGATTATCAGCATTAGCTCGAATTTTTAATTTTTTAAATTTATTTGTTAAAGACATTAGATTTAAAAATTTTTTATTTTTGAAAAAATTTGATGTAACTAAGTTTAGCTTTTGATCATAAACCAAACCCTCTGTGCTATTAATTGTAAACCAATCACCTTCTTTGTAGGTTGTTTTATTAATAGTTACTGTTTTGCGTTTTAAATCAATATTCAAATTAGAACAGCCTACAATGCACGCCTTGCCCCATCCCCTTGCTACTAAAGCAGCATGTGAGGTCATCCCGCCTTTAGCTGTTATAATGCCCTGTGATACATGCATCCCCTGTACATCTTCTGGTGAGGTTTCATGTCTCACTAATAAAACTTTTTTATTTTTTTTATGCCATTCTTCAGCACGTGAGGCTGTAAATACAATTTGACCACATGCACCGCCAGGACTTGCTGGTAATCCAGATTCTATGGGTTTATTAATCTTTTCTAATTCCGGGTCTACTTTCGGATGCATTATTTCATCTATGTTTTTTGATATAATTCTATCTATTAATTCTTTTTGCGTAATAAGTTTTTCATTATTCATCTCAACGCCAATTTTAATTGCTGCCTCACCCGTTCTTTTTCCTTTTCTTGTTTGTAGCATCCAAAGATTTCCAGATTCAATAGTAAACTCAATATCTTGCATATCTTTGTAATGTTTTTCTAGTTTATTTTTAATTGCAAATAATTTTTTGTAAATATCAGGCCACTTTTTTTGCAGGGTTTCGCTGTTTTTTGATCTATTTGTTTTGCTTGATTCATTAATTGGATTTGGCGTTCTAATACCAGCTACGACATCTTCTCCTTGAGCATTTTTTAACCACTCACCGTAAATCTTATTATTGCCATTGGAAGGGTTCCTTGTAAAAGCAACCCCTGTGGCTGACGTTTCTCCTAAATTGCCAAAGACCATGGTTTGTACATTTACTGCTGTTCCCCAATCATGGGGTATGTTTTCAATATTTCGATATTGAATTGCTCGCTTTCCATTCCATGATTTAAACACTGCTTCGATTGCTCCCCACAATTGTTCTTTACATGAATCTGGAAATTCAATTTTAAAATATTTCTTTATTTCAATCTTAAATTTTTTAATTAAGTATTGTAAATCCTGAGTAGTTAATTCATAATCATTTGTGATATTATTTTTGCGTTTATATTTATCTAAAATATTTTCCAGTTTTTCTCTAATTTGAATATGATTTTTTTGTTCTGCTTTTTCCATAACCACATCTGAATACATCATTATTAGCCTTCTATAAGAATCGTAAACAAAGCGTGAATTTTGAGTTTGTTCAATTAGCGCAGGGATAGTTTTACTTGTTAAACCAATATTTAATACGGTTTCCATCATTCCAGGCATTGATATTTTAGCCCCCGATCTTACTGATAATAATAGCGGGTTTTTTATATCACCAAATCCTTTTGACATAATGTTTTCTACTATTTTCAATGACTTATCAATGCTTTCTTTGATTTTTTTCTTAAGCGATTTTTGTTTTAAAAAAGAAATACAAACAGGGGTAGTAATAGTAAATCCTGGAGGAACAGGAATGTTGAGGCTAGACATTTCAGCTAGATTTGCTCCCTTGCCTCCCAAGATATCAACCTGTGATGCACTGCCCTCATTTATCCCCTGTCCAAATAAATAAACATGTTTGTTCATAAAAGCTCCCCAAATTAATAATTTTCAAAGAATGATTAAATAAAATTTATTAGCTTATTGTAAATGTGTTTTAATAGCATTAATTTTAGTTGAAATATTTAATATTAAACAAGAGAAAAAGATTATGAAAATAGAAAGAATGAACAAAGGTTCTTGGGGTAAGGTAAGAGCCTTTTTTGACATTAGAACTCAGGAAGGACTTGTAGTTAAGGGCTTTAAAATTATAGAAGGTATTAATGGGTTGTTTGTTAGTATGCCAAGCCAAAAGGGTAAAAATCAGCAAGGAGAAGATGAGTATTTTGATACTGTGTGGGTAGAAAAAGAATTGCGCGACCAGTTAAATCAGCTTGCTATTGATGCTTATGGGGGAGATTTTAATAATCCATTATCTGCTTCAGCTGAGCAATCAGATGCCCCCTCTAACCCAAGTGTTTCCGAAGCAGCGTCAGATACTACAGATTCAAGTCCGGCAACCACAGAAGATGAAATCCCATTTTAATATTGTATGAAGTTTTTATTTTCTTCATTAGGTAAAAAAATTCAAGTTGCAATAACTGGAATTTTATTATCTACATTTCTAGTTTTCCACTTAATTAATAATTTGGTTTTGTTTACAGGTGCAGACAATTTTAATCAAATGGTTTCATTTCTAGAAAGTATAAAGCCAATTATTCGGATTATGGAGCTTGGATTATTAGTTATTATTTTAACACATGTAATTAATGCTATTTATTTAACTGTATCTAACAAAAAAGCAGCTACCAATAGATATACCGGATCACAAGAAACAAGTTCATTAAACTCACGAACAATGATTATATCAGGAACAATAATATTGTTATTTTTTATTATTCACCTTAGATATATATGGTATACATATCAGGCACATTTATTTGCTGATAATGAAACATACTATGATGTTTTATTAAGAAATGAAATGGGCTATCTTGGACATACGCCTACAGCAATTTTTTATATTATTGCTATTCTTTTTATTGCTTCTCATTTAAAACATGGAATTCAATCAGCATTAAAAACATTTGGTTTTACTGAAGATTCTAAGTGGAAGATACTTTATGTTGGCTCTGTTTTATTTTGGGGCTTGATACCCTTTGCGTTTATTATGATTGTTGCCGCAATTCAAATTGGCATAATTAGTTAAGACATTGTTTTGTATACACTGCAAAATACTTTGTCTACATATAGATATTATTGTGTAAATTTATATGTATTCTTAATAGAAGATTAAAATATTTTATTGGCATGAGTGAAGTAATCAACAAGGAAGAATTTGGTTTTAATGATTTAGAATTTGTTAAATTTTCTGAAAAATATCCTCATATTCCCAAAGGCACTTTTCAAGTAAAAAAAAGAGGAGTCAGTTACTATTGGTATTATACATTAAGCGTCAACACAACAAGCCGCGTAAAATATTTAACAAAAGCGTATATTAGTGATAATAAAATATCGAGCTTTTCATTAGCTTTAAAAAAATTAAAATCTAAATATTTACCCCAAAGTCAAAGCGAGTTTGATTCTCGCATACCACCAGGAGATTTACATAGCAAGTGGACGTCTCATAAATTTAATATGAAACTAGTTAATCCCTCTAATAAGCGTAAATATACTGTGATTGTTGTAGGAACTGGTTTGGCTGGAGCATCTGCAGCAGCAACGATGGCGGAGCTTGGTTATAATGTTTTAGCATTTTCTTATCACGAGTCTCCAAGAAGGGCACATAGTATTGCTGCGCAAGGCGGTATTAATGCGGCTAAAAATTATCAAAATGATGGAGATAGTGTATATCGTTTATTTTATGATACGATTAAAGGTGGAGATTATCGTTCACGTGAAGCTAATGTATATCGTCTTGCCGAATTAAGTGGAAACATTATTGATCAATGTGTTGCTCAAGGAGTGCCATTTGCTCGTGAATATGGAGGACATTTAGATAATAGATCATTTGGCGGAGCGCAGGTGTCTCGTACTTTTTATGCACGAGGACAAACGGGACAACAATTATTGTTAGGTGCATATTCTGCATTAATTAGACAAATGCATTTAAAAAAAGTAAAATTTTTTCCAAGACATGAAATGCTTGATATTGTTAAGGTTGATGGACATGCAAAAGGAATTGTTACAAGAGAGTTAACAACTGGTAAAATTGAATCATTTGCAGCTGACACAGTAATTTTAGCAACAGGCGGATATGGGAATGTGTTTTATTTATCAACAAATGCAATGGCAAGCAATGTCACTGCTTCATGGAGGGCTCATAAACAAGGCGCATATTTTGCTAATCCATGTTTTACACAAATACATCCAACATGTATTCCCGTTAGCAGTGGGCATCAATCTAAGTTAACGTTAATGAGTGAAAGCTTACGAAATGATGGCAGAGTATGGGTACCAAAAGAAAAAAATGATAATAGAGAACCAATAAAAATTCCTGAGGATGAAAGAGATTATTATTTAGAAAGAATTTATCCCTCGTTTGGTAATTTGGTGCCAAGGGATGTGGCATCAAGAAGAGCAAAAGAAATGTGTGATGATGGTCGTGGGGTTGGGAAAACAGGCTTAGCCGTATACCTTGACTTTAAAGATGTTATTGAAAGAGAGGGACAAAAATGGGTGTCTGAAAAATATGGAAATTTATTTGATATGTATCAACAGATTACAGGAGAAAATCCATATGAAACACCAATGATGATATACCCAGCTGTTCATTATACAATGGGCGGATTATGGGTAGATTATAATCTTATGAGCTCAATTCCAGGATTGCATGTCTTGGGTGAGGCAAATTTTTCAGATCATGGCGCCAATAGACTTGGAGCAAGTGCTTTAATGCAAGGATTAGCGGACGGCTATTTTGTTATCCCTTATACTGTTGGAAATTATTTGGCTACACAAAAACCATTTAATGATATTAAAAATAAAGCATTTGAAACCACTGTTCAAAATGTAAAAAATAATATTAAAAATCTATTATCAATTAAAGGAACAAAAACAGTTGATGATATACATAAAGAATTGGGCAAGGTGATGTGGGATTATGTGGGAATGTCGCGAAGTAAGGAAGGGTTGAAAAAAGCCTTAGAATTAATTCCAAAAATCAGAAATGATTTTTATAATAATGTTAACATTCCAGGTTCAAACACAGAGTTTAATCCTGAACTTGAGAAAGCAGGAAGATTGGCTGATTTTATTGATTTGGGTGAATTAATGGCTTTGGATGCTTTAAATAGAGAAGAATCTTGCGGTGGACATTTTAGAGAAGAGCATCAAACTAAAGAAAATGAAGCAAAACGAAATGATGAAGATTTTGCATATGTAGCAGCCTGGGAAAAAACTGATAAAAAACATCAATTACATAAAGAGAAATTGAATTTTGAGAATGTTAAGCTTACAACAAGGAGTTATAAATAATGAAGTTAACTCTAAAAGTTTGGAGGCAAAAAAGTGATCAAGAGTCTGGAAAGTTTGAAATCCACGAGGTTGATAATGTATTAGAAGACATGTCATTTTTTGAGATGTTAGATATGTTAAATAATGATTTAATTAAAAACAATCAAATTCCAATTGCCTTTGACCATGATTGCAGAGAAGGAATATGTGGTACTTGCGGAGTAATGATTAATGGTCGTGCACATGGGCCATTAAAAGGAGTTACATCCTGTCAGCTTCATATGCGTTCATTTAAGGATGGTGATACAATTGTTATTGAGCCTTGGCGATCAAAAAGTTTTCCTATTGTTAAAGATTTGGTAGTTAATAGAATGTCTTTTGATCGTATTATGGAATCTGGAGGATATGTATCGGTTAAAACTGGAGGAGCTCCAGATGCGAATGCAATGCCAATTTTTAAACAGGATGCAGACGAGGCTTTTGATTCTGCTACATGCATTGGTTGTGGGGCGTGTGTTGCAACATGTAAAAATGCATCAGCTATGCTTTTTGTCAGTGCAAAAATTAATCAATATTCTAAACTGCCTCAAGGTCAAGTTGAACATGATAGTCGAGTTAATCATATGATTACTCAAATGGATGATGAAGGATTTGGTTCATGTACAAACACAGGAGCATGCGAAGTAGATTGTCCAAAAGAAATTTCAATTAATAATATTATTAAATTAAACAAATCTTTTCTTAAAAACCTTCTTTCTTAAATGGTTCTAATAATTATTTTTTTAATAGTTTGGGAAATTTATTGGAAAGCACAGGCCTTGTGGATTGCAGCAAACAAAGCACATAAAAATTATTTCATTTTAATTTTAGTTATTAATAGCTTGGGCGCATTGCCTATATATTATTTATATAAGCAAAATTATTTTAAAAAAATTAATTAGTTAAAGAAAAATCGATAGGTATTGTTAACCATATACCAACCTTTTTATCTCTTTGTCTAGCAGGGTACCATCTTGATTTTTTAATAGCTTGGATTGCAGCTTCATCTAACCCAGTATTAGGTAATCCCTTAACTATTTTTGCTGCAGTAACCATACCCTTAGTATTTATAAAAGCTCGAACAAACACCTTGCCCTCAATGCCTGCTTCTCTTGCTAATTCAGGATATATTATTAATTCTCCAAGAGGAATTTTAGGTCTTGGGGGTTGATCATATGGAATAAATTTATCTTCTGGCCCCTCATCATCAGGAGCAACCCAGTCTTCAAAATCTTCCAAATCTGTATCTTCAATTGTAATGTCTTCATCAAAAAACTCATCTTCAGATGCAATGGGAACTGATGGTCTAGCTGGAGGCTCAGGTATTTTCATTTGTTCTGTTTGAGGAATATCAAATGTTTCAATTTCCTCTTGAAACGTGGTAGTGATTTTTTCTGCCTCACCTAAAAATCGTGGGAACAAATAAAATAAAAATGAAATTGACAAAATAACACCAACCGTTACTTCTCGAATTCTTACTGGATAATTTTTTAATAAAGGATCAACTCTCATAATTAATTATTGCCCTTAGTAAGAGTTGAGTAATTTAATTTTAGTGCTTGCGCATTTCTAAGCTGTGTATGAACCTCTGTAATGAGTTGCATTCTGCTTTTGTCATCTGACTTTAATGATACTGTAATTTTTGGATCTTGTGCAATTTTATTTGCCATAACATTACCAAGATTTTTAATATCAACAATTCTATCATTGACAGATATTAATCCATCCTTGGTAATCCACATATGTACAGTATGTCTTTTGCTTTCTAATTTTTCTATTTTTTCTGCTCTAGGCAAGACAATATCTAGTCCCTCAAACTCCCTCATGACAGTTGTAACCATAAAAAATATTAATAACATAAAAATAATATCAGGAAGAGAGGAAGTAGATATTTCGCTTTTTTGTTTATTCTTTCTGTTTAATTTCATATTTAAAAACTTGGTGGGTTTGCAATAGATATTTTACTTGCATTAGCTTGTTTTAACTGATCTAATACTAATATATAATCATCATAATTAGTGTTTTTATGTGTAGTAATAGAAAAAATTATATTAGGATTTGATGATATGCGTTTTGAAGCTTTAGCTTTAATTTGGCTTATTTTAGTTGGGTTATCATCCATTAGTACTTTCCCCTTATCATTAACCAAAATACTAATAATATTTTTTCTATTTACCTCTAATTCATTACCTTCTGCAGGCAAAATTAAGCTTATCCCTTTATCCATAGAAATGGTAGTTGTTACTAAAAAGAATACCAACAAAAGAAATGCTATGTCAGACATAGACGACGAATTAATTTCCTGCATTTCTTGTCTTCTAGGTTTATTAAGCATAATTTATTTTTTCTTGGGAGCAGAATTTAAAAGCATTGTTGTGCTTTTTTGCAAAACAACAATTTGATTATCTATAATATACATTACAGCATTTTGTAAAATTTGTAATACAACCGCAACAACCAGTCCAAAGGCGGTTGTTAATAATGCAACTGATATACCGCCCGCAACTACAGCAGGAGAAATATCATTAGCCATTTTAATATCATTAAATGCTTGAATCATACCCCAAACAGTTCCCAAGAAACCAAGCATAGGAGCTGTTGCAATACACAAAGAAATCCATGTCATATTTTTTTCCATAGAAGCCATTTCAATTGCACCAGATTGATCAAGAGCTTTTTCCATTGCCTCTTCACCATCATTTGCTTTTTCTAAGGCAGCTCCACATAAATTTGCAACAGGACCAACGCTTTCAGAACATAGGTTTTTTGCAGCATCTACACCTGATGTTGATAAAGCATTCGAAACATTAACTGCAAACTCTTCATCTGATGCTAAACCTTTAACCAAATGATATAATCTTTCACCAACAAAAACAAAGCCTATTATGAATATAAACAGGATTGGCCACATAAAACCACCCCCATCAACAAATAATTGAACCATATTAATCCTTTCTTATTTATTTTTCCCTAAAACTTCAAGTCAAATCTTATGGATTTTTTATCAAAACACAAAATGAAATTAATCTAAGAGCGATTTTGCTATTTTAATATTTTCAAGCCCTGTTAAAAATTGATTATCTTGATTTAATAGAACATGATAGTAATTGTTTTTATCCCACAATGAACTTGCAATTTCTGCTAAAATGCGATTTTCAATATATAGCCAATCTTCTTTAATTTCATTTGTGCTTAAATCTAATGTGTCATCTTCACTTATGACCCAATTAATAAATGTATCCAAATCTATGATTTCTCCTTGATTTTTTACTATGTACTGATTGAATTTTTTAAATGATTGTTCTTTGAAGTTTTTATATTTAGAATCAATCATTTTTGCATATTTAAAAGTTAATCTATTAGGATGAGTTAGTAGTTTTTGAGTTGAAGCGGTAAAATCTAACTGTTGAATGCTATAAATATCAGGAGTAATTCCACCACCACCATATACCTTTCTGCCCTTTTTTGTTTTATAAACTGGTTTTTCTGCTAGCAATGAATCTGAGGCTTCTCTATTATCAGTTAGTAAATTATTATAGTATTCATCAACACCATTTTCAAATTCACGCTGTATTAATCGACCTGATGGAGTATAATATTTTGCAACGGTAATTCGCACTGCTGAACCATCATCAAGCATAAATTGTTTTTGTACAAGACCTTTCCCAAAACTAGTTTCACCAACCACAATACCCCTGTCTAAATCTTGAAATGCACCCGAGACAATTTCACTTGCACTTGCTGATGAACGATTTATTAAAACAATAATAGGTATTTTTTTATCTGCAAAACTTTTATTCGCATAAAATACTTCGTTAGCATTGTTGATTCGTCCTTTAGTATATAGTATAGTATCATTCGAATTAACAAACATATCTAATATAGAAATTGCTTGATCCATAAGGCCGCCACCATTATTACGTAAGTCTAATATTAAATTGTCCATTCCAGATTTCTCAAGCTTAGCATATGCCTCATTGACCTCTTTAAAGGTTTGTTGTGCAAATCGATTAACTTTTATATAGCCCGTATTATCATTATATAAAAATGATGCTATAACACTATAAATAGGAATTTTATCTCGTATTAATGTTACTAAAATTGTTTCATCTAGTCCAATTCGTTGAATTGTTATATCAACAGCAGATCCTCGTTCGCCCCTTAGTTTTTTAAAAACCTCATCTTGAGTAATTTTATAGGCAGATTCGCCATTAATTTTCACAATTTTATCTCCCCCTACAAGTCCAGCCTTATCTGAAGGCGTACCAGGGATTGGAGATATTACAGTAATATATCCATCTAGAATTGCAAATTCAATCCCAATGCCTTCAAACTCACCCTGAAGGCTTTCTTGCATATATTTAAAATCTTCGCTATTGATATACGAAGAATGTGGATCTAATTCATCTAAAAATCCATGTATTGCACCATCAAGGATTTTGCTAAGATCGACCTCATCTACATAATAGTTTTCAACCAATTTTATGATATATGATAAACTTTTTAATTTTGCCAGTGTATTACTATTGCTAAATGAAAGAAAAATAAGACATGTTGCAATTGTAATGAATATTATAATTATTTTTTTATAGTTTTTCATATACTAAAATTACATGATATTTTTTTATTTCAGAAGAGTTTGTATTTGAAAATTTTTATTGTATTTTTGAGGTTCGTGGAGATAGAAATTTTATGAAAAACATTATAAGTATTAAGGGTGCAAGAGCCAATAATTTAAATAATATTAGTCTCAAAATTCCAAGGAATCAATTTATTGTTATAACGGGCTTATCTGGTTCAGGTAAATCATCATTAGCATTTGATACGCTATATGCTGAAGGTCAAAGGAGATATGTGGAGTCTTTATCTTCATATGCCCGACAGTTTTTAGGCATTATGGGCAAACCTGATGTAGATCAAATTGAGGGATTATCTCCCGCCATTTCAATTGAACAAAAATCTAAAAGTCGCAATCCCAGATCAACGGTTGGTACGGTAACTGAAATTTATGATTATTTACGATTATTGTATGCGAGAATTGGAATACAGCATTGCCCTAAATGTAAAAATCAAATTTCAAAACAAACAATTCAGCAAATTGTAGACAATATCCTTCTATTACCAAAAGATAGTAAATTTTTTGTTTTAGCTCCCGTAGTAAAACTGCAAAAAGGAACTCATAAAGAATTATTAAATAATTTTTTTAAAGAAGGATTTATGCGATGTAGGATTAATAATGAGAATGTTGATTTAAAACAAATTCCTCAATTAAATAAAAATAAAAAACACACTATTGATTTAATGATTGATAGGTTAGCCAACTCATCAGATATTATTGAACGATTAACAAGTGCTGTTGAATTAGCATTGAAAATAAGTAATGGTTCAGTAAAAATTTTAACTTTAGATAATAAAGAGTTTTACTATAATGCTAATTTAGCATGTATTAATTGTAATCTGAATTTTGATGAATTAGAGCCTAGACATTTTTCATTTAATTCTCCAGAGGGTGCCTGTGATAATTGCGATGGACTTGGGACAAATTTATTAATAGATCCAGATCGTATTGTTGCTAATATTAATCTTAGTATTAATAAAGGATGCATTGTACCACTTGGAGAGCCACCATGGAATACATGGTTTAATCACTCAGTTTATGATTTATGTAAACAGTATCAATTTAATATTAACGATCCTTGGAAAATAATTCCAACAGAAGCAAAAAAAATTATTTTATTTGGCACTGCATCGCAATCTAAGCGAAGAAAAACAAAATTTAAAGGAGAAGTAGATGTTTCTTTTGAAGGAGTGATTCCTCATTTGCATAGGAGATATTTGCAAACTCAATCTGGATATATAAGAGATTGGATTGAAAAATTTATGACTAAGCAAAACTGTCAACAATGTAATGGGCAAAGATTAAAACAGAACAATTTATCTGTTTTAATTAGTAAATATAACATATCATCTATTTGTGAATTATCGATAGAAGAGACAATCCAATTTTTAAAAAAATTAAAACTTAAAAGCAAACATCAGGAAATTTCGAAAAGTATTATCTCTGAAATTGCATCCAGGTTAGAATTTTTAAATGATGTTGGCTTGGGATATTTAACTTTACAACGTAGTGCTGCAACACTATCTGGAGGAGAGTCTCAAAGAATTCGTCTTGCAACTCAAATAGGCTCAAAATTGATGGGTGTCATGTATATATTAGATGAGCCTTCAATTGGTTTACACCCTAAAGATAATGATAAATTAATAAAGACATTAATTCACTTGAAAAATTTAGGTAATACAGTAATCGTAGTGGAACATGATTCAGAAACGATGAAGTCAGCAGACTGGATTATTGATTTAGGTCCAGGCGCCGGTGTACATGGTGGCAATATTGTTTATGAGGGAACTTATAATCGTATTATTAAGGATAAAAAATCTATTACAGGACAATATTTATCAAATTCAAAACAAATTAATATTGTAAAAAAATATAAAAGAGGTAATAATAAATTTATATTATTAAAAGGAGCCCAGGGTAATAACCTTAAAAAAGTAAATGTAAAATTACCATTGAACAATTTTATTTGTATTACTGGAGTTTCTGGATCAGGAAAATCATCTTTAATCAATCAAACATTATATCCTTGCTTATCAAAGCAGTATTTTTCAAGCAATATTCAGCCTCTAAAGTATAACAGCATTGAAGGTTTATCATATTTAGATAAAGTGATTGATATTAATCAGATGCCAATTGGCAAAACCCCCAGATCTAACCCCGCAACATATACAGGTGTTTTTGGTGAAATTAGAGAATTGTTATCTAATGTATCAGAATCTAAAATTCGTGGCTATAAAGCTGGTCGTTTTTCATTTAATGTAAAGGGAGGAAGGTGTGAGGCTTGTCAAGGTATGGGCTTAGTAAAAGTTGAAATGCATTTTTTACCTGATATGTATATTAAGTGTGATCAATGTGATGGTAAACGATTTAATAGAGAAACATTACAAATTAAATATAATGGGAAAAATGTTAATGAAATTTTAGAGATGTCTGTTGAACAGGCAATTAATTTTTATAAAAACCACAAAACGATATCAAGAAAACTAAATGCATTATTTGATGTAGGGCTTGGTTATATAAAACTTGGTCAACAGGCCACTAGTTTATCTGGAGGAGAATCACAGAGAATAAAATTAGCGAAAGAATTATCTAAAGTTAATACTGGTAAAACAATATACATTTTAGATGAGCCAACGACAGGTCTTCATTTTCAAGACATTCAACTTTTATTAACAGTTTTACATGACTTAACAGATAAGGGTAATACGGTGATTGTGATTGAGCATAATTTAGATGTAATTAAAACAGCAGATTGGATTATTGATTTAGGACCTGAGGGTGGTGCGAAGGGAGGCCAAATTATTGCCGAAGGCACACCTGAACAATTAATTAAATTTCCAAATTCCTATACAGGGAAATTTTTAAAAAATAATTTCTAATGATTGATAAACGCATATATTCTCCAGACTGGCCAGATTTAAATGCTTATAAGCAAGTAATTAAAAAAATTAATCAATATCCATCATTAGTTTATCCTGATGAAATTATTAGATTGAAAAATAACCTGAAACAGGTTGCAAAAGGAAATCAGTTTGTAATTCAGGGTGGAGATTGTGCTGAGACATTTACTGATTTTAATACGAACCTTATTAAAAGTAAATTAAAAATTTTACTTCAAATGTCTGCAATTATTGAGTTCACATCTAATATAAAGGTTATTAATATAGGTCGCATTGCTGGTCAATATTTTAAACCAAGATCTAACCTATCTGAAAAAAGAGGAAAGATTGTTTTGCCAGCATATCAAGGAGACGGAATTAATTCAATTGATTTTAGGGCCTCTAAAAGAACACCTAATCCAGATAATTTAATTAAAGCGTATCATCATTCTGCAGCAACAATGAATCTTATTCGCACATTAATTATGACAGGATTTACCAAGATTGAAAATATATCTCTATGGAATCGTGATTTAATTAATCAATCTAAGCTTGGAATTAAATATAATAAAATTGTTAAAGAAATTGAAGGAGCTTTAGATTTTGTCATGGCATCTTCTAATGTAAAAAATAAAGATCATTATTTAAATAATTTATACACCTCTCATGAATCTCTTCTTTTGGATTATGAAAAAATATTTATAAAAAATTTTAAAGATTATCAGTTTTGTTGCTCAAGTCATATGGTGTGGATAGGAGATAGAACAAGATTAATTAATGGTGAGCATTTAAAGTTTGCTTCTAAATTAGACAATCCTGTTGGAATTAAAATTGGCCCTAGTATCAAAATAGATGATATAAATAAAATATGTTCAATTGTCAATTCTAAGAATGAAAAAGGTAAATTAATTTTTATTGTTAGATTAGGTGAAAAAAATATTGAAAAAATTCTTCCAAAAATTATTAAAAAAGTAAAATATTATGGGGATGAAATTGTTTGGTTTTGTGATCCGATGCATGGAAATACAGTAAAATCTCAGAATGGGTATAAGACAAGAGATTTTAAAACAATTATTAATGAATTAGAATCATTTTTTAATATCCACAATAGCGAGAAAACAATTCCTGGTGGCGTCCATATTGAGCTAACCGGAGAAAATGTTACGGAATGCTTGGGTGGCATTAATGATATACAGGATAAAGATTTAGATCTGCGTTATGAAACGGCGTGTGATCCAAGATTAAATAATGAACAAAGTTTAGAAATAGCATTTTTAATATCAAAATTAATTAAACAAAGGAAAAATAATGGGGAATAAAAAAATTCATATTAAAGGTTATGGTGATGATTTAACAATTAATAATGTTAGAGTAGGAGATTTGTCTCCGAATGATCATGAGCAAATTGAAAAAAAACATGGGGGTAACAATTATAGCCCTCTAGAAGATGTTGTTGTATCTCATGTTAAAGATTCCTCCACATTAATTTGTAGAAAACCAGGAGAAACAGAGATTGAAAAGTACGTAGAATCAGAACTTTTAGATGGCTTGTGTTGTTATTCTGCTGTGAATCAAGGTCAGTTAAATCAAACGATTGTTGATGCTGTGATACACCATTTATCAGAAGAAAAATTACCAACTGTGCCAAGATCTATTCGTCATAAATATATGAGTGCTTTTTTATTAGCCGTTTCATCCTTTACAAACATGGATAGAGTTGTACCAAAAGTTGCAGGCGTTGAATCCTGGGAGTTAACATTTAAATTATGTAGAAGATGGGGTTATGATGTTAAAAAAATACCACAAGATAAGGCTATTATTGTTGGTGCAACAGGAAACTTTCATGGAAGATCTGTAGCTGCTGTTTCCATGTCTGATGATCCAGATGCAAAAAAATCATTTGGACCTTTTGTTCCAGGGATTGAATTGGTTCCATTTAATAATTTAGAAGCATTGGAAGAATTGTTTGATAAAAAAGGAGAGTATATTGCCGCATATTCTGTTGAACCTATACAGGGTGAGGCTGGCGTAATTGTTCCAGATGATAATTATTGGCCTGAAGTATCTAAACTATGTAAGAAGCATAATATTTTATTGGCATTTGATGAGGTTCAAACTGGATATGGAAGAACAGGTAAAAACTTTGCTCATCAACTATATAATGTAAAGCCGGACTTAATGGGGTGTGGAAAAGCAACTGGAGGAGGCATTCTACCTATATCTTTTGTAGCTGGCAGAGATGATGTTATAGGTACCCTGACACCAGGTTCTGAAGGTTCAACATTTGGAGGATATCCACTTGCTTCTGTTGTAGGTATTTATGCAATCAAAGCATTGGTTGAACAAAATTTAGCTGACAATGCTTTGGTGAGAGGTCAGCAGTTAATGGATGGATTAAATATTATTAAAAATGATTTTCCTGATAAAATTAAAGAAGTTCGGGGCAAAGGATTATTAACAGCATTTGAAATGTTTGATGAACCAAATTTAGATGGTCATCATATTTCAGTTGCGTTATTAAATCAGGGCATATATGCTAAAGAAACACATCACACAACAATTAGGTTAGCTCCAGCTTTGACAATCGATGAATCACAAGTGAATAATTTACTTGATGGTGTAAGAACTGTTGTGAAAGAATTATAATAGATTTTAATCATAGAAATTGTTTAATTTATAATAATGTTTCGATATCTATATATTATTTTAGTATTATTTTTATTTTCCTGTAAAAGTGATGGAGAATTATCAATGGAAAGAGGTATCCATTATTATGATTGGAAAATGTATAATGAAGCAATTTTAGAATTTAATAAATCAAAATTCCATTATATGTCTAAAAGTAATAAATCATATGAAGATATTAAACTGTTAGCTCAAACTCACTACAACCTTGCTATTACATATTCAAAATTAGGAATGTTTGAAAAAGCATTGTCAGATGCAAATTATGCGTTTAATCTAATTCCCAATAAAGAGTATCGTGAAATTATAGGTTTGATTCAAAAAGAAATAAAATAATTATTATTTTTGATAAACGATTTTACCATTTACAATAGTATATAAAATTTCAATATCTAAAATATTTTTAGAATCTATAGATAGGATATCATCAGAAATAATTGTCAGATCTCCATTATAACCGCTAGCAATTTGTCCTTGATATTTTTCATTAAAACTTCCATATGCTCCCCATTTAGTAAGCATGTTTAGAGCATCATTAGAGTGAACTTTTTCTTGAGGCTGGAAACCTCCTTCAGGTAATAAACTATGATTTTGTCTTGTAACAGCTGCATAAAATTCAAACAATGGGTTGCCAGTTTCTATAGGGCAGTCAGATCCTCCTGGAATTTTCAATCCTAAATTAATAAAAGATTGCCATCTTGAGATTAATTTCAAACGATGATTGCCAATTCTTTCAGGCAACCAATGCATATCGCTTGTACAATGAGAGGGTTGCATTGAAGGGACTATATTATATTTTTTAAATTTAATCATATCTTCATCTGAAACCATTTGGGCATGTTCAATCCTCCATCTTTGATCATTATTTTCACCTAATATTGAAGCATAATGATCTAATACATAAGTATTTCCTCTATCACCAATTGCATGTGTATTTAACTGATAATTATTTTTATAACATAACTGTGCAAGATTTTTAAATTCTTCTTTACTAATTAATATTAAACCACAATTGTGCGCATCATCAGAATATGGTTCATGCAATGCTGCGCCTCGACTTCCAAGAGCGCCATCTATAAATGCTTTGACGGACCTGATAGTTAAATATTCATTTTTATAATGACCATTTTGAAAAAAATCATTTAATAAATTTTGATCATTCCCAGCAAGCATTCCATAACAACGAAGTGGTAATTTATTTTCTTGTATTAATTCTTGGATAGCCTCAACAATAGTGCGATCTTGCCATGCATCATGAACCGTTGTAATGCCCATTTGTATTGCTTTTTTTGCTGCTAATAAAATCCAATCTTTAACATTTTTTTTACTTTCTTTTGGTAGAAAAGATTTAAATGGATTCATAGCATTATCAATTAATATGCAATCATTAATAATTTTTCCACCACCAATTTCATTTAATTCAGATATTGTTTGACCAGTTTTTTTAATAGCGATAGAATTTACCCAGGCAGCATGACCATCAATTCTTGTTAAATAAATAGGCTGTTGAATATCTAAAGAATCTAAACAACTTGTTTTTGGAAAGGTTTTATTGGGCCATAAATTTTGGTCCCAACCAAATCCCAGTATCCAGTCATTGGGATTCGTGTTGCGTGCATATTTTTGTATTGATTTGATAATTTCATCAAATGATTTAACATTTTTCAAATCTAATAGATTAAGTCTTTTCCCAAAATTTTTTAAATGAAAATGAGAATCAATAAAACCTGGAATTACTGTTGCTCCTTTTAAATCAATTGTATTAAAATTTTTATTAATATCGTTAATTAATGATATTTTGCCATTATTGATTGACAATGATTTTATCCTTGGATATTTATCATTTAATGTAATTATGTTACCATTAATAAGATTAATTGAATTCATAGCATAAATTTAATGTTTTATCAATTAATATTAATTAATTTATTCTACTAATTAATATTTTAAATATGATTGATTTAAGAAGCGACACCGTGACATTGCCATCAAATGATATGAAAAAATTTATCATTGATTCTCCTTTGGGAGATGATGTGTATGGTGAAGACCCATCAGTAAATTTGTTGCAAAATAAAATTGCTAAAATATTCAATAAAGAGGCTGCATTATTTGTGCCTTCTGGAACAATGGCAAATTTAATTGCAGTTCTTACACACTGTAATCGAGGGGATGAGGTTATATTGGGAGATAAATCACATATTTTTTATTATGAGGCTGGAGGAATTTCTGCTTTTGGTGGAATTCACTCTCACCAATTAAAAAACAATGATAATGGCACAATTAATATCAATGATATTAAAACAAGTATTCGTGCACTTGGCAATGATCACTTTCCAAAAACTAAATTAATTTGTTTAGAAAACACACACAATGCATGTTATGGATCACCATTAAATGCTGAATATTTTCATGATGTAAAAAAAGTTGCTAATAAGCATGATTTATCCATCCATTTAGATGGAGCACGAATATTTAATGCAGCTATTGCTCTTAATAAATCAGTCGATGAATTAACAAAAGATTGCGATACTATATCATGTTGTTTATCTAAAGGATTGTCTGCTCCAGTTGGTTCAGTAGTTTTGGGCACTAAATCTTTTATATTAAAAGCAAAGCATATGAGAAAAGCTCTTGGTGGTGGAATGAGACAGGCTGGGTTAATCGCAGCAGGAGCAATATTTAGCCTAGAGAATATGATAGATAGAATTGCAGATGATCATGTAAATGCAAAAGAATTAGCATATGAATTACATAAAATAAAGACAATTTCCATTAACCCAGAACAAGTGTATACCAACATTATTTTTATTTATAATAAAAATACTCAAATTTCAAATAAGCAATTATTAAATGAATTAGAAAAAAATAATATAAAAATTGATTACAAAGGAAATAGTAAATTTAGACTTGTTACACATTCTGGATTTAAAAAACGTGATATCAATACAGTAGTAAAGGTTTTTAAAGAAATATTAAAGGATTAATTAATGTCAAAAAGTGTTACCCCTAAAAGTAAAGATTATTCTAAATGGTATACTGATGTTATTACTAAAGCAGAGCTTGCTGATTATGGCCCAGTAAAAGGAACAATGATTATTAGACCCTATGGGTTTAAGATTTGGGAAAATATTAAAAGTATTTTTGATAATGAGTTTAAAAAAACAGACCATACAAATGCATATTTCCCGTTATTTATTCCTAAATCATTTTTAAATAAAGAGGCAGAGCACGTTGAAGGATTTGCAAAAGAATGTGCAATTGTAACTCACTCTAGATTGAAAGTTGATGATGAAGGCTCTTTAAGTCCTGACCCTAATTCTAAATTAGATGAAGAAGTAATTGTAAGGCCAACGAGTGAAACAATTATATGGTCAATGTATCAAAAATGGATAAAATCTTATCGAGATTTACCGATATTAATTAATCAATGGGCAAATGTTGTAAGGTGGGAAATGAGAACGCGATTATTTTTGAGAACTAGTGAATTCTTGTGGCAAGAAGGTCATACAGCACATGCGACAGAAAAAGAAGCAATTGATGAAACGCATAAAATTTTAAATATTTATCAAGATGTAGTGGAAAATTATATGGGAATTCCCTTAACTATAGGTAAAAAATCTGAAAGTGAAAAATTTGCAGGTGCTGTTGAAACATTTTCTATCGAAGCTATGATGGGTGATAAAAAAGCATTACAAGCTGGCACATCACATTATCTAGGACAAAATTTTTCCAAAGCATTTAATGTAAAATTTCAAGATACAGATAATAAAGAAAAGCATGTCTATGCAACAAGCTGGGGAGTCAGCACACGTTTAATTGGTGCACTCATTATGGTACATGGAGATGATAAGGGATTACGACTTCCTCCAAAAATTGCTCCAATTCAAATTGTTATTGTCCCTATTTATAAATCAGATGATGATTTGAATCAAATTAAAGCATATGTTCAATCAATTTTAGATTATATGGAAAAAAATCAAGTATCATGTTATTTTGATACAAGAGATAAACTATCTCCCGGGTTTAAGTTTAATGAATGGGAAATGAAGGGTGTCCCATTAAGAATTGAAATAGGTATGCGTGATTTAAATGATAAAGTATTAACAATTGCTCAGCGTGATAATAATGAAAAATCAACAATAAAAATAAATGAAGCTAACCCATTTCTAATTAAAAAATTAGAAGAGATACAGCTATCTTTATATCAAGAAGCTTTAGATTTTAAAAATAAAAATACTTATAAAGCAGATAATTATACTGAGTTTAAACAGATTATTGAAACAGGTGGATTTGTTGAGTGTGGATGGGATGGTAAAAATGATACAGAGTCAAAAATAAAACAAGATACAAATGCCACAATACGATGTATTCCATTTGAACAAAAAAATAATTTAAAATGTATTTATACTCAAAAACCTGCAAAATATAGTGTTGTGTTTGCAAAAGCTTATTAAATGTGATTTGTTCTACAAATGCAATTGTTTTAAATAATACAAAGTTTAGTGACTCTAGCCTAATTTGTAATCTATACTCAAAAGACTATGGAAAATTAAGCATTATTGCAAAAGGAGTTAGAAAATTAAAAAATTTAAATGGTGCAATACTACAACCATTGAATCACATTCATTTAATCTACTATTATAAATCAAAGAGAAATATCCAAACTTATAAAGAAGCCTCTATTGTTCAAAAATATGATAATATTGCAAACAACTATGATAAAATTATATTAAGCTCCGTAATGCTTGATATAATTAATTACTCTAGTATAGAAGATAATCCGTGTGATATTATCTTTCGTTTAATTAATAAAAGTTTAGAAAAAATAAATTCCTCTAATTCAGCTAATATAGTTTATTATTTTATTTTTTTTAATATTCAGTTATTAATATATCTGGGATATAAACCATTAATTAAAAAATGCTACAATTGTAATCAAATTTTAAAAACTGGTTTTTTCAATCATGCATCCGGACAGCTAGAGTGTTCAAAGTGCACTAATAGTAAAACAAAAATAAATTACGATTCGATTCAATTGATTGATCAATTGTTTAATACGCATATAGATAAAATTGATAGGCTCTTTAAATTAGATGAAAATGCATTAAAGAATATCAATAAATATTTTTTTCATTATATATTACATCATATTCCAAATATGAAAAAAAGTAAAGCGTACATGAATTATAATCAAAAAATATGATTAGGTTTGATACCAATAATTATGAATTTAATAAGTCAAGTGATATTGGAATATATATTATTCATGGTTTTTCTAATACAACCTATGAAGTAAAAGAGTTAGCTGAATTTCTCGGTAATCAAGGATTCCATACTATCGCAAATAATTTGCCTGGTCACGGAACAACACCAAAAGAATGTAATCGTGTCAGATATCAGATGTGGCTTGAGCATGTTACGCAAGATCTTGCAAATTTAATTTCTGTATCAAAAAAAACATATGTTATAGGGTGTAGTATGGGTGCAGATTTAGCTCTTTATTTATCATCGATATTTCCAATAAATGGTTGTGTTGTCGGGGGGACCGTTTTAAAATTTAAGAATCCACTTACAATACATTTACTTATTCCATTATTATGTAAAATTATAAAATTTTCAAAAAAAGAAATTAAAAATAACACGACTACAAAATATTATGGATATACATCTTATCCATTAATTGCACTAAATGAAATGCGAAAATTGACTAATATGATTAGAAAAAAATTACCGAAAGTCAGAGTTCCTCTGCTGATTATTCATTCTTATGCAGATAGATTATCGTTAATTGAAAATGTTGATTTAGTTTATAATCGAACAAAGTCAATCAGTAAAGAAAAGTTCTTTGTTAAAAATGCACATCATAATTTGTTTGATGAAAATGAGGACCAGCAAAAAATATTTAACAAAATTTTAAATTTTATAATTAAACATTAAATTTAAAAAATATTATATCACCATCTTGAATAATATATTCTTTGCCTTCTTGACGAATTTTTCCAGCACTTTTGATATCTTGTTCAGATTGATACTGCTCTAAATCTTCCACAGTATAAATTTCTGCTTTAATAAAACCTCTTTGGAAATCTGTATGGATTACACCCGCTGCCTCAGGTGCTGTAGACCCCTTATTAATTGTCCATGCTTTAATTTCTTGTTGTCCAGCTGTGAAAAATGTTTCTAACCCCAATAGACTATAGCAAGATAAAATTAATTGATCAAGACCTGAAGATTTTAAATTATAAATAGCAAGAAAGTCTTTCTGCTCATCTAATTGTAAATTGGATATTTCCATTTCTATATTTCCACACAATCTCAAAGATTCAGAATTGTTTTCTTTTGAGAAAATTTTAACTTTATTAGAAAAATCATCTTCTGATTTCCCAATATTATCTTCATCTACATTAGATAAATAAATAACAGGTTTTTTTGTCAATAAAAATAAAGATGAAATAAATTCATTTTCAGGTTCATTAAATGAAATATTTTTAACCATCATACCATCATTCAGGTGAGTGTATGTTTTATTTAATACATCCAGTTCAAATTTTGCTTGTTTATCTCCGGATTTAACAATTTTTTGCTTCTTGCTTATTTGTTTTTCAACAGAATCTAAATCTTTAATAATTAACTCCGTTTCAATAATTCCGATATCTCTAATAGGATTAATATCTCCCTCAACATGCGTGATATCATCATTTTCAAAACACCTAACAACGTGTACAACAATATCAACATTTCTAATGTGTGATAAAAATTGATTGCCTAAACCCTCTCCTTGGCTTGCTCCCTTCACTAACCCTGCAATATCAACAAATTCAATTGATGTGGGAATAATTTTATCTGTTGGAATATACTTATTGATAATATTTAATCGCTTATCTTTAACAAGAACAGAGCCAACATTCGGATCAATAGTACAAAACGGATAATTATTAGCGGGAATTTTAGCATTAGTTAATGCATTAAAAATTGTTGATTTTCCAACATTCGGTAATCCTATTATGCCAACTTTCATAAATTTGTCCAATTTTGTTTCTTTAATTTAAAACAGTCTACTATTTTATAGTTAGTATATAATGTTTAATTTAATAATATAATATATGAGGAATATCAGATGAATAATTGGGCAGTAATTTTAGGTGCATCAAGTGGCATAGGACGAGAATGTGCCATAGAACTAGCAAAGAATAAAATTAATATCTTTGGTGTTTATTTAAGAAAACCAAAAGATTATATTCAAGAATTAGAGGATGAGATTAAATCATATGGCGTAAACGTTATTTATAAAAAAATAAATGCTGCTAATGAATCTAATAGATTAGATGCAATGAAAGAGCTCCAATCAATTAAAAATATTAATGTTAAAGCTTTTATTCATTCATTGGCATTTGGAACCTTGAAACCAATGATTGATAAAGATCCAACAAATCAATTAAAACAAAAACAAATTGAAATGACAACGGATGTTATGTCTCATTCATTAATTTATTGGTCTCAAGATTTATTTAATAATAAACTGCTCAATGAAAATTCTCAGATTATATCTATGACTAGTGCTGGTGGCAATAAACAATGGATCAATTATGGTGCTGTTTCATTAGCAAAGTCTTCTTTAGAATCAGCAACAAGACAATTAGCTCTTGAACTTGCACCATTCAAAATTGCCTGCAATTCTCTTGAAGCTGGCGTAACAATAACTGCTGCATTAGAAAAAATTCCAGGATTTCAATCTATGATTGATAGAACATTGAAATTAAATCCACATAAAAGATTAACCACACCTAAAGATATTGCCAATGCTGTTGTTATGCTATGTTTGCATAATTCGAGTTGGATTACTGGAAATACAATTAAAGTTGATGGTGGTGAAAACTTAACGAATTAACAATATTTAAAGGGAAATATGGATTATAGAAAACTTGGTAATTCAGGATTAAAAGTAAGCGAATTGTCCTTTGGATCTTGGGTTACTTTTGTAAATCAACTCAATCAAAAAAGTGCTATGGAATGTATGTCCTATGCTTATGATCAAGGTGTTAATTTCTTTGATAATGCTGAGGCATATGCTTCAGGAGAATCAGAAGTTTTAATGGGCAATATATTAAAAAAATTGAATTGGAATCGAGATACATATATAGTTTCTAGTAAGGCTTTTTGGGGTGGAGAAATGCCTACACAACGAGGACTTTCTAAAAAACATATTCATGATGCATGTAACGCTGCTCTTACAAGACTAAAAGTTGATTATTTAGATCTTTTTTTCTGCCATAGACCTGATCCAGATACACCAATTATTGAAACCGTATATGCTATGAATGATTTATTGCACCAAGGTAAAATAATGTATTGGGGAACATCAGAATGGAGTGCTAAAGAAATCAAAGAAGCCTTTTTATGTGCTGAAAAATATAATTTACGAGGACCATCAATGGAACAGCCTCAATATAATATATTATACAGAGAAAGATTTGAAAAAGAATATAAAAATATTTTTAAAAAATATCAAATTGGTTCTACTATATGGTCACCACTAGCATCAGGCTTGCTTACCGGCAAATACAATGAAGGAATACCTAATAAATCCAGATTTAAAGTAAAGGGATACGAATGGCTTTCAGAGTCAATGAAAGAAGTAGATTTTACAAAGATTAAAAAAATAGTGAATCTTTCTAAAAAATTAAATATTAAACCTTCGCAGCTAGCAATTCTATGGTGCTTAAAAAATAAGAATGTTTCTACAGTTATTATTGGTGCATCTAAGCTATCTCAATTAAAAGAAAATTTAAAATCGATTAATTATTCTGAAATAATGACAGATGAAATAATGAATAAAATTAATAATTATTAATTATTAATATTTAAAGTATCTAAAAAATTATCATTAATATTTGTATGGTCTAGCATTTTGCCTTCTTTCAATTCAAAAACTCTAGTAGCAAGTGATGATATAAATTCTCTATCGTGACTAGAAAAGATAAGCGTGCCTTCATATTGACTTAATGCAGAATTAAGAGACTCTATTGATTCGATATCTAAGTGATTCGTTGGCTCATCCATAATAATAATATTGGGATTTTGTAAAATTAACTTACCAAATAGCATGCGTCTTTTTTCACCCCCAGATAATATTTTTATAGATTTATTAATATCATCTTTAGAAAATAATAATCTCCCTAATATGGATCTTATTTTTTGTTCACTCTCAATAGTATCTGTCCATTGACTCATCCAGTCAATGAGGGTTGATTCCGAATCAATATTTTCATCTTCATCTTGTGCAAAAAAACCAATGTTAGCATTTAATGACCAAGTGATTTTCCCAGAATCTTTTTTTTGTTTATCTACAATGCAATTTAATAAAGTCGATTTTCCTATTCCATTCGAACCTAAAACTGCTATGCGTTCTCCAACTTCAACAGAAAAATTAATTTTATTTAAAACTGTTAAATCATCGTATTTTTTTGACAAATTTTTTACATCTAGAACATCACTGTATATTTTTTTCTTTTGTTCAAAACGAATAAAAGGATAAACACGGCTTGATTTTGCGATGTCTTCTAATTTTATTTTATCAATAAGATTAGCACGTGATGTTGCTTGTTTAGCCTTTGAGGCATTAGCAGAAAATCGCCTTACAAATGATTTAAGCTCATCAATTTGAGCTTTTTTCTTTTTATTTTCATCTAATAATTTTTGTCTAGCCTGGGTTGCAGCAATCATAAATTCATCATAATTTCCAGGATACAAACGAATCTCTCCATAATCTAAATCTGCTATATGAGAACAAATATTATTAAGAAATTTTCTATCGTGTGATATTATAATCATGGTACTGTTACTTTTCTTAAGAATATTTTCTAACCAACTAATAGTTCCTAAATCTAAATTATTTGTTGGCTCATCAAGTAACAATATATCTGGGTTTCCAAACAATGCTTGTGCAAGCAATACCCTGAGTTTTAATCCAGGCGCAAGTGAGCTCATTGTTTTTTCATGAAATTTTAATGGAATACCTAGTCCTATTAATAATTTATTTGCATCAACTTCTGCGGTATAACCTCCTAAGTCAGAAAATTGAATTTCTAAATCTGCAACCTTAATACTTTCTTCTTCGCTCATTTCACTCAAATTATAAATTCTTTCACGTTCTTGCTTAATATCCCATAATTTTTTATGTCCCATTATAACACAGTCTATAATTTGTATTTTTTCATAAGCATATTGATTTTGTTTTAATGTCGCAACCCGCTTGTTAGAGTCGATTTTTATACTTCCTGATGATGACTCTATATCACCTGATAATATTTTCATAAAAGTTGATTTACCTGAACCATTTGCACCAATAAGACCATACTTATTGCCTTTTGAAAAAGTAATATTAATACCTTCAAACAAAGGTGATGAGCCAAATTGTTTTGAAATATTATTAGTTGTTATCATGTGTTATTTTTTGAATATATAAGGTTCTATATAAAGTGAATTAATGTATTAATAATTATTTTTTATTAAATACAGACATTCTATTTTTTGCTCTTTGAAGTGATTGATTTGCTCGTTCAAAGTCTTGTGTTTTATCACCCAATCGTTCTTTAGCTTTTTTGTAAGATTCTTCAGCACGTTTATTATCAATGTTTTTTGACTCTTCAAATGTTTCTAATAGTAATTGGACACCTTTAGATTGTATATCAGTGAAACCACCACTCGTTGAAAAATATAATTCTTTCCCCTCAATATTAATTTTTATCTCACCAATATCTAAGGCAATAATTGCATTGGCATGATTTGCTTCTATCCCAATCAACCCATCTAAACCCGGGATTCTTAAATATGAAATATTTTCAAATGTATGCGTACTTGTTGGTGTAATAATATCTAGATGAAATGTATTCATTATTTTTTCATAGATTTAGCTTTATCAAAAACTTCATCAATTGTACCAACATACATAAATGCATTTTCTGGTAATTCATCGCAATCACCTTTTAGAATTGCTTCAAATCCTGCAATTGTATCTTCTAATGAAACATATCTTCCAGGTGTTCCTGTAAATTGTTCTGCAACAAAAAATGGCTGTGATAAGAATTTTTGCATTCTTCTTGCTCTATGAACGGTTTGTTTATCTTCATCAGACAATTCATCCATACCCAAAATTGCAATAATATCTTTTAGCTCATTATAATTTTGTAGAATTTTTTGTACAGATCTCGCTGTATTATAATGTCTATCACCAATTACTCTAGGATCTAGAATTCTTGATGATGATGCTAATGGATCAACTGCTGGATATATACCAAGTTCAGCAATTTTTCTTTCAAGTACAGATGTTGCATCTAAGTGAGCAAATGCAGTAGCAGGCGCAGGATCAGTTAAATCATCAGCAGGCACATATACAGCTTGCACTGATGTGACTGAACCATTTTTTGTTGATGTAATACGTTCTTGTAAATCACCCATTTCTGTACCAAGAGTTGGTTGGTATCCAACCGCAGAAGGCATACGACCTAATAGTGCTGAAACTTCAGAACCTGCTTGAGTAAATCTGAAGATATTATCAACAAACAGAAGAACATCTTTTCCTTCTTCATCTCTGAAGTATTCTGCCATTGATAATGCACTTAATGCAACCCTAAGTCTTGCACCGGGGGGTTCGCTCATCTGACCAAAAACCATCGCTGTTTTATCAATAACTCCAGATTCAGTCATTTCCCTATATAAATCATTTCCTTCTCGAGTTCTTTCTCCAACGCCTGCAAATACAGAATAACCACCATGCTCAGTGGCAATATTTCTTATTAATTCTTGAATTAAAACTGTTTTTCCAACACCTGCACCACCAAAAAGTCCAGTTTTTCCTCCTTTAGTGTAAGGTTCCATTAAATCAACAACCTTAATACCGGTCACTAAAACTTCAGCTTCAGTTGTAAGATCTTCATGTTTAGGAGCAGGCCTATGGATAGGGTATTTTTTATCACTAGAGATTTTATCTTTCCCATCAATAGTATTACCTATCACATCAAATAGTCTACCAAGTACATTTTCACCAACAGGAACAGAAATTGGTTCTCCCAAATCTTTTACAGCATGTCCTCGCACCAAGCCATCTGTTGTATCCATAGCTACTGTTCTCACAGTAGACTCTCCTAAATGTTGAGCAACTTCCAAGATGAGATTGTCAGTATCATTTCTTTCAATTTCAAGAGCATTTAAAATTTCTGGAAGATTTCCATCTGGAAACTCCACATCAACAACAGCTCCCATAATTTGTGATATTTTACCCTGCATAATAGTATAGTTCCTTTCTTTAATTTGATAAAGCTTCTGCACCACCTACAATTTCAAGCATTTCTGTAGTAATAGCAGTTTGTCTAGCTTTGTTAAATTCTAAATTTAATTCACTAATCATTTCTTTTGCATTTTCGGTTGCATTTTCCATTGCAAGCATTCTCGCAGCTTGCTCACTTGCAAATGATTCTAATAAAAATTGCCATATTTGAGTATTAAAATATTTTGGTACAAGTGATTTAATAATTTCAATTTTTGATGGTTCATAAATCATATCTGTTATATCTGAATGTTCGTCATTTTTTTCAAATTCAATAGGTAAAATTTGATTAATCAATACTTCTTGTGAGCCTGCATTTTTAAAATAGTTGTAAACAACATTTACTTGGTCTACTTTATTGTTTAAAAAATATTCAATAATATTTTGTCCAATATTAATTGCTTTGTTATAGTTTAAATCTATCCATAAATCTTCATAATATTTTTCAACATTAAAATTACGCTTTGAAAAATATTCAAATCCTTTTTTACCAATACAAAAAAGCAAAGCATTTTCTTTTCCTACAGCATTAACTGCATTTTCAGTGTTTTTAATTATATTAGAATTAAAAGATCCAGCTAATCCTCTATCAGCCGTAATAACAACAAAACCATATTTAGTCGTTGTCGTTGGTTTATTTAGCAAGGGTAATAACGCGTTGTCTACATCATTCATAAGATTACTGATTAAGTCTTTAATTCTATTAGAATATGGTCGTCCTTTTTCCATATTTTCCTGAGATTTTCTAAGCTTAGCAGCGGCTACCATCTTCATAGCTTTTGTAACCTTTTGAATACTTGTTACAGATTTAATTTGTGATCTTATGTTTTTTAAATTTGCCATTAGCTATTAAATGTTTTTGTAAATGAATCTAATGCACCTTGTAGTTCCTTTTCATTGGCATCATCTAGTTTACCTGATGATGCAATATTATCAAGCATCCCTTGATTATTTGCGGATAAATATTCAACTAATTCTTTTTCATAGTTACTAATATTTTCAATTTCAACATTATCAAGATAACCTTTAACTCCCGCATATAGAATAGAAATTTGGTTAGCAACAGACATAGGAACGTATTGATTCTGTTTTAAAATTTCAACCATAATTTTACCACGGTTCAATTGTTGTAATGTTGATTCATCTAAATCAGAACCAAACTTAGCAAAAGCTTCAAGTTCTCTAAATTGAGCTAAGTCAAGCCTTAGAGTTCCTGCAATAGATTTCATTGCTTTAGTTTGTGCAGCACCACCAACTCTAGACACAGAGATTCCAACATCAACAGCAGGTCGAACTCCAGCATTAAATATATCAGAGTCTAAGAATATTTGCCCATCTGTAATAGAAATTACATTTGTTGGTATATAAGCAGAAACATCACCTTCTTGTGTCTCTATAACAGGTAAAGCAGTTAAAGAACCACCACCTAAATCGTCACTAAGCTTGCTAGCTCTTTCTAGTAGTCTGCTATGTAGATAGAAAACATCTCCAGGATATGCTTCTCTTCCTGGGGGTCTTCTTAATAAAAGAGACATTTGTCTGTATGCACTTGCTTGTTTTGTCAAATCATCATATACAATTAAAGCATGCTTACTATTGTCCCTAAAATATTCTCCCATTGATGCACCAGCATAAGGTGCAATATATTGCATTGGAGCTGGATCAGATGCATTGGCTGCAACTACAATTGTATATTCCATAGCACCAGCTTTTTCGAGTTCATTTACAACTCTTGCAACTGTTGATGCTTTTTGACCTATAGCAACATAAATACAATACACAGGATTTCCTTCTTTAAAAGCATCTCTTTGATTTATAATTGTATCGATAGCAATAGCAGTTTTTCCAGTTTGTCTATCGCCAATAATAAGTTCTCTTTGACCTCTGCCAATTGGGATCATACTATCAATACTTTTTAATCCAGTTTGTAATGGTTCAACAACGGGTTGACGTTGCATTACACCCAATGCTTTACGTTCAATTTGGTAAGAATTTTTAGCATTAATAGCACCCTTACCATCTAGCGGTTGCCCTAATGGATTTACAACTCTTCCTAATAATTCTTCTCCAACTGGAACTTCAACAATTTTTCCAGTTCTTTTAGCAGTATCACCTTCTTTTACTAAGCTAGAGTTTCCAAATAATACAATTCCCACATTATCTGTTTCAAGATTAAGAGCCATACCAAAAACATTGTTTGGTAACTCAACTAATTCCGAGCTCATTATGTTTTCTAATCCACTAACTCTTGCAACTCCATCACCAACATATGTTATTTCACCAACTTCAGAAACATCAATGTCAACATTGTGGCTTTGTAATTGTTCTTTTAATAAAGATACTATTTCATCTGTTTTAAAATCCATTATTACTCCTGATTACATATTATGTAAAGTTTTTTTTAATTTATTTATTTGATAACTTATAGAATTATCAAATATGTTGTTACCAACTCGCAATTTCATTCCACCAATGATATTAGGATCAGCAATATTATTTACAGAAGGAGAATTATTTAATATTCCATCTATTTTTTGTGAAAGAGAATTTAATTCTTCTTCACTTAATTTGGTTGCTGTAATAATATCTACTTTATTAATACCTAAGTGAGATTCACTTAAATGATTAAATTTTGATATAATATTTAATAAATCATTTGAGTGATTATTATTTATAATAATATTTAAAAATTCTAAGGTTAATGAGCTTAGAGAGCTTAATGCATTATTTATTATGACAGCTTTTTTATTTAAATCAATTTTTTTTGTAATAAATATTAATCTAAAAGTAGATGTCTTTTTAAATAAATAGGCAACCAATTGCAATTCTTTTTTAACTGTTAAAACCGTATTTGCTTTCACAGAAACATCAAGAATTGATTTTGCATATTTGTAACTATTATACATTATTAATTAGCTCGCTTAAATTCATCAACTGTTTCTTCAATCATTTTTTTATTATCATCATTATTTAAATTACGTTTTATAACTTTTTCAGAGGCCTCTAGCGCAATATCAACAACGGTGCTTTTAATTTCATTTAAAGCTTTTTGCTTTTCCGCATCAATTTGTTCCTTTGCTTTATTAAGCATGTTATCATATTGCTCTTTTCCATCTGCTTCAAGTTTTTGTTTTAATTTATCTCCAGCTTCCCTTGCTTTGCTTACTATATCTTGAGCTTCATTCCTTGCCTCTTGTAATACTTTTTCATTTTTTTCAGCTTGGACTTCAGCTTCAGCTGTTACTTTTTCAGCTTTTGATAAAGACTCTTCAATTTGTTTTGCTCGTGCATCTAATGCGTCCATAAGCGGACCCCAAGCTTTCCATTTTAGAACAAAAAGCAATACTAAAAATGTTGCAATTGTCCATAACGTTAAGCCTGTATTAGGCATCAGCCAGTCATTAATCCAGCTTCCTCCTCCTTCACCAGCAAAAAGATTATTGAATATGGTGATATAAATAAAATATTTAAATTTATTCATATAAGCTTTATCCTACTACTGCAAGAATGCAAACAACTAGAGCGATAATAGCAACACCTTCAAGTAGAAATAATGGCAAGTTTACTGCACCACTAATATCTTTAGCTGCTTCTGGTTGTCTTGCAATCGCATTTGCTGCGGCTGATGCAAACATCCCTATCCCAACTGCTGCTCCAATAACAATCATCCCAGCACCTAATGGTGCGAATGCTGCGCCTGGATTAGCTGCAAATACTGAAGATATTCCAATCATACCTAGTGTTGTTTTTCTTAATATCGACATTTTTATTCTCCTTTTGTTATTTAATGATCTGCGTGAATTGCCATGCCAATAAAAACACATGACAAAAGTGTAAATACATAAGCTTGTACTAAGCTTACAATAATTTCTAAGCCATAAATTGCTGTATTTAATAAAATAGCAATAAAACCTGCAAAAAATCCAATTGGATAATTAAAAGCGTTTGGATCCGCTTGTCCTATAATACCATTACCCAATATTATTGGTAATGCAAAAATAGCCACCATTCCAATATGTCCAGCAGTCATGTTGGCACCAAGTCTCATAATTAAAGCAAAGGGTTTAACAAACATTCCAATAATTTCAATTGGAATTAAAATAATTAGTACAGGTGCAGGGACGCCACTAGGAACCATATTTTTCCAATGACCAATAAATCCATGTTTTTTTACACCAGCAACTATAATAGCAAAAAATGTAATAGTTGCCAGACCCAAGGTAACACCAAAATTACCTGTTGCAGTAGAACCACCACCACCACCAATTTTAATAAATTCAAAAAATGGAATTAATCCTAATAAATTGCATGTTAAAATAAATACAAAAAAAGTCATCGCAACTGGCGTCCAAGTTTTTGTATATTTTTTTCCAAGATTAGGAATAACTATTTCTTTATTTATAAAGTCTAGCAATATTTCAAAAATTTGAGATAAACCTGAAGGTTTTGCATTAATGTTTTTTCTATACTTATTAGTTGCTAATAATGATAATAATATTGTGACTAAAGCTGATATTAGCAACATAATTATATGTTTAGAGATTTGGAGTCCATACATATCCACTGATTTTGAATCAGCAACGTGATGTAAAATAGCATCGCCCCAACCAGTGAATTCTCCAGAAGCACCTAATAATGCTGACATTAGTGTTATGATAAAAATAGAAATTTTATTTATTTTTGTCATTAGTTAAATATTTTTTTTGACTTATTATACCTTCAATAATATGAAAAATTGTAAAATTCAAATACCCTGAAATAATAAATTGTTTATAATTCGAGATACTTAAATTAAAAATAAAAAAGTAAATAAACATCGAAATAAATGATAATTTTAAAATAAATATTAATGCATGATTAGAAAAATAATTTTTAGATAATTTTATTTTTAAATAATAAAAAAATATTATATTTATTATACAAAACAAGGATATCAGAAAATTAAAAATTATTATCATTTGTTAATTTGTTTATACATCTCGTAAAGACCAATAATCGAACCTAAAATTAAGAAAACGATTAACCAAACTGGATTATCAAATTTGTTTTTTAAAAAAAATCCAATTATTCCAAACAATAGAATTGATCCTAGGATTGTTGATGAGACACTAATCGCTTTTTGTAGATTTTTATTAAACTTGTTCATTGGCAGTGTTGAAACTGCTAGGGTTTGAAGTTGTACTTTTATATTTTTCTTGCTGAACCATACTACACATCCCATCAAATCTTGCGCCTTCTTCTAGTGTAATAATCGCTGCTTTTAAATCACCCTTTAGATGTGCATCTTTTTTTAGAGTAACTTTAGATTCAATAATGAGATTTCCTTGAACGACACCGCTGATTGATGCATTTTTAGATACAATATTGCCATTGACTTTAGAGTTGTTTGCGGAAATAATATCACCATCAGATTTAACATCACCATTGATTGTTCCATAAATTAATAAATCTCCATTAACAGAAACATTTCCATCAATTTCCATTTCTGGACCTATAATAGAGCTAATATTATTGTTCATGTTCTTCAATAGAGACATCATTTAATTTATAATCTTTAATAAAATCACGCGGGTCAAGTATATGATTATTTTTCCATATTTCAAAATGTAAATGTGGACCGTTACTATTTCCTGTTTGTCCTACATAGCCAATTATTTGATTAGTTAATACATAATCTCGTTCATTTACTGCAGATTTTTCTAAGTGTGAATAAACTGAATAGTAATTATTGGGATGAGAGATAATAATGGTATTACCATAATCATTTAAAGTGTTTGAAAATACAACCATTCCTTCTTGAGCGGGCATAACAGGGCTATTTTTTTTAGCTGCTATATCAATTCCATTATGATCTTTACTGTGTTCATGAAGACCTTTTGTAACTATCCCATCTACTGGTTTATTATTAGGAATTAAATCAAGATGTTGTTTGATTGCTTGATTATTAACAATTAACGAATCCAAATTAATTAGTTGAAATAAATCATCTACTTCATTTTTATAATTATACATCTTGTTATAATCATTTTGTTTAACGTGAGGCGATATAAATCGAAATAGTCCAAACATAGAAAACAATAATATACTTATTAGAAAAAATGATAAAGTATATAGTGTGATTTTATTTATTGATAATGAATAATTTTTTTGTGTACTATTATTTAAGATAATAATATTAAAGTTTTTTTTCATTCGTAATTTGTTCTATTATTTTATTAAGATTTTTTTTTGAGTTAAAATTGATTTCAATTTTTCCCGAATTCTTTGATTTGAATTTAATTTTTACATTAGTATCAAAATAAGCAGTTAATTTTTTTTCTTTCGGATTAATTTTTGTATTTATAATCTTTTGTTTGTTTTGTGGATTATTTATTTTTTTTATTAATAATTCAGTATCTCTTACACTTAGATTTTTATCAATAATCTTTTTATGCACAGCATTAATTGATGATTTATTTTTTAGACTTAACAATGTCCTCGCATGTCCATATTCAATTTCTCGATTCTTTAAACTTTCCTGAATATTATCAGGTAGTTTTAAGAGTCTCATTTTATTTGCAATCTCTGATCTGCTTTTAGATATTTTTTTAGCAATTTCTGATTGGTTAAAATTGTATTTATTTTTTAATAATAAATATCCTTCTGCCTCTTCCATTGAGTTTAAATTGGCTCTTTGAATATTTTCTATGAGTGCTAATTCCATCATTTCAAAATTGTCATTAATTTTTAAAATGTATGCTGGTATAGTGGTTAGCTTAATTGTTTTTGCAGCTCTAAACCGCCTTTCTCCTGCGATTATTTCAAAGCTACCATTATCATTTTTTCTAACAGAAATAGGCTGAATAATCCCTTTTTCTTTTATTGATTCAATCAAACTATTTAGTTGTTGTTCATCAAAATTTTTTCTAGGTTGATTTTTATTTGGAACAATGTTGTTTATGGGTAGCTCCGGGTTAAATTCTTCTGATTCAACATTGGAATTGTAATTTTTAATTAATGCGCCTAATCCTTTGCCTAATACTTTAGTCATTATTTTGTAATATTTCTGAAACTAAATTCATGTAGTTTTGTGACCCAGTGGATGAAGCATCATATAATATAATAGGCTTACCATGACTAGGAGCCTCACCTAGTTTTACATTTCTATTTATTAAAGTTTTATAAACTTTATCTCCAAAATAATCTTGAACTTCTTTGAGTACTTGTTGAGATAGATTTAATCTTGAATCAAACATGGTAATCAATATCCCTTCAATTTTCAAATTAGAGTTAAGGTTTTTTTGTACTAATCTTATAGTATTTAATAGTTGCGATAACCCATCTAATGCATAATATTCACATTGTATTGGAATTATAATAGAATCGCTAGCTGTTAATGCATTAATAGTGAGTAGCCCAAGAGATGGTGGGCAGTCAATAATAACATATTTATATTTACCTGTTATGTTTTGTATAATTTGTTTTAATATAGTTTCTCTAGTAAACATACTAACTAATTCTATTTCTGCCCCAGCTAACTTTGATTCTGATGGAATAATATCAAGAAAATCGATATCAGTTTTATATATTGCATTATTAATGTTTTTATTATTTATTAATAAATCATAAATCGAAAGCTTTTTATTAGAAATTCCTATTCCAGTTGATGCGTTTGCTTGTGGATCCATATCAATTAATAAAACGGGTGTTTCTGTAATTGCTAAAAATGATGCAATATTTACAGCGGAGGTTGTTTTTCCCACACCACCTTTTTGATTTAATACTGCAATAGTTTTTGTTTTAAATGATTTCATTTTAATAAAATAATATTTTAAAATTTATAATTTGATATATTTTTATACAATATTCCCAATTTTAAAAGAAAATGTTTTATCTATGTAAAAAATTACTCTTAAATTTAAGTAACTAAAAACTGTAATTGAATATTAATATACATATAATTCCCTAAATGTTAGATAATTTAAAATTAAGATGGCTGGTTATTGTTTGCACTTTAGCGGGCTCACTATACTATATTTATCCATCTGTTGATTATTATGTATTTAATAATTTATCTAAACAGAAAGAAAGTTTAAATTTGGGTTTAGATTTAAAAGGTGGTTTAAATATCATTCTAGAACTTGATGATTATTTATTTTTAAAACGACTTTCTAAAAAAAACTTATCAAAACAATCAAAAAATAAATTTAATGAGATATTGAAAAATGCTCAAGAAAATGCAAATAATAATAATACTCAATTAATTAAAGAACTTGAGATTTATAGCAAATCTAACAATATAAAATTAAATAAATATTTTTCCAATTTATCTAAATCATCTGATAATTATCAAGTGATTCAAGAGATAAATAGTCAGCATGACTATGCTATGCAAAGTATTTTGGATGTTATGAGAAATAGAATTGAAGATCATGATCAATATGGACTAGGAGAACCAAGTATTCAGAAATTGGGTGACAATCGCCTGGTAGTAGAATTAGCTGGTGTTTCAGATATATCAAAAGCAAAAAAATATATTCAACGTACAGCAGATTTTGAATTATCTCTAGTTAAAAGTCAAAATCAATTAACAGATATTATTATGAAAATACAAAGCTATATTGATTCTAACATGGATAGTAGTATATTGATTGATAGCCTTATGATTCCTGATGGTGGTTCTGAGGGATACTTAGTTAATTCAGAAAATGTCCAAGTAATAAAAAATTTACTTAAATTAGATGCAATAAATGATCTTATAAAATCTAATAGTAAAATTGTTTGGGATAATAAATCTTTAGCATATTATAATCAGGATAATCAATATGTTGAATATCAAAAATTATATTTAGTTTCTTCAAATCCTGCAATTTCTGGGGGTATGATACAGACGCCTAAAGCTGTTGTTGCTGATATGGGTAATAATAATGCGGGACAATGGGTTGTTAATTTAGATATGAATAAAGAAGGAAGAAAAAAATGGAGTAAATTTACTGGAGCTAATATTAATAGACAGGTTGCTATTATATTAGATGATTTAGTTTTTATGGCTCCATTCATTAGAGATAAAATATCTTCTGGTAGTACGCAGATTAGTGGATTTGAAAGCATGGAAGAAGCTAAGGATATTGCCAGTGTATTAAAAGCTGGGGAGTTACCTGCACCTATATCTATTGTGCAAACTAATTATGTTGGCCCATCATTAGGAAAAGACTCAATCAATGATGGTGGAAAATCCATGATTATTGGCTTGATTTTAGTGCTTATATTTATGTTATTATATTATAAAGGCTCTGGTTTAATTGCAAATATGGCAGTTGTTTGTAATATTATTATTGTGTTTGGAGTTTTATATACGATGAATGCTGTTTTAACATTGCCTGGCATTGCGGGATTATTATTAACAATAGGAATGTCAGTAGATGCTAATGTTATTATTTTTGAACGTATTAAAGAGGAAATTAATTCAAAAACGCCCAATTATGCTGCTATAAAAAATGGATACAACAAGGCATTTATTACTATTCTCGATGCAAATATTACGACACTTTTAACAGCTTTTATTTTATCCTTCCTTGGTTCTGGTCCAATTGTGGGATTTGCTACTACATTAAGCGTAGGTATTTTATGTTCAATGTTTACTGCAATTTTTTTTACTAAAACAATTTTTTTAACATTATTTAAGATTAATAAAATTAAAAATTTAAGCATATGATCCGAAAATATCAATTTGACTTTGTAAAGCACTTCAAGACCATGTTTATAGTTTCTGCTATAGTATTTATGATAAGTGTATTATCATTATTTATTTTTGGAGTTAAAAGTTCGATTGATTTTACAGGAGGAACTATTATTAATGTTTCAGTTGATGGTACAATGGATTTAGGAAATTTAAGAAGAGTATTAGAAGAAAATTTAAATCAATCAATTAATGTTGTAGAAGTTAAATCTAATGAAGAGTCATATGTTTTATTAAAAATGAGCTATTTATCTGATGAAAAAATTATCAATGACTTATTAGAAACTGTTTATGGAAGTAGCTATGTTATTAATCAAATAGAATCAATTGGTCCCAAACTAGGTGATGAATTAAAGATTAATGCGCGCAATGCAATTATTGCATCCTTACTATTGATTGCATTATATATAAGCATAAGGTTTGATGGATATTATGCAATTGGAAGTTTGTTTGCTCTTTTACATGATGTCTTTATTACCTTAGGAATTTTAATTTTTATGAATATGGAGATTAGTATATCTATTATAGCTGCGTTATTAACCATTGTAGGGTATTCTCTTAACGATACAATTGTAATTTATGATAGAATTAGAGAAAACATGTCTGCAAATCCATATCGTGACAAGAAAAAGATTTTTAATAAATCTTTAAATCAAACTTTAAATAGAACATTGGTGACATCATTGACAACATTAATAGTTGTTATTGTATTGTATTTTTATGGAGGAAATGTATTACAACCATTTTCAATTGCATTGATTATTGGAGTAATGCTAGGTACATATTCATCTATATTTATCGCAAGCCCAGTAACATTATTCTTAGAAGAGAAGTATAATATAGAAACGGAGGAAGATTAATATTATGTCTATAAATGTGATTGTAGGGGGACAGTGGGGAGATGAAGGAAAAGGTAAAATTGTTGATTTACTAAGCAAGGAAGCAAGCGTAGTTGCAAGATATCAAGGTGGTAGTAATGCTGGACATACAGTTTATCATAATGATAAAAAAATTGTTTTACATCAGATACCAACTGGCATATTAAGACAGAATAGTACATGCATATTAGGTAAAGGTATGGTTGTTGACCCAGATGGAATAGTTGAAGAAATTGAATGCTTAAATAATAATAAAATTGATTATTCTAATAGAATTATTATTGATTATTATGCACATATCGTCACCCCATTACATAAATTAATAGATCAAATAAATGAAGAAAAATCAGGAGCAAAGATTGGGACTACCTGCAAAGGAATAGGACCAACATATCAAGATAAATATCAAAGAATTGGTATTCGTGCAATCGACTTGTTAGATTTATCATTATTAAAAGATAAATTAGAAAAACGTATTAAAATAGCATTAGATAGAAATGAAATTTCATCTGATGATTTATTAAATGTAAATTTAACTGATTATTATAATTCATGTACAATAATTAATAGTTTTATTCAAGATTCATTTCCAATTTTATTTAACAAAAATGTTGGAAATATATTGATTGAAGGAGCGCAAGGTACATTACTAGATATTGATCATGGAACATTCCCTTATGTTACATCTTCTAATTGTTCTTCAGGAGGCATTAGTACCGGTCTTGGAATACCGGGAAATAAATTGGATAATATTATTGGAATATTTAAGGCATATGTTACGCGTGTTGGGGGTGGACCTTTTCCAACAGAGCTATTTGATGATAATGGTAAAAAATTACAATCTATTGGTAAAGAATTAGGAGCTACTACAGGACGAGTGAGGCGTTGTGGCTGGTTTGATATCGTTGCTGCAAAATATAGCGCATCTATTAATGGATTAACAGGCATTGCATTGACTAAATTAGATATTTTAGATAATTTTGAAACAATTTATGTTTGTACTCATTATGAATTTAGAAATAAAAAAATTACGGAGTTGAGTAGTGTTCTAAATTATTTAGATGAAGTCATTCCTGTTTATAAACAATTTAAAGGTTGGAATTGCTCGATAGAAGAAGCGAGTTCTTTTGATGATTTGCCAAAAGAAGCAAAAGTGTATATTGAATTTTTATCAGTTAAAATTGGTGTTCCTATTGAAATTATTTCTATAGGACCTAAAAGGCACCAGATATTAAATTTACAATAATTATGAAAATCAACTGTGTTGTATTAATTTAAACTATGGCTATATATTTAAAAACATTTTGTTTAATATTTCTAATTTCAAACTCTCTTATTTGTGACCCCTATGAACAACTAAATATTGATTTTTTAAAAAACTCCAATAAAAAGAATATTAAGAAAAATAAACCTGTTAATAAGAAATCTAAAAGTTCATTACCTGCGTATGTTGATGTTATTAAAGATTATAATAAAATTTCTGGATTATGGAATTTTTATTATGATGAAAATAAAAATAAATTATTACTTTCATTAGAGCCTAAGCATTTTGAATCAGAGTATATGATGAACATTACTAGGCAATCTGGAGATGCTTATTATTATGGCAGTTCAGCAATGCTCAATGAATTCCCATTTATATTTAAACAGGTAGGTGAAAACATTCAAATGATTCATGTCAATCTTTTATTTAGAGCAGACAAGGAAAAATCAATTGCTAAGGCTGTAGAAAATGATTTTTCAAACTCAATTATAGCTACAACAAAAATAATTTCTCAGATGCATGATTCTACAAAAGCTATTTTAGTTGATGCCAATAAATTGTTTATTAGAGATATATCTTATATTTCTCAAAGAGCTAAAGGAAAATATAAATTTGATTTAAAAAACAGCTCATTTATTGATGTTGAATCTTTTGAAAAAAATATTGAGCTTGAAATTTCAGCACATTATATAAGTAATAAATATACAGACTCTTATACTTTACCAAATTCTCGAAGTATGGAAATGAAGTATCATATGAGTATTATGGAATTATTAGTAAATAATTTTATCCCAAGGCCTGTAGATGATAGAATTGGATATTTTTCTACAATATATCAAGATTATTCTAATACCCTTCAAGAATCTCAATACGTTAGATATATTCAAAAATGGAATTTAGTTAAAAAAGATCCTTATAGCAAATTATCAGAACCAGTTGAACCTATTATATATTGGATTGAAAATACTGTTCCTGAAGAATTTCGAGATGCAATTAAAGAAGGCATAGAATCATGGAATATTGCATTTGAAGCTATAGGATTTAAAAATGCTATTGTTGCTAAACAAATGCCTGATGATGCAACATGGAATCCCGCAGATATTAGGTACAATACAATACGATGGTTTATTCAACCTGGATCTGGTTATGCAGTTGGTCCAAGCAGAGCCAATCCTTATAATGGAGAGTTATATGATGCTGATATAAGAATAGCAGCAGATTTTGTAACAAGTTTTTATAAAGAATTTGATGAATATGTCGTCCCTGTAACAGAAGATGAGATAACACAATTATGGCATAATCATGATGAACAGAATCATGATGCACATGGTGCATGCAATTATTCAGATCATTTAAAAAGAGAGATGGCATATGGCTGGAATCAATTATTGATTAATGGTGGATTAAAAGGTACTGAAGAGGATTTGAAGCGCTATGTACATCAAGGTTTAGTAGATTTAGTATTGCATGAAGTTGGACATACACTTGGATTAAGACATAATTTTAAAGCAAGTTCAATTTATTCAGTTGAACAGTTAAGTAATAAAAATTTTACAGAAAGATATGGAATTAGTGGTTCGGTGATGGATTATCATCCGGTATGCTTGTTAGATGGTGGAAATACGCTCTTTCAAACAAAACCTGGGCCCTATGATATGTGGGCAATACAATATGGATATGAACAATTCAATGATGATAATTTATTAGAAAATTTAGAAAATATTGCTTCTCAATCTAATCATCCTCTTTTGGTTTATGGTACTGATGAAGACTCATTTGGGACTTCATCTAGAGGTATTGACCCTTTATGTAATACTTGGGATATGAGCAGTAATCCAATTGAGTTTTATAAAGATGAATTAAACAGTGTTAATTATTTATGGGATAATTTACTTGATAAATTTGAAGTTCCTGGTGGTACATATCAAAAAATAAGAAGTGTTTTTTCACAAGGAATTGGTGAGTATATGTATGCCGGAAGATCTGCTACTAAATTTATTGGAGGAATCAATTTTAGTAGAAATCATGTAGGAGATTTTTCTCAGCAAAGTCCTTTTACTGTTATTGAAGCTAAGAAACAAAGAGAAGCTCTAGACTTTATTTTGGTTAATTATTTTGATAAAGATGCATTTGATTTTAACCCAGAATTGCTTAATAAATTAGCACCAGAACGTAATGAAGATTTCAGAGATTATGTATGGAACTTAGATAGACCTGATTATCCTATTCATTCAGTAGTTAAAAGAATGCAAATGTATCCTCTTTATTCTTTGTATCACCCTAGAAGGTTGGCTAGAGTAAAAGATAATGAAATAAAAAATAATACAACTGATGTTTTTAGAATGGAAGAATTATTTACAAAAGTTAATGATGTGATTTGGCAAGAATTAGAATTGAAAGAAAATATTAATAGTTATAAAAGAGAATTACAGATAATGCATATTTCAATGCTATCTAATATTTTATATAATACTGACTCAATGCCTGCCGATGCTGTTGCATTTGCAAGAAGTAGTTTAAGTGAAATCTTAAAAAATATTTATTTATCTATGGCGAATAATAATGTTGATTATTATACAAAATCTCATCAAGAATATTGCTCTAAATTGATAGAAACAATTTTAGATCCAAAAATTCAAATTAATTAAATTAGAATGTTAAACCTTGTTGTTATTTTAGGTCCCACTGCATCTGGGAAAACTAGCCTTGCTGTAAAATTAGCAGATTCATTTGATACGGAAATTATATCTGGCGATTCAAGGCAGATTTATAAAGGGATGGATATTGGAACAGGTAAAGATTTATATGAATATAAGATAAATAATACAAGCATTCCTTATCATTTGATTGATATTTTAAATCCAGAACAAAATTATAGTATCCATCAGTTTAGAGAAGATTTTTATAATGTATATAATACAATAATAAATAAAAACAAATTTCCAATTTTATGTGGTGGCTCTGGTTTATATTTAGAATCAATTTTACTAAATTATCAAATTCCCAATGTTCCTCCTGATAATAATTTGAGATTAGAGCTTCAAAAGCTAAGTTTAGAAAAATTACAAAATAAGTTAAAAAAAATAGATAATAGTCTTTATGATTCTAAGCATCATATTACAAAGCGTAGAATTATAAGAACTATTGAAGTATTTAATCAAAATAATATTAATCATGATATTAACTTATATGCTCCTATTAATGATTATTGTGTGTTTGGTATTCAAACAGATAGAGACATATTATTAGAAAGGATAAAAAAACGATTAAACGATAGATTAAACGATGGAATGATAGAGGAGGTTGAGCAGTTAATTAAAAAAGGAATGACACTTAATCGGTTAAAATATTTTGGATTAGAGTATAAATTTTTAGGAGAATATTTATTTGGTAATATTTCATTTGAAGATATGGTTAGTAAATTAAATATAGCAATTAATCGTTTTTCAAAAAGGCAGATGACATTTTTTAGAAGAATGGAAAAAAGAGGAATAAAAATTCACTGGATTAAGAATAATGATTTGTCTATAGCAAAGCAATATATTCAAGATTATTTATAAAATGAATTTTAATAATACATTTAATAAATATATAAAAAAAACAATTTATCCTGGTCTGGATCGCCACTCTGCTCCAAGCAAAAGTTATTATGATTATTTTATTATTATTCCAGTTTTTAATGAGTATGATTATTTATTAGGTACATTAAAAAGTATTACCAAGCAAAAAAATATTTATTTAAGTAATACTCTTGTTGTTCTTGTAATAAATAATACTGTTGATGCAATTCAATCAATCAAAAAGAATAATAAGGCTACAAAATTTTTGATTAACTCTCATGAATTGAATTTTGAATATATGATTTTAGATTATTATTCAAAAGGGAATGAGCTTCCAAATAAAAAAGGAGGTGTGGGTGTAGCGAGAAAAATTGGAATGGATTATTGCTTGCAATATTCAAATCAAAATAGTTTGCTGTTTTGTTTAGATGCAGATACACTAATTTCAAAAGAATATTTAAGTAAAATAATTAAATTTAATTATAAAACAGATTTTAAAACATGCGTTGTTAAGTTTTCACATCAAAAATCACCTGATCAAAAAATTGAAAAAGCAATTCGATTATATGAGCAGAAATTATATAGCATTGCGAATCAAATTAAAAAATGTAAATCACCATATGGATATGTAAGTATGGGATCAACGATTGTTTGTAAAGTGAAAGCTTATATTGCCGTAGGTGGAATGCCAAAAAAATCTGCAGCAGAAGATTTTTATTTTATGCAATCTTTAGCAAAATATCATTTGATTCATTTTATCGATGATTGTTTGGTTTATCCTTCATCAAGATTAGAAATGCGAGTATATTTGGGTACTGGTTTTCGATTATTACAATACAATGAAAATAAAAAGTTTTTAGATTTAGATTTTTCGAAGAATTGTTTTATGACAGTTAAAAAAATCATATCATTTGTTGAAAAGAATTATAAAATATCTTATAATATATTTTTAAAAGAATTAAATAAGAATTTTGATGATAAAATTTGTAATTTTCTTAATAATCATGATATTAAAAAGATATGGAATAGAATTAATAAGAATGCAAAAACAAAAAAACAATTCATGATTTTTTTTCATCAATGGTTTGATGCTTTGAAAATTATGCAATTGTTAAAATTTTTAAATAAAAATATTGTTTAATATGAATGGAATAGAATTTTATAGAGGTTTATCGGCTGGAATTAATAATTTATTAAACTATAAAAATAAATTAGATGAAATTAATGTTTTTCCAGTCCCAGATGGTGATACTGGAACTAATATGTGTTTTACATTATTGCCGATTATTGAAGAATGTAATGATCAAATTACTAATAATGTAGGTGAATCATTAGATATTATTGCAGATTTAGCATTGGAATCTGCTCGAGGTAATTCTGGAACAATTATTGCTCAGTTTTTACATGGACTAAGAAGAGCTTGTAGAAATAAAGATACAATTGATGTGAATGATTTTTCTAAAGCATTGACTTCAGGATATGATAGCGCAATAGAATCATTAATGAAACCTGAAGAGGGAACAATTATTACAGTAATGAGAGATGTTTCAGAAAAGTCAAAAGAATTATGTGTAAATGAAGAAATTTCATTTGAGACATTCTTAGATAAATGTTATCATGAATCTGTTGTTTCTTTAGAAAAAACAAAAAATATTTTAAAAATTTTAAGAAAATCTGATGTTGTAGATGCTGGAGCCTTGGGGTTTGTGTTGTTAATGCAAGGGTGGCTTAATAGTGTACAAAAAAATACAAAGATTCAATCTCAACATTTAAATATTTCTTATGATCATGAAAAAATAGAGTCCTTAAAAAAAGATATTGATTTTACTATTAAAAATAAATTTTGTACAGAGTGTGCTATAGAAAGCAACAGTATAGATAAAGCAGAATTAAAAGAAACCATTAAATCACTAGGTGATAGTATGGTTATGGCAGGTACTCAAAAACGTGTAAAAATTCATATACATACAAATACTCCCACAAAGTTTTTTAAAATATGTGGTGCATATGGTAAAGTTGTTGACCGTAAAGTTGATGATATGACTAAACAGGAACATACCATCCATCACACAGGATCAAGCGGGATTGCAATTGTTGTAGACTCTGGTGCAGATATACCTGAGGAATATGAAAATGAGATTCAAGTTGTGCCAGTAAGATATAGTTTTGGTAATCAGCAACATATTGATAAAGTGACTCAAACTACTAAAGAATTTTATCAACAGATGAAAATTGACTCAAATCATCCTAAAACATCTCAACCAACACCAGGTGATTTTAAAAAAATATATAATTTTATTTCATCGCATTATGATTCTATTATTTCCATACATTTATCAAAAAAAGTTAGTGGAACATATCAATCAGGTATAAATGCAGCAAAAAACATTAAAGTTAAAAATATTAAAGTTCTTGATTCATATAGTGCATCAGTTGGATTAGGATTATTAGCAATTCATGCAGTAGATCTTAAGCAAAATGGGGTGTCATATAATAAAATTATTAAATCTGTTGAGGAAACAAAAAATAAAATTCAGTTATTTTTACTTGTCAAAGATTTAACATATATGGTAAAAGGAGGACGTTTGCCAGGAAAAGTTAAAACAATAGCAAATTTATTTAGAATAACTCCAATATTAGGAAATAAAAATGGTAAAATAGCTCCAAGAGGAGTCTTTTTTGGTAATAAAAATCGTATACAGAAATATGTTAAATTTTTAGGATCTAAAATTAAGGAAGATAAAAAATATCATGTAATGATAGCTCATGCTAATGATCTTCAAAATGGAGAAAAATTTTTAAATCTTTTATTAAAAAAACATAGAAATATCACGAAGCATTACTTAGTTGAATTAGGTGGTGGACTCGGTGCACATGCAGGCCCTGGTGGACTTGCAATAGGAATTCAAGAAAGAGAGTAAAATGCAATTTATTATTAATATACTTCTAAGTTATTTAATTGGTTCAATATCTGGTAGCATGGTCTTAGGAAAAATACGTGGTATAGATATAAGAACCATGGGTAGTGGTAATGCAGGAGGAACAAATGCCTTTAGAACCGTAGGTTCTTTGTTTGCTTTGGGTGTTGTTTTAATTGATATTTCTAAAGGCATAATATCAGTTGTATTGATAAGCAATTTATCATTTTATGGAATGATAGATGAAAATATTTTGAGTTATATGCCTGTAATATGTGGAGGGGCAGCTGTTATGGGCCATGTTTACCCTTTATATTATAATTTCAAAGGTGGTAAAGGTGCAGGGACTTTAATAGGTGTATTAGGGATCTTATTTCCATTTTGTGTCCCCTTTGCATTATTAAGTTGGTTTTTAGTTTTAGTATTTACTGGATTTGTAGGCTTAGGAACTATGGTTTCAGGATTAGTTGTTGTATTGGTTGCTATTCAACAGGGATTAATTAATACACCGTTTGGATATTTTTCTATTTTTATGGCATTATTTGTGATTTTTACTCATCGCTCTAACATATATAGAATGCTTAGAGGTGAAGAAAATCAATTTAAAAAAATAATGTGGTTTAAAAAATAATACATAAAAAAAAAGCCTTCTAAAAAGAAGGCTTTTTAATTATAAGAGTTGAAAAAGACTTATTTTCTACCTCTTGCCATAGGAGCTTTAGAAACATCTCCATCTTTATCTACAAAGTATAACCAACCTTTTTCTCTTGTTACATTTGTATCAGCAACTTTTTTTGCGTTTCCACCTTTATCGCTACCTCTAGCCATTTTAGATGCCCAAACGTTACCATCTTTACCTAGATAGTATAAGTGACCTTTTTCTTTTTGTACTCCACATTTAGCTACTTTTTCAGCCATGATTTTATCTCCTTCGTTAAATTATATTTTAATTAATAAAAAATTCGCTTCAAAAAATATGTATTTCTCTTCGAAAAAACAAATGATTTTTATTATTTTTTTAAAAAAACCTAAAAAAAAAGTCATTTTTTATTGTTTTATGCGGTTTTTTTCAAATTTTTTCATTGTATTAGTGAATTCTTTTAAGTTTTTTGCTTGAAAGAAATTTGAAATAGAAATATTATCATGAATTGATATTAGTTTCTTTAATCCATAGTTATGTCCTGGATATATAATAGTCTCAAGTGGAAGTTTTAAAATGACATTATATACGCTATTGTATAAATCTTTAATATTACTTCGATGACTAACTACTCTTCCAGTTCTTCCAACAAAAATGGTATCCCCGGTAAATAGCATTTTATCTTCTGGATTCCAGAAACACATCGAATCATAAAAATGACCTGGTGTCTCAATACACTGTATAGTAGATCTCCCTATTTCAATTCTTTGATTATGTTTGGTTTTTTTTATATTTGGATGATCAAATTCAGAATTAATATTTATATATATAATAAGCTTTGGATATTTTTTTATAAAATCATTTAAATAAGAAATATGATCATGGTGTGAATGTGTAATAAAAATACTAGTTAATTTTAGATTATTTTGCTTTATTTTAATCAGTATCTTATCAATTTTAACTGAGGGGTCTATAATTGAAGCGATATTTGTTGTTTGACACCATATTAAATATGATAAGTTTTTATCATATCCGCCTTCAAATGATTTAATTTTCATTTATTAAATTTGAAATATAGTGCGAAGAAATTAATCATTTTTAAAATTTCTTTAACTTTAAAAAATATTCCTCTATCATTTGACATTTCTCTGTGTTCATATAAAAAAGAAATAAGCGTTTTACTATTTTTTATTTTAGAAGATAGCATCGTAGATTCAGTAAAGGGGACCATTGAATCATTAGCACCATGCATAATAAAAGTTTTAACATTAATATTCTCAGCCCAATTTTTTGGAGATAGATAATCTAATAAATTTTTATTTTTTTCTATCATTTCCAAAATCATATGTTTAATTTTTTTATCAATATTACCAGTAAGAATTTTATCAACTAAATCTTTTTCATCATCATTTAAATTATTTTTAATTGTTTCAACTTCTTCATCTTTATCTTCTATTCTACATTTCAATAATAATGTTATTTTTTCTTTATCTAGATTTGTTTTTATAGTTTTAAAGAAGTTATAAAAAATAACAATTGTTCCCCATTCATGTGGAGTAATTTTAGATATTTTATTTTTATAATTGATTTCACCTGTTAAAAAAAAGTTTAAAGCTGTTTCAATTGAATAATAAGTACCATATGATAGAATAGACTTTGGAGGATTATCAGTAAATCGTTTTTCAAAACTAGCTTTTAGTAAATTTGCACCACCATAACTCATTCCAACTACCATGACTTTATTGCTCACACTTGGATGTTTTAATAGTTCTTTATAACAATGAGAAAACCATTCAACATTTTCTTTTACTATTAATAGATTTTTTAAATTAGGTATTCTAGGTAAAAAAACATTATATCCAACATTCCTTAGTGCATTTGCAAGCATAATCATTCCTGGGTGTTTTTCTGCGTATGGAGATGCACCTGGAAATATAAATACAGATTGAGCTTTTTTGTTTTTTGCATAAAAAATTCTTACAGGTATTTTTTTTGCATTAAGCCCTAAATAATGTTCGTCATTATAATTTATAGATTCAATTTTATTCTCATTAAATTTTACGAGATTTAATATATATTTAGTTGATTTGTAATATGATTTTATAATATTAATCATTATAGAGAAGGTTTGTAGCCCGTAGGAGAATCGAACTCCTGTTGCATGGATGAAAACCATGAGTCCTAACCACTAGACGAACGGGCCATAAATTATATCAAAATTTAAATAGCTTAATATATGATTAACAATAAATAAATAAAGTATGGCTAATATTAATTAAATTATAAATACAATGAAAAACCATATAAAATCAAAAAATATTGTTATTGATTCTTTAGATCTAATTTCTGATTTTGTCAAAAATTGGGATAATAATTATATGAGTTTATCTAATTTTTTTAATAATGCGTTTAATATTAGCAGTACTGTAGATAAAGATATTATTGATTCATATAAATTTGATTGGTCTAATTTGCCAGCGAATGCTTCAATTTTGACAAGACCTAAAAGCATTAAAGAGTGCTCTATTATATTAAAAACTTGTTATAAATGTAATATTCCAATTACAGTTTCAGCTGGAAGAACAAATTTAACAGGTAGCGCTACACCTGAGGAAGGATTAATTTTATCCACAGTATTATTAACAGAACCAGAAATAGAATTAGATATAAATAATAAGTATGTTTTATCTTCGATAGGAATACCCTTGGAAGTATTGAGAAATAAAATTTTAGAACTATCAAATCAAAATTTATTTTACCCTGTTAATCCTACCAGTAGAAATGATGCATTTGTTGGTGGTACATTAAGCTGTAATGCATCTGGTTTTATTCCTGGAGATAAAGGTGCTACCAGATATTGGGTTAAAGAAATTGAAATGCTTTTGCCTAATGGAAATTATTTATTGATTAGCAGAGGTCAATCTATTTCAATTGATTCTAAATTTTTTTTAGAAGATGATAATGATATAATAGAATTACCAATTCCTAATTATAGGCGACCTAAAATAAAAAATGCAAGTGGTCCATTTTCTAGCGATAAAGGAGAAATTGATTTAATTGATTTAATTATTGGCAGTGAAGGAATATTTGGCTTAATTGTATCTTGTAAATTAAATTTATTAGCTAGACCAAAAAAATATTTAGATTTATTTCTTAAATTAGAATCTGAAAATCAGGCTATTGATTTATATCATTATTTATATAATAAATTTAAAAAAGATATGAGCAGAGTATTTGCTTTAGAGTATTTTGGATATAATTGTCAAAAATATATGAGCCATAAAGATTTTTTATTTAATTCTAATAATCAAGTAGGTTTATATATAAAAGTTCCAATTTATAATAGTACTCTTAATAATAAAAGTTTTGAATGGTTTGAAATTTTAAAATCCTTTGATAAAAACATCAAAGCAGAAGATGTTATAGTTTTAAATGATAAAAAAAATATGGAATTATTTTTTGAAGCACGACATTCTATTCCTGATAATGCACTTATAAAAACTAAGGAATTAGGTGGTATTAGTATTATTACAGACACCATTGTACCACCTGGAAATTATAAAAAATATTTATCTAAAGTTCATCATTTATTAGAAAGTGAAGAAATTGAATATTTGCTTTTTGGACATTTAGGAGATTGCCATTTACATTTTCATCTAATTCCAGAAAAAAATCAAGAGCAAAAAGCTATTACTATATACAATCTTTTAATTGATTATGCATCAGAATTAGGCGGAGTTTATTCTGCTGAGCATGGTACTGGGAAACGAAAAAGACTAGATTTTAAAAAATGTTATGGAGAAGAAGCTGTTCAAATGATTTCAAACTTAAAATCAAAATTAGATCCTAATTTTTTATTAAACAGAGGAAATGTTATTGCATATGACCATTAAAAAAATTCAAAAATCAGATTTATTGGCAATATATCAAAGGGAGAAAAAACACTTAATAAGTGCTGTAAAAGAAGGCAATTCTGCTTATCATATTTTTTCATTATCTACTATTAATAATCAACAACCTGAATCAAGAATGGTTGTATTACGAAAAGTAAATGAATCTCCTTTTCGATTGTTTTTTAATTTAGATGCGAGGAGTCCCAAATCAAACCAATTGAAAAATAATAAGTTTTGCAGTACTCTTTTTTATGATCAAAGCAGAAGAATACAAATGAGAATGAAATGTTCAATTGATATTCATTATAATAATGATGTGACTCAAAGAGTATGGAATAATACTGCATTGCAAAGTCGAAAATGTTATATGGGTCCATATAATCCGAGTTCTAAATTAAATAAATGGCATCCAAATGTTCCTTTGCAATATATTGATAAAGATCCAACTAAAGAAGATAGTGAGCAAGGATATAAAAATTTTATGCATATTCAGCTTAATATTGTTGAGGCTGATATTTTAGAATTACATTATGATGGGCATGTTAGATTCCAAGTGTTAGATAATAATGAAATTAATTTTTTAAGTGCTTAATCATCACTAATCATTTATTAATTTATTTATTATAATTCCTGCAGCTACAGAAACATTAAGACTTTCAACTTTTCCAATTTTGTTAATAGTAATTTGATTAAACTTTTTAAAATCATTGTTAACACCATGAGCTTCAGACCCTAATATTAATGCCCAATTATTACTGGGTTTTATCTTTTCTAAATCATTTCCTTTCATATCAGCAACATAGATTGTTTTATAATTATTTTTTAAATATTTCAAAACATTGATATGGTTATCTTGTATAATATTATTTAAATAAAAGTGTGCACCCATACCAGAACGTATACATTTTAAGTTAAAGGGGTCTATTGTATTTTCAGTTAATATAATTGATTGAATTCCATACCAAATACATGTTCTTAAAATTGTACCTAGATTTCCAGGATCTTGAATTCCATCTAATATAATTATATTTTCATTATTGATATTCTGTAATGATTGATTGAAATATTCTTGAATATCTGCGATGGCTATAATACCTTGTGAGTTTTTAGTATTTGATATTTTATTAAAATTACTTGTACTAGAAGATTTAATAATTTGATTTTTAAATTCTTTTAGATTTAATAATTCTTTTTGAAAGGTTTCATTTATTATTATATAATCTATTTTAGTCCCTGCATTAATAGATTCAACAATTAATCTATATCCTTCAAGGATAACTTTTTTATTTAATTGTCTATTTTTTTTTAAGTTTAAAGATTTAATAAATTTTATGGTATTTTGACCTATCACTTAAACTCCATAACTATAGGAGCATGATCTGATCCCATTACATCTTTTAAAATATAAGAGTCTTTTAATTTGGATCTTAAGGATTGTGAAATACAAAAATAATCAATTCTCCAGCCAATATCCTTCGTTCTAGCTTGAAACATATAGCTCCACCATGTATAATGGCCACCTTCTTTATTGAATTCTCTAAATGTATCAAGAAAACCATTGTTTACAATATTTGTAAAACCGCCTCTTTCTTCATCTGTAAATCCAGGATTGGAATGATTTGTTTTTGGATTTTTTAAGTCAATTTCTGTATGTGCAACATTTAAGTCACCGCAAAATATAACAGGCTTTACTTTTTCAAGTTTTTTCATGTATGTTAAAAAGTCTTTATCCCATATTTTTCTATAATCAAGTCTTAATAGCTCTCGTTTGGAGTTTGGGGTATATACTGTAACTAGATAATATTCTTTAAATTCTAAAGTAATTATTCTTCCTTCTTGGTCATGTTCTTCAATACCCATATCATTAATTATATTTAGTGGTTCCTTTTTAGAAAAAATAGCTGTGCTTGAATAGCCCTTTTTTACTGCTGAATTCCAGTATTGATAAGGATAGTCTGGAAGCATTAAATCTACTTGTTCTTTATGAGCCTTGGTTTCTTGAATACAAATAATATCAGGATTATATTCATTTATAAAATCATAAAATCCTTTTTTGATTACCGCCCTAATTCCATTAACGTTCCATGATATAAATTTCAATTTAACTATCTCCTATATTTAATTTAATTATTTCAATATTGTTTATAGTTTCAATATATAATGCATTTAAATCTAAATTTTTATTTATACGCTCTATATCAAATAATTTTGATTTAGTTGAAGGATGAGCGGGTACAAAAAATGAACAACAATCTTCATATGGTTCAATAGATAAATCATATGTATTAATTTTTTTAGCTTTATTTATAATTTCTTCTTTATTCATACCAGCTAATGGTCTAATAATTGGAAGATCACTTGCATCAGATACTACATGTATATTTGATAATGTTTGTGATGATACTTGTCCTATACTATCACCAGTTATTAATGCTAGAGCATTTATTTTTTTTGCTACATTATTTGCAATCATCACCATGTATCTTCTAAAAAAAACAACCCAAAATTTCTCTGGAACTTGTTCCATAATTTTTTCTTGAATTTTTAATAAAGGGACAAGGTATAATGTTGTACTTAATTGATATTTTGTTAATTGATTAATAATTTTTTTAACATTATTAATTGATTGTTTATTTGTTGCTGGATAGCTATGAAAATGTATGTAATCTAAGTTAACGCCCCTTTTAATAACTTCAAATGAAGAAACTGGGGAGTCAATCCCTGATGAAATAAGGCTAAGAGCTTTTTCTTGACAATTTGCTGGTAATCCTGAGAATCCATTTGTTTTTTCTGTACCAACAAAAGAACAATTCAATAGAATTTCAATGTATACTGTAATATCAGGATTAGTTAAGTCAACTTTTTTATTAGTAATATCTTTTATATTTTGACCAATTAATGCATTTACTTCTTGTGAATTTAAGCTAAACTCTTTATTGCTTCTTTTTGTATGGACACTATAGCTTTTAAAATTTTTATTTTTAATTACATTTTGTGCTGCAATATTAATAGAATCGATATCACAATTTGTTTTAATTACTAACATATAATTTTTCAATCCCATAACTTGAGATAGCTTGATTTTAATATTATTCCAATCTGACAATTGAATATTCTGAACTAGAATCCTAGCATTAATTAATTTTATAGATTTATAAGATATATTTTTAAGATGTATTTTTATATTGTGTAAAAAAATGTTTTCAAAAAAACGTCGATTATTTTTTTTTAAAGCTATTTCACTATAATGGATTAAAACAGAATAACTAAAATGAGAGGTCATTATTTTTTTAAAAAATATGAGTTTATTTTATCAAATGACACATAATCTTGAGTCCCTTTATCCATATTCTTAATTGTTACTTTATTATTTTTGATTTCATCTTCTCCAATAATAATAGTGTATAATGCCTTTAATCTATTTGCGTCTTTCATCTGGGATTTAAGACTTCTTCTTAGGGTGTCGTTAATAACTGTTAAATTATTATTTCTTAGTGATTCAGTGATTTTGAAACTAGTTTCTAAATATTTTTCTTCTGTATTTATAATATAAATATTAGGTCGTTTAAAAATTGATAATTCTTTTTTATTTAGCGATAATATAAGCCTTTCAATTCCAGCTGCAAAGCCTATAGCTGGTGTTGGCTTACCACCTAATTCTTCGACTAAGTAATCATAGCGACCGCCTCCACAAAGAGCATCTTGTGAACCTAATTTACTGCTTTGAATTTCAAATACAGTGCGGCAATAATAATCTAATCCTCTGACTAATTTATGATCAATATCATACTTAATAGATAGAGAGTCTAAAAGACTTAACACTTTAGAAAAATGGTCCTTATCTTCTTTGTTTAAGAAATCAATTATATGAGGAGCATTCTTGATTATTTCAATTTCAAAATCAATTTTTGTATCTAATATTCTTAGAGGATTTGTATCTAGCCTTTTCTGACTCAGAGTACTTAGTTTATCTTTATACGGAATTAAATATTTTTTTAATTCTAATTTATATTTATTTCGTACTTCTTCAGAACCTATACTATTAATCTTTAAAGTTAAATTTTCAATATTTAGTGATTTATAAAAATTATAGGCCAAAGCTATAATTTCAGCATCTTGCTCTGGATGTGCAGATCCGATTGCTTCTACTCCAAACTGATTGAATTGTCTATACCTACCTTTTTGTGGCCTTTCTCGTCTAAATAATGTGTCTATATAATAGAGTTTATTGATTGGATACTTCTTACCTAGATTATGTTGTATGTATGCTCTTACAACTGAAGCAGTAACTTCTGGTTTTAATGTTAAATTATTTCCTCCTTGATCTGTCCAACTATACATTTCTTTTGAAACAATATCAGTTTGTGTTCCAATCGATCTAGAAAATAAATTTGTATTTTCAAATATAGGAGTACGAATTTGTGAAAATCCATATTTATTTAAAAATTGATGTATATTAGATTCTAAATATTGCCAAATATTATTATCATCAAATAAAATATCCTGAGTCCCTTTAATATTTTTTAGTGATTTGGACATAATTATATGCTCTCCTTTGATAAATATTGATTTTCCCAATTTTTAATTAAATTGAAAATTTCAGTATTTGACTTACAATCTAATAATTCACTTTTTATATTAACTGTATTAATAAACTTTTGAAATCTATTTATTAATTTTCGATGTAATACGGGATTATCTATTGTATCTAAAATTAACAAAATAAAATGTACTTTTTGTTGATCAGGAGATTTATAATCAATTCCATCAATTGATATTCCTAATATTGCTGTTAATTCTTTAACTTCTACTGAGCTTGAATAATGAAAAGCTACACCTCTCCCAATTGCAGGATTCATAATTTTTTCATGGTCATTAATAAATGAAAATAGTTTAACTGTTGCAGTTAATATCTTTTGATTTAATAATTGATTTAAAAGTATTTGGACAGTGTCTGATTTATTATTGCTAGCCAGGGGGAATATAATTGTATTCTTATTTAGCTTATCTATTAAATTCATAAATACTTAATTTATATTAAATTGTCTATTTGAAGATGAAGATCGCACTCTTACATCTTGTAAATCTGGATGTTTTACATTAATACTTAGCTGAAATCCTTTACTAAAACCATTTGGCCACCAAGTAAACATAAATTCCCAGCAATGTAATTCTCTATAAAATTTAAGACTTTGAGAGTTAATTTTCATATCAATTAAATTAACACCTGATATATATGTAAAGAGCCAATTTTTTGTTAAATGAATTGTATTATAAGAATCCAAATTAAAATAATTAAAATTCCATTTATGTTCATCTATATCATATTCTCCTTGAATTGATAGATTAATATCAGAGCGCCACACTTCATCATTATTTATTTTGGGTTTCAATTGATCCATAGCTAAAATAGAATTGAAGTTAGTGGTGTCACGTGTAGTAGAGCTTATAGGAATTTCATCATATATATTATCTGATGTTCCTCTCAGAGAGAATCTAGTTGACATTTGAGCTTTTAAAAATTCAAGTTTAGGTCCACGTCCTTTAGATAATAAATTATTATATGATGTAGTTCCATCATCATTTAATATTTCATCATATATATTATGTTGCATATGAATAAAAAATAATTCTCCACCATTATCTTTTTTAAAACTCCATCTTGAATCAATTAATGACAATTTATTTTCTAAATTATTATCATAATCAGCTGTCATGTCGATATTTAAAAAATCTCTTTTGTTTGATATGCCCTCATTGTTTTTTGTTTTTATTTGAAAAGCATTGGATAAAGAAAATCTAATTTTTTGACTTTCTTCATATATAGAATTAGCATAAGTACCTTCTAATATATCTTTTGAAATAGTAATCCCATTATCTTGAAATTCTTGAAATTGGTTACTATATGAATTCTTTAAGTTTGGAGTATAATTAAATATAATTTGTGGACTTATTTTATGTCGAAGTGAAATTAAATTTCCTATATTTATTGGTAATATCCCATAAATTTTTGTATTTAAGTTAACAGATGCATTCCATGTTAATCTTCTATTAAAATCTGAAATAGTAGTAAAATCATCCTCATCATTAGGTTGAGTATAATCTCTAGATTGCCAGAGCCAATCTTCTGTAATAGTGAATCGTGGAGTAATTGATAGCCAATTAATATTTGAATTCATAGATAATTGTATAATATTTTTTGCTCCACCTTTAATTAAATCTATCTCATCACTATTTCTCCAAATAATTTCATCTGATTCTTGCAATTCATAATCACTACTTATTATATCACATTCTTCATCTTGGTTATTATCAATACATGAATTTTTTACATATGTTTCTTTGCCATGATCATAGGATAAATTGTATGATAAATAAATATCATTAAACCATTTATCTCCATTACCAAGTAGCTTCCTTTGAGGAAATGAAAATGACATTTTAGGACCTGTAAGCCATCTGTAAGAATTAATTTGATTATTCTGGGTAGGTGGAGATATGTATAAATCTTCATATTCTTCAAAACCTATTGATAATGAATTTTTTTCCCATCTTTTTTGATATGATAATGAAGACAATCTATTCTGGTCTAATCTTGAATTTAAATTTATTTCTTCTGGGTCTAGTGATGATTTATATTTATAGTTAACAATTATATTCTGAGTTGGATCAAATGATTGTTTATGATAGAATGTAATGTTTTTAATTTTTTGAGAATTATCAGAAAATAAATTTGAAATATCTTCATCTCCCTCTGCTAAATAATTTTTTGTTTCATATTTCATATATCCTTCTAATATATAATTATACCAAGATTCACCTGATCTAATTTTATATCTATATTCGTGATTAGAAATAATACCTTTTTTATCTTGGATATCGAATAAAAACGTATAATCTGAATAGTTATTGATTACATAATAATATCCTAAATTATCTAAATATGTACCTGTTGATGACCTGTGTCCAAAAGTTGGCATAATCCAACCACTAATTCTATTTCCATTTTTATTAGGGAAAACAGCAAATGGAAGATAAAAAATTGGTAATTCCCTAATATATAAAGTCATTGGTTTGGCAATAATACGATCATTTGGAATCATTTTCATGGCATCACTATAAAAATAATAATGCGGATGGTCTAGTTCACAAGTCGTGAAAAGACTATTATTAATATAAAAAAGTTCATTTTTATCTTTGGTTAATGTTTCTCCTTTATAAAAGCTTTGATTAAAGTTTGTTTTGCCTTGAATTATTTTACCCCTTTTACTTATTAAATCAAATTCCATTTTTTCTCCAAAAATAGGACTTTCACCAAATCCATTAATAGATGGATAGATTGAGTCTTTAACTCGTGCTTCTAATTTATTTTCATTCCAATCAATAAATATTTCCCCAGCTTTCAAAACATTATTATCATAATTAACAAGCGAATTATCATATAGATAGCTCACTTCATTACTTAATTGATAATCAATAAAGTCTGCTTGATATATTACTGTTGAATCTACTCTAGAATTATCTAATTCTGGTTCAAATTTACCTTCGACACCTCCAAACATTCTCATTCTATCTATATTATTATTTTTCAGTTCAATTGATATAGAATCTCCAGATGAAAAGCTCACTCCAGATACTAGCGTGTCTTCCACTACATTAAAGGTTGTTGATGCCATTCCCGATAAATACATGTTATTTACTTCACCATTATTAAAATTAACAAACATTTTCTTACTAGACATCTTATCTTCAATGCTTTGATAATTTTGTGTTTTTTTAAATTTAGCATTTCTATAATTATAGAATTGAGCATTAGAATTTATTTTAATATCTTTGATTAAAGAATCTTGATAATTAATAATCAGAGTATCACCTAATACTTTTCTGGTTGAGTCAATAATTTCAGCTGAATTAAATAATTTTATTTGAACATCATTATTAATTGAGATTTCATTATATAATAAATGCTCACATTTAATATTTTGGGTGCCCTTATAAAAATTAACATTACCAATTGATTCAAAATTTTTATATTGATTATCATATAGAATTAATTTATTACAAGATAAGGAGTCACCTTGATCATACATTTTAACATTACCTATTAATGTAACTTTTTTTAAACTAGGCTCATAGATTGCTTTAGATGTATATAGCACCATAGTTTTATTATTAATTACGACATTGTCATTAAAAATTCTTTTTTCAATATCATTTTCAATAATATTTTCTAAATAATCTGCAGAAAATTTCAGATTGTTATTTGAAAAAATCATTGAACAGAATAGAATGAGATAAAGATTTAGCTTGTAATTCATTAATAAAATTATAGTTATAATTTCTTACATTTTATAATTAATAAAGTTTCCTTTAATATTTATATATTAATATACGAAGCTTAGTTTATTTTTATTAATGTTACATTCTGTAAACATTAATTATTATTATTGTAATTATTTATACAATAATTTTTTATAATTTAGGGGAATAATTAAAATGTATATAAAAAATTTTATTCAATTAATATTGTTAAGTTCAATTTGTTTTAGTCAAATAGCTATAGAATCAATTCCCAAAAGTTTTGATTTAACACAGAAATTATCTATTGTATCTGAGGAACTTCCTTCCTTCAATATAGAAAATTTTCTCATAGAAGATGAAAATGATAAGCAATCATTAGATATTAAACCATATAGATTTGCTAATCCTATTGAAGTTAATTTTAATATGGATAATTCAGGAGATTGGTTTATACAGGAGGATGGATCATCTATCTGGATACTTCAAATTAATTCTCCTGGAGCATATTCATTAAATATTATCTATGACATTTTTAATATACCTGAAGGAGCAGAATTTTTTGTTTATTCAGAAAATAGAGAAATGGTTTTAGGAGCATTTACTGATTTAAATCATAAGCCTCATGGAGGATTTTCTACTGCACCTGTTATTGGGGATAAAATTATTTTAGAGTATAATGAACCAGAAAACGTACAATTTAGAGGTGATATAAGTATTACAACTGTTGCACATGATTATAGAAATATTTTTTTTAATGAACTAAGAGGTTATGGAGATTCAGGAAGTTGCAATAATAATGTTGCTTGTAATGAAGCTAATGATTGGCAAGATGAAGTTAGATCTGTCGCAATGATTTTAACATCAGGAGGTTCAAGAATTTGTACGGGATCATTAGTAAATAATGGTTCTCAAGATTTAGCTCCATATTTTTTAACAGCCAATCATTGTCTCGGTGGTAATAATTCTTGGATTTTTATGTTTAATTATGAAAGTCCTTCATGTAATAATCAGAATGGCCCAACAAATATGACAGTATCAGGTTCCAGTTTGTTAGTAAGTAGTTCATCATCAGATGTCGCATTATTACTGTTAAATGAAACACCTCCTGAAAGTTACAATGTGCATTATGCTGGTTGGGATGTATCTGGTAATATTCCAAGTATTCCTGTAGGTATTCATCACCCCTCTGGTGATATTAAAAAAATATCCTTTGATTATGATAATGCATCTAATAGTGGAAATTTTTGGGATGTAGATAGTTGGGATGATGGAACTACAGAGCCTGGGTCATCAGGATCACCACTATTTGATGGTATATCTCATAGAATTATTGGACAATTATACGGCGGAGTTGCATCATGTACAAATTTTGGTTATGATACCTATGGAAAAACATCAGTATCATGGGGATTAGGCCTTAGTGATTACTTAGATCCAAATAATTTAGGACTGAGTTATATTGATGGTATTGATGCGATTGATTTACCAGAACCACAATTAAGTTATTCTAATATTGATTTATTATTTGAACTTTCAGATGGAGAAACAGATTTCTCATCATTTACAATATCAAATGTTGGAGAAGAAGAATCAGTATTAACATATTCTATAAGTGTTAATCAATTTGAGAATCCTCAAGGTGGTCCTGATATTGCACAAAATTATTGGACTGATTCAGAAAGTGAATTAACACTTAACTCTGATTGGATAGATATATCAAATATTGGAACAATATATAATTTCCAAACTAATGATATTGCAGGGGAAATGATAGACATAGGGTTTGAATTTCCTTTTTATAATAATACTTATACAGAAATGTTTATTAATCCAAATGGTTGGGTTGGATTTGAAAATGATAACAATAATTGGGATAATATCTCGATTCCTTCAAATCAAGCTCCAAGGCCAGCAATATTTGGTTTTTGGGATGATTTAAATCCTATAAATGATTTTTGTGATTCTTGTTCTGGAGAAGTTTATTATCATTCCAATCAAGATAGAATGGTAGTTTGGTTTAGTAATGTTTCTCATTGGCCTACATATTTTGATAATAGTATTTATAATTTTCAAATTGTTATGTATAAAAGCGGAGATGTAAAATTTAACTATAATTTAATGGAAGGTGATTTTACTTCTGCAACAATAGGTATGCAAAATTCTAATGGAGATTCAGGGTTAATGATGGCATATAACTCTAGTTACGCTGAAAATAATTTAACCACATTAATTTCAAAAGGTCCACAGTGGGTTGGGTTAAACAACATTGGTAATCTTTCAGTTTCAGGAGATATTATGGAGGGATATTCTGAATCTTTAAATCTTATATTAGAAAATAATCAACTTCAAAATGAAATATATACTGCATATTTAAATATTAGCTCTAATGCAAGTGAATCTATATCTCTACCTATTGAGTTATTAAATATTGGTGGTGGATTAGTAGGTGATGTAAATAATGATAGCATTATAAATGTATCAGATATCGTAGTAGCTGTTAATTTAGTATTAACTTCAGAATATAATTATTATGCAGATTTAAATTCTGATGGATCTGTAAATGTATCAGATATTGTTATTTTAGTTAACTTAATACTTCAAAATTAATATGTATTATTTCTTGATTATTGCAGTTTTTTTTAATTTTTTATTTTCTAATAATATTTGGGAAAATAAATTATTGTTTTGTATTAAAAAACAAGCAGATCCTCTTATAATCAAAGAAAATAATATTATAAATAATGATGAATTAAATCAGACTTTAAATGATTTTGATAATTTATTAATTGAGCAGTGGCTTAATGGAGCAACAGAAGATGATTTTGATAATGATATATATTTAAATAGAATTTATCGAATTACTATTTTGGATAATAATATTGATTATTTAAATAAAATTAAACAGACTTTAGAGTCTCTTGATTTTGTTCATTCGGTTGAATATGAGTATTATAGAAAACCATTATATACACCAAATGACCAATATTATAATAATCAATGGTTTTTACCAGATATTAATTCCAATTTAGTTTGGGATTTATGGACTGATAATGGGTTAATTCCTGGAGATAGAGATGTTATTTTAGCCTCAGTTGATCTTGGTGTTAATTGGAGCCATCCTGATTTACGTAATAACTTATGGCAAAATTTAGGTGAAGATGCTGATGGTGATGGACGTACAATTGAAGGATCTGGCAATAATTGGTACTTAGACCCAGGTGATTTAAATGGAATTGACGATGATGATTGGGATAATAATTCTAGCACTTATATAGATGATTTAATTGGATGGGATCCATCTGGAATTAGCGGTATGGATGATAATGATCCTGATCCACCAAATTCAGGTGGGTGGTCACATGGAACACATGTTGCTGGACTTTTATCAGGAACAACTGATAATTCAACAGGTATTTCATCTACTGCATTTAATTGTAGTATTATGTCTGTTAAAGTATCAACTGAAAATCAACAAAATGATATATATATAACTGATGGATTTGATGGAATACTTTATGCATCTAAAGCAGGATATTTTTCGAAAGGTTTCTCAATAGTAAATAATAGTTGGGGAGGTTTAGGGTATAGTCAATATGAGCAAAGTGTTATTAATACATGTTTTAATCAGTATAATACTATAATTGTTTGTGCTGGAGGAAATGGTGGTGATTGGAATAGTAGTTCAGGTGAATCTAATGCATCTCATTATCCTTCAGGTTATGATAATGTAGTTTCTGTTTGTCCAATTGGTACAAACAATTCATGGAATCATTGGGCTACTTATGGCCCAACTGTTGACTTAGCATCACCTGGAGAAAGTATTAGAAGTTGTACTGGGAATAGCAGTTATCAAAGTTGGGATGGTTCATCAATGGCTTCACCAGTTGCTGCGAGTGTATTTGGATTATTAAAATCATACAATATGGATTGGAACAATGAAATGATTCAGACTATGGTATTAGAGACAGCTAATCCAGTGATTTATAATACTAATACTGAAACTTATCTTCAAGGAATGCTAGGCAGAGGCAAGGTAGATGCCTTAAATGCAATAACTACTCCTTTATTTCCTAAGCTTGAATATTCTGGAGAGGATATTGTTATCCTTAATGATAATGATGGTTCAATTAATCCAGGTGAACAAATTAATTTATCTGTAATATTATTTAATAATACAGACTGGGGAAATGCTACAAATGTTTCATTATTTTTGGAATCAGCTGCTAATGTTGTAATTACCAATCAAAATATCTTTATTGGAGATATAAATTCTGGTGATGTTGGAATTAATATTGAAGAACCTTTTGAAATATTATTTAATCCTAGTATTATGGAATCTGATATTGTTTTTACATTAAATATAACTTCTAATCAAAGTGGCTATATATCATACAATCAGTCATTCCAAATTGAATTGTCAGTAATAGAAAATCAAGTAATGTTAGGTGATATAAATTCTGATTTATTAATAAATGTATTAGATGTTGTTCAATTGGTAAATATAATTCTTACTAATTCATCAAGTGAAGCTGCAGATTTAAATCAAGATAATACGATAAATGTTCAGGATATTATTTTGCTCATTAATTTAATTTTAGGATAAGTTATCAATAATCGCTTGGTTAGCTAGCTCATCAGCTTTCTCATTACCAGGATTACCAGTATGACCTCTAACCCATTTCCATGTAATAGTGTGATTATTTGTAAGATTATCTAATTTCTCCCAAAGATGTTTATTTTTAACTGGTTTTTTATTAGCTGTTCTCCAACCCTTTTTCTTCCAATTATCGATCCATTTTGTTATACCATCTTTTACATAGTTTGAATCAGTTATAATTGTAATTTCAGATTTTGATTTAATAATTGATAAAGCTTCAATAACAGCAGTTAATTCCATAATATTATTTGTAGTATCTAACGAAAATCCATTTATTTCTTTTTTATGTTCATTATATTGTAAGAGTGCTCCCCATCCTCCCGGACCTGGATTTCCCTTGCATGCACCATCAGTATATATATATATCTTTTTGCTCATATTTATAATTTAAAAATCATATCCTATTGTGAGGTACCAAAATCTATTAGATCTATTTCCATTAATTGGATTATATTGTCTTGCATAATCGAGCTTCCATGCCATATTAAGAAATATAAATCTTGGACCAAATCCATATGACATAATCCATCCTATATTATCATCAGTAATATTAGAATTGGAACTAGTTTCCCAATTTTCTCGATCTCTAAATTTTGGGAATTTATCATTCCAGGCAGCCCCCATATCTACAAAAGCCACTCCAAATAATTGACCTAAAAATTGAATGGAGGGAAAATAATACATTAAGAATGGAAATCGTAATTCATAATTCATTAATAAGGCTTTTCTTCCATATTTTTCAGCCATTGGAAAACCTCTAACAGGGAAAACAAAATTATTCATAAAGTAAAAATCATCGAATGGAAGAGCATCTTCATAATTTGAATTAACCATATTATTTGTATCAGAAAAAATCCATGGTCCTCCACCAACTCCGAATAATCTTTGATCTTTTCCCCAACTTGAGCCAAGAAATAATCTACTTGCAAAGCTTATTTTATTTTTAAATGATAGTTCAAAATAAGTTCTATGATCAAATGTTATAGTTTCAAATATATAATCATTAAGTCTAGATTTAGGTACTAATTCATATTTCAGATAAGACCTTGTTCCACTTACAGGATATAGATAAAACCACCTTGTATTATCCCACACGTATTTTAGATGCGGTTTAAAAATATTATATGATTCATATTCTAGTGTAGACTCATTGCCAGAAAAAGTATTTATTTCAGATTCTTCTTTGATTAGATGATTATAGCTAAGTCCACCTTCTAATCTATCGAATCTTGAAAAAGGCAAGAAAAACAAATAATTCAATCCAATATTTCGATTTAAAGTATATTGATATGATGAATAATCAAAAGATGCATAAATATCTGTTTTATATGCCTGATGATAAAGTGTTATATCATGATTAATTTTATTTTTTAAATATCTGTATGATAAATAATAATCAGATTCTTTAAAATCAATTTGCATTTCAGTACTAAGCCCAATCCTATGATCACCCAATATATCACTAAATAAAAACATTGCCATTGCTTGGGAACCATAGTAAGAATCGTAGCTATAATATGCTTGTGCATAATCTAAAGTAAATCGCGTATTATATTTATTTTTTATATAATTATTATTATTATCTTTAAGAAGGCTTTCATCAAATTTATTTGTAGCATAATCTCTTTTTGTTCTTCCATCAAAAACAAAATTTTGATAATTATTATTTTTATTATTAGATATGTTTGATTTTTTTAGTAATGAAATATCTTCATCATATTTCCAATTAGAGAGATTGATATTTAAATTATCATTCAATAATCTCTCAATATTCGATAAAATAAATATATCATATCCACCTTTATAAAAACCTGTAAAAATTAATTGGTTATTAGAAATCCAATTTAATTGTGTAACTCCTGTCATGATGTTTGTTATAGGCCTTGAAGATTCTCCTTTATCATCTGAAATATAAATATTATTTATTCCTGATTTATCTGAAATAAATGCTATTTTACTATTGTCTGGCGAATAACATGCATATGTTTCATTCTCATTAGTATTGGTTAATCTCATTATATTTTCAGTAGAAAGATTTATTTCATATATATCTAAATTTTCAACATCATGTTCTAAAAAATTTGAAGAATCACTCATATATCCAGTTTTTAAGTGATTTCCTCTATCTGAAATAATTAGCATTTTATCACCATCAGGATGCCAAGAGACTTGAATATCACTGAACCAATCATTTGTTATATTGTTTAGTTTATCATTATCTATATCATAAATATAAATATCACTAGACATTCCATTATTACCAACAAATGCAATTTTATTTTGTTTAGGATTCCAGATTGGTCTAAAAATCCCTTCTAGGTCAAATACTTTTTTTAAATTATTTTTTGAATTATTTAAATCAAATATAAATAATGCATCTGCTTTCCCTGACTTAGCAGCAAAAACAATTTTATTCCCATCAGGAGACCATGAAATTCCGGGTTTCAATATATGTAATTCTTCAAATTCTGATGTTTTATTTCCATTAATAATTCTTTTAATAAATTTGCCATCAATCATTGATATTATATATATACCCATTTCACCATTTTTATTTGAATACATAGCAACTTCAAAACCATTTGGAGATGGAGCAGGTGCTATATTGTAGTTATTATATAAATCAATATGGTTAGTAAGTTGTCTCGATATATCTCTGACATCATCTCTATATTCAACATCTGGCCAATATTCTTTTTTTAAATATTTTTGCCATTGATTATTTAATTCTTCCAGATTAATTCCTATTGCATTTTCAAGGCCTTTGTTGATATTTTTTTTATTATCTATATGAAAGAAAATTTCTGCTATTGATTCTTCTCCCCACTTTGTTGTAATAAATCTCCAAACAGATTGCCCCCCTCTGTATGCTAAATAACCATTCAAATCATTTATTGTTGGTAGTTGATCATAATTAATCGCTAAATCTCTTAACCACATATCAGAATTAGCATCCCATTTGCTTGATAAATATTCAGCGAGCCCCTCATTCATCCATAGAGGTATAAATACACTATTTGTATTTATTAAATTTTTTAAGGAACCACCGTATATATAATCATTAATAAAAACATGAACTAATTCATGATAAATAACATGTTTAAACTCTTTCAACGAGCCATCATAAGGGATAACTACTCTATTTTTTAAAAGTTCTGTAACTCCACCAATACCTTCTTGTAAATAGCTATCAACAACGTTAGTTTGCTGAAAATCGTTATGAGAATTATATACTATAATAGAGCTACGTTCTTTTAATTGCCATCCCATGTATATAGAAATTTTATCATTTGCATCTTGACAATATTTTGCAAGAATATCTAATTGGTTTTCACCTTCTCCATAGTAATATATATCAAAATTATTAGTTTGGATAAAGTGCCAATTAAAATTTTCATATTGGACAATGTTTTTTCCATATTGAGGAAGAATAATTGTAATTAATATATTTATCAATAATATATATTTATATTTGTTCATTTTCTTATTAATTTACATTTGTACTTGTATATAATTTAATTCAATTATTCTATATTATGAATGGACCATATTACATCGTTTCCGATAATCATTTTTCAATGAATAATGATATAAAAGAGAGTGATAGAAGAAAAAAACTTTTTAAAGTTTTTGATAAAATCAAGATAAAAGGAGAAGGTTCTCTGATTATTGGAGGTGATTTTTTTGACTATTGGTTTGAATATAAAAAACAAATTCCATCGGGTTATGATAGTATTTTAAATGCATTAAAAGATCTACATAATAATAATATTAAAATTTATTATATAGCAGGGAATCATGATTTTTGGGATTTTGGATATTTAAATAATTATACAGGATTAGAATTTTATAAAGGTGATTTAGAATTAAAATCTAACAACCAAAAGATTTTAATAACACATGGAGATGGAATTTTAAAATCTGATGTTGGATATAGGTTTATGAAAAAGATTATTAGATCTAAGTTGTTTATTTTTTTATATAACCTATTGCCTGCTTCTTTTACATGTTCGTTATCAAAAAAAATATCTAAATCTAGCTCTGATTATAATCATCATGATAAATATAAAAGTATTATATTTTCTGATACTTTAGATTATGCAAAAAAACAATGGAAAGCTGGTTATGACATAGTATGTATAGGGCATTATCACCAAACGGGTATTGTTGAAAAAAATAATAAAAAAATAGTTTATTTAGGTGATTGGTTAAGTAAATATACAGTAACTTATATTGATAATGGCAAAACATGGCAAGGGGATTGGCAGGAATTTTTAAATTTATCTTGATTTAGCTAACATATATGAATAATATTTGATATCTACACAGTGAGCAAATATATAAAAATGAAAAAAATAATATCTATATTTTTACCTTTAATCCTAGTAGTAGGAATTTTATTTACTCAAGAAGAAGATTCCTTATCTAGTGAAAATACAAAAAAAGGTGGCTTATTTGGAAGAAAATCAAAAAAGGAAACAACTAAAAAAGAATCACCTAAAAAAGATATTATTCTTGTAAAAGATCCCTATACAATAGATGACCTAAATAAAATAAAATCAAATTTCAATTCTGGAAAATCAGGTTCTTTAGAGCTTCTAATTGAAATCTATAAAGATAAAAATCAAATATTACAAGTTAGATTAGAGGCTTTAAATATTTTATCTGTATCAGAAGATCCAACTTTAAAGACAGCTATATTAGAAACTATTTCAGATTCAGATTTTTTAGAAATGGAAATAATGAAAAAAGCTCTTAAAATTTTAATTGGATTTGATTCTCCAGAAAGCTCAGCTGGTTTAATTGAGGGATTATCAAATTCTGAAATGCAAATAATGGATTTAAGATCTGAAATTATTGAATCTATTGGTGAAAATAATAGTGAGGATAAAGTAATAACATTGTTAGAATTATATGAAATCAGTTTAAAAAATCATCAAAGAATGAATGAACTATTAACTCTTTCTCTAGGAGAGTTAAATGATGATCGTGCAATTCCATTATTGATGGATATTGCAAGGAATGACGAAATAGATTTGCATATAAGAAATAGAGCTGTCGAAATTTTATCAAGGAAAAATGCGCCTGAATTAGTGGATTTTTTTGTTGAGATGCTAGGTTCTCCTGGGTCTAATGATCAAATGCTTAATTTTGTAAACAATTCAATGGGTATTGTTGAACGAGATAGACTCCTAATGGCTTTATTAGAATCATATCAAATTGGAAAGAATCGATATTATGCTGTATTGCACTCTCTTATGGGTAGTTTAGAAGATTATTCAAATCCTGAGATTAAACCTGTCTTTATTGAAGTGGCAAAAACTGATGGATTCCCAAGATTGTTAAGAATTAAAGCAATACAATCTTTGTCAACATTTGGTGATGTCGGTGTACTTGATGAATTGATTCCGATGTTAGAAGATTCTTATAATTATGATTATTATTATGAATTAAATAATTTAGCAAACTCCTTAAATGCAGGAGATTTTTATAAAAATAAAATGAGAGAAGCTAGTTTAAAAGCAATGCAATCTAATTAAATGAAATGTTTGTTTAATATATTATTACTATCCTTACTATTATTAGTATCTAATGGATGCGCAGGGAAAGAAGAGGTTGAGGTTGAAGATTCTGAGGTTAAAATTATTCCAGAAAAAATTATAAAAGAAATTAAACACGTAAATCATAATCCTTTCTATCCATTAAAGGATAAAATTGAAGATTTAGAGTTTAAAATAAATGAATTAAATGCTCAAATATTAGAATATGAATCAAGCTTAATTGCACCTTCAATTAATTCTGAAATTTTAAAATTAGTTCAGACTCCTAAAATTGAACATGAAATTATGATTAATAATGGTACAATAATTCAAGGTAAAATAATCCAAGAAAATGCTGAAAACTTAATTGTTGAAACTAGGATAGGTCAATTAAAAATTGATAAACTTCAAGTTAGTTCTATTAAAGAAATGGAACCATTAAAAGCTAATATTGTTTTTAATGAAATGTCAATAGAAGAAAAAATTAGTAAAAATAATTTAACTTTTTCAGGCTCATTAATTAATAATGGCAGTAGAAGAGGTGATTTTGTTAGAGTAATTTATTATTTATGGGAAAAAGATACAGCCCCCGCGTTAACTGACTCTACATTTATTACTGGTAATACTATTATTTTTAATAATGGTGTTATTTCGGATACATCTCTTGACCCAGGAGATAATGGCGAATTTAATTTATCAATTGATATACCTGATTCATTAAATATAGCATATTGGACAAAAGAAGTTAGATATGATATGTTTGAGTAAATTCTTTCACACATTAGTTTAAATATTATGAATTTAGAAAAAATGTTAAGCGATATGGTCAGCCGTGATGCAAGTGATTTGCATTTAACTGTTGGTTCTCCACCTAAAATAAGGATTAATGGAGATTTATTTAATTTAAATGAAGAAAAATTAATTCCTGATACTCTAAATAAAATTTTAAAAGATTATTTAAATGATAAAAGATTATCATTGTTAACAAATGGAAATGATGTTGATTTTTCAATTGGTATTAAGGGTGTTAGTAGATTTAGAGTTAACTTGTTTAAACAAAGAGGAAATTTAGCAGCTACTTTCAGAAAGCTACCATATTCTATCCCTAATTTGGATTCACTTGGTTTTCCAGAATCAATTGCTAATTTAACTTTAAATAAAAAAGGATTAATATTAATAACTGGTGGAACTGGCAGTGGAAAATCTACTACAATGGCCGCCTTAATTAAAAAGATTTCAAATGAAAATAATTCTCATATTATAACTATTGAAGATCCAATTGAATATCTATATGAACATTCAAATTCTTTAATTAATCAACGTGAAGTCGGTTCAGATACTAAAAGTTTTAGTGATTCCTTAAAGAGTGTATTAAGACAAGATCCAGATGTTGTATCAATAGGTGAGTTGAGAGATGTTGATTCTATGAATGCTGCCTTAACAATTGCAGAGACTGGTCATTTAGTTTTAGGAACACTACATACAAATAATGCGTCAGGAACTATTAATAGATTAGTAAATGCTTTTTCTCCAGATAAACAAGGTATCATTAGAACAACTTTATCTTTAAATTTATTAGGTATTATTTCTCAACAATTAATTCCTAATAAAAACCAAGGAAGATCATTAGCCTTAGAAGTTCTTATAAATACTTCTTCAATAAAATCATTGATTCGTGAAAACAATATTCATCAAATTGATAATTATATATTAAGTGGTCAAAAAGATGGTATGATACGAATGGATGATTCAATAATTAAATTATATAATGATGGCTTAATATCTAAAGAAGAGGCATTGAATTATGCCATTAATATATCAGAGCTATCAAAGAAACTTAATAGTATTAACATATAGCATTTATTTATGATTAAAGAAAAAATCAAAAATTTAATTGAAAATAAACTCGATATTGTTCATATGGAAATTAAGGATACTACATCTCAGCATATTAATCATGCTAATCACAAAGGAGGATCCCACCTTAGAATGAAAATAGTTTCTAATGATTTTATAGATAAATCATTAGTACAAAGACATCAAATGATTTATTCTATTATTAATGACTTCATTCAAAAAGAAATCCATGCAGTTATATTAAAAACATTTACAGTCGATGAGTTTGAAAATTTATAAAAGGGAAATAAGAAGCTAGAGTAAACTAGCTTCTTATTTATTAAGTCAACAACTTAGGAGGAGTTGTAATTTTTGACATTACCTTTACTATATATACGATAGAACTATTGATTTGTTCCATTATAAATAATAAAGTCCCAATTATTTGGGACTTTATTATGATAAAACAGCTTATTTCTCCTCCATTAATTATTCATAAGTAGAATAATCAATGAACGATTTTACAATTTTATTATTAATAATATTGTGATATTCAGCACTTTGTTAGGGCTTAAATATTATTGATAAGATTTAAAAAATCTTCTTCATTTAAAATTTTTATATTTAATGATTTTGCTTTATTTAATTTACTACCACTTTTCTCACCAGCTATTAAGTAGTTTGTTTTTTTATTAATTGAACCAGCAGCAGAAGCACCAAATGATTCAATGATTTTAATAGCTTCTGATCTTGAATATTTTTTTAAGGTTCCTGTAAAAACAAATAATTTATCTGTTAAAATTGTAGTTTTAATATTTTCCAAGGATTCAAATTTTAAATTAGATGATAAGCATTGATTAATAATGTTGATATTATTTGAATTATTAAAATATTCAATAATTGAATTTGCCATTATGTCTCCGATTTCATCGATATTAATTAATTCTTCATAATTACAATTAATTAACTTTTCAATATTGTTATTAAATTTTTTTTCTAATAATTTTGATGCATTTAAACCAACATTTCGTATTCCTAAACCATTAATAAATTTTGAGAAGGTTGTTGTTTTTGATTTATTAATTGAATTAATAATATTTTCAGCAGATTTTTGTCCCATTCGTTCAAGATTTGCTAAATCATCAACTTTTAATTTGTATATATCTGATATTTTATTAATTAGGTTATTCTTAATTAGTAAGTTTATTATTTGCGTACCTAACCCACTTATATCTAAGCAATTCTTTGAAACATAGTGTTCAATTTTACCTTTTATGATTGCTTCACAATTGTCATTCATGCATCGCAATACTGCTTCATTAATATTTTTTATTGCTTTTGAATTACATATAGGACATTCATTTGGAATTATAAATTTGATTGTATTTTTTTTTCTTTTTTCTTTAATTACTTTTAATATTTCTGGGATTACATCACCAGCTCTTTGTATTAAAACATAATCATTAATTCTAACATCTTTTTTATTAATTTCATCTTGATTATGTAGCGTCGCATTTGATATGACAACGCCTCCGACTTTAATAGGATCTAATTTAGCAACAGGAGTTAGTGCTCCAGTTCTACCTACACTAATTTGTATATCTAAAATTTTTGTTATTGCTTGTTCTGCCTTAAATTTACCTGCAATGGCCCATCGCGGAGATTTACTTCTTATTCCAATTTCTTTTTGTAATACATAAGAATTAACCTTAAAAACAACACCATCTATATCATAATCTATTTTATTTCTTATTTTTTCAGCAGATTTATAATATTTTTTTATAAAATCAATTCCTGTACCTAATTTAATATGTTGATTAACAGGGAAACCCCATTTAGGAAGACTACTTAAAAATTCTATTTGACTTTTAAATTTAATGCCATCAATTTCACCAGGAGCATAACAAAATATCCTGAGTGGTCGGCTAGCAGTTATTTTTGGATCTAATTGTCTCAAACTACCAGCAGCACAATTCCTAGGATTTGCAAATAAAGGAAGATTTTCTTTTTTTCTATCTTCATTTAATTTTTTAAAATCTTTATGATTTATAAATACTTCTCCTCTTACTTCTAGTAATTTAGGAATTTTTTTACCTGTAAAAGATAGAGGAATACCTTTAATTGTTTTAAGATTATTTGTTATATCTTCACCTAAAAAACCATCACCTCTAGTAGAACCATATATAAATTCCCCATTTTCATAAACCAACTCTACAGCCAGTCCATCTAATTTTAATTCCGCAACATATTCAATATCATTTGGAATGTTTTTTGTTATTTGTTTATTAAATTCTACTAACTCATCTTCATTCATTGCATTAGCTAATGATAGCATAGGTAATCTGTGTTTTATTGTCCCAAATTCTTTGATTGGGTGCGAACCAACTCTTTTAGTTGGAGAACTATTATTCGCATATTGAGGATTTTTATTTTCTAATTCTTCTAATTCTCTCAGCAATATATCATATTCAAAATCTGATATTGTTGGTTTGTCATGTACATAATAGTTTATGTTATGTTTATTAAGAGTAGTTATTAAATTATTAATACGTTCTTTAATATTCATTTACTATAGTATTTTAATTTCATTATCTATAGTTTCAGTTAAGCTAAAAAAATCATCGCTAGAAAATTTAAAATTAATATGTTTATAATCACCATTATTATCAATACAATATTGCTCTTGATATTTTTTTTTATTTTTAATGATTTGATCAATTGATGATATTAGGATATCAACATCTCTTTTATTATTATAAATCCCAAAACTAATTCTAACCATTCCCATCCAAGGTTCCATTTTCCAAGAAAGATTATTATCTTTGAATTCACAATCATCAAGTTCTTTTTTATGGGTTGCACTTAACATCTCTTGAACATAAGGGTGTGCACAAAAGCATTCGTTTCTTACAGCTATATTAAAATAATCATTAAGTATAGCTGCTACAAGACCATGATCCATGCCATTAATATTAAATGAAATTGTTCCTGCTCTAGGGCAATTTTTTATATCAGTATCACCATAGATATGAATTTCTTTATATTTGTTTAATTCGTTCATAGTATATTGGATTAAATTTTTATCTTCTTCTAAAATATTTTCCATTCCTATTGTATCTAAGATATGAACAGATGCACCTAATGTAATTGCACCTAAAATATTTGGGGTACCAGCTTCTTCTCTATCTGGAAATTTTTTTGTTACAAAATAATTATCAGGATAAACCTTATCGACCATTCCACCGCCTACATCTTCAGGTTCAATTGCACTTAAAAATGATTTTCTTGCTATAATAACTCCTGGAGATCCTGGTGCATATGTTTTATGACCAGAAAATAATAATACATCAATCTCTTTACTTTTATCATTAAATCCACTCATTTTTATTGGAACATGTGCAGCCATTTGAGCAGCATCAACAATTAAATAAACATTATATTTATGAACAATTTTTGCTATCTTATTAATTGAATTAATAATCCCAGTAACATTGCTTAACCCTGTGATTGATACATAATTAATTCTATCTGAAAATTTTTCTAAGTATTTTTCTAAAATTTGGGTATTAATTTTTCCAGCCATTTGATGATTTTTTTCTAGAGGCACATGAATTACTTTTCCTCCATGTTTTCTATGAGGGAGATCATTTGAATGATGCTCCATCATTGATACTAATACTATATCTCTTTCAGGTCTAAGTCTTTTTAATGTTTTAGCAACTCTATTCATTCCAGCTGTAACGCCACTACCCATAAAGAAAGACGTATATTCATTTTTATCTGCTTCAACAAAATCTAATATTTTATTATGAATCCATTCATATGTTTTAGTTGAAATTCTAGCACTAAAGTGAAGTAATGAGTGTGTATTTGAGTAATGATTTAAAAATTTTTTTGATGCTCTAAAAGCAGCTCCCATCATTAGAGTCGATGCAGTTGAATCTAAATAAATTCTAGGTGATATAGTTCCATCTGCTAATTTATACTTAGTATCTAAACCTATAAAATCATCTTGAATTTTTTTAAGCAAATCCAATCCTTTTACTGACATAGTTTCAGGGGTAAGTAAAGTTGGTTTCATATCGATAAATTAACCATTATTTATTTTATTAAATAATTCTTTTTTAAGCTTGTTTGTTATTTCAAATTCAGAATGCCAATGATCCCAATAACAAGGAAGAAGTCCAATCCCCGTAGAAGATATGAAGGCTTCATCCATTAGATTAATTTCATCTCTATTTATATGAGTTTCTGAAATGTTTAAATGATTTTTTTTTGCTATAGAAATTATGGTACTTCTCATTACTCCAGATAAAATACCTAAATCTAAAGATGGAGTTATTAATGTTTTATCTTTTATAAAAAATATATTTCTAATAGCACATTCAGTAATAATATTATTTCTATTATAAAATATTGGCTCATAATAACCTAATTTTTCACATTCTTTTTTTGCTAGCATATTACCAATATAATTAAGTGATTTTATTGCTGGAGTAAATCTTATAATAGGAAATTTTTCTTCATTAAAAAAAATAGCTTTAACAGGTTTATTAGGTATATTATAAAAAGATTTTATATTTATATATATATTTGGCATTATTTTTATTTTTGACAAATCTCCTCGAGTTATCATTATTCTAATTATTCCATTTTTGAGTGAGTTTTTTTCAATAATTTTTTGTAGTAGTAATAATAATGAATCGGGATTAAAGTTATGATTTAGTTTAATTAATTTTAATCCAGATAATATCCGTTTAATATGTTTATTCGCTGAAAATAGTTTTTCGTTATCAAATCTCAATGTTTCAAACAATCCATCTCCATATAAAAATCCAGCATCATTAAATGGAATTTTTGCTTCATCTGATTTAATCCATTTACCATTTATATAATATATTTTTTTTCCTAACATTATGTTTGCGTTAATATTTTACTTTTTGTTTTTGTTTCTTGCCATTCTTCTTTTGATTGTGAATCCCAAACTATTCCACCACCAACAGGATATATACCATCATTATTTTCTAAAGTCATTGTTCTTATTGCAATATTAAACTTTAAATTTCCTTTTTCATTAATATATCCAATAGAACCAGTGTATAAATCTCTGCTATAATTTTCTAGTTTATCTATAATTCTCATAGCACTTTCTTTTGGTGCCCCTGTAATTGAACCCCCAGGAAATAAAGCACTGAAAATATCAGATTCATTGATATCTTTTTTTAATTTCCCCTTAACGCATGTAATCATTTGATGTACAGTGTTAAAACTTTTTATTTTAAACATATTTTTTACTTTGACTTCCCCATATTCAGAAATTTTTCCTATATCATTCCTTAAAAGATCTACAATCATGAGATGTTCTGCTTTATCTTTAGATGAATTTTTTAATTCTAACTTTAATTTATTATCTTTTTCTTTATTTGAATCCCTGCCTCTAGTACCCTTCATTGGATATGAATAAATTGTATTCTTTTTAGTTTCAAAAAATAGCTCTGGTGAAAAGCTTAAGATTTCATAGTTCTTGAATTTCATATAAAAACCATAAGGGGGTTGTACAAACTCTCTTAATGAAAGATATGTATTTAAACCACTATCAAAACATTTGTATATTTTTTTTATAGAATAATTTATTTGATATGCATTTCCATTATATAATTCATTTTTTATTTCATTTATTTTTTTTTTGTATTCTTTATAATCAATTAATTCTTTCAATAAATGAATTTCAGTTTTTTTTGTATTTATTTTTTCAATTTTATACTTAATTGTTTTTTTAGGTTTTACAAAAAATAAATAAGGAAATTTTTTGTTTAAATTTTTAAAATGAATATTAGGGTATAAAATATTTTTAAAATTATAGCTAATAAATCCTACAGCAGGTATACCTTTACAGTTTTTTTTCCACTTATTAATTATTTTTTGGAATTCTTCTAAATTAGCATTAATCTTCTTCCCAGAATAAAACAAACCATTATAATCCCATAAAATTTTTTCATTTGAAGACCAGATTGCATAACCTTCATATTTATTTTCCCATGAATCAATGAGAATATCAGGATTCCCATGTTTACTTATTATCTCATTAAGATTTTGCATTGCTAAATTTATTAAAAATTGTATACTTTAAAGTTTTGGGAGATGTTATTGCATATGAAAAAACTTTGTGACTTCTAAAAAAATTATCTAATCCAATTTTATTAATATCATTAATATTTTTTGTGTATTTTTTACCTTCAATACGTTTAATAACTTCAGGTAATTGAGGTGGAGTCCAATTTAAATTTTCAGCGAATAAATTAAATAATTTTAAAATAATGTCACTATCCCAATCAGGATTAAACTTACATTCTCTACTTTTAATTTTTAAATACTTGCTTGTAAGTTTACTAAATCCAGAAACAGCTCCTATATGAATTAATTTTGGATATAAAAATTGATCAACTTTCATTTCATAATCAATTGTATTTATATTTTTTTTAATATAATCCCAATTAAAATCATTTAAAGTATTTATCCATGTATCAATATTGTTTGTATATTTTTGAATTTTCATCCAACTATTGTCACTATGTAAAATTAATAATTTACCAATATCTTGCTTGCTATAATTTATTCTGTGAAGCCACATTAAAAATAAAAGAGTTGAAAATGGAAATTTCATATTGAATTTATCTAAATCAATATTATTGATAATATTTGGATTGCAAGATGTCTTTAATCCAATTGGGTTATTATTTAATGAAACAATTTGGCTTCCTATTGATTTTCCTGATGAAGGCAATATATTTAAATCAACCCAAATTAAATCTTTTTTATTTTTTAATGCATTATTAGATAGCCATATTGAATTATAATCATAGTAACCAGATAGCTTCCAATTTAAATGATGATGAAGAAAAGCAGCACATATTAGACCATCATAATCAGCTGAAATTATAAAGAATTTATTTTTTTCTTTTAACCATTTATATTGTTTAAAAATATTTTTTCTTTTTATTTGCATATATAAGAATTTAAAAATAATATAGAACAAGTAATCATGAAAAATAAATTAATATATGTACTGTTTATATCGTTTATATTCACACAAGATGAAATAGGAAACAATCTTCATAGTTCTGAATTAATAAACTATTTAAATAATAATTATAAAACGAATACGGTTCTTAGTTATAATAATGCGAGAGATATACTTTATTCAGAAGTTGATAAAAATTTAAATAATAATCAGGTTAAGTGTA